>Ga0105044_10008127_pt1 | contig 14427 bp, 12 predicted proteins | sample MAT01_FD_78092 | JGI IMG/M metagenome (GOLD analysis project Ga0105044, IMG submission 78092) | Freshwater microbial communities from Lake Fryxell liftoff mats and glacier meltwater in Antarctica - MAT-01 | ecosystem: Environmental > Aquatic > Freshwater > Ice > Liftoff microbial mat | place...
GCCCGACCAGCAGTTCGCCAACCTGTACTGGTTCCGCGCCGACCTCTTCGACCGCGCCGACCTGAAGGAGAAGTTCAAGAAGAAGTACGGCTACGACCTCGGCGTGCCGCTGAACTGGAGCGCCTACGAAGACATCGCCGCGTTCTTCACCAACGACGTGAAGGAGATCGACGGCAAGCCGATCTACGGCCACATGGACTACGGCAAGAAGGACCCGTCCCTCGGCTGGCGCTTCACCGACGCCTGGCTGTCGATGGCCGGCACCGCCGACATCGGCATCCCGAACGGGCAGCCGGTCGACGAATGGGGCATCCGCGTTGCCGACGACAAGTGCACTCCGGTCGGGGCGAGCGTCTCGCGCGGCGGCGCCACCAACTCGCCGGCGGCTGTGTATGCGCTGACGAAGTACGTCGACTGGATGAAGAAATACGCGCCCAAGGAAGCCACGGGCATGACCTTCGGCGAAGCCGGCCCAGTGCCTGCGCAGGGGCAGATCGCGCAGCAGATCTTCTGGTACACCGCCTTCACCGCCGACATGGTCAAGCCAGGCCTGCCGGTGGTGAATGCCGACGGCACGCCGAAATGGCGCATGGCACCTGGCCCGAATGGCCCCTACTGGAAGCAGGGCATGCAGAACGGCTATCAGGACGTGGGCTCATGGACCTTCTTCGCCGACCATGACGCGAACAAGACCGCAGCGGCGTGGTTGTACGCGCAGTTCATCACCAGCAAGACGGTGAGCCTGAAGAAGACCATCGTGGGCCTGACACCGATCCGCGAGAGCGACATCCAGAGCCAGGCAATGACCGACATGGCGCCCAAACTGGGTGGTCTGGTCGAGTTCTACCGCAGCCCCGCGCGCGTGGCCTGGACACCCACCGGCACCAACGTGCCCGACTACCCGAAGCTGGCGCAGCTGTGGTGGAAGAACGTGGCGCAGGCGGTGACCGGTGAGATGACGCCGCAGAAGGCGATGGACACGCTGGCCGAGGAGATGGACGACGTGATGGCGCGGCTCGAACGCGCCGGCATGACCAACTGCCCGCCGAAGCTGAACCCCAAGGAAAACCCGTCGAAGTGGCTGAACATGGACGGCGCGCCGTGGAAGAAGCTGGGCAACGAAAAGCCGAAGGGCGAGACCATCGCCTACCAGACGCTGCTCGACGCATGGAAGGCCGGCAAGGTCCGGTGATCCTGTTGGTTGTGCCCTTCGATTGCCGGAGTTGGGCCGTGCGCGGGCTGTTTGCCGCGCGCGGCCCTTTTGAGTGGCTTTACTCAGGCTTTACCCATCGCGCTTCCTAGCGGGTCAACGCCGCTAACTGGTTTCCGTTGGGCTTCTACGTGGAGCCTTTCCACTCAGGAGACCTACTTTGAGCGTGATTTTGAGATTGTCAAAGGTGACCAGCCTGGTCGTTCTTGCCACCCTGGTGACCGGGTGCATCGTGTTGCCTTTCGGACGTGGTCATGGACACGGCCGTCACGGGGGTGACCGCCATTACGCGCCGACCAGTGAAAGCCCGTCAGCAGCGGGCGTGTTCTCACGCGACGGGCGGCGACCCGGGCGTTGAGCCCACGACCTGCGCGGGATTGCCCAGCCGCGCATTCAAGGCCACCGCCTCCACCGTCAAGCGGCGGACCATCTTGGGGGTCGGCGGTGTGTCGGGTGGCAGCACGCGTGTGGCCCTCTCGTATCTTCCATGTTCTCGCGGAAGTAGCGCTCGATGGACGAGATGGCTGCTTGCCGGTCTTCCTTGCTCAGTTCGATGCTCATGCTCGGCTGCCCGCGCCAGCGCAGTGGCTAGCCGAAGATGGTGTCACTGTGCGCTTGCGCGGCACCGACAAAAACCCGCAGCAGCGGCCCCTCGCTGTCGTGCTCCCAGGCCCGACCCTGAATCAGGAACTGGCGCCCGCCCAGCCGAATGACATCACCGGCCAAAGGAGGTGCGGCGTGACCTTCCCAGTACTTGGGCACGGCGTGCTGCCCCCTGCGCAGCCAGGCGGCATCTTCAGGTGCAAAGGTGAGAACGATGCGCAGGTTGGCCTGATTCATCTTGAAGCTCCGAGTCCATAGACCCCCTCATTCTGAACCGCCTACGCGGTCTTCGGCGCAACCGGGAAGCGGCTCAGATGTTCGTGCACGATTCGGAACCGGCCACTTTCACAAATCAGCACGCGAGTGCCGCGTCCCTGAATCTTGAAGACCTGGCTGCCTTGCGACCCTTCCCAGTTGTAGGTGTAGGTCGCCGTGGCGCTGGCGTGATCGGTCGTGAGCACGACGATATCGCTGAGATAGAAGCGGGTCTTCTTGACCGTGGGGTCGCCGCGCCAGGTTGTTTCAAACATGGCCTGGATGGCCGCAAGGCCCACGAAGTCGCCGTCGTTGAAGCGAAAGAAGGCCCGTTCATCGATCATCGGCCGGACGAGATCGAAGTCCTCCTGAATCGCCACTTCTTCGAAGTGGTGGAGGAACTGCACCACCGCTTCGGCGGTGACGGAGGCAGGGGCGTGTGGCATGTTCGAAGACTCCAGACGCCTAGAAAGTGGGGGTTAGATCCGGGTGACCGCGTCACGCCGCGCGATGTCGCGCCAAACGCGCGGCCAAGGCGTGGCCCAGGAACGCAGCCGGCAGATAGGCCAGCAGCAAGTCCACGGCACTGAACCACAAGGGCGCCGGCAGCATGAAAACATTGGCGATACCGCCCAAGAGAAAAAGGCCACCCACCGCGTAGGCAGGTACGGCTGAGCGGCCCGGGGCGAGCAGGGTGGCCACAAAGGCACCGGTCAGCGTGCCCAAGGCGTGCGCCAGGAAGGGGAAGACAAAGTGCTTGGGCTCGAACAAGTGCATGGCTGCCTTCAGGCCGGCCGCGGTCGACACATCAACACCGGCCGGTGGCGCAATGAACTGGCCGCTGATCGTGATCAGCCCCATGTTGACGACGCTGCCAGCGATGAGACCCAACACCACGCTGAGCAGCAAACGCAGGAACTTGTGCATACGTCACCTCTGCCTGTTCACCGTTTTGGGCGCTGTTCGGGCGCTGTTCCGGCGCCTTTCGCGTTCAACCCTTTTTGCCACCCAACACCAGCAGCACACCACCGGCGACGATGGCCGCCACACCCGCCCAGACGGGGACGTTGACAGTCTCCTTTTCCTTCACCGACAGCTCAAGAGGGCCCAGTTTGACCGCCGTGGTGTCCTTGGTGTAGCTGAAGCCCCCGTAAGCCAATGCCAGAACGCCCGCGACGAGCAACACGACGGCCATCAACTTCATCGAGTTCATGCTTTTCCTCTGGTGTTGGACGCAGAACCTTGACGCCCAAGGGGCGTGGCTCAGTCCGGCAGTCAATTGAATCACAGGCCCTTGGCTTTCGTCGCGTCGTTGCCAAAGAGTTCGGCCGACCGTGCGCGGTGGCCGGTGGCTCGAAATTGAACAAGGTCATGATGCTGCGGCACATGGCAAGACATGCGGCTTGGGTCTTGAGGGCGTGCATCGCCAGCCTCGGGCCTGACGCTCAGGCCTTGGGGTTGGGTTTGCGGATGATGGTGCGCTGGAACCATGCCTCGTTCATGCGGCCCAGAAAGTCCGGGTCGATGCTGTAGCCCGACTTGTCCCCGATCACCGCCTCGCTGCCGCAACGTGGGCACAGCGCGGTGCCGGCACTGGCCGCGTCAGGGTTGTCGAAGCTGCTGAAGTCCAGGCCCGACCAGGCCAGGATTTCGGTGGGCGGGAAGATCTGCATGCAACAGAAACAGCCGCAGGTCACGCTGCTTTCGATTTCGGCCTGGTTGCTGTTGGCGTGTTTTGCAGCGGCGAGCAGATTGGACATGGTGGTGGGGGCATTTGGGTTGTTGTGTGGGGCCAGGCGTTCGCATCCCGTGGCGGACGTCCGGTGCCTATATGCGCGAACTGAGCGACAGAACCTTGCAGCCCATCACCCGAGACACTTTTTGCGGCGACGACCGAGGCTTCGCCATCATCGTAGGTTCGTGCCAGGTTGATCCTTCTGACGAACCCGCAGATCAGCACGATGGACCAGCTTCTTGCACCCCGGCCGCCGGGGAAAGCCCGGATGTTCAGGGCTCCAGGAAGGCCGGCGTGCCTTGGTGATAGAACAGCTGCCAAGAGGCTGGACCAGGAGCCCTCAGCCACACCGAAGAGCGCAAGGCGTGATGCTGCAGCGTGCCGTCCGCTGCCCGGTGGGCCGATTCGTAGGTCAGCAGGGCGCAGCCCTCGGCCAGCAGGTGTGCCGCAAAGTTGCGGGGCTCGACCTGGGGTTGAGTTTTCTGTGCACCAAGAAACTTCACGATGGTGTCCCGGTCGTAGCGCCGCCCGGAGCGCCCCACTTCGTGAAACTGGGGGTGAAGCAACTGCTCCAGACGCTGGCTGGAACAACGCACGCCGGGATGGTGCAGCTCAATTTCGAGGGCCTGCAACTCAACAAGCAGCGGCTGCATGGTGCAGGCGGGGTTCTGGGCGCTGCTCACGGCCGACATTCACATCTCAGTGCTGCGAGATACAAAATGCGCCGCGTGTGCCTACACAGATGAAGCCGGCACAACAGGCAACGCCATTCGGGTTGCAGGCCTCGCTGTCACGGATGCAGGCCGGTGCCTGGGTCTGGGTCTGGGTCTGGCGATTGGGGAAGGGCCGTTCGCTCTGGGGTGCAGGTGCCGGGCTGCTGGGGTTTTTGGGCTCCGCCTGCAGCAAAGGCCCAGAGCAAGAACCAAGAACAGCGGTCAGGGCCATGGCATTTGCCAGAACGAACCAGCGCGTCAAGGGCGAGCGTCTGGACCGGTGGGCCTGGTTTTGTCGGGTCTGGGTCATGGAAACCATGATATCGACTGGGCGGCAGTGGCCTGCTGCGCAGCGACACCGCGTCAAGAGCAGGCGAACTCAACCCGGCGTTGCCGAGCGATCGATCAAACCCCTGAGTTGTGCATCCACCGCGTGCTGACCCACGCGCAACAGATCGAAGGCGCCCGGCTCCAGTATCCAGTTCTGGATCAAGCCGTCCAGCAGCGCATGCAGTGCAAAAGCCATCTGCCGCGCGCCGGGCTCGGAAGCCACGACACCGCTGCTTTGCGCGCGCTTCAGCAGGCCTTCCAGCTGGTCCACGTGTTCGGTGCGCATCTGCAGATGGCGTTCGCGCACGGCCAGCAACTCATCGACGTACTCCACCTTCTGTGTGGCCACTTCGAACACGCGGCGCACCTGCGCGTCGTTGGCGACACGTTCGAAAACGCCCACCAGCAGTGTGCGCAGCATCACCAGGGGTTCGCCGCTTTCGTGGTCGGTCAGCAGCGCCGATGTTTTTTCGATGGGCATGCAGACACGCTGCATCATGGCGTTGAAGATGGCGGCCTTGTCGGCAAAGTGCCAGTACACGGCGCCGCGCGTTACGCCGGCCGCCAGCGCAATCGCCTGCAATGAGGTGCCGGACACGCCGTGCTGCTGGAACAGGATTTCTGCTGCGTCCAGGATGCGGCTGCGGGTGACGAGTGCTTCTTCCTTGGTGTTGCGGGCCATGGCTGGATCCTGTTCGAAGCGGCGCGCGCCTGCATCTGCTGCACCGCAATTTACATTCTAGGCTGTATGTATACTGCCTCGCCGACCGGGTCTACCCGGTGCCCACCCCGACTTTGCAGGTTGTCCAAGATGCCGACTCTTCAACCGATGTGTTCTATCTCGTGCCCATGCTTGAACACCCAAATCGTGCTGCGGACCTGGCTCGCCGCAACCGCGCTGGTGCTGCTTTCAGCCTGCAGCGGCAAAGAGGCCACACCGGCGGGCACCCCGGCCGGTGGCCCACCGCCGCCACCCAGCGTGGGCGTGTTGACGATGGCGCCGCAAGTGGTGGCGCTGCAAACCGAGCTGCCAGGCCGTGTCGAACCCCAGCGCACGGCGCAGGTGAGGGCACGTGTCAACGGCGTGGTCATGAAGCGCCAGTTTGCCGAAGGCAGCGTGGTCCGCGCCGGGCAGCCACTGTTCCTGATCGACCCTGCGCCCTACCAGGCCACGCTGGACGGCGCGGCGGCGCAACTGGCCCGTGCAGAAGCCGGGCTGGCGCAAGCCACGGCCACGGCCGAGCGATACAAACCGCTGGCCGAGGCCCGTGCCATCAGCCAGCAGGACTACGCCAACGCCGCTGCCGCGCAGCGCAGTGCGCAGGCCGACGTGGCCGCCGGCCGCGCGGCGGTGCAGAGCGCGCGCATCAACCTGGGGTATGCGCAGGTCACGGCACCCATCTCGGGCCGCATCGGCCGTGCGCTGGTCACCGAGGGTGCACTCGTCAGCGCGGCTGAAGCCACGCAACTGGCGCTGATCCAGCAGACCTCCACCGTTTACGTCAACTTCACGCAGTCCAGCGGCGAGGTGCTGGCTTTGCGCCGCGCGCTGGCCAACAACCAGTTGCGGCGCGTGGGCGGAGAAGCGGTGGCGGTGAACGTGGTGCTGGAGGACGGCAGCCCGCTGCCGCAGGCCGGCAAGCTGTTGTTCAGCGACCTGAGCGTGGACGCCACCACCGGCCAGGTCACGCTGCGGGCCGAGGTGCCCAACCCCGATGGCCTGATGCTGCCCGGCCAGTACGTGCGTGTGCGCCTGGCGCAGGCTGAACTGCCTGCAGGCTACCTGGTGCCGCAACAGGCCGTCACGCGCACGCAGCAGGGCGACAGCGTGCTGGTGGTGGGCGAAGGCAACAAGCCGGGCCCGCGCCCGGTGAAGATCCGTTCCGGCCAAGCCGGCCAGTGGGTCGTGACCGACGGATTGAAGGCGGGAGACCGAGTCATCGTCGACGGCTTCCAGAAAATGTTTGTGCCCGGTGCGCCGGTGACGCCGGTGCCTTGGCAAGCGCCCGGCGCGGCCGCAACTCCGCCTTCGCCAATGGCGGCGCCGGCTGCATCGGCCGCGGCATCCGCGCCCGCCGGCAAGTAAGCGGGGCCGCGTCACATGGCCCGCTTCTTCATCGACCGTCCCATCTTTGCGTGGGTGATCGCGCTGTTCATCCTGGTGCTGGGTGGTGTGTCCATCACGCAGCTGCCGGTGTCGCAGTACCCGCCTGTGGCGCCGCCGGCCATCGTCATCACGGCCATCTACCCGGGCGCCTCGGCGCAGACGTTGGAAGACAGCGTGCTGGCCGTCGTCGAACAAGAAATGAACGGCGCGCCCGGCCTGATCTACGTCGAGAGCGTGGCACAGGCCAACGGCAGCGGCACCATCACCCTGAGCTTCGCGCCCGGCACCAATGCCGATCTGGCGCAGGTAGAGGTGCAAAACCGCCTGGGCCGCGCCACGCCGCGCCTGCCCAGCGCCGTGCAGCAGCAGGGCGTGCGGGTGGACAAGGCGCGCTCCAACTTCTTGCTCTTCACCATCCTGTCGTCCACCAATCCGGCCTACGACCCCATCGCACTGGGCGACTACGCGGCGCGCAACGTGCTGCCTGAACTGCAGCGGTTACCCGGTGTGGGCCAGGCGCAGCTGTTCGGCACCGAGCGCGCCATGCGCATCTGGATCGACCCGGCCAAGCTGCTGGGCCTGAACCTGAGCAGCGCCGATGTGCTGGCCGCCGTGCGTGCGCAGAACGCGCAGGTGCCAGCCGGCAGCATCGGTGAACTGCCCAACATCGCGGGGCAGGGCATCGCCGCCACCGTGGTAGTGAGCGGTCAGCTCGGCACCGTGCAGCAGTTCGGCAATGTCGTGTTGCGTGCCAACACCGACGGCTCCACGGTGCGGCTGAAGGACGTGGCGCGCATTGAGCTGGGCGCACAGAGCTACGCCACCACGGCGCGCCTGAACGGCAAGCCGTCCACCGGCATTGGCGTGCAGTTGTCGCCCACGGGCAATGCGCTGGCCACGGCCGCAGCGGTGCGCGTCAAGATGGATGAGCTCAAGCGCTACTTCCCCGAGGGCATGAGCTACGCCATCCCTTACGACAGCTCGCGCTTCGTCAAGATCTCGATCACCGAAGTGGTCATCACACTGCTCGAGGCCGTGGCCCTGGTCTTCGTCGTGATGTACGTCTTCCTGCAAAATTTCCGCTACACGATCATCCCGACGATCGTGGTGCCGGTGGCGCTGCTGGGCACCTTTGGTGTGCTGCTGGCCTTGGGCTTTTCGATCAACGTGCTCACCATGTTCGGCATGGTGCTGGTGATCGGCATCGTGGTGGACGACGCCATCGTTGTCGTGGAAAACGTCGAGCGCATCATGAGCGAAGAAGGCCTGCCGCCGCTGCAGGCCACACGCAAGGCCATGGGCCAGATCTCGGGCGCCATCGTCGGCGTGACCGTGGTGCTGATCTCGGTGTTTGTGCCGCTCGCTTTCTTCGCTGGCTCGGTAGGCAACATCTACCGCCAGTTCTCGGTCGTCATGGTGGCCTCCATCGGTTTCAGTGCCTTCATGGCGCTGAGCCTGACGCCCGCCTTGTGCGCCACGCTGCTGAAGCCGGTGCAAGCCGGCCACCACCTGGAACGCAAGGGCTTCTTCGGTTGGTTCAACCGCGGCTTCAAGCGCACCAGCCAGGGCTATGAAAGCCTGGTCGCGCGCATGTTGCGCCAGGCGCTGCGTTATCTGGTGATCTACGCCGCCATCATCGGCGTCGTGGTCTGGGTCTACCTGCGCCTGCCCAGTTCTTTCCTGCCCGCCGAAGACCAGGGCAACATGATCGTCAACGTGCAACTGCCGCCGGGCGCCACACAAGAGCGCACCCGCGCCGTGATGGAACAGGTGGAAGCCTTCATCCTGAAGCAGCCTGAAGTGGAGAGCATGGTTGCCGTGCTGGGCTTCAGCTTCAGCGGCCAGGGCCAGAACGCGGCCTTGGCCTTTGTGACGCTCAAGGATTGGGATCAGCGCCGCAAGCCCGAGAACAGCGCGCAGGCGCTGGCCGGCCGAGCCTTTGGTGCGCTGATGGGCGTACGGGATGCCTTCATCTTTCCGCTCAGCCCGCCGCCAATCCCTGAACTGGGACAGGCGTCGGGCTTCAACTTCCGCCTGCAAGACCGCAGCGGCGCCGGCCACGACGCGCTGGTGGCCGCGCGCAACCAGCTGCTGGGCATGGCGTCACAGAGCAAGATCCTCACGCAGGTGCGGCCCGACGGTCTGGAAGATGCACCGCAACTGCAGATCGACATCGACCGCGACAAGGCCGCCGCTCTGGGCGTGGACTTCGGCAGCATCAGCGCCAGCATCGGCACCGCGCTGGGTTCGGCCTACGTCAACGACTTTCCCAGCGCCGGCCGCCTGCAGCGCGTGGTGGTGCAGGCCGATGCGCCCGCCCGCATGCAGCCCGAAGACCTGCTGCGCCTGACGGCCAGCAACAACCGGGGCCAGCCGGTGCCGCTGTCGGCTTTTGCCAGCACACGCTGGGTGACTGGCGCGATGCAGACCGTGCGCTACAACGGCTACCCGGCCATGCGCATCGGTGGCGGCGCGGCCCCGGGCTACAGCACGGGCGATGCGATGGCCGAAATGGAACAGCTGGCGGCCAAATTGCCGGCGGGCTTCGGCTTTGAATGGACCGGCATCAGCCGCGAAGAAAAGATCGCCGGCAACCAGGCGCTGGTGCTGTACGGATTCGCCATCCTGGCTGTGTTCCTGTGCCTGGCCGCGCTGTACGAAAGCTGGAGCATCCCGTTCGCCGTCATCCTGGTGGTGCCGCTGGGGGTGCTGGGTGTCGTGCTGGCCACGCTGTTCCGGGGCTATGCCAATGACGTCTACTTCCAGGTGGGCCTGATCACCATCATCGGCCTGTCGGCCAAGAACGCGATCCTGATCATCGAGTTTGCCAAAGACCTGCAGGCGCAAGGCAAGAGCGCCATCGACGCGGCGCTCGAAGCGGCTCACATCCGTTTCCGGCCCATCCTGATGACCTCGCTGGCCTTCATCCTGGGCGTGATGCCGCTGTTCCTGGCCAGTGGCGCGGGCTCGGCCAGCCAGCGTGCCATTGGCACCGGCGTGGTGGGTGGCATGGTGACGGCGGTGTTGCTGTCGGTGCTGTTCGTGCCGCTGTTCTTCGTGGTGGTGCGCCGATTCTTCAAACCCAGCGAAAGGCAGCGCTTGCACGACGCCCGCGAATCACCTTCCAGCAATGTCAACGTGCCCGTGGAGGACCGTTGAGATGGGTGCCCTGATGAAGTTCGAACCGATGTCCACACTGGCGGCCGCGGCGACGCCCGTGCTGGCGATGCTGCTGTCGGCTTGTTCGTTCATTCCCACCTACGAACGCCCGCCAGCACCCGTGGCCGCCACCTTTCCCGATGCGGCTGCCGCCCCAGGTGCTGGCACCGCCGCCGCCGACATGCCCTGGGCCGAGTTCATCACCGACGCCCGATTGCGGGTGCTGGTGGACACCGCGCTGAAGAACAACCGCGACCTGCGCATCGCCACGCTCAACGTCGAGCAGGTGAGGGCGCAGCTGGGTCTGGCGCGCGCCGAGCTGCTGCCCACCGTGGGCGCTGGCCTGGTGGCCAACAGCACGCCCAGCGGCGGTCGCAACTTGCGCAGCACCAGCGCCGGCCTGACCGTCAGCAACTTCGAGCTGGACCTGTTCGGTCGTGTCAAGAGCTTGAGCCAGGCCGCTGCGGCACGCTACCTGGCCAGCGACGAAGGTCGGCGTGCGGCGCAGGTGGCGCTGATCGCCGCCGTGGCCAACGTCGAGCTGGCGCTGCGCGCCGACGACGAGCTGCTGCGCATCACCGAGCGCACGCTGGCTTCGCGCGAAGACGCGCTGAAGCTGGTGCGGGTGCGCTTTGACGGTGGCGTGTCGGCCGAACCTGAACTGCGCACTGCCGATTCCTTGCTGGCTGCCGCGCGCGCCAGTGTGGCGGCACTGCGCCGCCAACGTGCAGTGGACCAGAACGCGATGGTGCTGCTGTTGGGGCAGGGCGTGCCGGCGGACCTGCCGGCAGCTGCGCCGCTGGCCGAATCGGCCCTGCCCGCCGTGCCCGTGGGTCTGCCTTCCGAGGTGCTTTTGCAGCGCCCCGACATCCGGCAGGCCGAGCAGCAGCTGATGGCCGCCAACGCCAACATCGGCGCGGCGCGCGCGGCCTTTTTCCCGCGCATCACGCTGACGGGCAGCGCGGGTTTTGCCAGCTCCTCACTGTCCGGCCTGTTCGACAACACCGTGTACAGCTTCACCGGCCAGTTGCTGCAACCCCTGTTCGACGCCGGTCGCAACCAGGCCAATCTGGACGCGGCCAGGGCCGGCCGCGAGATTGCCGTGGCGCAGTACGAGAAGGCCATTCAGTCGGCCTTCCGCGAAGTGGCCGATGCGCTGGCCGGCCGTGCCACACTGGGTGAACAGCTGGCGGCGCAACAAGTGCAGGCCGATGCAGAAACGCGCCGGCTGGCTTTGGCGGATCTGCTGTTTCAGGGTGGCATCGCCAGTGCGCTCGACCGGCTGGACGCTGAACGTTCGGCGCTGGCCGCACGCCAGGCCGTGGTGCAGCTGCAGCTGGCGCAACAGCAAAACGCCGTGCTGCTGTACCGGGTGCTGGGCGGCGGGGCGGGGCCTGCAGCCGCGCGCTGAAGCTGGCCTGCCAGCGACGCGCAAGCCGGGGCAAGCCCCAAGCCCCGGCGGTCGGCCGCGACACCGTGCAACGCTGACAATGCGCAGCTTCGACGACTGCCACTGGAGCAAGACTTGGCCCTCAGCGACATCGAGATCGCGCAGCAAGCGCGTTTGCTGCGCATCACCGACCTGGCGCGCGACCGCCTGGGCATCGACGACGAGCACCTGGTGCCTTACGGCCACCACAAGGCCAAGATCGCGCTGCCCTACATCAACAGCCTGAAAGACAGGCCCGAGGGCAAGCTGATCCTGGTCACCGCCATCAGCCCCACGCCGGCCGGCGAAGGCAAGACCACCACCACGGTGGGCCTGGGTGACGCACTCAACCACATCGGCAAGAAGGCGGTGATCGCGCTGCGCGAGCCGTCGCTGGGCCCCGTGTTTGGCATGAAGGGTGGGGCGGCCGGCGGCGGTTACGCGCAGGTGGTGCCGATGGAGGACATCAACCTGCACTTCACGGGCGACTTCTCGGCCATCGCATTGGCCAACAACCTGCTGGCTGCTGCCATCGACAACCACGTGCACCACGGCAATGGGCTGGACATCGACGTGCGCCGCATCACTTGGAAGCGCGTGATGGACATGAACGACCGCGCGCTGCGTGACATCACCGTGGGCCTGGGCGGGCCCGGCAACGGCTACCCGCGGCAGGACGGTTTTGACATCGTGGTGGCGTCGGAAGTGATGGCCATCTTGTGCCTGGCTTCGTCACTGGCTGACCTGAAAGATCGCCTGGGGCGCATCGTGGTGGCGCAGACGCGAAGCCGCCAGCCAGTGCGCGCTGCCGACTTGAAAGTGCACGGTGCGATGACCGTGCTGCTGAAGGACGCGTTGGCGCCCAACCTGGTGCAGACGCTGGAAAACAACCCGGCCATCCTGCACGGCGGGCCCTTCGCCAACATCGCCCACGGCTGCAATTCGGTGCTGGCCACGCGCACGGCGCTGAAGCTGGCCGACTACGTGGTCACCGAAGCCGGCTTTGGCGCCGATCTGGGCGCCGAGAAGTTTGTCGACATCAAGTGCCGCATCTCGGGTCTGCGGCCGTCAGCCGCGGTGGTGGTGGCCACGGTGCGGGCCTTGAAGTACCACGGCGGCGTTGACCTGCCCGACCTGAACCGCGAAAACCTGCCCGCGCTGGAGAAGGGCCTGGCCAACCTGCAGCGCCATGTGCACAACGTGACGCAGCAGTTCGGCTTGCCCTGTGTGGTGGGCATCAACCACTTCGGTGCCGACACCGATGCAGAACACGCACTGCTGCGTGACAGGATCGGTGCCCAGGGTGTGCCGGTGGTGACTGCGCGCCATTGGGCCGAAGGTGGCCGCGGCGCCACCGACCTGGCGCACGAGGTGGTGCGCCTTGCCGATCAGCCCAGCCGCTTCCGATTTGTCTATGAAGACACCTTGTCTCTGTGGGACAAGATGCGCGCCGTGGCGCAGGACATCTACGGCGCGGCAGACGTCAGTGCACCTGCCGACGTGCGCGCGCGCATCCAGCAGTTGCAGGACGACGGTTACGGCCGCTACCCGGTGTGCGTGGCCAAGACGCAGTACAGCTTTTCCACCGACCCCAAACTGCGTGGCGCGCCCAGTGGGCACACCGTGAACGTGCGCGAGGTGCGCCTGGCGGCGGGTGCCGAGTTTGTGGTCATGGTCTGCGGCGACATCATGACCATGCCGGGATTGCCCAAGGTGCCTTCGTCCGAGCGCATCGACCTGGACGAACAAGGGCAGGTGGTCGGCCTGTCCTGACGCCCGAGGTCCGGCATGGCCAACAACACCGCACGCCTGTACCGCATCGAGGCGCTGATTCGCTCGCGCGGGCACGTCAGCTTCAAGACGTTGCTGGAAGAGCTGGAGGTTTCGCCCGCCACCTTGAAGCGCGACCTGGAGTACCTGCGCAGCCGCATGGGCGCGCCCATCGAGTACGACCGCGAGCTCAACGGCTACCGCTTCGGCGCCGACGTGAGTGCTGGCGGGCGGCAGGAACTGCCTGGCCTGTGGTTCAACGAATCCGAGCTGCATTCGTTGCTGACGGCGCAGCAACTTCTGGCCAGCGTTGACAACGACGGCCTGCTGAGTCGTCACCTGCAGCCTTTGCTGGAACGCATCCACCAGTTGCTGGGCAGCGGCGACGGCGTTGAAGCAGCCGACCGCCTGGTGCAGCGCATTCGCGTGGTCACGGCGCTGCGCAGGCCGGTGCCGAGTCGCTTTTTCGAGCGTGTGACCACGGCCTTGCTGCGGCGCCGGCGACTGCACCTGCGCTACCTGACCCGTGGCCGCGGTGAGGTGTCGGAACGCGATGTCTCACCGCAGCGGCTGGTTCACTACCGCAACACCTGGTACCTGGACGGCTGGTGTCACCGGGTGGATGCCTTGAGACGCTTTGCACTGGACGCGATTGAAGAAGCCGCCGTGCTGGACACCCGGGCCAAGGATCTGGCCATGAAACGTGTGCAGGCGGAGATGGACGCCGGCTATGGCATCTACGCCGGCGGGCGCCGCCAGTGGGCCGTGCTGGTGTTCAACCCCCAGGCCGCACAGTGGGCCAGCCGCGAAGAGTGGCACCCCGAGCAGACGGGCCGCTGGCTCAAGGACGGCAGCTACGAGATGAAGCTGCCGTACGTCGATGCGACAGAGCTGCTGATGGATGTGCTGCGGCAGGGCGATCAGGTGCGGGTGGTTTCTCCGGCGACCTTGGTCGCGGAGGTGCAGGCCAGGCTAGAGGCTGCTGGGCGCCTGTACACCGCATGATGTTGTTCGTGGCCTTTAGTTGACATAATACACATTGTGCACTATCTTCAATATGTGCTGAAGCACAAAAACGGCGTAGCTTGGTGCTGGATCCTGTCCTTGCAGGCGGAC
>Ga0105044_10008128_pt1 | contig 14427 bp, 10 predicted proteins | sample MAT01_FD_78092 | JGI IMG/M metagenome (GOLD analysis project Ga0105044, IMG submission 78092) | Freshwater microbial communities from Lake Fryxell liftoff mats and glacier meltwater in Antarctica - MAT-01 | ecosystem: Environmental > Aquatic > Freshwater > Ice > Liftoff microbial mat | place...
CATCGGGCTCGAATTTCCGCAGCATGTCACCCAAAGTTCCGTGGACGTACGTGGCCAACATGGTGCTTGAGTACCGTTTGATGAGATCGCCTTCAATCAGTTCGACTTTGTCATCCGGCCCGAGAACTCCCTTCTCGATCATCTCGTGGTACATCGACACCGAAATGGGGAAACGACGTTCGTGTTCCCAATCGGGCATCGTTGTAGATGCTTCAGCAGCAACAATACCGGCACTCGACATCGACAGTCCCCCTCTCAATTGTTCAAATCATTCTCGCTGAAGATCGTGAACCCCTTCTGTTCCAGCACGTTGACGGCCAGTTCGTGGTCGTCGACGTGCATGGCCAGTGCCGAGCTGCCTTCGGGGCCGACGCCGATCAGCAGGGGATAGGCGTAGTGGATGCTGATCTCGGCACTCAGGAGCGCCTTGCAGATCTGCACCAGCGGCTGCGATCCGTCCGGCAGTTTGACGACGAGCAGGTCGCTTTCGGTGATCGGCAGCCTCGCCTGCTTGAAGATTTCGAGTGCCCGCTCGGGGTCCGAGAGCACCATGCGGATGATCGCGCAGTCGGCCGATTCGACGACCGTCAGCGAGACGATGCGCACGTCGGTGGCCTCGAACCGGCGCACGACATCCATCAGTGCCCCGAGCCGATTGGCGAGGAACACGTTGAACTGCCGGACACTGGGCCATTCCCGGCCGCGGGCGGTGACATACTCCGTGCCGATTCCTTCGCCGAAATTCATTGAGATTCCTCAGGTTAAGACAACCCGAGTATACGCGGACCGGCCGGGGCCGGTCAATTCTAGTGTCACACCTTGCGGTACAGATAGCCGGTATCGACCTCGGCGAATCCCAGCGACCGGATCATCTTGATCGCGGCCTCGGCATCGTCGCGCACCTGCACCTCGGCAATACCGAAGTACTGGTCCTGCAGGTAGCGCAGCAGTTGCGTGAACAGGTACTTGCCCACCCCCTGTTGCCGCAGGTCGCTGCGAACCTGGATATCCATAATGCCGGCGGACGGCGTGTTCCAGCGCCAGCCGTAGCCTTCCATCTCCCAGTACAGCACGCGCGCGGCCGGCTGCGAATTGCTCTTTTCATCCAGGCGGTACTCGAACTGCTCCAGCTGGCCCAGCATCGACTCCTGCCACCAGGTGCCCACGCGGCTGCGCGGCAGCACCTGTACTTCGAAGCGCCGGCGCAGTGACGAGAAGCGCGAGTCGACCACATTGAGCGGCTGATCGAGCTTGCGATGGAACACCAGGCAGCGCTCGGCCGTTCGGTAGCCGCGGGCCTCGAAGAAGGCACGCATGTGCGGGTCGCTTTCGAGGAATCCCGGCGAGTTGCTGCCGCCATAAAGGCCGAAGTAGAACGGGTTGATCGGCTTCATCCCGCCCGCGAACAGTTCCTGCGCGCCGCCGTGGCGCAGGTAATCCTCAGCCCGGCGCAGCAGTTCACTGCCGATATGCTGACGACGGGCGGCCACGCGCACGGCGATCATCGCGATCACGCCGATCGACTGATCAAGGGCCGACTGTTCACCGTTCGGGCCGAAGCCGGCATGGCAGAAGCCGACGGGAATGCCGTCATCGGTGGCGATGATCAGCCCGGCGGGATCGAAGTAAGGCTTGGAGAAGATCCAACGGTCGAGAGGCGCGGCGGAGCGAAGCGTGAAAGCACCGCGATTGGGCAACGCCTCGTTCCAGATGGTGACGAGGTGCGGCGGATCGGTATTCCGGAAGCTGCGGTATTCAATCACGGAAACGGCCGCCGGGCAGGGTGAAACCTCACGGAACGCACTTGTATTGTATACTGAGCGCGTCCGCGGGAGAGGGTTTCGCGGGCAACTTCACGACGGAAAGGGCCTCGCATGCGCGCACTGCTCGTTGTCGTTGCCGGCTGTCTGATCGCGGCCGACTGGCCCCAGTACCTCGGCCCGAATCGCGACAGCCATTCGCCGGAAACCGGTCTGGCCCGCACCTGGCCGAAGGACGGTCCCGCCATCGCCTGGAAGCTCCCGGCCGGCAGCGGTTGGGCCGGGGCCGTGGTCGAGGCCGAGAAGGCCATCCTGTTTCATCGGCAGATGAATGAAGAAGTCGTTGAATGCGTCAACGCGCTGACCGGTAAGCCGATCTGGAAACAGGCCTACAAAACCCGCTACGTCGACGACTTCAACTTCGACGACGGCCCGCGCGCCACGCCGTTGATCGCCGATGGCAAAGTCTTCACCCTGGGGGCCGACGGCGAACTGGCCGCCTGGGACTTCGCCACGGGCAAATCGCTCTGGCAGAAGAACATCGCGAAGGAATACATGCCCCCGAAGGGATACTTCGGCATCGCCACATCGCCGATCGTCGCGGGCGGGAAGCTGTTGATCAACGTCGGTGCCAAGGGGGCCGGCGTCGTGGCGTTTGATCCCGGCACAGGGAAGGAACTGTGGAAGGCCAGTGATCACGGTGTCAGCTATTCGTCGCCCGTTGTGGCAACGATCGACGGCGAGGAGTTGGCCGTCTTCTTCACCCGGCAGGGGCTGCTGGCGCTCAGCCCGGCCAAGGGCGGGATCAAGTACGAGTTCCCGTGGCGGCCGCGAATCAATGCCTCGGTGAATGCGGCCTCGCCCTTGGTGGCGAAGAATCAGATCTTCCTGTCCACGTCGTACAGCACCGGTGCGGTGCTGCTCGAAGCGGCCAAGGGCGAACTCAAAGAAGTCTGGAAGAACGACGCAAGCCTGTCGTGCCACTTCAACACGCCGGTCCTGATCGGCGAGCATCTGTTCGGCATCGACGGCCGGCAGGAGGGCGGCACCAAGTTGCGCTGCGTCGAGTGGAAGACGGGCAAAGTGCTGTGGAGCGAAGAGGGCTTCGGCACCGCTTCGCTGATCGCCGCGGACGGGCTGCTGCTCGCGCTGACCGAGGCCGGCGACCTGGTGCTGATCGACCCGAAGACCGATGCCTGCAAGGAGCTGGCCCGGGCGAAGATCCTGGGCAACAAAGGCCGCGCCGCCATGGCACTGGCGAACGGGCACATCATTGCGAGAGACACGGAGAAATGGGTCAGCGTGAAAGTGGCGAAATGACGTTGAGCCCTCGAATCCCCCTCTCCCCCGCGGGCAGAGGGGAAGAGTGGCTGTCACATCCTGACCCCCTGTAACGGCCTGACGTTGAACTTTCCCGCTCCCTCCCGCACAATACCTGTCCCGCTGAGAACCTCTTTCCAAGGACTGTCTCCATGAAGTATCTGTCAACAATCGCGCTTGTCGCGCTGGCCGGGTTCGCCCCGGCGGCGGACCCGTTGCCCAAGCCGCTCATCACGGGACTGGCCAATCCGGAATCGGTGGTCGTCGGACCCGGCGGCAAGATCTACGCCTCCATCATCGGCGAGCCCGGCAAGGAAGGCGATGGTTCGGTCGTCATCATCGAAGACGGCAAGGTCGTGCCGTTCGTCAAAGGGCTGAACGATCCCAAGGGATTGGCCACGTTCCGCAACCTGATCTTCGTGACCGACGTGACGCGCGTGCTGAAGATCGACGAGAAGGGCAAAGTCGACGTTTACGCCGATGCCGCGGCCTTCCCGGTGCCGCCGCTGTTCCTGAACGACATCCTCGTCGATCCGGAGAGCGGCATCGTCTACGTCAGCGATTCGGGCAACCGCAAGGATGCCGGCGGGGCCGTGTTCGCGATTGCTCCGAAGGCAGCGCCGAAGAAGAAGGACACCGCCACGACGATGGAAGCGGGCACGATCCGCGTCGTCACCGATGCGACCAAGATCCCCGGCCTGTTGATGCCCAACGGCATTCTGCTCGATGGCCAGAACAAACTGCTGCTGGCCGACTTCCATGCCGGCTTCCTGTACCGCGTCAACATCGCGGACGGGTCGGCCGAGAAGATCGCGGAAGGTATGGACGGCGGCGACGGCATCGTCTTCACGCCGTGGGGCCAACTGTTCATCAGTTGCTGGAAGACAGGCAAGGTGTGGGGCATCGCCCGGCCCGGTGAGAAGCCGGTGCTGGTGGCCGAGGGGTTCCAGTCCGCGGCTGATTCGTGCCTGGATGCTTCAGGCAAGAACCTGCTGGTGCCCGACATGAAGGGCGGCACCATCACGAGCATCCCCGCCCGTATCCCCGGTTTCGAAGTCGATGAGACCGCCCTGCCGCTGACGACCGCGATCGCGTTCCCGAACCTGAAGTTCACCGGCTGGCAGGCAGAGACCGATTCGGGCAAGCCGAACCCGCTGCGGCCGATCGTGCTGACGCATGCCGGCGACGGCAGCAACCGCGTCTTCGTCGCGACCGAGCAGGGCGTCATTCATGTGTTCCCGAACGATCAGAAGGCGACCGAAACCAAGATCTTCCTCGATATTCAGAACCTCGTCAGCTACGACGACAAGCAGAACGAAGAAGGCTTCCTGGGCCTGGCGTTCCACCCGAAGTTCAAGGAGAACGGCGAGTTCTTTGTCTTCTACACCACGAAGAAACAGAAGCTGACCAATGTCGTGTCGCGCTTCCGCGTGAGCAAGGACGACCCGAACAAGGCCGACCCCGCATCGGAAGAAGTGCTGCTGACCTTCGAGAAGCCGTACTGGAACCACGACGGCGGCACGCTGACCTTCGGGCCGGACGGCTATCTTTACATCGCCCACGGCGATGGCGGTCTCGGTGGCGACCCGCACGAGAATGGCCAGAAGCTCAGCACCTGGCTGGGCAAGATCCTCCGCATCGACGTCGACACGAAGGACAGCGGCAAGCCGTACGGCATTCCCAAGGACAACCCGCTCGTCGGCGTGGAAGGGGCCAAGCCCGAGATCTACGCGTACGGCCTGCGCAACGTCTGGCGCATGGCATTCGACAAGAAGACCGGCTGGCTGTGGGCCGCGGACGTGGGCCAGAACCTTTACGAAGAGATCGACCTCATCCAGAAGGGCGGCAACTACGGTTGGAGCCTGCGCGAAGGCCTGCACCCCTATGGTGCCAAGGGCGTCGGCCCCAAGAAAGAGTTGATCGACCCGATCTGGGAATATCACCACGACATCGGCAAGTCGGTTACTGGTGGTCAGGTGTACCGCGGCAGCCGTCTGCCGGAACTCGACGGCAGTTACCTCTACGGCGACTACGTCACCGGCAAGATCTGGGCGCTGAAGTACGACGAGGCCAAGAAGCGCGTCGTGGCCAATCGCCCGATCAAGGACAGCTCGATCCAGATCCTGAGCTTCGGCGAGGATGAAAAGGGGGAAGTCTACTTCCTCACCTTCACCCCCACCGGCAAGGGGATCCACTGGATCGTGAAGTAAACAGATATGTAGGGTGGGTGAAGGCTTTGCGGAACCCACCATTTTGAACCTGCGGGCCGAAGGGTGGGTTCCGCAAAGCCTTCACCCACCCTACGTTCAAATCTTCAACAAATGCAATCGCACCAGGTTGAGCGCCTGCTTCGCCGTCCTGCTCTGAATCTCCGAGCGCGTGCCGAACCATGAGAACGGCTGCACGGTCGAGCCGCCTTCCCATGCGAGGCCGACGAAGACCGTGCCCACCGGCTTGCCTTCGCCGCCGTCGCCCGGGCCGGCCAGGCCGGTGGTGCTGACTGCAAGATCGCTGCCCAGCCGTTCACGGCAGCCGACGGCCATCACGCGGGCCACCTCTTCGCAAATGGCCCCCTTCTCTTTCAGCAATGTCGGCGACACGCCCAGAAGCTTTTCCTTCCACGGATAGGTGTAGGCCACGATGCCGCCGGTCAGCCACCCGCTGGAGCCGGGCACTTGCGTCAGCCGTTGCGCCACCAACCCGCCGGTGATGCTCTCCGCCGTGGCAAGCGTCTTGCATTTCTGCTGCAGCAAACGAATCACGATGTGCTGAAGTTCTTCGTCTTCGACACCGAACACCAGTTCGCCCAGCCGCGCGCGGATGGTCGCTTCGACCGGGGCGATCTGTCGATTCGCTTCGTCCAACGTCGGTGCCCGCGCCAGGATGCGCAGCGAGATCACCGCATCCGACACCGTGATGCCGACTTCCGGTACATGTCCCCGCCGGGTCAGATCAAGCAGGCGTTCTTCGACGGCACTCTCGCCGGTGCCGAACGTGTTGATCTTCCGCTGGATGAAGACGTCCGCGGCCATGCCCAACTGTTCGAGCTTCGGTTTCACCTGTTCGTTGAACATCACGAACATTTCCGAAGGCACGCCGGGCATCGCGATGAAGTGTCGGCCATTGAGCGTCAGCCAGACGCCCGGTGCGGTGCCGCAGATGTTGAGGATCGGCGACGCCCCGCGCGGAAACAGCGCTTGCACCCGGTTGCGGTCGGGCATCACCCGGCTGCGCCTGACGAACATCGCCTCGATCTGTTCCAGCGATTCGACGTCTTCAACGAGATCGACGCCGGCCACGGTGGCCAGCACTTCGCGCGTCAGGTCGTCCTGCGTCGGCCCCAGTCCGCCGGTGGTAATGACGAGATCGGCCCGTGCGATCGCCCGGCGGAAGACGTCGATATTGTCCGCCAGATCGTCGGCCACGGTCGTGTGAAAGCCGACCGAAATCCCCATCTCCGCCAGCCGGCGGCTGAGCCACTGGCAGTTCGTGTCGAGGTTCTGCCCGCTGGCGATCTCACTGCCGATCGAGAGAATTTCCGCTTTCATGTCCGCTGCCGAAGGGTTGAGGGAGGGAGATGGTGGGATTATACGGCTATCGTGCTCAGCCGCGACTCGAAGGGTTTCCGGAGAGTCGCGCGGTTGAGCGCTTCTTCACGTCACGCGTGTCTACGGAAACCCTTCGACACGCGGCCATGCGGACGACCTCATGCCCGCCAGAAGCGCACAAGATGGCGCGTCAGGAAATGCCATAGCCCGCTGAGGGCCGTCAGGCTGCGCTCGGCCTGGGCGTGTCGGCCGAGCAACCGGCGCACTGCGACTTGCCCCGCCTTCACCACGATGCCCAGCGGGGCATCGATTGTCAGCACCAGCTTGTAGCCGAGCAGCGCCCGGCGCGAGACGCCCGTCTTGCGGAAGTAGTGCACGTAGCCGATGAGCAGGTTCGGGGCCGCGAAAGCGACGTTCGATCGGGAACTCAACCGGCCGCGATGCACGATCTCGACCTGCGGCAGGTAAACCAGCCGATGCGTGCGGCCGACGCGGACCGACAGTTCAATATCTTCCACGCCGAAGCGGAAATCCTCATCCCACTTCCCGGCCCGCGTGAACAGGTCGCGTGGCAGCAGCACGGCTGCGCCCATCAGCACTTCCACGTCGCGCTGCGCGTCGGGGTCGAAGTGGTTGCGACGGTATTCTTCGTAGCGGGACTTGAACAGGCGCGTCCAGTTGAGAAGTGAAGTGCGATGCAGCATCGCTGCCAGATCGGGCGTGCGGCGGAACGAGATCTGCAATCGCCCGGCACTGTCGCGCAGACGCGGGCCGACCATGCCGACATCGGGGTGCGCGTCGGCATAGTCCACCAGTTTCCGCAGGGAGTAGGCCGGCACCACGGTATCGTTATTCAGGAAAAACAGATAGCGCCCGCGTGCCACGGCAGCGGCCTGATTGCTCGCGCGTGCGAAGCCGGCGTTGGAATTGTTGCGAATCAGTATGACTTCGGGAAACTCACGGGCCACCATCGCGACGGCCCCGTCGGCCGACGCATTGTCGACCACGATGGTCTCAAGGCGGACCCCCTGCGGATGATCCTGCAGCGACGTCAGGCACGCCCGAAGTTCATCCATGCAATTCCAATTGGCGATGCAGACCGACACATCGATCGGCCCGGCGTCATCGAGCGAACGCACCCACGCAGGCCGATGGTCAGCCTCGTGGCGGGGGGAACTGATCGGGGTAAGAATCGTCCGTTGCATCATGCCGTTTCAATCATCCGGGCGCACGAACGCAGGCCCGCTCATCCGTGAGTCGGTCGGACCGCAGGCTAGCACGTTTGGCGAACGACTGTCAACCGCAGCGATGGTCAGTTTGATGCATCCCATTCGCCCGTCTCAAGATAGCGCGTGATCGCCGTCGAAAGACTGGGACCGATGCCCGGGATGCGCTGCAGCGCCTTAGGGCCTTCGTCCTGGACCATTTGCTCGATCGGCTCGTCGAGTCGCAGAAGCGCGTCCGCCGCCTGGCGATACGCCTTCACGCGATACAAGTTGTCGTTCCGGCCGCGCAGCGACCGGGCACGTTGCTGCAGGACCCTGGCAATTTCGGTGTTTGTCATGCTGTGCCCCCTCGATGCAAATTATACGCATGTACACTTATGTCGGTTCAAGGGGTTGCTTCGGATTGTCCGAATTTTCCGATAAGGGTACGCTGCATCCCGCGGAACGGAATCCGAGGATCATGGATGGCCAGCTACAAGGGACATTTGGCCTTCGCGGCCCCGTTGGGGTTCGTCTACGGCGGCATGGCGCGCAGCCAGCTTGGCTTCGAGGCCGACACGGCCATGGTCGGTGCCCTGCTGACGACCGTCGGAGGGTTACTGCCTGATCTCGATTCGGATTCGGGCGTGCCGGTGCGCGAACTGTTCAGCCTCGCGGCCGTGATGGTGCCGCTGCTCATGTGGCGGCGACTGATGAACGCCCACTTCACCGATGAAAGCATGTTCCTGTTCCTGGCCGTCGTCTACCTGCTCATCCGCTTCGTGATCTCCCGGATTTTCAAGCATCTGTCGGTGCATCGCGGCATGTACCACTCGATCCCGGCCATGCTGATCGCGGGGCTGATCGTCTTCCTGGCCTATCAGCATCCGTCGATGCGTGTCCGGCTGTTTCTGTCCGTCGGGGTGATGATCGGCTTCCTGTTGCACCTGGTACTCGACGAGATGTGCAGCGTCGATTTCCACGGCTTCACCATCAAGCTGAACAAGTTTGCCGGCAGCGCGGTGAAGTTCTTCTCTCCGTCGATCGTCGGCACCGTCACCGCCTATGCGATCCTGATCGGGCTGGCGTACCTGACAATTCTGGATGTGGAACGCACGACCGGCCGAAACGTACTGCCGGCGAACATGCGCATCAGCGGGCGATAACAGCGCGCCCGTGTAACTTGCGCAAACCAACTCTCTCGCCAAGTCGTCTTCCTTATGAGATACTGTCGTCTCGTCGACGGTCCGACTGCACGCCAGATGGTGTGGGCGGCTATCGTGGAGCGCGCGTCTCGCGTGCTCCACGGTCAATTCCAGTTGCCGTCAACGTGATGCCTCTTGCGGAGTACCTGTCGATGCTGCGACTCTCCATCGCCTTGATGCTGCTGGCGGTTGCTCCGGTCGCGGCGGCCGATCCGAAGGCGGAGCTGGCCGACAAGGCACTCGGTATTCTGAAAACGCACTGCTACCGCTGCCATGGCGAGGCCGGGGCCGTCGAGGGCGGCTTCAACTACGTCGCTGATCTCGACCGACTGGTGAACCGCAAGAAGGTCCTGCCCGGCAAGGCCGAAGAATCGTCGGTGTACAAACGCATCGCCAACGGCAGCATGCCGCCGCCCGATGTCAAATCACGCATGTCCGATGCCGACAAAGCCGTGCTGAAACAATGGATCGACGGCGGTGCCCACATCCCCGCCACGGGCCCGGCCCGGGTGTTTATCACCGCGAATCAAGTGGAAGACGCGATCCTTGCCGATCTCGAAAAGCTAGACCGCCGTTCGCGCCGGTTCGTGCGCTACTTCACGCTGGTGAACCTCTACAACGCCGGCCTGAGCGATGATGAAATCACCACCTACCGGAACGCGCTGAACAAACTGGTCAACTCGCTCTCCTGGCACCCGAAGATCCGCAACCCGGTCGCCGTCGACCCGGCCGGGACGCTGCTACGCATCGACCTGCGCTGGTTCATGTGGGACTCGGCCACGTGGAACCGCCTGCTCAACGATTACCCGTATGGCATCCTTGATGACACCACGGCCGCCCGCGCCATCATGGTTTCGACGGCGACCAAAGTGCCGCTGATGCGGGCCGACTGGTTCGTGGCCACCGCCTCCCGGCCGTTGCTCTATCAGGACATCCTGCAACTGCCGGCGAACCTCGCGGAACTTGAACGCCAGCTGCGCGTCGATGCCGCGCTGAACATCACCCAGGAACGCGTGATGCGTGTGGCGTTCAATGGCTCGGGCATCTCGAAGAACAATCGCATCCTCGAACGGCACGATGCCGTGCACGGCTATTACTGGCGCACCTACGACTTCGAAGACGTGCCGCAGAACCTGATCGAACGCGGCCAATTGCTGCCCGACCGCCGCAACGTCTTTGCTTACCCGCTGGGGCCCGGCAATCTGGAGAACACGTTTCAGCATGCCGGTGGCGAGGCGATCTTCAGCCTGCCGAACGGGCTGCAGGGCTACTACATCATGAACTCGGTCAACAACAGATTGGATAAGGCACCGACCGCCATTGTCAGCGATCCCAAACGCCCGGACCGCGCGGTCGAGATGGGCATCTCGTGCATGGGCTGCCATATCCCGGGCATCCTGACCAAAGCCGACCAGATGCATGATTTCCTGGAGAAGAACCCCAAGGCGATCGCCCGGCTCGATGCCGACATCGCGCGCGTGCTCTACCCCGCCAAGGAAGTATCGCAGGCACAGATGGACGAAGACTCGAAGCGCTTCATCGCAGCGCTTGCGCAAACAGGCGTCAAGGTGGCCAAGGCCGAGCCGATCATCACCATGACGGTGCGTTACGAAGGCGATATCGATGCGCTCAGCGCCGCCGCCGAAGTGGGCCTGCCGCTCGCGGAGTTCCAGAGGAAGGTCGGTGAATCATCGCTGCTGAGCCGTAATCTCGGGGCGTTCCGCGTGCCCGGTGGGACGGTCGCCCGGCAGGTCTGGGTGCAGGCGTTCGGTGACGTGGTGCGCGAGATGAAGCTCGGCGTGCTGTTCCAGGCGAACCAGATCGGGGCCGCACTGGCGGACAACACCGGCGAGATCGACCCGCTGGAAGTGGCCATCGGCCAGTCGAATCACATGACGTTCGCGGCCGACGGCCGACTGGCGATCATCGCCAGTGCCGACCGCAGCGTGCAGAGCTATGAGGTCGAGGGCAAACGCGTTCTGAAGCGCTTCGTGGGGCACACCGGCTCGGTCTGGAGTTCCGACCTGTCGAAGGACGGCAAGTACGCCCTCTCCGGCAGCATGGATGGCAGCGTTCGCTATTGGCGCGTGGAAGACGCCCAGCAACTGGCGAAGCTCGACGGGCACACCAGTCTGGTGACCGCGGTCGCGTTCACGCCCAACGGCAAGTGGGCAGTCTCGGCCGGCTTCGACGGCACGGTGATCTACTGGAACCTGTCGACCGGCAAGGAAGCGAAGCGCTACGAAGGGCCGATGAAGTACATCAATGCACTGGCGGTCTCGCCGGATGGCAAGACCGTGCTGATCGCGGCCGACAAGCTGGTGCGCCTGTGGGACATCGCCAGTGGTGCGGAAGTCGGCAAGCTGGAAGGCCATGCTGCGCCGGTGACCGCCGTCGCGTTCTCGGCGGACGGCAAGAAAATCCTCAGCGGCAGCGACGACCGCAGCATGCGTCTGTGGGATGTCGAGAAACTGAAGCAGGAACAGATCTTTACCGGTCATGAAGGATCAGTGCGGGCCGTGGCATTCAACGAGAAGGGCACTTGGGCCCTCTCCGGCAGCAACGACGCGAGCGTGCGCCTGTGGCAGACGGCTACCGGCAAGGAACTCGGCAAGTTCGCCAAACACACTGAACCGGTCGTGCAGGTGGCTTTCCTCGACAACGGCAAGCAGACCCTCAGCGGCAGCCGCGACACGGCCCTGCTGCTCTGGGGCATCGAAAAATTCTACCCTACCGCCGTCCCGGAACCGAAGCCGGCCGATGCCCCGATCACGCTGAAGCCGCTTTACAAGGTGGAAGTGAACGGCACCGTCGGCCGGCTGCTGCTGTCAGCCAACGGCAAATGGCTGTACATCCTCGACCGCAGCAATGAGCAGTTGCGGCGAGTCGATACCGCCAACGGCACCGTGACCGCGAAGCAGCCGATCCCCGGAATCGAGGATGTGCATCTGTCGGCCGACGGCAAACAGCTGATCGCGCTGACGAGCGATAAGAACGCCATCGTCCTGCTCGACCCGGTGACCCTCGAACAACGCCTGACGATGCCGGTGAAGTTCCTGCCCCTGTCATTCAGCGGCGAGCAGACGGGCAAAGTTGCCATCATCGGTGAAGAAGAAGGGGCCAAGCGCGTCCGCACGTGGCTGAACCTGACCGACCTGACTGCGAAACTCGAAGTGCAACCCGATTCCAGCAAACTGACACCGCCCGCCGAACTCGCGCGGAGCGGCCTGTTCTCCATCTCGAAATCCAATTGGCTCAACGACGGTGCCGCGAAGCAAACCCGCTGGAAACTGCCCCTGACCGCGTATCAGATGGTGCACGACGAAAAGGCGGGCAAGCTGTACCTCGCAGTGATCGACCCGGACGCGATCATGACCCGGCCTCGCGCGAAGGGGTACGGGGATGTGTGGGTGCTGAACGTGAGCGAGTTGGGGAAGTGATCCGTTAGCGCCGAGCCCGCGGGGCTCGCGAACATCCATACACGCAGCACAAAACCGCCGATCTCGCCGATCTGACCACGATTCGCGCACATTCTCTGCGCAAACGCTTCCCGAAACTGCTAACATGGCGGCGAAGAGGAGGGTCATCGTGCTCGTCGAGTTCCGAGTCGAGAACTACCGCTCACTCCGTGACGAACAGGTGCTGACGCTGGAAGCCGCCAACGTCGGCGACGAGAACGACCCGCGCCCGCGCCAGGTCGCGGGGTACGACAAGAAGCTATTGCCGGTGGCCGTGCTGTACGGCGGCAATGCGAGCGGCAAGACGAACGTGCTGGCGGCGCTGGATTTCATGCGGGCGGCTGTTGTGGAGTCGCACGCTCGATGGAATCCGACGGGCGGGGTACCACGGGATCCATTCGCGTGGGGGCCAAAACGATCATCCCTTTTTGAAGTGACGATCCTGATCAAATCGGTTCGGTATCAGTACGGTTTTGTCGCAACGGACGATAGCTTCATCGAAGAGTGGCTTTACGCCTGGCCGAACGGCAGAAAGCAGATGTGGTTTGAACGTGAGAATACGAGTGACTTCCGCTTTGGTGAGCACCTGAAGGGCCAGAATGAAATCATTAAGGAAGTAACACGTCCGAACGCGTTGTTTCTTTCAGCGGCTGTTCAGCACCAGCATGAGTCGCTTGTCGAAATTTTTGCGTGGTTCAGATATCTGACTTCGATCAATTTCATTTCGAGTGACATGCTTTTGGCAGCCTTGAATACAGCATTTTTGGATAGCGTACTTAGTATTAAAGGGCAATTGGCGTTTGCTCCGGCGGGATCGGCCGAACAGAAGTTGCTGACCCAATTCCGATCGATGTTGCAAGAAGCTGATATTGGCATAAGCGACCTGAAAATTGAAAAGAGCTCACCCGACTATCAGTATCGCGGAGGTCCGCGTTTTTTGTTGAAGCACGGTACCGATCAGCACGATGCATGGCTGCCGCTTGAGGATGAATCACGGGGCACGCAAACTCTGTTTAGGATCGGGATTCCGATACTTCGAGCTCTTCGAGATGGCAGCGTGGTTCTCGTTGACGAACTCGAAGCCAGCTTGCATCCCATTCTGGTCCAGCGGGTTGTTGGCCTTTTCAACGATCCGGCCACGAACCCGAACAACGCTCAACTGCTGTTCACCACGCACGACACGAACCTGCTTGGCACCACGCTGGGTGAGCCGGTACTCCGGCGGGATCAGGTTTGGCTCACCGAAAAGAAGCCCACTGGCGATACGGAACTGTACCCGCTGACGGATTTCAAACCTCGGAAGGCCGAAAACCTGGAGCGCGGTTATCTGCAGGGTCGCTACGGCGCGATTCCGTTCCTCGGCAACTTCATGATGCATTCCGGGTGAAGGTCATGGCAGGGTTCAAGCGAGATCGCGAACGCCGGCCGGGTCGTCGTGATCCGTTTCGAGAGCCGAAACCGGTCATCCTTGTCGTGACAGAGGGGATCGTCACCGAAATCGAATACATTCAAGGCTTCAAGGCGGCATGCAAGAACTCGCGCGTCGATGTGCAACATCCTCCCAAAGGGGGCGGCGTGCCGAAGACATTGGTCCAAGTGGCCAAGAAACTCAAAGTCGAGAACGACAAGCAAGCCAAACGGGAAGGCGACGACAATATCAGGTTCGATGAAGTCTGGGTCGTCTTCGATACTGATGAGCATCCCAACATCGATGAAGCTCGCAGAATGGCTGACGACAATGACATCAAGGCTGTGCAGTCCAATCCTTCGTTTGAACTATGGCTGCTTCTGCACTTTCGAGACAGCCCCGGGCAGCAGCATCGGGACAAGATTCGGGAATTGTTGAAGGCTTATGTGAAGGGCTACGACAAGCATGTCGAATATGACGACTTCGAGGCATGTGAGTTGGCCGCGGAGACAAGAGCTGAAAA
>Ga0105044_10008129_pt1 | contig 14427 bp, 8 predicted proteins | sample MAT01_FD_78092 | JGI IMG/M metagenome (GOLD analysis project Ga0105044, IMG submission 78092) | Freshwater microbial communities from Lake Fryxell liftoff mats and glacier meltwater in Antarctica - MAT-01 | ecosystem: Environmental > Aquatic > Freshwater > Ice > Liftoff microbial mat | place...
CGCGATACCGTCATCCATGCCAGGGGTTCCTTCCGATTGCAGTCCTCGAGAAACCGCAACCCTGACCGAACCCCTGGCACCAAACGCGGATCACCCCATCCCCACGCCTACGCGCGGAGCCGGTAAAGGCAAACAGAGTCAGCTTGCACCTCAAGCCCGTTGCCACGGGGTCGGCAAACCTGCGCTCATCATGCGTCTCTTTGACGCTGTGCGACTGCCGCAGCTACACCCAGGCACCCCACCACAATGAAGCCAAGCCCAACGAGGAAACTACCCTGGAACAGCACGACTACTCCGCCCAATAGCGCAGCTGCATGTGTCAGTGTCCAACGAGCATCGATCCTAAACAGTGTACTGCGATTAAGAAATCCGAGCAATTTGGAGACTGAAATCACTGTTGAACCCGTCGCCACAATGACTGCAAGCAGCGGGATCAATGGAGCGTCGTTGTCGTAGTCGGAGTATACCCGTTTGGAATCGGGAGGCCTTCGGGGGTCATATAGTCACTGTTTCTATTCTGACCAGCAGGAAACTGCGACTTAACCTTGGGTCGGCTCAGATTTCCACATGCTCCTTCAACTAGCGTTGCAACGACAGAAACATAGAAAGACAAGTTGGCGAATGATTTGGCTGCCTTTTTGGCGCCGCGCGAAAATAGTCTCGTAACTACCGCTTTGAGTCCCATATCCGCAGCTTTGCCGACAATAAGTCCACCGCTGAGTTCGGTCATCGCATCTTTGTAACGCCTGTCACCCACGCTATCGATGGACTTAAATATGTAGGTATAACTAAACAGGGAAGCTGTGGACTTTACCCACCCTGGGCAGCTCGTCTTCGTTCCAGATAGATCCAATTGATTGATTGGATCTCCATGAACATAGGTGTAGTCATTGGAGCAGCCGCCGTCGATTGGGTCTATTCGTAGGAATCTGCCGAGGTCTGGGCGGTAGGGGCGGGCTCCCATTTCGATGGTGGGTTTCAACTCGGGTTGGTGTTCGGTGGGCCGTTGGTGTTGACCGAGCCAGCCTCCGTCCATGTCCCCCGGGCTCGAATTCGTCACACCCGTCAACGGCTGACCATACGGGTCGTAGAGGAACGGGCCGGCCTTCGCGCCGGTTTGGTCGATGGTGTAGGTGATGTCGCCGTGGATGTTCGGGTACGACCAGGTGGACAGTGTGGCCGATTGGCGGGTCACGATCACGCCGCCCGGGAGACTGATGGTGCGATCAAGAATCGCGTTTGTGTTGGTCAAGGTCAGCGCTGTTGCGTCGGCGCCGCCCGAGTACGAATACCGCAGGGTCTTTGTTGATCCTGAGTTCGCTGGGCGTAGGGCAACTGTCATCGTTGCCCCCAACCCCGCTACCGCCGATACCGGCGTTCGCAGCGTTGACAGGCCTTCTGCTGCCTGTGAGCTCTCTGCCACCTCGACGGTGACGGTCGGCGCACCAGTTGTCGCTGCTTTGTCAACCCGCTCAGTTGTCGACACTGCGGGTGTGAACGACGTTGCGGCTGCCACCGAGGCGACCGTGATGATCAGACGATTCGCTTCGGTGGTGGTCACCAGAGGCGCCGCGTGTGACGTCCCAGACACCGTTGCGGCGGCGGCGGAGACGTCTATCGGGAACGTCTGATGCACGCCCGAGTACGCGACCATCTGACCGGCAGCTTTCTGCAACGCGGACAGCGTGAAGGTCCATGAGGTCGGGTCCGACCCGGTAGCCAACCGCCAGAACATGGTGGTACGCACGCCGGTATTCGACGTCGATCCCACCAGCGTCCATCCTGTTGGTGCAGACACCGTCGCGCCGACCGTGGCCACCGTTGCCAGCAACACGTCGCCAGCCGTCGGCGCCGGCATCGGACGATTCACAACCAACGACGTCGACCCGGCTGCGTTATCGGTCGCGGTTCCCGCACCGCGCAAAACCGGTACCGCACCTGGGGCCGGCACCGTGCGCGAGACCAACCGGTCGGTCACATCACGCACATAGCTCACCGTCACACCGTTTGCGGTGGTGGACATGTGGCGGTCCGCGCCGTCGTAGCCCAACGTCTCACCAGCGAGCGCGGTGGTGTTGCCATGATCGTCGTACACGATGTCCGTACCGTAACCCGCCTGAGTAGTGCTGACGAGACGATCAGCCGTGTCGTAACAGTAGGTCGCAACCGTCACCGCGTTGTCGACCAGCGCAGTGCGGTTGGTGTTCGCCCCGGCGTTGGCAAGCAGATTCGAACCGGTGCAACCAGTCTGAGTACCGAACTGATACTGCAAGACGTGACCAGGTTGGGTTGCCTGCGTCAGCCGGCCGGCGGTGTCGTACACGAACGACGACGTATTGCCACCGTTCACGGAATCGGTGATCACCCGACCAGTTTGAGATCGGGTCACCGTGTTCGTCAGGAAGCTCGAACCAGCCTGTTTCCAGGAGGTGCGAGTGACTGCACCACTGGTGTTGCGCGTGATGGTCGCCAATGAAGTGTTGTTGCCGGCGTTGCCGGTTCCCGAGGGGTAGTTCACGCTTGCCAGCGTGTGCTCGTTGGTCGAGCCCGACGCTTTGTAGGCGGGAACTGCAATCAACTGTCCGTCGAGGTATTGCTGTGTGAGGCGGCCGGCGCGGTCGTAGTCCCACGCGTGGGTTGCGGCCACCACGGCAGCCGATGTTGTCACCGTTGTTTGGCCAAGACGTCCGGGCTCGCCGGTTGCGTCGTAGGTGGATGCGGTGGTGGTGCCCCACACGTCGGTGTACTTCACGCCACGACCGAGCAGGTCGGATTCGGTCGAGATGGTTCCCGCCGGGTCGGCTACTGACATCTTGCGCGGGTCACCGCTCATCGAATAGGTCGTGGTGATCGTGCGCTCTATCGAGGATCCCGCCTTGTTGGGAACGGTGACGGTGACCAGTCGCTGGCGGGCGTCGAACGTGCTGCACGACCACGTGGCCTCCCACGTGTCTACACCAGCCGTTCGTGTCCCTCGCCGCGACGCCACAGCTCGGCCAACGATGTCGTAGACCTGTTCGGCGATGATCTGCTTTCCGGACTGCGCGACAGCGTCGATCGAGTAGCGCAACATCCCACCCTGGTTGACCGGGTCGGCTGCGATGGTGCATGGGTTGTCGACAGTTGTTGCGTTGGAGTAGTACTCGTATGTCGCTTGGTTTCCTGCGGGCAAAGTGCGTGATGTTCGGCGTCGGTAGCCGCCGGTTTCATAGCCAGTCGTCGTTGTCAGCCCGCCTGAGTAAACGGCGACTGGCAGCCCGAAGACTGGGTCGAGCCCGGCCGCGGAGTATGTGGTGGTGGTGGTCGAGGACGGGGTCACGCCGCCGGAATCGTCGGTGGTGCTGCTGGTCACGAGCCCGTACCGGGGCTTCAGAGCGCTGACGGGAACCGCGACGGTGCCTATGATTCCGGGCCCAGCCCACGTCAATGACAGGCTGGCAGCGCCGGTGTACTCGGCGAAGTCCATGCGGATTCGTCGGGTCAGTGGGGAGCCGGGTGGCAGGTAGAAGCTACCCGAGACTGCCGAGCAGCAACCGGCTGACACGATCAGTTGGTCGTCGATGTAAACGTTGAGGAGGTCATCGGGGGTGCCGGTGAACGTGAATGTGCCATTGGTCGGGAACACGATCGAGCCCGTGAGGCGCATCGAGTAGTTGTCGGTCAACTGTGCCCCAGCGGTGGTGGTTGCTTCGGCTGGTCCGCTCAACGCCCACGAGTACGAGAGTGCGGCCGATCCGGTCAGCCCGGTTGTCATGTTCGATGGTGGTCCGCTGAAGTTGTTGGTTGGCCACACGGTGACGGCCAGGCCGCTGAGCCCGCCATCGCGAACCGTCGATGAATGGGGCACGGCCGGTGCCGTGCATGAGCCGTTGGGCATTTTCGTCACTGCGTCGAAGCAGGCTGCGTTGGCGGGTCCGTAGCTGTCGGTGACCCAGCCTTCGTCGGAGTAGACGTTGCGCGTGATCTGGTTGCTGGCCTTGGACCACAACAGGCGGTCCGATGCCGAGTTGGTGTCCCACCCGTATTCCGAGATCACTGTTTGGGTGGAGGTGGTGTTGAGGGCTTGGTATTCGCGTGTGGTGCGGGCGGTCGAGTCGAACTCGACTCTGCGGTCCCAGTCGGTCGACGAGAGGGTGTCGTCGAGCCCCAGCACCCGCAGTCGGGTTTCGTTGAAGGTGACCCCGCCAACGATCTGGTAGTCGACGAACACTTGTTGGCGGAATGTCGCTGTCGCTGAGGGTTTTGGAGCGGTGACCGAGAGCACGCGCCCGGCTGCGTCGTACGCAATGGCGGTGAGGTAGTCGGGAACGTTTGCGATCTGGCCCGCAGTGATCGCATCGTTCACGAGCGGGTCGCGCACGCTGGTCAGCAGCGGCACGCTGTATGTGCCGCCTGATGGGGCAGGCATCGAGATCTGTGTGTAACCCAGGTCGAGTGTGGGATACCCAAGCGTGGCATCACCTGGGTTGAGGACCCGGGACAGCTGCACCGAACCCTGCCCGTCGGCTACGTAGAACAGCCGGGTCGTCGAGGCGTCGGGGTACGTGATCTGGCACAGCATGCCCGCAGGCACCGCCACAAATCCACCAGCGCTCGGACAGGTGCCGCCGACGCCCTGATACGTGAACAGCACTTGACGGCCAGAGATTGGGTCGTTGAGCGCCGTCATCCGGGAAGTGGCGACGGTGCTGCCTGCCAGCGTGATGCTGGTCCAGATCGGTGTTGGCGCTGCTGGAGTTTTGGCGTCGAGCGGGGCCGTGACCGTGTCCAACTGCCCGTCGTCTCGGAACTGATGAACCGAGCCGCCCGTGTCGGTGACAGTGACCTTTCCACCGACGAGCGCCACCACATCGTCTTCATTTGGCGGTGGCGTGTAGCCGCCTGTGGCGTTACGCGAGTAGGAGACGGTTGAGCCGTCGGCTCGTGTCAGCAAGATTTCTGTGGCTTCAACGCGCGCCGCTGTGTACGAGGCGCCGGCACCGTCGAGGTGGTTGAACGTCCACCCGCGTGGCACCACCCGAACGTCGGGCGACAACCATGTAGTCGGCACGTCACCATAGGCGGCGCCGTTCGTCGAGAGGTACAACACCAAATTGCCGGCACCGCCGGGATTGGAGTAGGTGACCGTGATCGGCAGCACCTGCCACGCAGCCGCCACGAAACCACCGGCTGTGGCGCTGACGTTCGCGTACGCGTTGTACGAGGAGGGCGTGATTCCCGTGGGAATGTTGATCGGGATCGCAGCGGGGTTCGCATAGTTGGCCTGCATTGTGTAGCCCGCACCGACCTTGACCTCCGCACGCTCGTCGGCACCAACTGCCGCCGCGATCTGATAGGTGCCAGCCACCGGGATGGTGATGTAGCCAGTCCACGTGCCCACGAAGTTGGTGATGCCTGGCGCCGCTCCCGGCGTCGTCCACTTGAACGACATTTCACGATCAACTCGCCCGGTCACCAGCTCGTTTGCGTCGGCTATCACGTTGCCATTGCTGTCGTTGTACAGACGGGCACGAAGACCGATGTCGTTGGCCCGCGAGTTGTACGCCAGCGATGCGCCCATTGCCCCACCCAATGTGGATACCTGCGGTGTCGTGATTGCCGTGGTGACGTTGCCGGTCGCGAGATTGATCGAGACTGGCCCCAGTGACTGAGTTGGTGACGGCCCTCCTGCGCCCAAGCGGGCTTCGAACTCAGCAGACCTGAACGACGAGGCCGCCGAGCATGGCTCGCCTTGGTAGTAGTACCAGTGGAAGTAGGTCGTCTGGTCCTGTGCCTCGGCCGACCACTCGTATGAGACGCCAGGTTGCAGCGACGCATCCGCAGGGACGGTGAAGGTGATCGGCGCAATAGAGTTCGACATTGTCGACCAGTCGGATGTGAACAAGAGGCCAGTCGAGCCCTTTTCGCGGATCACGAACCGGTACTGCGCAGCGTCGCCGTCGGGGTCAGCGTAGGGCGTGATGGTCAACGTGGGGGGCTGGTTGGGCGCCCACGTGAAACCGCCCGACCCGCCGCCAGGGTCGGACATCTGTGGCGTTGCAGGGCAGCCGTTGACCAGCATCCATGGGTTCCACACCGGTGCGTACGAAACGAACCCGGAGCCCGTGGACGAGTTCGACACCATTACAGTCCAGTACAGCTGCTGGTTGTAGAACCATGCTGTCAAGCCAGGCCCAGGTGGATACAAACTGGAGTAGTAGTCCCACGGCGTTGAGTCCGGCACCCCGACGGTGTCCCACCCAGAATCATCAGCGATCGTCGTGCAACCGTTCGTGCACAACACAAACCGGTAGTACAGCGTCTCACCGTCGGGATCTGTCAGCTGGTTCGTCGACAGATGAATGCCGGACGACGACATGTGGAACGTGTACGGGTTGCCGGGAGACATCGATCCTGCACTCACGATCGGCAACCGCTCGTACGTCAGGATCAGCGCCGTGTCGATTTCCTTCCACGTGAAAAAGCCAGGGTTCTCACTCGACGAGAGCGCAAAGCCGACGCTCGGCGCACCCGCCGTCCAATAAGGGTTGACGAACGACATCACGTCGAACCACAACGCACCGGTCGACATAAATTGAAGTGGGAGAATTGGCGTATAGCCAAGCCCGCAGTTCGCGCTGTAGTTGGTACCGCAATACCCATACGACGTGGCGTGGCGAACCGCAATCGGCTCCCAACTCGTCGCCCCCGAAACGTACGCCAGCTGAAGAGTTGCCCCGGTGAGTTGCGAGGCGACACTGGCAGTTGGCAAATACGCCGTGTAGTCGAAAGTCACCACTGTGTGCCAGAAGCTGGTCGCACCCGCCCAATTCAAGTTCCCGACACGGGCATGCGCGCACCCTGGGTTCGTCGGACACGCCGCACCGTTGTTGTCCTCCGCGTTCTGAATCAGCGGCGCCCAATAGTTCGTCGGATCCACCACCAGCGGATACGCAGCGGCCGGCAACGCCGCAGCCCACGTCGGATCAATCGCGACCGTCAAACGGTCAACCGTGTCGCTACCCACGTCACGTCGATTCCCAACTGCCAGCGACACACCCGTCGCCGACGGCACCGGCAACCCGTCAGCGCTACGCACCTCGACAGCGCCGAAGAAAAGCTCCGCACCAAGTGGGCCCTCTACACTCACAACACCCTTCTCATCAGTCTTGAGGCCCGGGCCAGAAACATCGAACGCAAATGAACCGTCTGCGGGAAGAGCAGACGAATCGGATACCACTATCTCCTCTTTCACCATGTCCGTCGACAATCGATACCGAAGATCGACACCAGGCCAGACCGCCAAATACGTCACCGTCAGACCGTCAACGGATACGACCGGCTCCGGCAACGTCGCACCACTCGGCACCCAGCGGATCCGCCGATTGCCCGACGACAACTCGATGTACCTCGACGAGAACCGCGCAACACGATCATTCGCCTTCGTCACCCACTCGCCCGAAGCGTCACGAACCACCCTCGGATCGATCTTCTCCCACTTCCCGTTCACCTGATAGTTCACCATGTGATCGTCCACGATCACCGACTGCGAACCATCCGGATTGCGATACACCGTGCCGTTCGACGTCCGCTGCGACGCGTCCTCCACCGACAACTTCTTGTCATACCCAACCACCGCCGGCTTGGGAACCGCCGCCTTCTCACGCGCCAAACGCTCATCCAACGACTCGTCAACCGGCACACCCTTCGACGGCGGCGTCAGCAACACATCTGTCGGAGCCGCATCAGTTGGGGGCGCCTCACCCTGCGCGGTGCCCGTAACTCCCAACGGTGGCGGCGACACCACGCCGGCTGCGGCAGCTTCGGGCACGGGACTTCGATCGAGACCCGGCACCTCCCCCGACACAACCGATGAAATCACCAACGAAATCACGGCCACCAAACAGCAGCGAACCGACCTACGACGCACGACGATCTCCTGTTCCAAGGGAGTCGCCACGTTCCTTACACACAGCGCCCCAACCACCACGGACCGTAGACCCCTTACCTTGTTGGGCAGCTCTGATCCGTCAGGATTGGGGTTGGTGCTCGGCAGTGCGGGCAGGGCTCTGTGCCCCTGTCACATGATGGCCTGGGGGGTGTTGCCACCCGTGCTGTCCGGGTGCGGCTGACCTCTGACAGGGACATGCTCTTTTGGGCTGATTCGTAAGGTGGTTGATGGCGGCCGTGCCGTTCGAGCATCACCAACTGGACCAGTCAGAGGAGAAGCATGAAGTTCGATTATCGGAGTATCGAGGTGTTCGTCGGCGTCGACATGGCCAAGGAACATCACTACGCGCAAGTAGTCACGACCGCCGGAACGGAGGTGTTCCATCGGCCAGTGCTGAACGACCAGACGGCGATCGGAAAATTGATCGTTGATGCCAGCAAGCACGGTCGTGTGGCGTTGGTGATCGACATGCCGTCATCGCCCGCGCAGCTGCTTCTTGCGGTTGCTCGTGAACACGACGTTCCGGTTGCGTATGTGACCGGGTTGCAGATGCGACGCGCCGCGGAGTTGTACGCGGGGCAGGCCAAGACCGACCCGCGTGACGCGTGGGTCCTGGCCGATTTCGCTCGCCGTCATGCGGATCAGTTGGCGTGGATCGAAGTGACCGAAGATCTCCTCGCGAAGCTACGCATTCTGAACGGCCGAGACGTCGATCTTGCCGAGGATGCCAATCGCGCTTCGAACCGTTGCCGCGACGCTCTGGTGAGCGTTTCGCCGGCTCTGGAAAGGGTTTTAGGGTCACAGCTGAGTCTCGGCGGAGTCCGGGATCTGCTGGCCGCGTGCCCGACACCGACGTCGTTATGGCGGGCCGGGGCCGATGCGATCAACCAGCTCGTCAGGGCTCGCTCACCGCGTGTCGCTGACCGGATCTCGACCGCCGTCATAAAGGCGCTCGAGGCCCAGACGGTGACGTTGCCGGGCGAGGACACCTGGGGTGAAATCATCGCCGGTCTGGTCGCTGATCTGGAACGGATCTTCGAGCAACGCAAACAACTCAGAGCACAGATCGAGCAGGTGTTCCTCGAGCACCCTCTCGGACAGGTCCTGGTAACCCTGTGCGGGTTCGGGCCCAGGACCGGAGCACGAACCCTCGCTGAAATCGGTGACCCCACCCGGTTCAAAGACGGCGGCCGGCTCGCCGCGTACGCCGGGCTCGCCCCGGTCGACAGACGCTCCGGTAAGAGCATCAACAACGCCGCAGCGTCACGGCGCGGGAACCACCGATTGAAGAACGCCATGTTCCTCGCCGCGTTCGTCGCCACGCAGCACGACCCGAACGCGAAGGCGTACTACCAACGCAAACGCGCCGAGGGCAAAGGCCACAACGCCGCCGTGATCTGCGTCGCCCGCCGACGCTGCGACCTCATCCACGCCATGCTCACCACCGGTCAGGCCTACGACCCCCACCGATCAGAAAACCAGGCAAAAGCCGCTTGACAAAAAGACAGGGACACCCCCCCGCGCGAAATGTCAACAAATCGTTGCCTGCGACTACGCACCAGAACCTGATACGACGCGTCACTGCATCATCTACGCCGAGTTGTATTTCCGAAGTCAATACTTCTAGAATTCATCCCATGACGACTCGGTTTCTGACCCCCATAGTTACTGTCGCCCTGCTCGCGCTCGGCGCATGTGGTGGCGAGCGGACGAGCGGCGGCACCGCACCCACCGACGTCGACGTCGAGGTGCGCGCCGTCGACGGCATCCTCTGGGACGCAAAGGCCTACACGGCCACTGCCGTCGACGGTGCCATCACCATCTTTGTTGCCAACGACAGCAGCCTGCCGCACAACATGCAGGTGAAGGACATGGACGGAAAGGACGTTGGCAAGCTGGTCGACATCGCCAGCCCCGGATCCAGCGACACCATCGAGCTGGCCATCACCCCAGGCGAATACCGAATCGTGTGCGAGATTCCCGGGCACACCAACATGGATTCGGCACTCACCGTCAGCTAGGTGCGTCAGCTGGTCGAGTCGCCGAGCGCAGCGCGCACTCGGTCGCCCCACTCCACCAACTCCGTGCTGCCACCGGCTGCGTGAATCTCCGCCCGCTGACGGGCCAGCTCTACCGCCGCCGCTTCCACCTGCGCGGTAAGGATCTGCTGGGCGATCCGTGTACGCACCGTGCCTGCCAACGCAGGGCTTGCACCGCCGGTGCTGACCGCTACCGTGACCAGGCCTCGGCGCGCCACGGCCGGCAAGATGAACGAACAGTTCTGTGGGTCGTCGGCGCTGTTCGCCCACACCTGCGCCGCCCGCGCGTCGGCCGCCACCTGAGCGTTGACGGCGGCGTCGTTGGTAGCGGTGATCACCAGCTGGTAGCCGGCTGCCTCACCCGTCTCGTAGGGCCGACGCTGCGCACTGGCAGCCAGCTGTGCCAGCTCCGGCCCTATCTCGGGCGCCACCACGGTGATCATCGCACCGGCCTCTGCCAGACCGCTCGCCTTGCGAAAGGCAATCACTCCGCCACCCACAACCAGCACGGAAACGCCTTCCAGATCGAGGAAGACTGGGTACGGAAACGCCATTGGTCGAGCCTACCGCCGATGAAATCGATAATTCTGATCGGAATAGTCGGGAATGGCGGTAGAAAGTGACCGCATGTCGATCACGATCCCCTCCTCCCTCGACACTTTCCAACCGGCCGACGTCGTTCGTTGGTCGGCCGACGCATTCGGCGTCGACAGCTTGGTGGTCACCGCCAGCTTCCAGGATGCCGTGCTCATCCACGTCGCCGCTACGGCTGTCCCCGGCATCCAGATCACACTGCTGGACACGCAGTACCTCTTCGCCGAGACCCAGTGGCTGGTCGATGAGCTCACCGAGCTGCTCGATCTCAACCTGCGCATCGTGCGCCCACTGCCCGAGATCGTGCCCGACAACCTGTGGAAGACCGACGTCGAAGCATGCTGCAACGTTCGTAAAGTCGAACCCCTGAACCGGGCGCTCGCCGGCAAGCACGCGTGGCTCACCGGCATCCGTCGCGCCGACGGCCCCACCCGCGCCAACACGCCCGTTGCGGCGTACGACATCGGTCGCGGCCTCCTCAAGCTGAACCCGCTGGCGACACTGAGCGACGACGATGTGGCGCTGTACGTACGACTACACGAGCTTCCCGTTCACCCGCTGCGAGACAAGGGCTACCTCAGCATCGGCTGCTGGCCGTGCACGCGGCCCACCGGCCCCGGCGACGACAAGCGTGCCGGCCGCTGGAGCGGCATCGCCAAGACCGAATGTGGGCTCCACGTATGAGCACGGAACTGATCTCCGCAGCACATCTCGATGCTCTCACCGACGAGGCCATCACCATCATTCGCGAGGTCGCCACCGAGTGCGAAAGCCCGGTCTTGCTGTTCAGCGGCGGCAAGGACAGCGCGGTGCTGTTGCACCTCGCGGTGCTTGCCTTCGCACCAGCCCGGCTGCCGTTCCCCGTCATGCACGTCGACACCGGCCACAACTTTTCCGAAGTCATCGCCTATCGCGATGCGCTGGTGCAGGACTGGGGTGTGCGTCTGGTCGTCGCCAGCGTGCAGGAGTCCATCGACAGCGGCCGCGCCGTGGAAGACACCGGCCTACGCGCCAGCCGCAACCGGCTGCAGTCCGTCACGCTGCTCGACGCCATCGCGCAGCACGGGTTCGACGCCGCGTTCGGTGGCGGCCGTCGCGACGAGGACAAGGCACGTGCCAAAGAACGCATTCTCAGCTTCCGCGATCGTCAGGGTCGCTGGGACCCACGGGCGCAGCGGCCCGAGCCGTGGGCGCTGCTCAACCCGCGCATCCGCAAGGGCGAGCACCTGCGTGCCTTCCCGCTGTCCAACTGGACCGAGCTCGACATCTGGCAGTACGTCGCCCGCCACGACGTGCCGCTGCCCGACATCTACTTCAGCCACACGCGCACGGTCGTCGAGCGCGACGGCATGCTGCTGTCGGTCGGTGGGCCTGTGGTGTTGGAACCCGGCGAGCAGCCGTTCGATGCCGTGGTCCGTTATCGCACGGTCGGCGATGCAAGCTGCACCGGCGCGATTGCATCCACCGCTACCACGATCGACGAGGTCCTTGCCGAGGTAGCCGCCGCTCGGATCACCGAGCGTGGCGCAACGAGAGCCGACGACACGTTCAGCGAGTCCGCCATGGAAGATCGCAAGCGCGAAGGATATTTCTGATGATGACGGTGTACTTCTGATGATCACGTCACTGACCACGAGGCCTGCGCTGCGCATCGCCACGGCCGGCTCGGTCGACGACGGCAAGAGCACGCTCATCGGTCGCCTACTGCACGACACCAAGACCGTGTTCGAGGATCAACTGCAGGCAGTGGTGAAGGCCAGCCGGCGCTATGGCGACGGCGAGACCAACCTCGCGTTGCTCACCGATGGTTTGCGCGCAGAGCGCGAACAGGGCATCACCATCGATGTGGCCCACCGCTATTTCGCCACGCCCACCCGGAGCTTCATCGTCGCCGACACGCCTGGGCATGCGCAGTACACGCGCAACATGGTCACTGGGGCATCCACTTCCGATGTCGCCATCGTGCTGGTCGACGCCCGTCACGGTGTGGTCGATCAGACCCGCCGCCACGCACTCATCGCCGCCCTCTTGGGCGTGGAGGCCATCATCGTGGCCGTGAACAAGATGGACCTCGTTGACTGGAAAGAGTCCGAGTTCACTCGCATCGCTGAAGAAGCGCGACTGTTCGTCGAGGAACTCCCCCATCACGTGCCGGTCGCTGCGATTCCGATGTCGGCACTGCTGGGCGACAACGTGGTCGACAGGTCGCAACACATGCCATGGTATGAAGGCCAGCCCCTGCTGGAGTTCCTCGAGCTCTTCGACGCCACACCGTCGCAGCTGCCAGGAGCACGGGTACACGTGCAGCGCGTCATCCGCCCGCAGGGCGGGCTGCAGGCCGACTTCCGCGGCTACGCCGGCGTTGTCGCCGCTGGCACACTCACACCTGGCGCACCCATCACTGTGCTGCCCGGTGGCCGCACCAGCACCGTTGCAGCCGTGCATCGTTGGGGCGCACAGGTCCAGTCGGCAGAACCCGGCCACGCGGTCGTGGTGGAGCTCACCGACGATGTCGACGTGGCTCGCGGCGACGTACTCGTGGTCAGCGACGCGGCGGTGCCGCCGATCGTCACAGAGGACATCGTGGTTGACATCTGTTGGATGATCGACCAGCCACTGGTCGCCGGCAGCAGGCACTGGTTCAAGCACGGGTCGCGCACCGGCCACGCAACGGTCACCGCCATCGAGCACCGCTACGACTCGGTCTCGCCCACTCATGAACCTGCCGACCAGTTGGTGCTCAACGACATCGGCCGCGTGCATCTACGCATGGGCGAGCCGATCGTGGCCGACATCTACGCGCACCATGCCGAGGGTGGGCGCTTGATCCTGATCGACGCCGCCACCAACACCACTGCAGGTGCAGCGATGATTGCCGCAGTCCACCCCGGCGGCCGGGCCTGACCATGGCAGGAGCGTCGCTCGACGGCACGGTCGCTCTGGTTGGTGCCGGCCCAGGCGACCCCGAACTGCTCACCATTCGCGCCGCCCGCCTACTGGCGACCGCAGACGTCGTGGTCTACGACGCGCTCGTCGGGGATGGCGTGATGGCGCTGATTTCACCGACCGCCGAGCTGATCGACGTCGGCAAGCGGCCCGGTCAGGGAATCGCCCAGGAGCTGATCAACATCTTGCTGCTCCGCCTCGCCGGTGAGGGCAAGCGAGTCGTGCGCCTGAAGGGCGGCGACCCGTTCGTGTTCGGTCGTGGCGGCGAAGAAGCCATCGCACTGGCGGAGGCCGGCGTGCAGTGCGAAATCGTGCCGGGTATCTCGTCGGCACTCGCGGCACCCGCGGCCGCTGGCGTGCCGGTGACGTTTCGCGGCATGGCAGCATCGTTCACAGTGGTCACCGGCCATCGCCAACACGGCGAGATACCGGTCAACTGGACAGCGCTCGCGCAGACCGGCGGCACCCTGGTCGTTCTGATGGGCGTCGCTCGCCGTGGCGAGATCGCCGATGCGCTGATGGCCGGCGGGTTGGCCGCCGATACCCCAGTCGCTGCGATTCATCGTGCGACCACCGGCGCGGAGACTGCACAACGATGCGTGCTCAGCGAGCTGGGCACGACCGTTGTGCAGTCGCCGGCAACCTTGGTGATTGGCGCAGTCGCCGCACTCGACGTGACCTCGATTGCGCACGCGACGACTATGCAGCCTTGAGAAAGACCTCGGTGAGGATCAGGAACACTGCCCAGAGACCGAAGCTGGCGACCAGCGGGTTGCGGACACCGGGGCCGTCGTACATCTGGTTGAGACCCTTGTTGGCCTCGGTCTTCCACGGCATCAGGCCCAGCGCATTGAGCTCCATCACCACGATGATGAGCAGCGAGATGGTCCAGAACGCGATCATCCCACCGGTGCTGAC
>Ga0105044_10008130_pt1 | contig 14424 bp, 13 predicted proteins | sample MAT01_FD_78092 | JGI IMG/M metagenome (GOLD analysis project Ga0105044, IMG submission 78092) | Freshwater microbial communities from Lake Fryxell liftoff mats and glacier meltwater in Antarctica - MAT-01 | ecosystem: Environmental > Aquatic > Freshwater > Ice > Liftoff microbial mat | place...
ATTAAGATTAAGATTAAGATTAAGAAGAGTCGCAAACCCAATCACGCATTTTTTTCCGAATCCAAAACAAAACGAGACAGGCTTTCACCTGTCTCGCTGTCTATTGACAATGACTTCGTCCGACACCGCTTACTACTCTGCAGCTTGATCGGCGACAATCTGAATGCCGGGCACCGTGATGGTCTTGATCTGCACGCGGGTGTGCTTTTGACGATGGCCTGTGTGGCGTCGGGAATTCTTGCGTTTTCGAAGCTTCTGAATTTCCAGCTTGAGTCCCTTTTCCTGTGCGATAATCACTTCAGCGACTACCGAGGCACCAGAAATTGTAGGAGTACCGATGACACTGGCACCGCCGCCATTGGCGAGCAACACCTGGTCAAACGTGATCGAAGCGCCCGCTTCGATCTCGCTTCGATAATCCACAGACAGGAAAGAACCTTCCTGAACACGATGCTGACGATTACCGTCTACGATCACAGCAAACATCGAAAAATCACCTTTAACCAACGTCGTCAACGAAAATTCGAATCACAGGAGACTGACTTCCTGTGTCTGTACAGGATTACAGATCCCACAGCCCGTTTTTATTGGAATCGCGAAGTGTAACGATCAAATTCAGAATGTTCGAGTCGGAAATGCCGCAAGTTTCCGACTTGGGAACAGGAAATTGAAATTTGGCGGTCTCGGAGAGCGACGTCACGCAGAAACTTAGCCAAAATGCTTGTCCTTCAGCGCGATTACCCTATGTTGACTTCCCGACCGTTGGCATCCTCGGCGCGGAAGCTCATGTGTTCAAGGCACACATCGGATTTGGCCACGATCACGATCTCGACTTCGTGTTCGTCTTCGATCCGAATGAGTTCCTTGCGTTTGCGGTTGTTAAGATAGTTACCGACGCGATCATGGACTTCGATCACAATCCGCGTGACTTGTTCATGTGCGGATGAAGACATGACCATCCGCATGACTTCGATTGACAGACTCTCCGCCGTCTTGACCTGTCCGACTCCGTTACACGCCGGGCAGTTTTCATACACACTGCGACGGAGAGATGGACGAATTCGCTGTCGGGTCATTTCGATCAGCCCGAACGGACTGATGCGGAGTACTCGGGTGCGGGCGCGGTCACGTTCGACAGCCTCCCGAAGTGCATGTTCCACCCCGCGCCGATGCCGTTCATCGCGCATGTCAATGAAGTCGTTCACGATTACGCCTCCCAGATCACGCAGCCGAATCTGACGAGCGATCGCATCGGCCGCTTTCAGGTTCATCTGATAGGCACTGCGTTCCGGATCGTTGTCGGCCCGGAAACTTCCGCTGTTTACATCGATTGCCACCAGCGCTTCCGTCTGATCAATGACCAGTGAACCGCCGCCTGGCAGCGGCACATGTCGGTCCTGAATGCGGGCGATTTCTTCTTCGATGCCGTACTTATTAAACAGCGGCTCCGTACCTTCATATCGCTGCACACGATTGACGTGCGTCGGCATCACGATCTTCATGAACTCCCGAGCTCGTTCAAAGGCACCGTCTTCGTCGATCAGCACAGTGTCAATTTCATTCGTGTAGATGTCACGAATCGTGCGAATAATCATGTCGCTTTCTGCGTAAATATCTGTCGGCGCGGCAGTCTTCTTCAGCCGCAGCACAATGGTCTCCCAAAGTCGCAGCAGATAATTCAGGTCGCGCTTCAGATCCGATTCTTCGCGATCGATTCCGGCCGTGCGGATGATGAACCCCAGACCTTCCGGCGGCTGAATGGCCTTCATCGTCTGTCGCAACTGGCGGCGAGTTTTTTCGTCATCAATTTTGCGACTGACCCCCACTCGCTGCAGCCCCGGCATCAGAACCAGATAGCGACCAGGGATCGAAATGTACGTGGAAAGCGTCGGGCCTTTATTGCCGATACCTTCCTTGATCACCTGCACCAGCACTTCACTTCCACGCTGAAAAATCCGCTGAATCGGAGGTTTGTTTCGCGCATTGCGTTCGTTCAGATGCTTCGGCCGACGACCACCGCGACCAGGCTCAGTTTCTTCACGATCGTCCCCTGGCTCGTCCTTCACGAGTTGTTTGTAGTATTGATACTCCACGTCGCTGACGTGCAGGAATCCGTTACGTCCGACACCGAAATCGACAAACGCCGCCTGAATACTGGGCTCGATATTAACGACTCGACCCTTATAAATGTTCCCCACGTAGTTTTCCGCACTGCTGCGTTCGACATACAGTTCCTCCAGCACGCCATCTTCCACAATGGCGATACGGCTCTCCTCCGGTTGGAGGACGTTGATCAGCATTTCTTTTTTCATTGACGCAATATTCGTTCTATGGCCGGCACGAAGGCTGGCGTTCCATGTTTTCAGTGGGCCGACGAACGCCGTCGACCTCGGTTCGTGTATCGATATCGTTTGGGTTTTGAAAAAGTGGTCAGGAACCAATAGTGCGAAGCACCCTTTGGGCCATTTGGCTATTGGTTCCCGACCCCTTTTTCAAAACCTGCCCCCATTTTCAAAACCCTGACCCTTTTTCAACCTAAAACCCGACACTATCAACAAGATCGGGACAAAGTCGGGAGAGTTCCCCCTGCAAATAGTGTTCAACGTCTCGAGCCAGATCCAGCGAAGATGCGTGTTGAGAAATACGTACAGCTTCGGAGATCGAAAGGTTTCTGACGACTTCTTTCAACCGCGGAATGGCCTGTGGTGTTGCACTCAGACTTCGCAATCCCATACCCAGCAACAGCGGAATAAACCGCGGTTCAGAACTCATTTGCCCACAGACAGTCACGGGTTTCCCGTGTTTTTCTGCGGCGCGGAGCACCATCTGGATGAGTCGCAGGATTGACGGATCGCCTGAACGATAAAGGTTGGCCACCGCTGGATCCGAACGATCACAGGCGAGAGTGTATTGAATCAGATCGTTTGTACCAATCGAGAAGAAGTCGACTTCTCGCGCGAATTCTTCCGCCAGAATCACGGCGGACGGGACTTCCACCATCATTCCAATCGGGATATTCCGCTGAAACGGGATGCCTTCGTCTTCCAGATCTTCCATGACGTCCATCAGAATCATTTTCGCCTGACGGAACTCAAGAAGCGTGGAAATCAAAGGAAACATGACGCGCACATTGCCATGCACCGATGCCCGCAGGATGGCTCGCAGTTGCCGTTTGAACATCGGTGTGTTGAGCAAACTCAGACGAATGCTGCGCAGCCCCAACATCGGATTCTGCGATTTTGAGAACTGACTTTCCAGCAACTGTGGCACTTTATCAGCGCCAATATCGAGAGTTCTGATCACAACGGGCAAATCGCCGCAGGCTTCCACAACGCGACAATATGCTTCGTAATGATCAGATTCTGAAGGTTCACGGTTTCCGCTCAGAAAGAGGAATTCCGTACGATAAAGTCCAACACCGTCCGCCCCGCGTTTAATGCAGTGACGCACCTCTTCGGGAAATTCGATGTTGCCACAGATTGTGACGCGCTGGCCGTCCTCAGTTTCCGCTGGCAGGGCTTCCATCAGACCCAGCCGTGTGCGGATTTTTTCGCTGCGGATCTGCATGTCCTGCACGCGCGCGACCGTTTCGCTGTCCGGATCAATGATGACGCGTCCGTTGTCACCATCCAGAATTACAGTCTCGCCACCGGACACGCCGGCAAGGCATCTGCCAAGCCCGACGATCGCCGGGATTTCCAGCGCACCTGCAAGAATCGCCGTGTGACTTGTCCGGCCACCAACTTCGGTTGCGAATCCCAGTACAAATTTTGTGTCAAGCGTTGCGGTTTCGCTGGGCGTCAGATCGTGAGCGAGGACGATGACGGGTTCCGTCAAATTTTTCAGCTCTTCGCGGCTTTCCCCGAGCAACTGTCGAAGCAGTCGCTTTTCCAGATCAAAAATATCCAGCGCGCGTTCTGACAGATAGCGGTCACCCATCTTTTCGAGCTGTTCTGCATAACTGCGGAGGACTCGACTTACTGCGAATTCCGGTGAGCGCGTTTGTTCACGAATCAGGGCTTCCACTTCACGGATCAGGCGCGGATCCTGGGCCATCTGTAAATGGGCCGAGAAAATCGCTCCGTACTGAGCTCCCAACTGCTCTGACACAAGCTGTTCGTTGCTCTTGATATCCCGACACACATCTTCGAGTGCAGCATGGAAACGATGGAGTTCATCGTCGATCGCATCGCGGTTGACGTATTTTCGCGGAATGCGGAAGTTCTCCGACCCCAGCACCAGGACTGGGCCAGAGACGACTCCTGGAGAAACCGCGATTCCTGTGTAAACCTTCATTGCGGCAGTTTAAAGAGATCCCAGGCGCCTCACAACTCAACGGATCTCAGAGCCAGATATCGAAAAACCTGTCTCAAATAATTCAGTGATCGCGTCTGCAGCGGCGGCCGCATCCGAACCCGACGTTTCCAGGCTGAGCAGGGCACCCATAGGTGCCGCCAACAACATCAGGTCAAATGCTGATTTCACATCAGCCCGGCGACCATCAAACGTCAGGGTAATTGAGGAGGAAAACGTCAATGCCTTGCGCACAAGCAACTGCAGGGGGCGCAGGTGCAACCCATCTTCGGGGGTCACTCGCACTTGCCTGCAAACTACTCCTTCCGGCTCCACGTTTCGTCTCCCTTCAGACAGGCTCTAAAAAAGGGGTCAGGAACCAATAGCCAAATGGCCTGGAGGGTGCTCCGCACGATTGGTTCCTGACCCTTTTTTTTAAAGCGTCAACTTAAAGATTCAACGTTGACAAAGTACTAGGCATCACGATCGCCATCGTCTGCTTCCGTCAGCAGATCCCAGATATCAGTCGTTGTTGAAGACTGCTTGAGAAAGTTACAGAAGTCCTGACTGCGGAGGTGCCTGGAAATATTTTCCAGCCCGCGAAGATGATCTCCCGGACGATCCGGCGGTGATACCAGCAGAAACAAAATGAAAACATCTTCCCCATCCAGACTGGAAAAATCGACGCCCGTGCGGGAGATCGCCACCATCGCTGACAGCTTATCCACAGACGCATGTTTCGTATGCGGTACGGCCACGCCGTTACCGATCCCGGTCGAACCCAGTTCTTCACGTTTCAGGATAGCAGCGACCACGGCTTCTTCGTCGGCTGCTTTCAATGCACCGGCAGCTTTCAAATGCGTCACCATTTCGCGAATCACTTCTTCCTTAGACGTCGCTTTCAGGTTCGGAAGAATTGCATTCTGGATCACAAACTCAGTCAATTTCATTTTGTCTCTCACAATTTTCAAATCAGCAACAGCCGGAATGTATGATCAGAAATGATCAACACGGGAAAAGAGTCTGTTGCCTTAATAAACTGGTCCGGCACAGCCCCTCAATGAATAAGTCTCCATCGGAACTGTAACAGACGGCATACGCACGACCGCAGTGCCAGATAAAGCGATCCTGAGGGAAAACTGTAACCGAGAAACGACTTCTGCAGATCGCTCATTCGGCCTTCCGGGCTTCGTCGGTCTCAATCGCTTTTTCCACCTGTTCAGTGGCGTCCGCGACTGACGTTTTGTGCCTGTGATCGCGGTGCTTCTCTTTGTGCTTGTGGACCTGCTGCTCCATCTTGTGGAGCGTTTTGTCGAACGCAGCGCCAGCGTCCTCACCTTCGACATGTGCCACAATTGTGTGATAGCCGTCGATTTCGACCAGCATTTCGACAGCGACACGCGGCCCTTCAAATTCGATCGTGACGTCAATTTCACTGACGGTGTCGAGATACTTGACGAGCTTTTCCGCTTTGCGAGTGATGTATTCTCGCAGTTCCGGTCGGATGCTGCCGTGACGACAGGTAATTGCAACCTGCATTCGATTTTCCTTGTATCCAGTAAAACAAACCATGCCACTTGAAGCTGGCCAGGATCGCGTATTCTAGTGGCCACGTCCTGCCAAGAAAAGCACGACGTGCCGGTTCTTTGCCCGAAGAAGCAATCAAGTTCAACAAATAGCAACCTGCGACAAGCCTGGACGCCAACCCCCTGGTCGCCGATTTCCGCGAGAATATCGACTTGCACCGACAATCTGGCGTGGTTCCTTGCAACTGAAGCCGCAGTTCGGACAATTCCGAAGCTTGCAATTCCCGGACTCCCACTGATCAGGATACCCCACAATGGCTGAACCAAAGGCTTCCGCCGCCCCGGAAGAAATCTACTCGCCTCAGCCCGGCACCGCCCACATGCCGGCATGGACGGTTGGTGAACTCCCTGATGCCCCGAGGTTTCGCTGGTCGCAACTTGCATTGATGCTTGGCCCCGGCCTCGTGATGGGGGGCGCAGCAATCGGTGGCGGTGAATGGCTGACGGGGCCGGTCGTCACGGCCCGCTACGGTGGAGCGCTGCTGTGGCTGGCGACGCTGAGCATTGTGTTTCAGGTGATCTACAACGTCGAGATCAGTCGCTACACGTTGTACAGCGGTGAGCCGATTTTTACCGGCAAGTTCCGAATTGCACCCCATCCCCTGTTCTGGCTCGCGCTGTACCTGATTCTGGATTTTGGCTCGATTCTGCCTTATCTGGCTTCGAACGCAGCAATCCCGCTGGCGGCTATGATTCGTGGAAAGATTCCCGATCCATCGCTGCCAGCAGACATGTCGCTGCTGAAAGTGTTGTCCTGCGGCATCTTTCTGTCCGTTTTCATACCGCTGTGTGTCGGTGGCCGGGTCTACCACTCGATCAAGATCATGATGACGATCAAGCTGGTGATCGTATTGGGATTTTTGACGCTGCTGGCGGTTTGCTTTTCCACGCGGGAGAACTGGAAGGAAATCGGCAGTGGATTCTTCCAGTTCGGCAATGTGCCCATCATTCCGGCAGAAGATCTGAACAAGGACGGCATTCAGGACGAAGGAGAAGCAAAACACGGCCCACGCACCGACAATGTGTTTTCCGCTCTGCGCCATCAGCGAAGCATCGCATTCGATTTTGCACTCGTCGGCATGCTGGCATCGATGGCGGCGATTTCGGGCAACGGTGGACTGACAAATACTCCAATCAGCTCCTTCACACGCGATCAGGGCTGGGGTATGGGAAAACACGTCGGTGCAATTCCCAGTATGGTCGGTGGACATGAAATTGAACTCTCGCATACCGGAAAAGTTTTTCACATTACGCAGGACTCTTTAAAGCGCTGGTTTCGCTGGGTGGCACATGTCGAACGTGAGCAGTATCTGGTCTGGTTGCCTGCGTGCTTCGTTGGTCTGGCGCTGCCGAGCATGTTGTCCATTCGCTTTCTGGAGAGAGGCACACTCTTGAAGGACAAATGGCAGGCGGCAGGTATGACGGCTGGCGGAGTTCGCGATGCCGTGACCGAAGCCACCAATCCCACGCTGGGCGGGGTATTCTGGTACATGACGCTGTTCTGTGGACTCCTGATTCTGGGGACCAGTATGGTCGGTACAGCCGATGGTGTCCTTCGCCGCTGGGTGGATGTGTTCTGGACGTCCAGCAAACGGCTGCAGAGTTGGGATACGCGCCATATCGGACGACTGTACTTTGGAGTGCTGTGTGTCTACATGGCACTGGGATTGTTCATGCTGATCTTCGTTCCGGGCGACAAACTCCTCGTGACAGCCACCGGCATGATGTACAACTACGCCCTGGGCTTCAGTTGCCTGCACACCCTTGTCATCAACTGCACGCTGTTGCCACGCGAATTACAGCCCAGACTCTGGCAGAAAACCGGTCTGGTCTTCGGGGCCATTTTCTTCCTGAGCATCGGAGTCCTTGCAACGTACGATGCTGTTCCCGGGCTGGTGGAGACATGGAACGAAACATTTCAACCATTACCGGCACCAGAAAACTAGGTCCGCGGCAGATCACGGCCCCAGAAACTCCGCATTATTTGTCGAACGAAACAGGTCAGGATGTTCCACTTCGGCCTGCGTCAGAAATGTGCTCGCCGCAACAGCGGGTTCCAGTGGGCTGCCATCGGCAGTTGTCGCCTTTCTGCATTCGTCGGCGAACTGGATGATGGCTCTTTGAGTTGCGCGATCATTGGCACACTCATTCCTGAACAGCCGCTCCAACTCAGGCCATGATTCCCAGTCTTTCCACCGAGCCAGGTTTGTGATTGTGAGAATCCTCTGTTCACTGTTCGACAGTAATCGTCGCATGCACGACTTGAGTCGCGACTGCGGGATCACGCTGCTTTCATAACTCCACATGAACTGTATCGCCTGCACGGCGGCGTAAACGCTGTCCGCCGGTACACCGGGCTTCAAGCGCGTCTGTTCAAGGAACTTAACGCCGTCTTCACCCGTCAACAGCAGATAGCCCCCCATGAGTCCGTCGGTTCCATAGCGAAAGAACTTTTTATCGTCCAGACCCGTTGGCGGCACAGCACCAATTTGTTTTTCCAGGAACGCAGCGTCGTCCGCATTGCCGCAGAGTCCCAGCATCATGCCGTAAAGTCCCAGTCGTTCGGGAGTCGTCGTGGGATCGGCGATCCATTGCCGCAACTGCGCGCGAGGCATTTGATCCTTCACGGCTTTAACATCCTCATAGTCTGCATTCGCAAACTCCGCCCATGCATCGATCGACAGCAGTGGGTCGGGGTTCTCAAGAAACATCAGGTAATACGGAAGTCGCTGCACCTGTGGTATTGACTGTCCGGGAGCGTTCCTGATGTAACGAATTGCTTCCAGCGATACCAGGGCATATGGATCCCATGAGATCAGTTCCGGGATCAAAAATGAAGTCTGCCGGACTTTCCTTGATGCAGATTCTGTCGTCTTGAGATCAGCCGTCACGATCCCGTCGTCGTCGGCAGCGCTCGACTGGTCGGTAGGATTCAAGGCGGCGCTATTCGTTGCGAATGTTGACTCTGTCGAAGGCGAAACGCCGCTGTCTGGCAGCGAACCGAATAACAGAAACAAGTCGCCGACTGAACCCGCAATTTCCTGACGCACAACAATCGGCTGACCAGTTTGAAATCGACCGAACTTGGCAGAGAGTTCTGCCCCTTGCAGGAATTCACGAATACGAACCGTTGATTGCGGACTCTGAACTCCAGCCGTATGCACGAATTCAAACTTCAGCAGTTCGGCAATCACCACGATATCCGAAGCTGCAATCTCTTCCACCAGGGTCATCGGTGGCGAAAGACAGAACGGACACGCGCGCAGCACGTTTCCCGCCAATAGCGCTGCGATTGCAATGACGGTGAACAGCGTCACACGTTGCGCAGGACTCCAGCACTTCAAACTTGCCACGGCACTTTCATCCTTGAAACTGCGACCGACTTCTCAGCGGAATGGCGCCATCCGTCAGAGAACTTTCGATAAATCGGCACTCGTCCCGACCACTGGCGAGCCTCATTTCCCGCACAGGAAGTGCCATTTACCCATCGTTCGGTCACATCAGACGAATTTGAGCAGAATGTGCCGAAACGGTAAACAAGAATCTGTCCCGCAGCAGGCAGGCTTTAAAAAAGGGGTCAGGAACCGATCGTGTGGAGCACCCCCTGGGCGATTTGGCTATTGGTTCCTGACCCCTTTTTTAATCAATGCCCCGCTTCCGGGCTAAGATGAATTCTGCATTGGCCGTATCGTCAGCAAAAAATGTGCGGCAAAAAGACAGCAAGTCATTTTTCTGCATCGAATGCCTTTCCTTCTAAAAAAGCCTGTCGAAGCTTTCGTAAGTGCGGATTCGTGAGCTTAGCCCTGAAGCGGGCCGTTGTTTTTAAAGCATTACTCGTCCGCCGCCCCGAATCTGCGAATGCTGCGTTTTGGACGTTCGCGGGTCCGGAACGCTTCGAAATTATCGACTTTGTATTCCGGCAGAACCGTGTTGATCCGCTTTTCGATGTTGGTCAGTTCACCACCCTGTTGCAGGGTCACAAACGTGATCGCGCGGCCATTCTGGTCTGACGACAGACGTCCGGTTCGACCAACACGATGAACATAGTCATCGCAGTATTCCGGGATGTCGTAGTTGATAATGTGTGAAATCCCGCTGATGTCGATGCCGCGACCGACAACATCCGTTGCAATCAGCAGACGCAGTTCGCCAGCTCGCAACGCTTTGATCACCTGATCTCGTTTGCGTTGTGGCAGGTCGCCGTGAATTGCCGCAATGCGATTGGATTTCAGACGTTTTGAAAACTCCGCGAACAAAGCATCCGCTCCGCGCTTGGTACGCGTGAACACGATCGCCTGCTGTGGTTTTTCTTTTGCAAGCACACGCAGCAGCAACGGCCTTTTGCGGTCTTCATCGACCGTGATGTAATACTGTTCGATCGTATCAACCACGACTCGGTCTTCGGACAGATCGACCATTTCCGGTTCGATCATAAATCGTTGTGCCAGCTTCTCCACGGGTGGAGGCAACGTCGCGGACAGCAGCATTGTCTGACGTTCCGTCGGACAGGATCGCAGGATGCGTTCGATGTCGGGACGAAATCCGATATCCAGCATGCGATCCGCTTCGTCCAGGACAACCACTTTCAGATCATTCAGCTTGAGATGCTGACGACGTAGTAAGTCGATGACACGGCCTGGCGTGCCGATGACAACATGGGCTCCGTTTTCAAGATCAGCAATCTGTCTTCCAATGGGACGACCGCCGACAGCCAGTGCAAATTTCAGTTTGGATGTGCCGCTGAGCTTAATTGATTCCCCATGAACCTGTTCGCCAAGTTCCCTCGTCGGTGTCATCACAAGCACCTGGACCCGGCCTTTGGTCACATCGAGGCGTTCCATCGCGGGCAGCATGAAGGCTGCCGTTTTGCCTGTGCCTGTGCGAGCCTGACCGATGCAGTCGCGTCCGGAAAGTGCGATGGGGATGAAAGCCACCTGAATGGGGCTGGGCTTTTCGTAGCCGATTTTCGTGATCGTTCTAAGGGTTGCGGGCGCGAGGCCCAGCTGCGCAAAAGTTGAAACTGTTTCCGTCGGTACGTCCAATGCAAATTCCAGGATCTTCCGCCAACCAGAGAGTCATTTTGAATTTCCGTGTCGGCAGTCTGATGCACGGAATTCCCACAGAGCCTCAGCGGAACGGATGGCGAAAACAGGGTCGCGCGGCAAGAAATCGGTGGAATTGCCACTTTACGCCATCTTTCACGACCCGTCAACACTTCACTCCAAGTCCTTCCCAGGACGGACCATTTCTGTTCCACACTCTGCGTCCAGTCGCTGAAATCGGGATTCCCGCGTTCTGGAGTCTGTCTCCCGCGGTGCTTCACTGCCATTCTCCTCGAAAATCAAAGGCCTGCTTACTGGAAGATTCAGGGGCGTAATGGCTAGACTTCGAAAATCTGGTCACAAACGCTTTTTTCGGTGCCAATCCATGGATGCTCTGTTCGATCTCTTCAGCAGTCTGGTCAACGTCCTCTGGTCGTTGTTGGATGTGGTGGTCAGTCTTGTCCGCGTCATCCTCCCGTGGTTGCCCTTGCTGGGTTGGGTTGGATTCTGGACATTCGCTGTGAATTGGGCGAAGGCGTTTCCAATTCTGCGACGTGGCGGCTTCATCGGAGTCCTGCTGTTGATGTTTGTGGCAGTACTGGTCTGGGCCGCTGTCGCTCCGCCTGAGAATGGCAAACATCTGATGCTTGGACTGTCGGTGAGCAACCATGCCGGCAAGTTCATATATGTCACGATGCTGACCTGCATCGCGTTGCTTTGCGGATCAGCTCAACTTTCGGGATCCTTCGGGCGACTGGGTGAGTTTCCAGAAGAACCTGCTGACCACGATCACGGCCACGCGCACCATGGGGACGGTCATGACAATGCTCATGGCGACCACGATCACGGCCATGATGTTGCACATGCTCATTAACCGCTGAACACGCAAAAATGTCCACGTTGACTGCACGCCAGATTAACCAACCTTCCCTCCCGCCGCTCTGATCTCCCGCCTGCCTGGAACCTTCGCGATGAAACCGCTCCTTCTGCTTGCTTTGCTATGTACTTCTTCCCTGTCGATGGCAGGGGACTGGCCGAACTGGCGCGGACCGCACGGGAACGGAACGGCGGACGGTGCTGGATATGCAACAGAATGGTCTGCAGAAAAGAATGTCGTCTGGAAATACGAATTACGCGGTCGAGGTGCCTCAACACCGACTGTTGCGGGCGATGCCATTTTTGTGACGACAACAATCGATGGTCAGAACACGATCATTGCTCTTGGAATGGATGGCAAGGAACGCTGGTCGAAGACTCTCGGAGTTGCAGTGGAAGGGAAACCGGGCAAGGATGGCACCGGGGCCAATCCATCGACGGTCACGGATGGAACTTACGTTTTTGCGTATTTTAAGAGCGGCGATCTGGGCTGTTTTTCAGTCGCAGGTGAATTGAAGTGGCAGAAAAATCTGCAGGTGGAATACGGCGAAGACACGCTTTGGTGGGATCTGGGAACATCACCGGTCCTTACAAAAGACGCAGTTGTGATTGCCTGTATGCAAACCGGACCATCGTACGTTGCTGCGTTTTCAAAAACCGATGGTGCGGTGCTCTGGAAACAGGATCGTAACCTTGGAGCGCCTGAAGAGGCAGCTCAGAGTTACGCGACGCCTGTCGTTGTGGACGAAGCGAGCGGTCAGGTGATCGTGGTCCTCGGGGCGGACCATGTGACTGCTCATGACGCTGCCAACGGCAAAGAAATCTGGCGTGTCGGTGGTCTGAATCCGACGAATCATAAGTACTTCCGCTCAATTGCTTCAGCCGCTGTCTCAGATGGAATGGTCATCGCTCCGTATGCTCGTGGTGAATCGTTGACTGCCATCAGGATGGGTGGCCAGGGCGATGTGACGGCCAGCCATATCTCGTGGTTTAACCAGGCCACGTCAGCGGACGTCCCAACACCAGCGATTGCCAATGGTCGCGTGTTCAACTGTCGTGACGGTGGCGATTCGCGTGGGATGATCGATTGCCTGGACCTGCTGACCGGAAAGACCATCTGGTCCGGTCAGTTGCCAAAGAATCGTAACACTTACCGATCATCGCCGACTGTAGCCGATGGTAAGCTGTATGTGGCTCGCCAGGACGGTACGGTGTTTGTGCTGGACGCAATGGGCAGCGAATTTAAAGTATTAGCACAGAATACGATCGCCGAAGAACACACCGTCGCAACGCCGGTCTGTGTCGATGGCAAAATCATTCTGCGCACGGACGGCCATGTGTACCTGATCGGGAACAGCCCCTGATCAACGTTTCGAGAAATCGCAACAACGATTTCAGAGTGGATTGAACGTCTGCTTCGGTCGGGGTAAATTCGCAGTCGAATGATTCAACACCGTCGATGGGATTCCCTGAGAGGACTCCGGGACCGATGCTACTGTCCGAAATTCCTGTGAGCGGCCCATGGGGCGAACGGCATCTGCTGGGGCTGGAACATCTTTCCGCCGCTCAGCTCAACACCGTACTTGACCTCGCCAGACATTACGACACGATCACCAACGGCGGCTCTCAACGACTGGACGTACTCAAGGGTCTTGTCGTCGCGAATCTGTTCTTCGAAAACTCCACGCGAACTCGGACCAGTTTCAGCCTCGCATCGCGCCGTCTGGGTGCCGACACTGTGGATTTTACTGCCAGCTCCAGCAGTCTGTCAAAAGGCGAAACATTTATCGACACGGCACAGACCATCGAAGCGATGGGTGTCGATCTGGTCGTATGTCGCCATCGTACTCCCGGTGCGCCACATCTGCTGGCGCGAAATCTGAAAGCAGGAGTGCTGAATGCAGGTGACGGAACACACGAACATCCGACCCAGGGGTTGCTGGATATCTATACGATCGTCAAACAACGTGGCCGGATCGCGGGCCTGACAGTGGCGCTCGTGGGCGACATTCGCCACAGTCGTGTGGCCCGGTCAAACATTCATGGACTCATTACACTGGGTGCCCGTGTGATCGTCTGCGGTCCGGCAACATTGATTCCCAGTGATATTACCCGGCTGGGTGTCGAAGTTGCTTACAATCTGGATGAAATACTTCCGGAAGTCGATTGCGTCAATCTGTTGCGCGTGCAGTTTGAACGTCAGCGCGGCGCATTTTTTCCTTCGATCGCGGAATATGCTCATCTGTTTGGAATGAATGGTGATCGAATTCGCCGAGCACGTGAAAACCTGCTGGTGCTGGCTCCCGGCCCGATCAATCGCGGAGTTGAATTGACGCCTGAAGTTGCCGATGGTCCGCATTCCCTGATCCTGAATCAGGTCACGAACGGCCTGTTCATTCGCATGGCATGTCTGACGCTGCTGGCTCAGGAACGCCGCAAAGATCAGGAGGCACGCTGATGAGTTCTCTGCTGATTTCCGGAGGACGGGTGGTTGACCCGGCGAACAGTCTGGATGGCATTGCGGATGTCCTGATTCTGGATGGAAAAATTGCCTCCGTGACACGGCGCGACGCCGGTGCTGCCGCGACGGATGTGCCACAGGGCACGCATGTGATTGATGCGTCCGG
>Ga0105044_10008131_pt1 | contig 14423 bp, 10 predicted proteins | sample MAT01_FD_78092 | JGI IMG/M metagenome (GOLD analysis project Ga0105044, IMG submission 78092) | Freshwater microbial communities from Lake Fryxell liftoff mats and glacier meltwater in Antarctica - MAT-01 | ecosystem: Environmental > Aquatic > Freshwater > Ice > Liftoff microbial mat | place...
CCAGGCGGAGTTATGCCCGGCGGCTTCCATCGGGATCTTCATCAGGCCAGTGATCCAGCCATCGGTCCCGATCTCCGTTATGGCGAGCGGCATCATGATGATGATGAGAAATGCGAGGATACCGCGTCCGAGGCTGCGGGTGTAGACTCCGAAGATGATGACTACGATGGCGGTCAGGACGTAGGCGATCCACATCGGGAAGGCAAAGACCTGGGCGAGTTGTGCGAAGATGAGTCCGAAACCAATCAGAGCTCCAAAGGCTCCGAATTCTCCGAGCATGTCGCGATAGGAGACGCCAGCGGCTTCGCGTTCATTGACGGGGAAATTCGCTTTGAGGAGTATGATCAGGTAGATCACTGCAGGAATCGCGATGATACCGACGACGATGCGCCAGTCGCCCGATTCAGCCACGTTGGCAAGGGCGATGGTGATGAGTCCGCCGAGGACCAAACCACCGGGCCATCCGGCGTGCAGAATGTTGAGCCACTTCGTTTTGTCGCGGCTGAACATGGTTGCCACCACCGGGTTGATGAAGGCCTCGACCGTTCCGTTTCCGAAAGCGAGGATGATACTTCCCCAATAGAGCAAGCTGTAACCCTTGGCCTGAGCGGCGGCAAGTTCCGGTCCGGTGACTCCCTGGATGGCTCCGAATGCGAGGCAGGCCAGGACGATATACACCACGTAGCAGACGAAGGAGAAAATCATCGCGACGCGATAGCCGATTTTGTCGATGATCAGGCTGAATAGGATGATCGAGATCCCGAAGGGCCAGATGCCGGCTCCGATAAGCGATCCTACGGTCCCTTTGTCCAGGTTAAAATCCAAAGCAAAGCGACCTTCGCAAAGGTAGATTCGACTGAAGAAGGCGAAGGCCGTGGTAATAAGGGCGATGAAACAGCCCCAGAAAAGGGCCATGGACGGTTTTTGTTCACTCATAAGTTGGGGGTAGAAAACGGCTCACGGAACGAGGATTCCTAACTTTCCGCGAAACACGGGGGTTTCTTAACAAACCTGTTTGATTCCACAAGCATAAAAACGCGTATCGTTCCGGAAGGAACGGCGTGATGGTTGTCAAAAGGCGGACCGAAAGAACCCGGAACATCCGGGACTAATCCATAAATTTTGCAAATTATTAGAATTAAAGTATATTTCAGTAATTTTTAGATCAATTTCCCCTTCGTTTGATGCACTCCTTTCCAGAATCTGGTGAAGCGGAGGTCCCTCCGGCCAACCCCTTTCTCGACGATCTTTTTGTCGATCCAGCCTCTGATGGTTCGGCCGTTGAGTCGATTCATGCCGAGATCGTTGGGCGGGTGACGGACGCGCTGCACGGTCTCGCCGAGGCTTCGTCCTGGCGGGGAGCCGGTCGGTCGATCCTGCTGACGGCCCCGCGGGCAGGCTACGGGAAGTCTCACTTGCTGGCGAGGATGCGTGCCTCCCTCGGCGAGCGGGCGACTCCCTTCGCGTTGCCTTTCGATCCCGCTCGTCCTGTCAGTTGGCCGGTGCTGCTTGCATCTCTGCTGCGCCAGGGGGCCCACGGACGGGGACCGCGCAGCGCGTGGAATTCCCAATTGGATGAGATCGGCCAGGCTCTGCTAGCCGAAGTGGTGATCCACCATCGAGACGAAGGGTTGTTAAAAGGGGAGGAATGTCCCGCCGAACTGAACGAGCTCGACCAACGCTACAGTGAGCTGCTCTCGCGGCATTCTTCGTCCGATTGGCTCGACTGGGTGGATCAACGGGCGTCGGAATTGAGCCGGGAATGTTCCGCCGATTTTTCAAGACGCCTCGGCCTCAGTCCTGCGGAACTGGGCTTCTGGGTACGGCTTTTTGTCGATCTGAATCTGCGCGATGAATCGTCTTTGGAATCGCTCCGCGGCCTTTCCCAAGGGGAAGCCCGGGAGCGCTGCCTGCAGCTCCTGCGCATCAGTAGTTTGAGACGACCGGTGCTGCTGGTCGCCGACGGACTCGATGGATTCTTTGCCTCGGAGACAGCGGGCTTGGAGATCGCCACTCTGCTGGCGGCGATCCGGGAGGAAGTGTCCCGGTCGCTTTCTCTTTTGTGTCTCAACGACGATGTCTGGGATGCGGTTTTCGCCCATTCCCTTCCTTCGGCCTGGTTGGACCGGATCTCCGGGGAGCGGGCACGGCTGAACGGGATCGATGCCAACGCCGCCGCCGAAATCGTGCACGGGCGGCTCCGCGGGATCGGACTTCCGGAGAGCGAGATCGAGGACTTTGTGCAACGCCTGCAGGCCGCCCATGGGTGGGAGCGGGACAAAAAGGCGCTCTATCCCCGGCAAGTGCTACGCCAAGCCAGACAGCTTTGGACCGGGGAAGCCGTGACTCCCGATCCATGGCCCGAGGTCACGGAAGCACCCGTAGAAACCATCGTGGAGGAGGCCGTCATCCTGGATGAGGGCCGGGAACTTCCCGTTTCCTTGGGAATCGCCGATGAGGCACCCTCGGTCGAAGAGGAGATCGCCGAGATTCAGGAAATCCCCGAGATTCAGGAAATCCCCGAGATTCAGGAGATCGCCGGGATTCAGGAGATCGCCGAGATTCAGGAGATTCCCGAGATTCCTGCGGTTCTCACGACTCAGGCGATCGCCCACGAAGAACCGGCGGTGTCGCCCCGCGAAGATACGCTGCTCGGGATCGAGTCCATCATCCGGGACATCCGCCAAAGTGGATGGTCGGTCACCAGCCAATCGGAAAGTCCGGCTCCCCTGACGCCAATTTCGTTCGAGACGGCGGCGGGGACGCTTCGGTTGAGGCCGCAGCTTGAAGAGGCATCCGCTCCCGCCGGACCCGCAGCGATTTCCCGCGACACTCCCGAAACGCCCCCCGCGACAGAGCTCGGATTTTTCTCTGGATTGGAATCCCGGCAATCCAGGCCCTCCTTCGCCTGGGATGAAGTGATTCCTCCCGCCGCTCCGCAAATCACCCTCGCGAATCTCGCCGAAACCCTCGAAAAGCGGGAGCAAGCCATCCTGCAACAGGCACCCGCCACCCTCGATCTCGCGCGGCTTGAGGCCTTTCTCAAAGACTTGGGGCGCTTCCATGTCGGTCTGCATCAGCAGGAAGAACATTTTCCCGGAGGTCGGTCCGTCTCGCTGCGTTGGCAAGTGCACGGTCTCTCCGTGCTCGTGGGATTCGAGCAGCCGCAGAATATCTATTTCTGGAACAACCTCCTGCAGCAATCGCTCGCCAATCCCCGCCCCGAGAAGATCGTGGCATTTTCGCACCCTTCCCTTCCTTTCGGACCGGCGCTTTTCGCCCATTTCGGGTTCAGCCCGGCCGTGGTGGAGGGGCGCGTCGATATCGTCGAGTTAGGCGACGGAGAGTGGGCCCTGCTCAGCGCAGCGGAAGAAGTCTGGGCTCAACTGGGCGGGAATCCGGCGGAGGCGACCTTGCGGCAACGCATCGCTTTGTTCCTCGATCCGCTCTGGCGTCGGATCAGCCAGCCTTTGTGAGGATCACGCGAAATTCTTTCATGCCTCCCCGCCGAGGCATCGTAAGGTGACGACATGTCTTCGTTCCGAGCATTCGACCTGCTTCCCTCCCTTCAATCCACCCTCAAGCTGGAGGGATTCGTGACTCCTACGGAAATCCAGGAACTTTCGCTGCCGCCTCTCCTGAAGGGAAAATCCGTCGTGGGGGTGGCCGAGACCGGCAGTGGAAAAACCCTCGCTTATGCTCTTCCCGTCCTTCAGAAGATGAAGCAGCTCGAGGAAGCGGGCGATGCGGTCTCTGTATCCGGCCAACCTCGCGCCGTCGTCCTCGTGCCGGCGAGCGAATTGGGAGAGCAGGTCACGAAAGCGTTCAAGGTCTTCACCCACGACACCCGGGTGCGGGTTCGCGCAGCTCTCGGCGGGATCGCCATGAAGATCGCCCGCCGCAACGTGGCGAGTCCGTTTGAAGTGCTCCTCGCCACCCCAGGACGCCTCGAACAACTGATGCAGTTGAAACTGATCAACCTTTCCGACCTGCGCTTTCTGGTCTTCGATGAGGCCGACCAGATCCTTGACCAAGGCTTCCTGCCCGCCATCAAGCAAATTCTCAAAGCGAGCCCCTCAGACCGGCAGCTTGCCCTTTTCACCGCAACCGCCTCGGACGGGGTGCAGGATCTGATTCACGAGATGTTCAGCCATGCCGAGCTTCTTGAAACCAAAGGACATCATCGCCTGGTCTCTACCCTCGTCACCGAGAATCTTGTCGTTCCTTACGGCAAACGATTTCCCCTGCTGCAAAAAGTGCTCGCCCAGCCGGCTGAAGGTGGAACGCTCCTGTTCGCGAATACCCGTGAGCAGTGCGATGCGCTTGTCGCCGAACTCGTCGAACACGGTTACCCCTGCGCGAGCTACCGCGGCGACATGGACAAGCTGGAACGTCGCCAGAATCTCAAGCAATTCCGAGAAGGCACCCTCTCACTCCTGATCTCCACCGACCTCGCCGCCCGAGGACTCGACGTGGAGAATATCGGACGGGTCATCAACTATCATTTGCCCAAAGAGTTGAAGAATTACCTCCATCGCGCCGGTCGCACCGCCCGGGCGGGAAGGAAGGGCACCGTGATCAATTTTGTGACGGAGCGGGATGCAAACCTAATGAAGCGACTCGATTCGCTGTGAAAGGCAAAGTGAGTATTCGCAACTCAATCATCTCCCATTCGAGCGCAAACAAACTGCGGCCCAGCCAATCCATACGATCGCGAAGGCGAGTAGTCCGGCCATTACCGCATCATAGTCAAAACGCGAAAACCCGCCCGGAGTTTATCCGAGCGGGTTTTCATCACTTCGGCCTCTTCGGCCCGGGTCTGGCTGCGATCAAACAGAAAGATCAAAGCGATCCAGATTCATGACCTTCGTCCATGCGGCAATGAAGTCGTTGATGAACTTCTCCTTGGCATCGGCACTGGCATACGCCTCGGCGACGGCACGAAGTTGGGAGTTCGAGCCGAAGACCAGATCCACCGAGGTGGCGGTCCACTTGACCTCACCCTTTGCGCGATCTTTGCCTTCGTAGAAATGCTCGCACACAGGGGACTTCGCCCACTCCGTGCTCATGTCGAGAAGGTTCACGAAGAAGTCATTGGTCAGGACACCCGCCTGCTTAGAGAAGACCCCCAGATCAGGTTGGCCCACGTTGGTATCGAGCACCCTCATCCCGCCGACCAGGACGGTCATCTCAGGCGCGGTCAGCGTGAGCAGTTGGGCGCGATTGACGAGGTCCTCGGGTGCGGGACGGTCGAGCTCGTGACCAAGGAAGTTCCGGAAGCCATCTTCGGTGGGCTCGAGAACCGCGAAAGACTCCGTGTCGGTCATCTCCTGGGTTGCATCGGTGCGGCCTGGTGAGAAAGGAACCTTCACCTCGAGTCCACCCTTTTTGGCGGCGTCTTCGATGGCAGCGGATCCTCCCAGCACGATGAGATCGGCGATCGACACTTTCTTCCCGCCTGCTGCGGAACCGTTGAAGTCGGCTTGGATTTTTTCGAGGGCCGTAAGGACCTTGGCAAGTTCTGTCGGCTTGTTGACCTCCCAATCTTTCTGAGGAGCCAGGCGGATGCGGGCACCATTGGCTCCGCCGCGATTATCGCTTCCCCGGAAGGTTGAGGCTGAGGCCCAGGCGGTCGAAACCAACTGGGAAGTGGTCAAACCGGACGCGAGGATCTTCCCTTTGAGGGCCGCGATGTCGGCCTCATCGATGATGGCGAAGTCCGCGTCGGGGATCGGGTCCTGCCACAATTGGGGTTTGGCCACTTCGGGTCCCAAGAGACGCGAGACAGGCCCCATGTCGCGATGGGTCAGTTTATACCAGGCCTTGGCGAAGGCGGTGGCAAACTCAGCGGGATTCTCTAGGAAACGCTTGGAAATCGGGCCATAGATTGGATCGAGCTTCAGGGCCAGATCAGTCGTGAACATGATTGGAGCGTGAGTTTTCTCTGGATCGTGCGCATCCGGGACGGTCCCGGCAGCGGCTCCGCCTTTGGGAATCCACTGGGAAGCTCCGGCCGGGCTTTTGGTAAGTTCCCAGTCAAACGCAAACATGTTCGCGAAGTAGCTATGTGACCAGGCAGCCGGGGTCGCGGTCCAGGCACCTTCGAGACCACTGGTGATGGTGTCACCGGCCTTGCCCTTCCCGTAACTGTTGATCCATCCGAAGCCCTGCGCCTCCAGAGGTGCGGCTTCTGGCTCTGGTCCCACGTTCCCTTCCGGAGTGGCCGCGCCGTGGGCTTTTCCGAAGGTGTGACCTCCGGCGATGAGGGCCACCGTCTCCTCATCATTCATCGCCATCCGGGCGAACGTTTCCCGGATGTCCTTCGCAGCGGCGAGCGGATCAGGATTCCCGTTAGGTCCCTCGGGGTTCACATAGATCAGGCCCATCTGCACGGCGGCGAGAGGATTCGCGAGATCGCGGTCGCCCTCGTAACGCTTGTCGCCGAGCCACTCGGACTCGGGCCCCCAGAAGACATCCTCCTGTGGCTCCCACACGTCCGCGCGACCACCGGCGAATCCGAACGTCTCGAAGCCCATTGATTCCAGGGCGCAGTTGCCGGCAAGAATCATGAGATCAGCCCAGGAGATTTTTTGACCATATTTTTGTTTGATCGGCCAGAGCAGGCGGCGAGCTTTGTCGAGGTTGCCGTTGTCCGGCCAACTGTTGAGCGGAGCGAAGCGTTGCGTTCCGTCCGAGGCGCCACCGCGTCCATCAGTGGTGCGATACGTTCCAGCGCTGTGCCAGGCCATTCGGATGAAAAACGGACCGTAGTGGCCGTAGTCGGCGGGCCACCAGTCCTGCGAGTCGGTCATCAGAGCGACGAGATCCTTTTTCAAGGCGGCGAGGTCGAGCTTCTTAAACTCCTCCGCGTAGTCGAAGTTTTCGCCCAGTGGATTGCTCTTGGCGGAGTTCTGATGAAGGATCTGGAGATTTAGTTGGTTGGGCCACCAGTCGCGATTCGACAAGGCGGAAGCGGCGGTGTGGCGGTAGGGTCCGGCAGGGGTTCCCATGACCGGGCATTTGCCGATATCCACGTTGGTTTCGGGGCTTGATTCGGGGATTGGTTGGGCGTGTAACGGTTCGCTCTGAGTGATTCCCAAACAACTCAGGGCTATGGCAAACAGCCAGAGGGGGCGGGTCGCGCGAGGGGTTTGCATCGGGTGGGGCGGGGTGGTTATGACGATGTGTTTCATGGTTTTTAGGGGTGAGATGGTAGGGGGAATTCAGTGGATCGTTAGGCGGCCATCACGATTTCTCAAGGCAATCGGGACAGGTTCCCCAGTAGATGACTTCTGCCTCGTCGATCTGGAATCCCGAGTCATCGACAGCGGTCAGGCAGGGCCTCTCGCCCACCGCGCAATCGACATCCGCCGTCTTTCCGCACGAGCGACAGATCACATGATGATGATTATCTCCGACCCGGTCTTCGTAGAGGGCGGGTGAACCAGCGGGTTGGATCCGGCGAATCAGGCCTCTCTTCGAAAGCAACCCCAAGGCGTCGTAAACCGCCTGACGCGAAATGGTGCCGATCCTTGCCCGGACCTCCTCTGAAAGTGCCTCCGCTGTGCTGTGAGGACGATCCGCAACCGCCCGAAGCACTGCCAAACGTTGGGCCGTGACGGGGACACCATGTTCGCGCAAAAGATCGGCCGGGTCGGACATCCCAGGAATCTGGGCGTTATTCTGGAATCTGTCAAGAACTTGTATTAATCCAATTCTGGCATCATCCCGCCGATACCGTCGCCGCCGCTACGGTCAAGCGGTGACCGTCCTCCCAAGTTTCATCGAGCCAATCGAGGTGAGTGGTGGTGATGAGCTTTTGGGATTCCTTCGGCCAGGCGGACATCAGGGCATTGCGGCGGCGGGGGTCGAGTTCACCGAAGACGTCGTCGATCAGGATGAGCGGCGGCGGTTCTCCGTTGGCGAGAAAAAGGTGGGCCTGCCCGAGCTTCAAGGCGAGGGCGATGGTGCGCTGCTGTCCTTCGCTGGCGAATTTGCCGGCGGGCTTTCCTTCCATGAAAAGCGCGAGATCGTCGCGATGCGGTCCCGCGAGGGTCTGCCGCTTGCGTTGCTCTTCGGGCCGGAGCGCTTCGAGATGGGCGGCGAGTTCGTCGCCTTCTCCCGAGGCGGATTCGTAGGCCAGCAGGAGTGACTCACTGCCCCCCGCGACGTGCGCTTGCGCGGCGGCGGCATGGGGCTGGAGGCGGTCGATCAGGGAGCGACGTGCTTCGGTCAGGATGGTGCCGTGGGTTTGAAGAAGCCGGGTGTAAGGATCGATCTCCGCCCAGCGGGGCGAGGCGTCCCGTTTGAGCAAAAAATTGCGGGAGCGCAGGGCGCGTTCGTAACTTCTCAGCGCATCTCGATATTCGGGAAAGAGTTGGCCGGCCATGAAGTCGAGGTAACGCCGCCGCCCTTCGCCGCCTCCGCGCACGAGAGCGAGGTCGTCATTGGCCATCCAGACGACCCGGGCGCTGTGAACGAGATAGTTGGCGGCTCGCGATTGGTTTTCCCCGTCAACGAGCAGACGCCTCCCCGACTCGCGGTATTGGAAACGAAGATCGGCGGAAACCTCGTCGTTCACGAGCGTTCCACCAACAGCAAGGGCCGTTTCGCCAAAGCGCACACAGTCCCCCAGCACACTCGTCCGCGGGCTTTGTAGTCGGGTCAGCAAGCAGGCGGCCTCTAGGATCGAAGTTTTCCCCTGGGCGTTGTTTCCATGAAAGAGCGTCAAGCCAGGCGGAAGGTCGAGACGCAAGGTCTCGAAGCAGCGGAATTGGGTCAACTGGAGCGAGCGGAGGAACATGCGGCGCGGGCAATGAACCAGTCTTCGACGCGCAAGCAAGGGCGGAGAAGGGGCCCTGCGGCGAGACATTTTACTCGCGGCGAATTGCGTTTCCTTTTACGTTACGACCATGTTCCGTTCCTTCGCCGCTGCCCTGTATCTTCTTTCCCTCCTTACAAGTATGACCCTAATCGCTGGCGAAGCGCCGATCATCATCGCCCATCGCGGGGCTTCCCAGGTAGCCCCGGAGAATACCGCCAGCTCGATCCGGGCCGCCATCGCGCTGGCGGCCCAAGTGATCGAATTCGACGTGCGGGTGACCCGCGACGGGGAGTTGATCTTGTTCCACGATGACAAACTGGATCGCCTGACCGGCCTCCCCGGGACCATTGAGGTGAGTGATTGGGCAGAGTTGAGCACGCTCGACGTGGGCTCCTGGTTTTCGGGCGGTGGCTTCGCCGGAGAGAAACTCCTTCGCTTCGACGAGTCGCTGAAGCTCTGCTTCGACGCGGGGGTCACTCCCTTGATCGAACGCAAAACTGGAGAGGCGAAGGCATATGCAGAGGTGATCCGATCGCTGGAAGGAGCCGACCGGGTGATCGTGCAAAGCTTCGATTGGGAGTTTCTGGCTGATTTTCAGAGAGAAATGCCAACTGTTCCTCTGGGGGCGCTCGGCAGCAAAGTCCTCACCACCGAGCAACTTGGCACCCTGACTGAGCTGCGACCCGCCTGGGTCGGTTGGAAGGTGGGCGACCTTGTTAACGACGATCTTGCAAAACTCCACGGACTTGGAGCCAAGATCGCCCTCTGGACGGTCAATGATCCAGCCGTCGCCCGCACTTGGGTCGATCTCGGGGTGGAGGCGATCATCACCGACGTGCCGGATGTCATCGCGGCGGAGTGGGAGCATTGAAACGAGTCCCATCAATCTCAAAAAACGATGAGTCCCGATCCAACAAATCCTCCTTGAGGAAAACCCTGGAACACCACGCACGCCGCCCTCGTGATCGCTACGACCGGGGGTTTCGTCGCGCTCGGCAACGGTCCGCTCTTGCGCGCGCTGGTCCTGCCCTGGCTCCCAACGAAGGCCGAGTCGGTCACGATCACCGGACGTGATTTCACGGATAGTCTCGGTGGAGTCATCCTGCGCGGCATGATCAACGGCACGAGACAGAACTTCATCGTGTTAGAAGACGTGGCCGGTCAGGGACACCGAATCAACTGCCCTGAGGCCCTCTATGATGTCGCCCTCCCCGGTCTTCGCCGCACCGATTCCGTGACGCTGGAGCGCTCGATCCTGCTCAATTCGCCGGCTCGCCTGACGCTGGTGACCCGCCCCTTACTCGACCTGCCCTCGCCCGCTCCGAGCTTGGCGAGCGAAGAGACCTATTCGCTGCTTATGCCGGCGGCCGAAGCCTGGATCGGTTTGCTCTTTAGCTTCGGCCTCGTCGGCTGGATGCTTTGAAAGCTGCCTCAAAAACGCACCTTCGCCTGGGTGGGTTCCAGCGCGGCGATGCTGCTTTGTTTCGGAGTCGGAATGTGGTGGTGGCTCTGAGGGCCTCACGCCGCAGCAACCACTTCCCGTTCCGGGAGAGCGCGGATACCATCCCGCCGCGAGAGCAGTCGCTCGACGACGCGGTTGGCCATGGCCCCGCGACCGGCAGGCAGTCGGAAGGTAAGGCGGCGGCTGTCATTGATGTCGTAGAGCACGACATCTTCGCTCAGAAAACGACTCTCCTGAGTGACCTGAAGTCCCTCAAGGGCAACCCGGGTGTGGTAGCTGCGTCCCCAGGAGCGACCCACGAAATGGAGGGTTCCCGGATCCCCGCTGAGCGCTACGAGGCGACCGAAAGTCATGCTGGTGAAACCGCTGAACCGTTTCACCCGACCGACCAGCACTGACGAGGACCACTCCACGTCCTGGGCGGGCGCGCCAACCGCCTGGCCGAGCTTCTGGTGTTCCTCCGCCGACAGCGAAGCATAGAGCATGGCTTCCTGATCCGGTCGTGACACGGCGGAGAAAAGCTTTTTCCCGAGCAGCCAGAGGAAGGCCTTGAAGCGGCGGAACATCTTGGGCGTGCAGTAACAGGCCACCGTGAGAAACACGAGACAGAGCACCGCTGTGAGAATCGGGTTCACGCTCATGAGCGCGAGGCCGCCGAGAACCACGACATCCTCACCGATACTGGCGACGATGTTCGTGACGGGTTCGGGTGAGGCGTTGAGGGCCAGACGGGTGCCGCTTTTGAAACCGTGGGCGACCAGAGTGGTGCCACCGGCGAGCAGGGCGGTGACGATCTCGAAGGCGGGGTCGGTCGTGCCGAGCGTGTGGATGGCGAGCAGACCACCGCCGACCGGGCGGATCAGGGTATGAACCGTGTCCCACAGCGAATCAACCCAGGGGATCTTGTCGGAGAAAAACTCAATGCAGAAAAAGACGCCCGCTGCTCCGACGACCAGCGGATCGCCCAGCACCATCAGATCAGGATAAGTGGCCGAGACATCGACCCAGCCCATGTTGATGGCCATCCCGGTTACGAGGACGACAAGATAGAGGTTCAGACCAGCCAAGGTCGCAAAACCAAGGGCCACAGCGAGAGTTTCAAGGGTTTCCATGAGGCGAGGAGTCTAGAGGTTCGGACAACGCGAAGAGTGGAGTACACAACGATACAAACATGATCCGCAATCTTCCGCCATTACAAACGCACGGGCGAAATGGAATCGTAGAAAAAATACAGGCTTGCCAGCGGTAGTCGCGCGTTTCACAGTGGCGGCGATGAATTGCCGCAAGCTTTTGATCTTCGCCCTTTCGCTTCGCTGCGTCCTTGGAGCCGCTGAACTTCCGCCGAACATCATCTGGATCGTGGCGGACGATCTCGGAGTCGGCGAGACAAGTGTGCAGCATCCGGCCACCGACGTGCCAACCCCTCAGATCGACTCCATCGCGGAGAACGGGGTGCGCTTCACGAACGGCTACGTAACCGCTCCCTTTTGCGCGGCCTCGCGGGCAGGCCTGGTGACGGGGCGCTACCAGACGCGTTTCGGCTTTGAGTTCAATCCCATCGGCCCGACCAATGAGGATCCGGGCATCGGGCTGCCCGTTTCGGAAAAGACTCTCGCCGACCGCCTCCGCGATGAAGCGGGTTACGCCACCATGGCCGTCGGCAAGTGGCACCTCGGTGGCAACGCCCACCACACGCCCCTGCGTCGCGGATTTGACGAATTCTTCGGCTTTCTCCATGAAGGACACTACTACCGACCGGCGCCCTATGCGGACATGACCACCTGGCTGCGCCGCAAGACCCTGCCGGGCGGTGGACAAGGTCGCTGGACGTCGGCGGACGGGAGACTCATCTATACGACCCACGCCGGACGCAACGAGCCCGACTACGACGCCGACAACCCCGTCCTGCGCAACGGCCAACCCATCGACGAATACGACAATCTGACCGACGCCTTCACTCGCGAGGCAACCGCCTTCATCGACCGCTGCGGCACGGAGCGCCCCTTTTTCCTCTATCTCGCCTACAATGCGGTCCACAGTCCCATGCAGGCCGAGGCGCGTTATCTGGAGGCTCATGCCGACATCCCCGACGTGCAGCGCCGCATCTTCGCCGCGCTCCTTTGCCAGCTCGATGATGGCGTCGGCGAGGTGCTGGAGACGGTCAAAAAACAGGGATTGGAGCGGCGAACCTTGATCGCCTTTCTCAGTGACAACGGTGGACCGACCAAAGAACTGACCAGTCGCAACACTCCTTTCCGCGGGGAGAAGGGCGAGCTTTTTGAGGGCGGCATCCGGGTTCCGTTTTTCATGCAGTTCCCCGGCGTGATCGAAGCGGGAACGGTCTATGATCCGGCCATCATCTCACTCGATCTGTTCCCCACCGCCTTGGCTCTCGCCGGATTGCCGATCAACCCGAAGCTCGATGGCGTGCCGCTGCTGCCCTACCTCGCGGGCGAAATCACTACCCCGCCCCATGATGAACTTTTCTGGCGCGTCGGCACCCGGGGAGCGCTCCGCCATGGAGATTGGAAGCTCGTGCGCGAGCCCGGTCAAAAGGTCGCCGGACCCTGGCAACTCTACAATCTCGCGACCGATCCGGGAGAGTCAACCGACCTCGCGGCGACCCGTCCCGAAATTCTCGCCGACCTCGTGAAACGCTGGGAAAACACCAACACCGGGATGATCGATCCGTTGTTTTGAGATCAGATCGAATACTAGTTTTTTCAACCAGGATTTTGCCCACAATCCGAGCTGGATGCAACCGGCATCAAATCGAAACAGATTCACCCCAATCAACGACGGAACAGCATTTCTTCATTCGTGCGCATTCGTGCGCATTCGTGTCAATTCGCGTCAATTCGCGTCAATTCGTGTCAATTCGTGGTCCCTTACCTACGTGAACCTAATAGGGTATGGTGCCTGACCGAACAGGGTTCAATCCCTCCGACCGCCCCGCGTGAAACAGCTCCACCGCAGGCTCGCTCTTCTCACTTGCGGCACCCTTTCCGCCGACGATGTCATTTGGAGCCGTCAATAAACCCCGCCCCGACAGGCTGCTAGCGCTTGGAGAAGGCGAAGCAATGCTTCAGGGGTTTGTGACTGCGAATCATCTGAGATGGGTCTGGCAGGGAGCTGGTGGCGATCTCAGGCTTCCGACGACGGGGTCGCGAGTCCTTTTTCACCGAGGAGGGGAGACTGCTTCAGCGTTCCCAGGGCGACGCGCAGGCCGAACTGTTTGACCGCTTTTTCCTGAAGGTGCGTGACCGCCTCCTCGACCGAGTCGGTCCAGAGGATGAGGTCGAGATCGCCGGCGCTGATCGTGGCGCCGGTGAGCATGTCCTCCATCATTTGCCGCATTCCGGGGTAGAATTCGATGCCCATCACGACGATGGGGAAGTTCCGGATCTTGCCGGTCTGGATGAGGGTGAGTGCTTCGAAAAGCTCGTCCATCGTCCCGAAGCCGCCGGGCATGATGACAAACCCGTAGCTGTATTTAATGAGCAGGGTTTTGCGGACAAAGAAATGCTCCATCGTGACCCAGCGATCGAGGTAGGGATTGTGACTTTGCTCAAAGGGCAGCTTGATGTTGCACCCGACACTGCGCCCGCCGACGTCCTTGGCTCCGCGATTGGCGGCCTCCATGATCCCGGGGCCGCCGCCGGTCATGACGGTGAATCCGAGACTGGCGATGGCCGCGCCCATGTCCCGGGCCATCAGGTAGTAAGGATGATCTTCCGGAAATCGCGCCGAGCCGAAGACGGTGACGCAGGGCCCGACGAAGTGGAGGGAGCGGAAGCCGGTGAGAAAGTCGCGCACCACGCCCATCAGCAACGAAAGTTCGCGGAAGCGGGTGTTCGGGCCGTGGAGGAGGACGCGATCCACCATGCGTTTGGTGAAGGCCACCTCCTCGCGGACTTCCTGCGGGGTCACCGGCGGGAGCGGGGCGGGAGATCCTCCGGGAGAGGACGTGTGTTCGGATTCGCGGTCAAAGAGCGGGGGAGTCGGCATGGGGGAATGAGAGTGAGACGATCCGGAAACGGGTTTCTTTCAAGCCGGGGCTTATTATCGCCGGTTGACCACGCGCGTATCGAGGGTCTCGCCGCGGAGATTTTTGATCTTCACGGTCATCGTTGGCGC
>Ga0105044_10008133_pt1 | contig 14422 bp, 14 predicted proteins | sample MAT01_FD_78092 | JGI IMG/M metagenome (GOLD analysis project Ga0105044, IMG submission 78092) | Freshwater microbial communities from Lake Fryxell liftoff mats and glacier meltwater in Antarctica - MAT-01 | ecosystem: Environmental > Aquatic > Freshwater > Ice > Liftoff microbial mat | place...
AAACCACCACTTGGCGGTCAAAACGACCGGGGCGCAACAATGCCGGATCGAGCACGTCCGGACGGTTGGTTGCAGAAATGACGATAACACCTGCCGCCGCTTCAAAGCCGTCCATTTCGACCAGCATCTGGTTGAGCGTCTGTTCGCGCTCGTCATTACCGCCAACCAAAGCGGCACCAAGCTGGCGGCCAACAGCGTCGATCTCATCGATGAAAATAATACAGGGTGCGTTTTTCTTCGCCTGTTCAAACATGTCGCGCACGCGGGCGGCGCCTACGCCGACGAACATCTCTACAAAATCGGATCCGGAAATCGAAAAGAACGGCACCTTGGCTTCGCCGGCAATCGCACGTGCCAGCAAGGTTTTGCCGGTTCCGGGCGAGCCAACCATCAATACACCGCGCGGAATACGACCGCCGAGCTTCTGAAACTTGGAGGGGTCGCGCAAAAACTCGACAAGTTCGGCCACTTCTTCCTTAGCCTCGTCGCAGCCGGCTACATCAGCAAACGTGACGGGGTTGTTGCCCTCGTCGAGCATCTTTGCGCGGCTTTTGCCGAACGAAAATGCCCCTCCTTTGCCGCCACCTTGCATCTGGCGCATGAAATAGAGCCATACGCCGATCAGCAACAACATCGGGAACCATGAAATGAATATGCTCATCAGGAGCGACTGCTCTTCTTCGGGCTTGGCACCACCTTTGACGCCGGACTTGCGCAAGTCATCCCACATGAAAGCGTCGCCGCCTGCAGGCGTAAATGTGGTGAACGTCTTGCTGTCACGCATGGTGACGCGCAGGGTGCGTGTCCCCTCCTGCTTGATGCTTTCAATATTGCCGTTTTTGGCCTCTTGCATCATGGCCGTATATTCGAGCTCAGGGCGGGCGCTACTGCGACCGGTGACCTGCATAAAAACCATCATCAACACAATACCGATGACCAGCCAGATACCAATATTCTTTACCCAATTGTTCACGCGTAATCCTCTATATTCGCTTCAACATCGCTTCATTAATCGCTAGCCCGCCGCACGCTGCGTCGTCCGATGCGGGGACTTGCACTCTACACTAAACGGATGATCTTGTCGTTTGGATTCAAACACATAAGGTAATCACAATAAGCACAAATAATGAGATTTGCACCCTCACGGCAATTTCAGATTGCGAGCCATCAAGTAAATTTCACGGCTTTCACCACGCGAAGCATCCGGCTTCTTTGCGGCAACGCCTTTGAAGTGTGATCTGAGCGTTTTCACATAAGGCTCAAATCCCGGACCTTGAAACACCTTGACCAGAAAAGCTCCGTTTGGTTTCAAAAACTTGACCGCAAAATTCATCGCCAATTCGCCCAACGTGAACAGTCTGGCTTGATCTGTAATTACCACCCCTGTGAGATTGGGTGCCATATCGGAAATCACAAGGTCTACTTTTGCCAGTTCTCCGCCAATTGCAGCAACAACGGCATCAAGGCCTGCACTTTCCGAAAAATCTGCCTGGATAAACTGCACGCCAGGGATCGGCTCCATTTCCAGCAGATCGATTGCGACGAATTTTCCTTTGGCACCCACCTGCTTCACACCCCACTGTGACCATCCGCCTGGTGCTGAGCCGAGATCGACAACGGTCATGCCTGGCTTGACGAGCTTCTCCTTGGCGTCAATTTCGGTGAGCTTATAAACCGAGCGCGAGCGAAACCCCTCGGCTTGCGCGCGCTTTACGTAGGGGTCGCTAAGATGCCGCTGAACCCAGTCGCGACTGTTTTTGGGGCGTGCGCTGGCCATGAACCGTATAATCCTGAAATGAAGATCACATTATCCCCCATCGAGCGCCGAGCGCTCAAAGCAAAAGCGCATGATCTGGCCCCCGTCGTAATGATTGGCGATCACGGATTGACGCCGGCAATTATCCGCGAAGTTGACCGCAATCTGAAAGCGCACGCGTTAATCAAGGTTCGCGCGTTCACAGACGACCGCGAACAGCGCAGTAAATGGTTCGATGAAATCTGCGATGCGCTCAATGCCGCGCCGGTTCAGCATATCGGAAAGCTTTTTATCATCTGGCGGCACAGCCCGGAACTGGCTGCAGCAACCGCCAAGGCGGCATTGCCCAAGACCAGACGCAAAACGCCGCGTGTAACCAAACAGCAGGAAGAAAACAGAGCGGCGGGCATCAAGAAAAAGAAGGTCCGCTAGCGCCTTTCATCGGTTTCAGTGATCGGAAGACTGTCCCCAAGCCTCCAGGGAAATTCGCGAAAACCGAACTGCGGCTGGTAACCAAGTAAGGCCTTGGCTTTTTCGATCACATATACCTGGTCAACGCGCGCAGGCAGCGGCTATTGGCGATGCAGATACGCGTCAACAAGTTTCGGCACACGCTCACGTAACACCTCAGGCGAGTTCGTGAACAGATGTGCGCAGTCACCCGCGACAAACGGCGTTTCCCCTGAAATTTTGATCGCCTCGAATTGTGTGAGCGGTGCCGCCAACGCAAGGCTGAACAGTTGCGCGACGTCGCCCGCGTCCACGCCACGATACAAACGGTAAAGCGCCATCAGCGGCAACGGCTCAGGAAAGCTGCGCGAAAAACCCAACGCTGCCGTGACGAATGTCGGCGAGAACGCATCGCACCAAAGTTGCTCGGCAGCCAGCTTAGTCTCATCGTAAATATCTTCGGCTTCTGGCAGCAAGGCTTCCGTTACCCAAACTGCCGAGTGCCTGATACCCATCGAGCTGCCGTACACCGACGTAGAACTCGCCAGCAAAAACTGTTTCACCCCCGCATCGCGAGAAGCGTCAATTTGGCGAGGCCTCTGGCAACTTTTCCCACTTAAAGCCGCGCCAGTGCTTGAGTTTAATGCATGTATTTTGCCGCCGGGAGTGATTGCAATTTTCAGTTTTCATGGCATTTTACAAATCAGACACGTCACGGAAGAAAGGCGACCCGCACCATTTTCAACATGGCCGCAAACCGCGCAACCAAACCAGCTGTACCTTGTAAGGAATGCTGAAAACTGACTAAAATACCTGTGGTCAAGGCGTTAAATATTGCGCTGGAAAATCCGTTTTTGATAGTTCATTTTCTACGGTTAGCTCAACAACGATGACATTGAATGGCCCCTCATCAGCATCTTCCGTTAATCCGAATGGGGCAACGCATCTGTCGCTTGTGCGCAAGTTGATTCTTGCGCAGTTCTCGGAAGCGCTCGCAGCGGCTGGTGTCGCAACGGCAGATTCACTCTATAACCGTGCCACCCTGATCCGCGATGATCGGGAGCAAAAATTCTTGATGGAAGCATAGACGCTGTTGCGCAACGGTGCGGCCGAATTGGCCAGCCAGGCCGCCATTGTATTGGCTAAACGTTTTGACCAAAAGCTGAGTGGCGATGAAACGGGTACCCACTCGAAGACAACGACGTTCAGCATGAGCGCGCTCTCTCTGCAAGATGACGATGAGGTCCAGGAAAACATTGCGCTTAATGACACCGCAAGACGCGTGAAGGACGCTGCGGGCTTCGAATTTCTTTCACTCACGACACGCATGCAGGCGCTGACCGGACGGGCGACGCTGCCTGATAGTGATAACCCCGTTTTTCCGAGAGTTTTTTGCCGCGCGCTGCTGGATGCGCTTGAGCTGATCGACGCGAAGGGTGCGTCGAAAATGGCCATTTTCGCCGGGTTTCAGCCAGCTCTTGAGAAGATGCTGCCGAAAATATACGAGGCCATCAATAAAGCGCTGATCAAAGAAGGCGTCATGCCTGATATCGTTGAGACCTACGGCAAGCCGGTCTCGCGAGACGAATGGCAGGCGCCACGTGGCGATGTATCAGCAGGTGGTGGTAATGGTAATGGTAATGGTAATGGAGCAAGTGGTGATGGTTCTGGCGGCGGAGGCAGATATGTAGCCAGAGGCAGTGGTCGACGAGCAGAGCCAAATTCACCTGGTGTTACAAATGAACAAGCGGCCTCCAGCGAAATTGTCGGCCTGTTGAATCAACTTGTATCCCAGCAACAACCAGCGACCGCGGGCTCAGAGGCGCACAGTGACGATGCCGGATTTGCTGAGTTGAACGCACAGCTGGCTGCCGACCTTGGCGCGGCCAATGGGCCCTCCACGTCGCAAGCCGTTGCAGCGTCTGTATCGCCAGCAGATCAGGGAGATCGAATTTTTATCGGTAGTATTGCGTTCGTCGACATCGTAGGATTTTCCAAACTGTCGGTCTCTGAGCAGTCAGACCTGAAAGACCGGTTTAACGCGCTATTGACGGAAGCAACGCAAGAAGTTTCCGCCGATCAACGATTGATACTCGACACCGGCGATGGCGCGGCGCTGAGTTTTTTGGGCGATCCGGAGGACGCACTTTTTGTCTGCATGAAGATGCGCACACTGGTAAGGCAGGACAACGCAGGTCTTGATGTCGGCGACCAAAAACTCCTGCTATGCCAAGGTATCAATCTGGGTCCAGTGAAAATGACTCGCGATATCAATGGCCAACCAAATATCCTTGGCGACGGCATCAACGTCGCGCAACGCATCATGAGTTTCGCGGCCCCTGATCAGGTTGCAGTGTCACGCTCTTACTTTGACGTCGTGTCGGTCATTAGCGATGAGTACGCGTCTCTGTTTGCAAGCGCGGGCGTGCGCGCAGACAAGCATTTGCGCGAGCATGAGATTTACATGGTTGGTGAATCAACCACCGCGTTTGACTTGATTCAGGCCCGTGTCACAAAGCGCTATCCAAACGTCATCAAGGCCAAGGCCGTTACGGGCCAGCATTCCGCCTTGACTGCCGCCGCGGTAAACACTGCGCTTCTCGAAGCGCTCAACCGCCTGCAGCTAAGCCTGACTGCGGGATCCTCCAAGTCGCCAAGCGGTTCAAGTCGCGCTCGTCAGTCGCAAGGTGATGATGAAGGTGGAACCTTCCCCACGTTATTGCCCGACTTCACTGGTTCTGCCGCGGCGATTACATCCGTCGTCACGCAAGACCCCGCAGAAGGTAACGTACTACACAAAGTTCAATCGATACTGTCGCCAAAAATGACGCCTGCGGATGTCGCAGCCACTGATGTGCTGGCATCGATTTTCGACCGTATTTTTGACGACGCCGATTTGCCGGTCTCGGTTAAAGCATTACTTGGTCGATTACAAATTCCCGCACTGAAAGTCGCGGTACGCGATCCTGAGACCTTCAAGAGTGCGAGCCATCCACTGAGACTGTTGATCGACCGTATCGCAGCTCTCGGCAAAGAAAAAGGCACAACACTTAGCGAAAATGATGCCTTCTACAAACTCCTCGCCCAGACTGTTCAATCCGTTCAAGCTGAAAATGCAACGGAAGCCGGCGTACTCGAAGGAGCACTGATCAAACTGAATACGAGTGTCATTCTTGAGTTGTGGTGCTGACCTTGGATGTACCGGTACTGGACGAGCTGACGCGGTGTTTTGTAGACGGCGTCCGGATTGGGAGATGGCCTGTTGGTGCGGCGCTTGGGCTGTTTTGACTTCAAACGGCAGAGTGGGCGCCAAGGTTAGCGATTGAGTTGTATATGATATTGAAAGACCTGACCCCAGCGCTTTGACACGATACGGTCTGCGATCGCGGGTGGGCTGGCACGGCTTGCCCTTTCAACTCCTCGCCGTGCCCGCTGTTGCCTGCTGGTGTCTTCAAACCATCGGCCATTTCGAATACGGTCATTTCGGGACTACAACCTTCACGGTCGGCTTCACCCGTTACCATTGCGCCTCGCCTGTTTTCTTGCCTACGCATCAAGCGGTCCATTACTGAGCAACCTGCAAGGCTAGATACTTGGCCCGTGGCTAGCGGTTACCAAGGCGGGATTTACACCCGCTAGATTGTGCGACATTGCCAAGCCGCAACAAAGACCTGACCTAAGCGCTCGTTCTTGACCCCAGCGCTCGTTCTGACCCCAGCGCTCGTTCCATCCTGCGGGAATACCTGCCAGCACTAAAAATTCGGGTGGTCAATGTCGTCGACCTGATGAAGCTGCAACCGGAAAGCGCGCACCCGCACGGATTGAGTTACGGCGATTTCGACGCGCTCTTCACCAGGGACAAGCCGACCATATTCGCCTTTCACGGCTATCCAAACTTGATTCACCGCCTCGCGTATCGACGTGCCAACCACGCCAATCTGCACGTGCGTGGCTATAAGGAGGATGGCACCATCACCACCGCATTTGACATGACAGTGCTGGCCGAGCTTGATCGCTTCTACCTTGTTATGGACACGATCGACCGGCTGCCGCATCGAAGCGATGCAGGCCGCGAGTTGAAAAGGCTGCTTGAAGCGAAGTTTGTCGAGCACAAGCGATATATCAACGCGAATGGTCAGGATATGTCGGAAATTCGTCACTGGAGATGGGTATCCCCAAAGCCGATTTAACCTGGCGTCCTCGGCACCGGGACGCACTGTGACGGTGGGCGTGAACCCGGCATATTCGTTTTGACGCGCTGACACTGACGGGGCGACTCGCCAAAGCAGCCGGTCCTTCCGCATTTTATGTGCGGCATCGTACAGACGTGTGGGCTTCGTCGCCGTCACAATTCAAGTCTCTAAAAAAGGTAGCTTTCCCACGAAGCCGCGTCTCGCACGTTGTCACTGGATACCTGCATCGTCCTACAGCCGAAGTAAATGATGTCCGATGTTTCGCGTATTTGATTTCGCCGGGTATGTGTCCGCGCAATTTTCTGGTGCGGCCGATTTCGCCACACGCAGCGCGCATGAACAAATTAGTGGTCGGTCCGCACAACTTTAACTACACGAGGTCAACATGAAAAAAAGAAACACGATCAAGATCATCTCCGCCGCTGTCGCGCTACTCGGATGTGCCGTATCGGCAAGCGTCCTGGCGCAATCCAGTCGCGATATGATGTTGTCCGACGCCAACATCAATCCGTCACTGTACATTCTGCCGAGTATCGACCGGATTACACCGGACAGCCGTTTTGGCAGCGACCATCGCGGCAACGGCTACGGGCTGCGTTTCGGAAAACCCATCTCGCCAAGTTGGGACATTCAGTTTGGCGGAAGTTTTGCGAAACAGCGCTTCGGCGGCAGACGGTATGAGCAGAAAACGATAGGCGCAGACGCGCTTTACATGTTCTCACGCCAGAATTTCCGCCCTTTTGTGTTTGCGGGCGTGGGTGCCGAGAATGACAAGATCAATATCTACAATCGCCGTTTCCAGACCCAGCGTACATCACCTTATGTGAACGCAGGTGTGGGCTTTCAATTTGACTTCAGCGAGCAGTGGGGTATGCAGGCCGATGTCCGCCGCGCGCATAGCTATTTACGTAGCGGCAACAACTTTGGTTTTGATCGCGCCCAAACCAATAGAGCAACCATTGGATTGGTTTACAAATTCGACAGACGCGCAGCACCGATGCCGGTATCGCGCACCGCACCGGAGCCCTCGTTTGCACCAACCCCGAGCGTCGTCACGACGCCGCCTGTGGCAGTCGCACCGGCACCGACACCGCCACCACCGCCGCGCTTTGAACGTGTCACGCTCTCAGCAACCGAATTGTTTGCCTTTGATCGCTCAGACCTGAGCATGCCGCAACCGAAGCTCGATGAGGTCGCTGCCGCGCTTTCCCGCAGTCCGCAGATGAGCAACATCACCATCTCAGGCTATACCGATCGCCTGGGCAGCGAGGCCTACAACATGAAACTTTCGCAACGTCGTGCCGATACCGTCAAGGCTTATCTGGTGAGCAGGGGTGTCGCCGCAAATCGTCTCAGCGCCGTTGCCAGAGGCGAGGCTAATCCGGTTGTGCAATGCAATGACAAGAACCGCATTGCACTCATCAAGTGTCTGGAACCAAACCGTCGCGTCGAAGTTGAGCAGATCGTTATAGAGCGCCGCGTACAGTAAGGTTTAGATGCCCATGAGCACCGCTGACTCCCGCGCCAACCCGCTCGCCGACTCCGGCGCGCAGGTTGGCAACGAACCGTTGCCTCTGGTCCACCACACGCCGATCGATTTTTCGGACCGGTTTGCGCTGGGCTTCACGAAAATTCTCAGGTTTTGCGCTGACACTTTTTTTGCGAAACGCTACGGCCACCGCGCCATTGTGTTGGAAACGGTGGCAGCCGTGCCTGGTATGGTTGGTGCAACGGTTACGCACCTCACCTGCCTGCGCCGCATGGTTGACGACGAGGGCTGGATTCGCACGCTCATGGAAGAGGCCGAAAACGAGCGCATGCACTTGATGACCTTTATCGAGATCGCCAAACCAACCGTGTTCGAGCGCTGGGTGGTACTGCTTGTGCAATGGATTTTTTACGTCGGTTTTTTCTTGCTCTATCTGGTTTCCGCTCGCACCGCGCACCGCGTGGTCGGTTACTTCGAGGAAGAGGCTGTCATTAGCTACACCATGTTTTTGCAGGAAATCGACGAGGGCCGCTCGCCGAATGTTGCCGCTCCCAGTATCGCCAAGCATTATTGGAAGTTGTCCGCCGATGCGACACTGCGTGACGTCGTGTTGCTGGTGCGTGCCGATGAAGCGCATCACCGCGACATCAATCATGGCTTCGCCAACAAGCTAGCCGGCCTGCCCGTCGATGAGGAGGCCGTGGCCCCTTACCCGCAGCATGCCGACGAAATTCGCATGAAAGCTTGAGATGACTCGCGTGCCCACCCCCGAATCGGCAGCTGTGAAGTATGGCGGTGTCCGACCTCGACAACCTGAACCTTTTTCCATGATTCGCGAATTCCATCTCGCCGACTGGTTCACGCTGGGCAATGCCATATGTGGAATGGGCGCATTATTTTTCATGATGTCGTACATCCACACCGACGAGGTAAAGCACGTTTACTTCGCAAGCGCGCTGGTGTTGGTTGCGCTGGTATTCGATGTTGTAGGACGGTCGCGTCGCCAGATGGCGGCAAAGCGCTTCGGCATTGGGGCGTGAGCTTGATTCGCTCGCCGATGTCATTTCGTTTGGCGTCGCACCAGCGATGATCGCTTATGGCTGCGGTATGCAGGGCTTCTTTGATCGCATCGTGCTGGCTTATTTTGTTGCGTGCGGGGCTTCGCGGCTGACGCGCTACAACGTGACTGCCGAGGCGCTCTCTGAAGGCAGCGACAAAGTGAAGTATTTTGAAGGCACGCCGATACCAACTTCAGTGCTGCTCGTTTTGATATTGTCGGTGGCCGCGTCAGTCGGTGCGCTGGGCTCGGATCTTTGGTTCGGTGTGGTCACGATTGCAGGATTGGCGTTTCATCCGCTGGTACTGTTGTTCGCCGTATCGGGCTCGTTGATGATTAGTTGGATACGGATACCGAAGCCTTAGCGCGAGAGAAGCGAGGATAATTTCTATCAGTGATGAGGCCCACAGACTCAAGGTAGCTGAACTAGCTCGCCGCGCCGTCAAGCTCCCCCTGACGCAACAAACGGGTGCACGTGAACAACAATCGATGATGTCTCTATTCATCGTTCCCGATCAATAGGTATTGTCAACGTTAAAGGAACCGACATGAATTTGCATTTGAGTATTGGTCCACTGATTTCCCTTATAGCCGGCATTCTCATTTTGATCATGCCCAAGTTGCTCAACTACATTGTTGCCTTGTATCTGATTGTCATCGGCTTGCTGGGGCTGTTCGGCACCGGCAATTTTCAACTACGTTGAAGCTGTCAACTGCGTTGAATAGGGATTGATCGACGCGAAGCTCCGCGTACATCAATTTTTTATGCGGGTAATTCGGTGCTGCTGTCGGCGCTGGCAAGCGCAACTGTTTTCGCCGGCCTGACGATCCGGTGCGTAGTGCCTCATTTTGGGCGCGCGTAAGTTGCCCGCCAGCTAAGGTGTGATGTATGCACAGTGCGGGTGGGATTGGTCTCGTAAAAATTAGAAACCACTAGCATTGGCGCGGCGTAGAGTGGCATTTCGATTGAAGATGCCCGTCAAATGGCGTTATACGTCGAAATACGCAGGCATAGTCAAATATACCGCACGTCGACTATTTCGAATTCCCTGGTACCGCCCGGTGCGCGCACCTCTGCGACGTCGCCCGCGGATTTACCGATCAGTGCACGTGCGATTGGTGACGTAAATGAAATCTTGCCTAGCTTCAAATCGGCTTCGTCTTCGCCGACAATTTGATAGCATACTTTTTCGCCTGTTTCGGTCTCCTCAAGGTCGACAGTCACCCCAAAAACGACACGGCCGTCAACGTCCAACAATGCGATGTTGATGATCTGTGCGTTTGAAAGCTTTCCTTCAATATCGAGGATGCGACCTTCGACAAAGCTCTGTTTTTCCTTGGCCGCATCGTATTCAGCGTTCTCCGAAAGGTCGCCTTGCGCGCGCGCTTCCGAGATGGCGCGTATGACATCGGGACGATCTTTGTGCTTCAGGCGTTGGAGTTCGGCCTTTAGCGCTTCTGCGCCAGCGACGGTCAATGGGACTTTGGCAAGACTAGTCATTGTTCAACCTTTTAGAAAATAACGGCCTTCATTACTGCGCGCCTGCGCAGCAACTTACTAAATCTGCGCAGCGAGCGAGCGATGCAATGATTGTAAATCGTAGACCTTCAGTTCCGCCAGATGTTGCATGCCCAGGCACGCCGCGCGCGCGCCGGAGATGGTCGTGTAATAGGTGATGCGCCCGGTCAGGGCAGCGTTGCGGATGGACCAGGAGTCGCGAATGGAACGCTTATCTTCTTCGACGGTATTGATGATGAGTGAAATCTCGCGGTTCTTCACCAGGTCGACAATATGCGGGCGGCCTTCAAGAACCTTGTTCACGAAGGTGACGTCGATGCCTTCTTTCGCTAAAAACGCCGCTGTTCCCTTGGTGGCCACCAGACCGAAGCCCAACGTCTGCAAAGTCTTGGCGATCTCGATAATTTTGGGTTTGTCCGCATTGCGCACACTCAAAAATGCCTTGCCGGCGTTAGAGCCGGTGACCGGCAATTTCACGCCGGCGCCCATCTGCGATTTCACAAACGCCTCGGCAAACGTAAGGCCAACGCCCATCGCTTCACCCGTCGATTTCATCTCCGGACCAAGGATGGTATCTACGCCCGGGAATTTGATGAATGGGAACACGGCTTCCTTCACCGAGAAATACGGTGGAATGACTTCGCCTTTGATACCTTGATCCTTCAACGAACGCCCAGCCATGCAGCGTGCGGCGATTTTTGCCAATGGCAAGGCTATTGCCTTGGAGACGAACGGCACGGTACGCGATGCGCGCGGGTTCACTTCCAGCACGTACACTTTCGACACGCCGTCATGCTCCTGTATCGCGAATTGCACGTTCATCAGGCCAACAACATTGAGCCCCTTGGCCATCGCCACGGTCTGCTTGCGCAATTCATCCTGCAGCTCCAGCGAAAGAGAGAACGGTGGCAGCGAGCAAGCCGAATCGCCAGAATGCACACCCGCCTGCTCGATGTGCTCCATGATGCCGCCGATCATAACCTCGACGCCATCGCTCACTGCATCGACATCCACCTCGATGGCGTCGTTCAGGAAACGATCCAGCAGTACCGGTGAATCGTTCGATACTTTCACGGCCTCGCGCATGTAGCGCTCAAGATCGGATTCAACGTGGATGATTTCCATGGCGCGGCCACCGAGCACGTAGCTGGGACGTACCACCAGCGGATAGCCGATTTCGCGCGCCTTGATGATGGCTTCCTCATTGGTGCGTGCGGTGCGGTTTGGTGGCTGTAGCAGTCCCAGATCGTGAATCAATTTCTGGAAACGCTCGCGATCTTCAGCCATGTCGATCATGTCCGGCGTGGTGCCGATAATCGGCACGCCATCGGCTTCCAGTGCACGTGCCAGCTTCAGCGGCGTCTGTCCGCCGAACTGCACGATGACGCCAATCGGCTTTTCCTTGTCGACGATTTCCAGCACGTCTTCAAGCGTTAGCGGCTCAAAATACAGCCGGTCGCTGGTGTCGTAATCGGTCGAAACCGTTTCCGGATTGCAGTTGACCATGATGGTTTCATAGCCATCTTCGCGCAATGCCAAAGCCGCATGCACGCAGCAATAATCGAATTCGATGCCCTGGCCGATGCGGTTTGGTCCGCCACCGAGGATCATGATTTTCTTGTTGTCGGTGGGTCTGGATTCACACTCTTCGTCGTAGCTCGAATACATGTAAGCGGTGGACGTCGCGAACTCGGCCGCACAGGTATCGACGCGTTTGTACACAGGACGAATATTAAAAGAATGGCGCCTGGCGCGGACTTCAGCCTCTTTTCGCTTCAAAAGGTGCGCCAATCGGCGATCCGAGAAACCCATGCGCTTGATTTCGCGCAGCTCCTCGGCACCAAAATCTTCCAGCGATCTCTTTTCAATCGCGAGTTCGCGGTCAACGAGTTCCTTGATCTGCGCAAGAAACCACGGATCTATTTTCGTGTAGCCGTGAAGTTCCTCGACCGACATGCCGATGCCGAACGCATCCGCCACATACCAAAGCCTTTCGCCGCGCGGATAGGCCAGCTCGTCGCCAATCTTTTCCGGGTCAACAGTCTTCAGATTGAAACCATCGACGCCGGTCTCCAGGCCCCGCAGCGCTTTCTGCAATGACTCCTGAAAATTCCGTCCGATGGCCATGACTTCGCCGACACTCTTCATCTGCGTTGTCAGGCGGTCATCCGCCTGCGGAAACTTCTCGAATGCAAAGCGCGGTACTTTGGTGACGACATAGTCAATAGCCGGCTCAAACGACGCGGGTGTCGCACCGCCGGTGATGTCGTTTTTCAATTCATCGAGCGTATATCCCACTGCAAGCTTGGCCGCGATTTTGGCAATCGGGAAACCCGTCGCTTTTGATGCCAACGCAGACGAACGCGAAACGCGCGGATTCATCTCGATCACCAGCATGCGGCCATCTTTCGGATTCACCGCAAACTGCACATTCGATCCACCGGTTTCAACGCCGATCTCACGCAACACCGCGATCGAGGCGTTGCGCATGATCTGGTATTCCTTGTCGGTGAGCGTCTGCGCGGGGGCAACGGTGATCGAGTCGCCCGTGTGCACACCCATCGGATCCAGGTTTTCGATAGCACAAATGATGATGCAGTTATCGTTCTTGTCACGAACGACTTCCATCTCAAACTCTTTCCAGCCAAGCAGCGATTCTTCGATCAGCAATTCTTTCGTGGGTGAGGCTTCCAGGCCGCGTTCGCAGATCTCGACAAACTCATCGCGGTTGTAGGCAATGCCGCCGCCGGACCCGCCCATGGTGAAGCTTGGGCGAATGATGGCCGGAAAGCCGATGGCCGCCTGCACCTGCAAAGCTTCTTCAATCGAATGGGCAATCATGGAGCGTGCGGAGCCAAGCCCGATTCGGGTCATTGCCTGCTTGAATTTTTCGCGGTCCTCGGCCATGTCGATGGCTTCTTTGGATGCGCCAATCATCTCCACGCCGTACTTTTCCAGCACGCCATGTTTGGCGAGATCCAGCGCGCAATTGAGGGCGGTCTGTCCACCCATCGTCGGCAAGAGCGCGTCGGGGCGCTCCTTCTCGATAATCTTCTCGACGATCTTCCAGGTAATCGGCTCGATATAGGTCACGTCCGCCATTTCCGGGTCGGTCATGATCGTTGCCGGATTGGAGTTGATCAGGATGACTTTGAAACCTTCGTCGCGCAATGCCTTGCAGGCTTGCGCACCCGAGTAATCGAATTCACAGGCCTGGCCGATGACAATCGGGCCTGAGCCGATGATGAGGATGGATTTGATGTCGGTGCGTTTTGGCATGGTCTACACGAAGCCGATCTTGCGTTTAGGTTTCTTTTCGCGGTCGTCCATCAGGTCATAAATCGCCTGAAATACCGTTGCGAACTGCTTGTCGTATTTGCTTTCAAGGGCTGCGATTTTCTTCGCCAGCACTGTGTTGCTCTCGATCAGCGCGCGCATCCGCACGAATGCACGCATGATTTCGATGTTGACGGCGACGGCGCGAGGACTGCGCAAGACACTGGACAGCATCGCTACGCCCTGCTCCGAAAAAGCATACGGCAACTTGCGAATTCCACCCCAACTTGAAGTCACAATTTGTGACTTCAAGTTTGTAAACTCTTGATCGTTAAGCTGAAAAAGGAAATCTTGAGGAAACCGATCAATATTTCGCTGTACTGCCTGCATCAAAACTCTGGTCTCGACACCATAGAGCATTGCAAGATCCTGCGAGAACATCACACGCTGACCACGCACCACGGCAATTTTTGAGACGACGATTTCATACTCAACCAATGCCTGCTTCGCCGTGAGCTTGTTAGCCACGAGCGGCCGCCATCATGTTGACAAAGCGATCAAACAAATAGCCAACTTCATGCGGTCCTGGGCTTGCTTCCGGATGCCCCTGAAAACTGAACGCCTGCTTGTCGGTCCGCTCGATGCCTTGGCAGGTGCCATCGAACAACGACTTGTGCGTCAC
>Ga0105044_10008134_pt1 | contig 14421 bp, 11 predicted proteins | sample MAT01_FD_78092 | JGI IMG/M metagenome (GOLD analysis project Ga0105044, IMG submission 78092) | Freshwater microbial communities from Lake Fryxell liftoff mats and glacier meltwater in Antarctica - MAT-01 | ecosystem: Environmental > Aquatic > Freshwater > Ice > Liftoff microbial mat | place...
TTATTTCAATAGCTCAAGATTTCAGATTGAAATCAGCTTATGATGCTGAGAAGCGAAAATCTAAGGACGAACAGATGTATGGTTATTTTTCGCTGCCTCAAAATAGTAAATGGAATTTTACGGTTACGGACTTAATGTCTGAATATCAAGATTTTATTGTAAAGACCTTAAGTGGATTGAAGCGAATTGGGAGATCTAAAACAGCTGAATATGGTCTTGTTATTATCAAGTTTCTGAAAACAACTGTTGTTGAAGAATCCACAAAAGTGTCTGGGGATTTTTTAGTTTATGCCAAATCAGATATCTGCTGTATCGATGATGCCGGTAATTATACCACAACACCTGATGGCGAATCGTTAATTCAACTTAAGGGAGTTCAAATAGATTGGGGTAAATCACAGGTCAGAACAAAAGTTATCCAAAATTGGAATGGAAAAAGAGGAGCTCGAGACGGTGACCGGGCAGTTATTGAGAAAGGATCTGTTTTTTATATTTCTAACTCAGAGGAAAAGACTGTAAGTAATTTCTGTGGCGTACATCAAACAGAAGGATATGGGTCAGTTCTCATCAACCCTGATTTTTTGAAGGGAAAAGAAATTAGTAATCGAACCATCTTAACCGAAGATTTTCAGAGCACTCCAATTTATGCTCAAGTAGATGAAGCAGGAAGCTCTAACCTGGTAAACTTGATTTCCAAAAGAATTACTGGAATTTCTTCGGAAGCAAACTTAAGCAAAGAAGTCTTTGATTTCAAAAAAGAGAATGATCTGAAATTTAAAAAAGTTAGTAAAAGCCAATGGGGAACATTGAGGTCTTATTCTAAACAGTTTTTGAGTTTAGACTCATTGATTTTGGCCTTATTTGGAAATTCACATTTCGAGGGTTTTTTGGATAAAGGAAAATCCAAAGAGCAGTGGGAAGCATCAAAGGATATACTTCAACAAAAGCTTGATAATCTCAAAAATGATCCTAAAAAAGGGAGTGGATATGCCCTGGATTTCTTTAAAAAACTAGCTATCGAAATGCCGAAAATATGAAAAACTACACCCATAAATACATTGCTCGATTTGTTTTAGAAGCTAAAAGCCCGTTTGCTGTTTTTTCAGGAAAAACAGGTCTAAACGCGGACAAGCTTTTTATTAGAGATGTTAATGGTCTCCCCTTTATTCCAGGCACATCCTTGGCTGGTGTGCTTCGCCACAATCTTCAGCAACGTTCGGAGGTTGACCTAGGGACTATTTTTGGATCAGGAGGAGCAGATGGTGAAGGGAGCCGATTTCGAACAAGCGCTGCTTTTCTAGTCACCCAAAATGGTCAAAAAGTGATCGAAGGGTTTGAAGATATACCTCACTCTTCTTCCTATTATGATGCTTTCCGACTAGGAGTCAATCGTGACCACGTCAAAATCACACATCGAGGAGTTGGAGATGATGGTCACAAGTTTGAGGAAGAGCTAGTTCCTATAGGGGCAAGATTTTGTTTTGAATTAGAGTTGGATGGTACTTCGGAGGATCAGACGTTTTGGAATACAATGCTACAATTTGTTTATAGCTCTGAATTTAGAGTTGGAGCAGGATCCAGAAAAGGCTTTGGGGTGTTAGAGCCCGTGGTAGAAGAGTGCTTCCAGATTGTATTGGATCTTATTAGCAATACCCAACTGGATGCTTACCTAGACAAATCCTCCTCCTTAAATGCACCGTTTTCCTTGTTTAAAAAGATAGAAATCTCAAGGAAAGGAAACTCTTCGCAATGGACTACTTATCACTTATCGCTCACTGCAAAGGACTTTTACATTTTTGGAGCAGGATATGGGGATGATGAAGTTGATAAAGTTACCAAAACCGAATATCAGATTGAATGGGACGCAAACGGTGGCAAAGTCAAAGCGAAGAAAAACATCCTTATTCCAGGCACATCGATAAAAGGTGCATTAGCTCACCGAGTTGCTTACCACTACAATCTGACTGTAGGTAATACTATCGAAAAAGGTTTTGAAGGCGCTAAATCTGTAGAAAAGAATGATTCTATTCATCAAATAATCCAACATTTGGAGGGAGAATTTGAGAAAGAGATTAGCAAAGAAGGCTTGGAGCAAAATGGTATGTTTCAATCGGAGGAGGAGATAAAAAACGTACGTGAAAAAGTCGAAAAAGCACGTCAAAATCTTGAAAAAACTATTCAAAAGCTGATTTCCACTGATCCAACCATGGATGATAAATGGCTAATGCATACGAAATCCATTGAGGATGAAGCACTGCAAAATTCCAGAAAAGAGAAAACCGGATCTGATGATTTTAACCTTGCAGTAATTACCCTATTTGGAATTGCAAAAAACTCAGAAATTGGCGAAGTCGGCCAAAGGGGGAAGGTGATGATCCCTGATGTCATACGTCCCTATGAAGATGCCAACCAAAAAATCTTCCAACATGTCAAAATTGACCGTTTTACCGGTGGAGCAATTGATTCTGCACTTTTTAATGAAAAAGGATATCAGGATAAAGGGACATTCAGTCTGGAAATTCAGGTAGAGACATCGGCATTCAAAGATCCTCACATAAAAGAAGCATGGGAAACCGCATTAGAGGATTTGATTTCCGGGAAACTACCATTAGGTGGTCTAACCAATAAAGGATATGGAGCATTTACAGGAAGCAAAAAAATCAAATCATGAAAAAGATAGAACAAAATAACTTCGACGCGACGCTCGAATATGACGGATATCTGTGGCTCTCTGATGCACCGCATCCAATTGTGCTCAAAAAGCAGAAACTTTCTTCGGAGCACCTTTCAGGGATTTTTCCCGAGTCCCCCCAGATTCCTTTTATAGTAGAAGGCTACCTTTTTGCCGATACAAAGGAGAAACGCTCAGTCTCTGTAAAATCGATTGACGGGATTACAAGAGTCTATCAGGTTAACCTGAATGAGTTTCCTGAAGAATCTTTCACCAGCGAAACTTTTTTTGTCGATCAAGCAAGATTCCAAGACATACCAGGGATAAAAGCAGTCCAATATTGGGAGTCAAAGCCGGATATCCTTCAACCAGAATACCATACTCAGACTCCGACTTGGGTCGCTTTCTGTGGATTTGCATCACAACCTTAATTATTTGAAATCATGGCAATTAAATCTCCATATAACTTCGTCAGTCTTAATTCAAAAGTGGTTTATCCCTATTGGGGGAATGCTATAAGCCATGACAAACCGTTTGAAAATGCGGTGTCAGGTAAATTTCAACTCACAATTGAAGCTCGATCGCCCATCTTTGTGAAAAATGGTGTAGCGGCCTCTACAGAGAATAATATTGCGTTTAACCAGATGAAAAATCATTTTTTCATCCCTGCTACCTCAATAAAGGGAATGTTAAGGTCTATTGTGGAAATTATTGGATATGGCTCGATGGTGAATCGTGTCAATGAGGTAAAGCTCTCTCAGCGAGATTGGCAAAATGACCAGATTTATCCCAAATCAGAGATTTCTGCGCAAGCATTAGGAGGATGGCTTCGAAAAGATGGTGAGGAATACAAAATGAAGCCTTGCGGTAAGCCAGGAAGAATCAGTCATAAAAACCTAGACGTATTAGTCACTGATCTTATAAAGAATCGAGCAGGAGCAAAAATGTCAACCTATTACTCCTCTGATTTATTTCGAATTAACGATAAAACGAAGTCTGCACAGGGGAAAAACGAGACATTTCCCTTCCAGCTTACTGGTCACCGATTTGAAAAAGACCCAGATACATCTGAAAAGTTTGCTGGTGAAATTTGCAAGATATCCGAAAGTAGTGATCGAAAAGGGACAATAGTCATGACGGGGCAGGCAGGTCGAAGGAATAATGATACCGGAAACGGCAAACACCTTGAATTTGTATTTTTTGATACGGCTAGTGAAGAAATCACAGTACCCAAATCAGTTATCGAAAACTTCAAATTTGCCTACTACGACCATGACCCTAAGTCTCAAAAGCCAGATTGGAAATGGCGAAAGAAGAAATTGGAGGCAGGAGAAAAGATACCTGTTTTTTACCGAATGGATGGAAAAGAAATTTTGGATATGGGTCTGACCCAGCTTTTCAAAATCACCTACAAGCACTCGGTCAGAGAATTAATTGAGAATAGTCAAAAACCTCAGCTTCTTAGACCTGATTTGGCAGATTGCATTTTTGGATACATAAATACTGCTTTTGAGAAGAATCTAAACTCCCTAAAAGGCAGAGTGTCCATCGGTCATGCTTGGGCAGAAGGATCGCCTAAGTTACTAGAAAAGGTGAGTGTGGTACTTTCTAATCCTAAAGCAAGTTACTACCCAAACTATTTGGTTCAACCAAAGAAAATGGGGCCAAATGACAATTACAACACCATGAATACGCTTTCAGAGATCCGAGGCTATAAGCGTTATCCTGTTCGCTCAACGATCAAAGTGCCTGAATATGCAGCCAATGTAGGTGAGCAAGTGAAAACCCATTTCCAACCTTTGGACAAAGGGACATTGTTCAAAACGGAATTAGCCTATCACAATCTTCGATTTGTAGAATTGGGGGCGATCCTGTCCGCCCTGACCTTTCATGGTTCAGAGGATTGCTTTCATCGTATTGGAATGGCAAAATCATTAGGCTATGGTAAGGTCAAAATTGCTATTTCTGGAATTGATGAGTCTGTTAAAGTTCGTGCCATACAGGAATTTGAAGCTTGGATGGAGCTCGAGACAGAAAGCACTTGGACCAACTCAAAGTCGATCAAAGAGCTCATCGCTATGGCAAAAGAAAATGAGTCTCTCGATGAGAAACTTGAATACATGGCGCTTACAGATTTTAGCAATGAGAAGGCCAATAAGCAAATTCTAATGGATATACTGGATTTGGTAAAACCAAACATTCCTAATCTAAAAAAATACTGTGATACTAGTCTGAAAAAAGAGCTCATTGAAAAGCTTAATCATGATAAATCATTGTATGAAAAGGCACTAGGACTTCAAGGTGTGGATATGGTCCAGGCTCAAATTAGCGAAGATAAAGAAAGACTTTTAAAGGAGTTTGAAGATCTGAAATTTCGATTAAGGGCTAAAGTCAATGCAATGAACGAGGAGCTGAATGCACGTAATAGTGAACTGATAAATATGTCTGATCAACTCCGGAAATTAGCTAAATCATTCGATTTGAGTGCAGTAAAAATGAATTCGAAGGCTTTTGAGGATTTAGAAAGGAAAATAAGAGGCTACTCTCATTTATATAAATCCGGCCCAATGACTCGAGAAGACGATATCAATCAGTTGCTTGCCAAGCTCAAAGAAATAGAGGAAAATTTATCGTCTAAGGATTTAAATAAGTGGAATGAAAAAGACCTGACTAAAAATCACTATTTTAAAAAGATAGCAGTTTGGATTGGTGAAGAGAAGACTAGTAAGTTTTTTGAGCAAATGACTAACTCTTAATCAGTGAGTTATTCCTCAAAAATCACTAGCCATCCCGACCTAATGATCGGGGTGGCTACTGCTCAAAACACGATAAATACAGTACCCGCGATACAACTCGGCATAAGCAAATTCAGATTTATAGAAACATCACATGCCAAAATCAAGGGATGGATGGGCTTTGCTAGTAAAGCCTTAGCAAAAAAAGGTGTTAAAGTACTGACTCCAATATCGCTAGATGAATCAATAGAATCAGATTTTCTCAAGATAGAACAGATGCTATTGTCTGAGCCTGATCTCAATGTGCCAATTCTTTGGAATATCGGAGGAGGGCAGAAAAATCATATGCTAGGGCTCTGGGAGGTATTCAAAAAAAGAAAAAATCCACTAGATCAAGTATGTTACTCTAATATTCAAAGTCGTTCAATCGAATTTTGGTATTGGGAAAAAGATCAAATCAATCATCACAGAATCCCCCTTGACTATGATGATGAGCTAGCCAATTATTTGGCAGTTTATGGTTTTGAAATCAAAGAAAATGGAGAAGGAACTCTTTTGTATACAAATGACAAAGTCCAAAACAGACATGAGGTCTTTGATTGGTTGAAGTACCCTGAATTCAGAACCTTTCAATCCAAATCTTTTAAAAAACTTGAAACCGGATCGAAAGAAACCTTTTCACTTGATGAAATCAAAAAATCCTTAGCGGATAAAAGTGTAATAGAACAACTTGGAAAGGCTGTAATCGCTAAAAACCCGATTTTAAATACAACTGAAAAAATTAATATCAGACCAAATTTTATTAGCGAAAACCTGATCAATTTCATTTTAAGTTTTATTAGAAAGCAAATACTTGTCTCTGAAAGAATCGCCCCTCAGGATTTTACTTTCTCAGATCCTGAGTTAGTTTCAAAACTTACAGAAATAGGCGTCGATGCTACTTTGAAAATGAATTCTCTGAGCTTAGAAAAAATTTATGGCATGACCTCCGGCCTGTTCTTTGAACAGATTCTTATTGCCCAAATTCAAAAAATTTTGGAAGGAGGGAATCACCTTGTAAAAAAAGCCTACGCCAACGTCAAGATTAAATCTAAAGATAATGAGGCGGAATTTGATATTTTATTGCTTACCAGTCTAGGCACTTTGCACGTGCTGGATGCAAAAATGGATGTTTTTGATAAAAAAGACGAAAATTCTAGAAAATTAGTTTTGAGTCAGGCTGGCGGAGCTTTTTCTTCTTTCCGACCAGTATTTTCTTTTTATCCAAACGATATGGATGAGGAAATAATCTCACCAGCCCTTCTTCAAAAATTTAGAGATTACTCATTGGAAAACGCAGATTTTATGGTTTTCAATTCAATGGATTTTGAAAATCTTAAACTTATAATTAATGACCAACCAGTTCTCTTCAAACATTTCAACTCATTGCTATCACACTTAAATCTATTAAAGAATTAAACCATGTCCCTTATCCTCGTTTCTCTGATTAGTGATCAGACCATTCCCAATGTGTTATTTATTCGAGATCAACCGAAAGCTGACAGTTACCTCTTTATCTCTACTCAAAAAATGGAGAGTAAGGGGATAGTTGCAAACGTCATCAAAGCATGCCCTGACCATATTAACTCATATCAGACAATTGTGGTGGAAGAAGATAATTTAGAAGATATAACTAGCAAGTTGAATTCATTTGCCGGTAGCAAGGACGCTGATTTTGTAGTTAATCTTACAGGAGGAACGAAAGTAATGTCTTTGGGAGTATTTGAATTTTTTTCAAAATCAACCAATAATCAAATGTTTTATCTGCCGCTAGGCAAAAACAAAGTTCTTCAAATATTTCCTCAAAAATCCCAATCCTCAAGAGAACTGGATTTCCGAATAAATCTTGAGGATTATTTGATTGCAAATGGTGTAATCCCAGAATCTAAATCCTTTTTGGATAAAAATAATTTATCCAGAACAGAGAAAGAAACAGCTAATCTCTTTCAAAAATTTTCCTCAGATTCAAATCACATTTTAAAAATCTCAGCCGAACATTTTAGAGCATACAGACAAGATCAAAAAATAAAAAAAATCGATTTAAACAATGAGGAGAAATGGTATTTGCAACCTTTTATAAACGCAGGCTTTTCCCCAATGGAAAACGGAGTGTTGTCAAGACAGGAAATCAAATATTTAACAGGAGATTGGTTCGAAGAATATGTGTATAATCTTGTAAAGTCTTTGAAAAATAAAAATGATAACGATATCGGATTTGGTGTTTATCTCACTAGAGACAATGTGAAAAATGAATTTGATGTGATATTCACTCACAACAATGCATTGTATGTTATAGAATGTAAAACTGATGTAGCAAATGAAGAAGGAAAGTTTGCAGAACTTTTCAACAATACCCTTTACAAAGCTGGATCTTTAAGAAAGGACTTTGGCTTGTTTGTCAAATTTTATGTTTTTGCAGTAAATGATTTTACAATACTGAGTAAAGAAAAAACAGATAGAGCTCGGGTGCTAGATATAAACCTGGTAGGAACGGAGATTTTGAATAGTGAAGAAAAGTTAATGCAATTCATCCCAAAAATGTAACTATCATGCTCCTCAACCTCTCCAATCATCCCTATACCGCTTGGTCCCAAAGACAAGTGGATGCAGCGCTGCAAAGTCATGACAGGGTGGAGGACTTACCTTTTCCCCTTATTGATCCCAATCTCAATGAAGTGGCCTTAGACAACCTAGTTGAGAAATATTTCCTTAAAGTCCTGAAAAAAAAGCCACAATACGTCCATATCATGGGGGAACTGACCTTTTGTGTCGCATTGATCAGAAAACTCCAAAAAGCAGGAATCAGCTGCCTCGCCTCCACCACCCACCGCACCACCGAAGACCTGCCCGATGGCACCAAGGTTTCCAAATTTGAATTTGTGAGGTTCAGACATTATTGGCCATGAGTGACCACCTCACCCTCACCAAGCAACAGCAGGAAGCATTTGACGGCTTGGTCAGTTTCCTGAATGAACCTGACCAGGCATTTTTTATTCTCAAAGGCTACGCCGGTACCGGCAAAACCACCCTCCTGCAGGAGTTTGCAGCCTACCTCAATGAACAGAAAATAAGCTTCTCCCTTCTAGCACCCACAGGCAGGGCCGCCTCGGTACTGAGTGCCAAGACCGGCTTTACCGCCAAAACCCTCCATTCCGAACTTTACCACTTCAAGGACATCGATGGCGATGCAGACCCTGCCAAAGTCCAGACCAACGCGGATGATTATGGTCAGATGAGGCTACTCTTCGAGATCAGGACTCCCGACCTGTCTCACGAGACAGTCTATATCGTGGATGAAGCCTCCATGATAGGGGATGAACTCAATGACAGTACTTCTTTTGCCTCTTTTGGTTCAGGCCATCTGTTGACCGACTTTATGCGACTGGTCGGCAAAAACAAGGTGATTTTCTCAGGCGATCCCTGCCAGCTTCCCCCCGTGGGTTCGCTGGAAAGCCCGGCACTGTCAGAAGACTTTTTTAGAAAGCAGGGCAAAAATGTTTTTTCATTCGAAATGACCCAAATCCTGCGTCAAAAACAAGACTCTGATGTATTGAAGCTCGCCACCCAGGTGCGTAAAATGACTGCTATTGCCTACAAAACCAAGTGGGTAAAATTACCCGCACGCAACAGTCAGCAGATCTATGTGGTATCTTTTGACCAGATGAAGGAGCAATACATCAGGGAATTGCTAGACAAGGGAACGAACAATACCATCGCCATCAGTCTGAGCAACCATAACTGCCACCACATCAACTTGGAAGTCAGGAAAAGACGCTACGGAAATCCGCATCAGCCGCTTCAAGTTGGAGACCTGCTGATGGTCACCCAAAACAATTACCTCGTACCGCTGACCAATGGGGATTTTGTAGAAGTGGTGGATGTGGGTCATTCTGAATCAGTGAAGGGAATAAGTTTCATCAGGATTACTGTCAAAGCCCGCCTTTCTGAGAAAAAACATGAAACGCTCCTTTGTCTTGAGCCCTTGCACAACGGCAGCAGTAACCTCGTGCCAGAGCAGCAGCGCTTACTGATGATTGATTTCAGTCAGCGGATGCGCGACAGGGAGATCCGTCCCAAAACCGAAGCCTATTTTGCAGCCATGCAAAAAGACACTTACCTCAATAGCCTAAGGGCAAATTATGGCTACGCAGTCACTTGTCACAAAAGTCAGGGAGGAGAATGGGACAAAGTCTATTTCTTTCTCAATAAAGGGATGTATGTCATGGATCCTCCAGAGCTGACCAGGTGGTGGTACACCGGCATCACACGATCTAGGGACAAGCTCTACCTGGTGCAGGATTGGTGGATCGGATCATGACCTTTGTGGTTTCCAAAACATGGTAGGGCTTCTGGAAATGTATGAAAGTGCTTTTTCCAAAACCTAAAGCCTTTTCAAAACTCCATAATTTTCCAAAATTTAGAACTTCTGAAATTTGACAACAAAAGCCCCTGAGGTCCGATTTCAGCTAAAATCGATGAAAATGAAATATAAACGAAAAACGCGCTAAACATGCACCTTGTCATCAATTCTTACGGAGCCACTTTGGCAAAAGAAAACAACCTCTTTGTCATCAGTACACCTGAGGGAAAGCAGACTTTTCCACCCGATGTGGTCAAAAGCATCAGCATCTCCAAAGCTGCCAGGATCACCAGTGATGCGATCATCCTCGCAATCCACCATCAGGTAGAAGTATTGTTTGTAAACGACCTCGGCAATCCCGAAGGCAGGATATGGAGTGTCCAATATGGAAGTATCTCCAATATCCGAAAAGCCCAACTCAATTTTCTTTATTCCAATATGGCTCTCCCTTGGGTCAAGGAATTGATTTATGAAAAACTGGATACCCAGATTGCCCTATTATTGACTTTCCAACCGGAGAAAGACCAACTCCCGGAATTCAATCAATTCAAATCAGCGATAAACAGCATCGAGGATTACAAAAACAAAATCCGCGACCTCGAAGGGGAATTTATCAGCGACGTGGGGGCCACCATACGCGGATGGGAGGGAGCAGCCGGAAGGCGGTATTTTCAGAGCATAGCACTGCTGATGCCCGCAGTATATAAATTCGAATCCAGAGACAGACAGCCGGCAAAAGATCCCTTCAATGCCTTGCTCAATTATTCCTATGGCATCCTTTATGGCAGGATCGAAGGGGCCTTGATCAAAGCCGGGATCGATCCCTATGTGGGGATTTTTCATAGAGATGACTATAACCGACCTGCCTTGGTGTTTGATGTGATAGAAAAGTACAGGGCTTGGATGGATTATGTGGTCGTCCGATTAAGCACCGCTGAAGCCATCCCGCAAGAAGCTTTTGATCAGGAAAACCCAGAAGCCGCTCTGATCTTAGGGCCTTTGGCCAAAAGGATATTGATCCAATCCGTCAATGATTACCTCGGCGAAATCATCCAACTGAATGGCAAACCACTTAGCCGCATATCCCATATCGAGGAAGACATGCACAAGTTGGCCAAAGTATTTCTAAAACATGGAGCAATATGATACGATTGGGAAAACATGTCACCCAGGCCGGTGACCAACTCTATGATATCCAAATAGAAAAAATCCACAAAGCCCTGCTCAATCCCGAAGGAGAGGTAGCCACACTGCAAAGGAAATTGCAGGCGATCAGGGCAATGGATCCCGGACAATACCGCAAAATGAAAGTCACACTTCCTTATGTGGTATGTGCGCAGTTTCATCCCAAAATCCGAAAAAAGGAAAATTTCCTATACGTGGACAGGTTTCTGGTGGACATCGATCACCTTTCGGATTTTGGGCTTGAAATGGAGACGCTGAAAAACACCTTAAAAAAAGACCCCAGAGTAGAACTGCTTTTTGCTTCTCCGAGCGGAGATGGGCTCAAAGTGCTGTTCAAACTTGCAGAAAAAATCAGTGATTCAAACTATTATGTTGTTTTCTATAAGTCTTTCTGCCTGAGCCTCGAGCAGCAGTACAAACTCGGCCCGGCGCTCGATCACAAAACCCACGATGTCAGCCGCTGCTGTTTTATGAGTTTTGATCCAGATGCTTTTTACAATCCCGATCCTGAACCCATTCAGGCAGTAGCTTATATCAGTGAAGACAGTTTCTTTGAGATGGATACCGTCCAAAAAGAAGCGGTAAAAATAGAAAAGGAACATCAGGTCCAGGTCAAAGCACTTCAAAATGAGGACAAATCCCAGCCGGGGCAAGATCTACCCGAAGAAGTATTGGCTTTTATCAAAGAGAAAATAGGCCATAAAACCCGAAAAACTAGGGAGAAAGACCATGTTCAGCCCGCAGAGCTTCAAGATGTCATGGACCGCATCGGGACGTATCTGAATGAAATCCATGCAGCTATTGAGTCAGTCAATCCCATATCATACGGGCGGCAAGTCAAAATCACCGCTGGCAAATCATGGTGTGAAATCAACGTATTCTTTGGCAAAAGAGGAGTCAGCATCGTCGGAACAACCAAGTCGGGAAGCCACAAAGAATTGGGAAAGATGGTCACCGAATTCCTAAAAGCAAGTTTTGAAGAAATCTGACAGCCGTGGCAAAACCAAAGAATATTGAATTTGACCTCAAGGAAAAGATTGAGAAAATCAGGAGAGCAGGGCTTTTGGCCGATTTGGAAACCCTCCCTCCTGAAAATTCCGATGATCTCCTCCAGCCCCTCTCCACACGCATCGAAATGATACTGGGCATTCTCCAAGGCAAACCCATTAAAAGCACTACCATGAACTACCTCATCATGTATGACATCCAAAACAACAAGGTCAGAACTCTGGTAGCCAAATACCTGGCCAAAAACGGCTGCATCAGAGTACAGAAATCGGTTTTCCTGGTACACTCCGACCATAAGAAATTTGATGAAATCAGACAGACTTTGGTCGAAATCAACGATGTCTATGAAAATAGCGACAGCATCATCCTAGTCCCTCTCAACATCTCAGATGCCAGAAGCATGAAGCTGATTGGCAAAAATGTGAATATTGAGCAGATTATAGATCCCCCAAACACCGTATTCCTATAACATGAGCGCAGCAGAAGTCAAAAACCTCAGAAACCAAAACAGGTTTGAAGAAGCTTACAAAATGTCCCAGCAGGACTTCGAGACTAGTCCCAGCGATATCTGGCTCAAACGAAGCCATGCCTGGTCGCTGTATTATATGATCAAAAAACACGTACAGGCAGGAGAGGAGGAAGTCGCCAACAGGTACTTGGCAGAATTTGAGTCCTTGGACATCCCGCAGGATGACCGATTGATCCATGAAAGGATGGCCTATTTTAAAAATGCGCTTTCTGAAAAATATATTTCTTCCAAAAAACTGGTCAAAGAAGGAAGGTTTTGGGAAGCCTTTGACCTGTGCGCAGCAGGTGAAGAAGTAAGATCAGAACAGCTCGCCTGGACGCTGTATTACCTGATACGAAATCATAATAAAGCCAAAAATCAAGATCACGCCGTACTTTTGGAAAGGTTAGAAATCTTCGCAAGGATAGTAAGCCCCAAAAAGCAATTGGTCTATAAGCTCATTCTTCAGGAACTGATCAGACTGCCGATAGATTATTGGACCAAAGCTACGCTGACAGGTTACCTGGAATTTTTGGGACTTTTTGATGTCCTAGACCAAGAGGACTTCGAAAAACAGGAATATGAGGGATTGAAATTGATGGCTCTGGCCGAGCGCTTGCATATTGCCTATTCTAAAGCCCTCATCAGAGAGCAGGCCAGCCATCAAAAAGTAGAGACATACCTGAGCGGAGTAGTGGAGCAAAAACTTGAAAAATGCAAAGGAATGCTCTATGTGCCTTTTTTCAAAGCCAAACTCTTGCTCGATATCGGAGACCGGGAGCAGGGAATGAAGGCATTTATCCCATTTGCAAAAAGGAAACAGGGAGAATTTTGGGTATGGCAGGTCTTTGCTGAGTATTACCAGAAGGACAGTGACCTTTACCTTTCGTGCCTATGCAAGGCGCTGACCTGCAGGGCCAAACCCGAGTTTCTTTCCGGGATCAAAGAAAGGCTGATCACCCACCTCACAGCCATAGGTGACTATGATTGGGCCAAGACTGAACTCATAGGCCTGCTCCAAATAAGGGAAAAGCAAGGCTGGGGTATCCGGACATCACATAGGATTCAATTGGAATCGGCTTGGTACCTACAGGCCAAGGAGATTGCTTTGAAAATCAAGTATCAGAATTTTTCAGCTGCCGCAGAATTGCTGATCGCTGACCGCAATCCGGATAGCCAACCTGTCGAAATGTCCATATTGGTAGAAAATATCAACGAGGAGAAGCATATTTTCAACTTTATCACCGCTGCCAAAACCACAGGATATGCCAAATACAAGCAAAAACCGGAACTTGGTCAGGCATATAGGCTGAAAGGGGGCCAATCCAAAAGCGGGTTTTATGAAATCGAAAGTCTGAAAAGAATCGACAATGACGGGGAGATAAATCATTTTAGAAAAAAAATCAATGCCAAAGTGGTGATGGTCAAAGACAAAGCCTTTGGGTTTGTAGACGGGGCTTTTTTGACTCCCGCACTAGTGGAGAAGAATGGGCTAAAAAACGGGCAGCCGGTATCAGGCCTTGCCATCCAAGGCCCTGTGAAAGGAAAGACAGAATGGGCGTGGAAGGTGATCCTTATAGAAAAGACATGAATCCAAGTGAGCGAAATCTGGGAGGAAGACGCTGAGACAGAAGGGGAAGTGTAACGGGGAGTTTTTGTTTTGGGACAGAGATGATCTCTCGTCGAAAAGTAGTAAATTTAGAAAACCACAAATGCCGAAAGGATTTATTATTGACAAATAGAGGTAAAAATATTGGAAAGAGGTTTGCAACAATTTGGTTATTAGAGAAATATGGAGTTGGCTGCCAAAAAGTATCATCCACTACAACAAGGATTAAGACATCAGCCTGCGTCACAAGGATTGCCTCCATTCCCGCCAAAAAGTATCATCCACTACAACAAGGATTAAGACCAA
>Ga0105044_10008135_pt1 | contig 14421 bp, 18 predicted proteins | sample MAT01_FD_78092 | JGI IMG/M metagenome (GOLD analysis project Ga0105044, IMG submission 78092) | Freshwater microbial communities from Lake Fryxell liftoff mats and glacier meltwater in Antarctica - MAT-01 | ecosystem: Environmental > Aquatic > Freshwater > Ice > Liftoff microbial mat | place...
ACACATTACTTGAGATTCAGAATTTAACATCGACAGTTGATACTTTAGTGAGCAATCTGAATATTGTAGTCACAGATTTAAGCAATAAAGATAAGGGATTCGGGAAGTTTATTACTGATGACAGGTTTTTTGATAATGTGAATAAATCACTGGAAGAAATAGAAAAACTTACAAAGAAAATCAGAAAAGACGGAGTGAAAATAAATATTTTTTAAATCTGGAATATGATTTTAAAATAAAAGAAATTGATTTGAAATATTTTAAAAGAAAAAATTAATCTTTCCATTTAAATCCAAGATCAATTCTGTGTGTAGCTCCGATTTGTCCCAAAGAATTTACAGCATAATCGAATGAATAATTATCAAGGAATTTAAATCCAATCCCCGTAGAAAATCCTGCCACTCCAAGAGAGCTTCCTGTTTTAAGATCTTGTCTTAAACTGTTATTATAACCAACTCTGAATTTTACATAATCACTTATATCAAATTCTCCACCAAGTGAAAAGTTTTTGAATCTGTCAAAAAAACTATCAGCAGTAGCGGTAAGATTTTCCAGTTCAAAATGAACATTCAAAGGCAAATGTTCTAATTTTTTACTGACACCAATTCTGAGATCTAAAGGAAGATCTTCAGTGGTTGAATTATATTTTGAAAGTTGAAAACCAGCATTGAGAAGACTTAATCCAAAATTCCACTGAGTAGCAGGAATAAGATAAAGCATACCTAAATCAACAGCAATGCCGGTAGAAGAGTATTCATCTATTCCGGAATAAATAAATTTCAGATTTGCACCATAATGAAAATGATCCCTGGTTTTATTAGAATATCCGAGTGATAAAGCAAGTTCATTTGCAGAGAAAGTACCGAGACTATTTGACTCTTCATCAAATTTTTCAAAACTTCCGTAATTAATATACCTTATTGCGCCTCCGATGTAACCTGCATTCTTAAGTTTTGAACTGTATGCAATATTACCTGAATTTATATCAAGCAGATATTTAAAAAAACCTGCTGATGCCTGAGCCTGATTTAATGTTGATAAACCGGCAGGATTATAAAATATAGTATTTACGTCATTCAGAGTTGTAGAAAAGCTACCTGCAAGAGAAGAGGATCTCGCACCTGCATCAAGTTTGAGGAAATCGTAAGTAGTATTATTCTGTGATAAAACTGATTTGGAATATAAAGATATGCAAAGAACAGAAATAATTACAATATATTTTGTGATTTTCATTTTTTATATGTTTAGTTATCAGAAATCAATAACCAACAGTCATATTATGCTTTTATGATTAATAAATATAAAATTGCCTGACAATAATAGAAGTTTAGTATCAGATAATCAATAACAATTTTATCGTTTAATTTTATTTTTAAAGTATTTCAAATGAAGAGAATTTATTTTCAAAAGGAAGTTTTTCAATTTCAAATTCTTTAATATTTGAACCAATAGTACCTCTTTTTAATTCAGTCAAAAAATCATTTATCATTCCGGAATTACCTTCAATCTCCAACACTACTTCTCCGGAAAATAAATTTTTCACAAACCCGCTTATATTATATTCCAGGGCTTTTCTTTTACAAAAGTATCTGTACCCAACTCCCTGAACCATTCCATTAACTCTGACTTTATAATATTCAGACAAATTAAGATTTTATTTTTAATTTCAGTAAAGTGTAAAATTCTGATATTATCAGACCAATAAACATAATAAATATTCCAATAATCTGACTTTTGTTAAGTTTATCATTTAAAATTAAATATGAAAAAAATGCAGCAAAAACTGATTCCATTGAATAAATAATACCTGCTCTCAAAGATGATGTTTTATGCTGATACTTTGTCATCATTAATATTGATAATAAGGTCGCAATTAAAGAATTATAAAGCAGAGTTAATATTAAAATTTCTTTAAAATTAAAATTAAATTCAGAGAATAAATAAACTTCAAAGAACAGCATAAAAACAAAACTAAGAATCACCATTGAAAAAAACTGACCGAATAAGAGCTGGTGAAGATTTATTTTAACTGAATATTTATCAAGTAACACAATATAAACTGCAAATGAAAATGCACATATAAAAGTAAGAATATCACCAATATTCGGAATAGAAAAAAAGGTATCAGTCAGTATGAACAAACCTGCCATTACAATAATCCCGCCAACAATGTTTTCAATTTTAGGTTTGCTTTTTAAGATGAAATATTGTGCAAAAGGAATAATAACAATGCTTGTAGAAGTTATAAATCCGGATTTCGAAGCTGTTGTATATTTTAAGCCAATAGTCTGAAAAATGAATCCAAAGAATAAAAATGTACCAATTAAAAATCCGAATTTCCAGTATTTGTAATTTGATTTTATGTTTGAAAGTTCTATTTCCTTTCTGAAAATTATACAGAAAAATATAAAAGTTATTACGAATCTTATAAAATTAAACAGCATAACAGAAATAAAATCTAAAGATAATTTCATTAATGGAAAAGTCAAACCCCAGGAGAATGTCACTAATATGAGCACAAACTCAGCTTTGTACGTTTCTTTAAAAATATTAAATTGTGATTGGGGTTTACCGGCAGTCAATTATTTAAAATCCTAACTTTGCTTTATAAATAATAGCAGCACAAATAATGAGCCAGATTAAAGAATTAATAATAATAGGAATATCTTTTGTGACTATCTGAGTCGGACTTTCACCCAGATTTTTCTGATGTAGAAGATATAGATACCGGAAAATTCCATAGATGACAAAAGGAGTTGTGTAAATTAATTTATCAGAATGAAAAGATGAAATCGCTTTTTCAGAAACAGTATAAAGTGCATAAGATATTATTGTTCCTGTTGCTGCAATTGTATTAAGCTGATCTACAAATACTACGTCGTAGTCGCTCAGAACCTTTCTCTGCTTTTCTAAATTCTCCTGATTCGGTCCGGATAATTCGGCTCTGCGTTTTGAAATTCCGAGAAAAAGTGAAATAAAAATTGTAGTAATTATCATCCAGCTCGAGACACTGACATCAATGGCAACAGCACCGGCTATCACTCTTAAAATAAATCCGATAGAAATTGAAAACACATCAAGTAAAACTACATTCTTTATTTTAAATGAATATAAAAGATTGTTTATTAAATATGCAATAACCGTCAGTAGAAACAGAAATGGAAGTTTAAAAGATATCAGGAATGTTAAAACAATTAAAACTGCAAAAAGAATTTTAGCATTATTAATTGAAACGTTTCCGGCTGCTATTGGTCTGTATCTTTTCTTTTTATGGACTCTGTCAGACTCTACATCAATTATGTCATTCAACACATAGACGCTGCTGGAGACACAGCAAAATGCAGCAAATGCCAGAATGTTTGTCAGTAACATCGGAATGTCGAGCAACTTACCTGCAAACAAAATTGGTGCAAACACAAAAAGATTTTTCACCCATTGTTTTGGCCGCATTAATACTATGTATTTTAAAATATTCACTAATTACTATTAAATTTAATTTTGTAAACTTTCATTTCCTGAGCGCCGCAGATTGTATTATTTTCGAGAAATGCACTCGTCTGTAAAGTAAGTTGGTTGCTGTATTTATTTAAATATTCTTTGAACCATTCATCATAAATAATAATATAACTAACATTATTTTTTTTTAATAGATAATTTACAGAATCAATGTTGTCTTCCATATTGTATGTTCTGTAAAGTAGAATCTCCGGGGTTATTAGTCCAGCCATATCAATAATTTTATTTTTATTTATAAATCCTATTGCGCCAATGTCGTTTACTGCTATAGTTTCATTTCTTCCGACATTCTGATTTACCCAGTTGGCAAGTTTAACCTGCTGACTGTTTATATTGTCAGTGTTTAATCCCAATGCAATTGCGAAAACAATATAATTAACAATTGAAAAAATTAATACAAAACTTAAAGCATATTTTTTTCTTATGATAAAATTTTTGATTTTTTCAAAACTTTTTAACTGCATCATTTCAGCGAAAGTATAAATTGCAATAAAATTTATAAACGGAATTAACGGAATCATATACCGGACATGATGCCTCCAGTTGGGGATTAAGATTGATGAAATCAAAGGAAGGAATATTATCCAGAGGAAAATAAGATTGATGTATTTAAAATTTACAAAATATTTTTTGATATTGTAAAAGTAATAGAAAATTGAAATGATGTATAAGAATGCAGTTATAAAATTATCTTTGAAGAAATATAAAATTACATTCATAAGATATTCACTATTTGGAATTATCTGAAGCCCGCCACCTTGCCCTCTGAATGTATTCGGAAAAAAATGTCCGCTTATATTGTAGGAAAAAATTAAATAGGGAAGTGTTATAGCTAAAAATATAATTACAGAAAAAATTAATGTGAGTAAATTTCTCTTTAATGATTTTTCTTTGATAAAATTTAAAATTAAATCGAATAAATATAATCCGAATAAGAGAAAACCTTCAGGTCTTGAGACCGTTCCAAGTGCTATGAATAAAGCCGGAAGCAGGTTGAATTTATTTTTGGATAAATTTTGTATATGAAAATAAATTCCAATTATACAAAAGAAAGTAAACATAGTTGTCTCCATTCCTGACATTGCAGACCATGCAAATCTTCCGTTTATGACAGTTAATAAGGCAACTATAAATGAAATAGATTTCGGTGAAAGAAATTCAGATTCTAAATTCTTTAAGGGTGAAAATTCACTTTGAAATATTTTGAGAGATATTTTGTAAATGAAAAAGCAACTGAGTAAATGGAAAGTTGCTGAAAGAAATAAAGAATTAATTATGAAATTTTTAATAATGAAACTTGTACCCCCGAGCAGTATGACATACAACGGAGAAGTCGTGCCGGCAGTGTATTCTCCGGCATTAAACTGAAAAAAATTACCTTTGGAAAAATTATCGGCAAACTGAAAATGAATCCATGTGTCATCAAGAGGAACACCCATTTGTCCGTTTGTAATAAAAAATTGAAATGATAAAAAAATTATATAAGTGATTAAACATGCTGAAAAAATATAATAATAATTTCTATCTTTAGTATTTTCCATTTAAATAATCTGAATAAAATAAAAAGAGCGAGTAATTTTCTCGCTCTTGAGTAATACATTTATAAAAGTTTTACTGAAATCAAATTAAAATACTGCCTGCTCTTCATAAACACCGAAAACTTCTTTTAACTCTGCACACATCTCACCGAGCGTAACATACTTCCTTGCGCAGTCAAGTACGACAGGCATTAAGTTGGTACCGTCTGCAGCAGCTTTCTTCAGATTAGCCAGTGCATTTTTTACATCTTCCGGATTTCTGGAAGCTTTTAATGCTTTCAATCTCTTAACCTGCTTCTCTTCAACTTCTTTTGAAATTTTTAAAATTGGTATATCTATTACTTCATCCTGTTCAACAAAATCATTTATACCAACTATAATTTTTTCCTTTCTGTCCAATTCAAGCTGATATTTATATGAAGCATCTGCAATCTCTCTCTGGAAAAATCCGTTTTCAATGCATGCGATTACTCCGCCCTGTGAATCAATCAATTCAAAATATCTCTCTGCTTCTGCTTCGATGTCGTCAGTTAATTTCTCAACATAATAACTTCCTCCAAGCGGATCAGCAACATTTATTACACCATGTTCATAGGCAATTATCTGCTGAGTTCGTAATGCAATTTTAACAGCTTTGTCTGATGGCAATGCAAGAGTTTCATCCATTGAATTTGTGTGAAGACTCTGAGTACCACCGAGAACACCGGCAAGTGCTTCTATAGCTGTTCGCACAATATTATTCTCAGGCTGCTGTGCAGTAAGCGAACAACCGGCAGTTTGTGTATGAAATCTTAATTGCCATGACTTAGGATTTTTTGCACCGTATTTATTTTTCATTCTCTTTGCAAAAATTCTGCGAGCTGCTCTGAACTTTGCAATCTCTTCAAAGAAATCTAAATGCGAATTAAAAAAATATGAAATTCTCGGAGTAAAATCATCTACATCCATCCCTCTTTCAATGCAGGCTTCAATATAAGCAAATCCGTCTGCGAGCGTGAACGCAAGCTCCTGAGCTGCAGTCGAGCCGGCTTCTCTGATGTGATATCCGCTTACGCTGACAGGATTAAATTGCGGAACTTCCTTTGTCGAATATTCAATCATATCAGTGATGATTCTCATCGATGCTTTAGGCGGATAAATATATTCTTTCTGAGCAATGTATTCTTTTAAAATGTCATTCTGAAGCGTCCCTCTGAGTTTACTGAAAGGCACACCTTGCTTTTCTGCAACAGCCAGGTAAAATGCATAAACCATAATTGCAGGTGAATTAATTGTCATTGAAGTTGAAACTTTATCCAGAGGAATTCCATCAAACAAAATTTCCATATCTTCCAAAGATGAAATTGCAACGCCGCAAATTCCAACTTCACCTTCTGAAATAGGTGCATCAGCATCCCAGCCCATAAGAGTCGGCATGTCAAAGGCAGTTGATAATCCAGTCTGACCATGCGCGAGTAAGTATTTAAATCTTTGATTAGTATCTTCGGGAGTTCCGAATCCTGCGAACTGTCGCATCGTCCATAATTTCCCGCGATACATATTGTGATGAATGCCTCGTGTGTAAGGATACTCGCCGGGATATCCGACTTCGTTATAATAATTAGTTTCTTTAATGTCTTCGGGTGTGTAGCAGATGTCAAGCTCTCTTGCACTGAGTGAAGTGAACTTCATTCCGCTGGTTTTTACTTTTTCTGCAACTTCATTCCACTCGGATTTAGAAGCACTTTTCTTTGGCTCGGTATTTTCTTTCATAAATGAATATTAATTTTTTTATTGATGCAAATATAAAGTAATTTTAACGGAAAATGAATTCAGAAAATCTGAACAATCATAGCATCTTTTGTATCAGAGAATATAATCTTATTAAAAAGCAACCACAGATTTACAGACAATATTAAGCAATTAAAGTATCTGTGAATCTGTGGTAAAAATATTGCTTAACGATAACCAAAATTCAAATCAAAAATAAACCGAAAGTCCAAATTTAACCGGGTTAGGATTTAAGGAAACTTTATTTAATTTCAATTCATATTTTTCATAAGGGTATTCATATCGTTGGGATACTGATTCTTCCTCTCCGAAATTGAAAGAATAACTATACTCTGCAAATAAACTAAGTTGGTTGAATACAAAATATTCAGCTCCAACACCCAATATTGGACCTAAAGACCAATTATTTATAAACACACTTTCATATTCATTATCAAGGGATTGTCCAGAATATAAATACTGACCGCCTAAGTAACCATAAATGTTAAACTTACTGTTTGGATTTAAGTAATACATAAAAATCAGATTTAATCCAAAAGATTTATACTGTTCATTTATTAAAGAATTTGTGTCGTATTCAGTTTTATTATAACTCCCATTAAACCCCAATCTCAAAGCAGTATTCGGAGAAAAATGCCTTTTAGTGATAAAGTGCTTCCATCAAAATTAGTCAGCGTGAAATTCTGATCTATCGCAAACTGCAATGCCCACGCACCTTTCTTAAGATAATTTCTTTCTTCTTTTTTATCTTTGCTGACGTTGGTTTTAGTTGTATCAATCTCTTCTGAATATGAGATGTGTGAAAAAATAAAAAACAGATTTACAATTAATAATATTTTTTAAAATTTAGGTTTCATTTGTGATTTGTTTAAAATTCAAATTTGAAATTAAAAAAAGGTAATGCATAATATTTTGCATTACCTTCTGATTTTAGAAAAGAACTATTAAATAAATATTATTTTTTTCCGCCAAGTAAACCGCCGAGTATATCCATAAGTCCGCCGCCTGCACCCGGAGCATTCTTATCTTTACCGGAGAAAAATCCAACTACATCATCTACAACACTCCCGTCACCATTCTGATCCAAGAATGATGCAAAGCCGGTAGAACCTTCAGGATTTTCACTCTTACTTTTTGAAAGATAACCCATTATAAGAGGAGCAATCATCGGAATGATCTTTGAAGCAGTTCCTGCATCAAGATTGAATTTATTCGTTAAAACATCTGTGACCTGTGAACCGGAATTTCCGATGAGCCCGCCAAGATTTGAATCAAAATTGTCCTTCTTAACTGTTTCATCAATGTGCCCGTCTACATTATCCAATACATTCGGATCGCCGTATTTATTCAGAATGTGATCTACTCTGTCCTGACCGCCGTTATTTGCACTTTGATTTTTCAATCCTCCGAGAATCATCGGTGCAATAATCGGGATTGCAGCCATTATAATTTTTGGATCAATACCAAGTGAATTTCCGATTTTATCTGCTGCTCCACCACCTAAATTTCCCAGTAAATTACTTATGAAATCTGACATTTTCTAACTCCTTTGTTTTTTTTATTTTATGAAAAATTATTATTTTTATTTGAGTAATTTAATTAAATAATTCTAAGAAAGTAATTTACTTATTTGAATTATTTGAGTTACTTGAATTTGCAGACTTTTTTAACTCTAAAATTATATCATAAGGCATCGGATAGCCATCTACAAATTTTAAATAAGCAACATGCAAATGTGTCTTGCCACCTTTCAAAATTGCTTTCCTTCCAGTGCGTCCAACTTCGCCGATTTTATCACCATTCACAACAATATCACCCGGCTTTACATCGACCTGTGACAAATGCGAATAATAAAAAAGTCCGTTATTTGTCACATCAAAAATTTTAACATACTTACCGCCGCGAAGCAAAGATCCCGGCATCCATGTAGTATCCGTCGCAACAACTACGCCACCCGACATACTTACAACATCAACCGGTTTAAGTGTCGAGTCATCAAGTAAATCTTTATTCATATCCAAAATCATAATGTCATGAGCAGGGTGACCTTTCGTATTACTGCCCTGAAAATAATCAAAGCCGGAAACTTTGTAATCATTTCCGTTATCTCGAAAATAAAATGAAGTGTAATTTGAAAGCGGGAAAGACCAGTTGTCTTTACTGATTTGAACACCTTTTTTCTGACGAAAATATTTGCGGAGTTCAGGCTCGTATGTAATCATTAATTCCAGTGCATCATCAGGTTCAATCATAGAATTTACAATCAATGAATCAAGTACATCCCATTTGTCACAAACATTTTTTGATTGTGACAATGAAATTTGAGAGAACAGAATAATACAAATTACAAAGAATATTTTATTGATCATCTAAAATTAAAATTTCAAAAATTATTAACTATTAACTATTAACTATCTAACTACCTAACTGCCTAACTGCCTGACTATTTCTTCCCCGCCATCAGATTCAGTGCACTTCCATTTTTAAACCAGCCAATCTGCTGATCATTAAAAGTCTGATTAAGCATAATGTTTTCAGTGCTTCCGTCAGAATGATTCAAAGTCATTTTAATTTGATTTCCCGGTGCAATATCTTTCACATCAAGATCAATTTTGTCGTCTTCTCTTATTTTATCATAATCAGCAGGATTCGCAAAAGTAAGCGGCAACATTCCTTGTTTCTTCAGATTTGTTTCGTGAATACGCGCAAATGATTTTACAATAATCGCTTTACTGCCGAGAAATCTCGGCTCCATTGCTGCATGTTCACGCGACGAACCTTCACCGTAATTTTCTTCGCCTATCACAACCCAGCCGATTTTTTTATCTTTATACTGACGCGCAACTCTCGGCACTTCCTCATAATTTCCATTCAATTGATTTTTAACAGAATTAACTTTATCATTAAATGAATTCACAGCACCAATAAACATATTATTAGAAATATTATCCAAATGGCCTCTGTATTTCAGCCAAGGACCTGCCATGGAAATGTGATCAGTCGTACATTTTCCCTTAGCTTTCAGCAAAATATTCAGATCTTTATAATCTTTATTTAAATCATGCATTTCAAAAGGCTCAAGTATTTGCAAACGCTGGCTTTCAGGATTTACAACAACTTCTACGTTTGATCCGTCTTCAACAGGCGCAATAAAACCGTCTTCACCTTTTAAAAATCCGTGCTCAGGTAATTCATTTCCTGTTGGTGTATCAAGTTTTACAGATTCACCTTTCTCATTAATTATAGAATCCGTTAACGGATTAAAAGTTAATGTTCCGGCAAGAGCCATTGCAGTTACAATTTCCGGTGAAGCTACAAAAGAATGTGTCGCAGAATTTCCGTCATTTCTTTTTGAAAAATTTCTGTTGTAAGAAGTTATAATCGAATTCTTTTCACCTTCTTTTACATCATGCCGTTTCCACTGACCAATGCAAGGTCCGCAGGCATTTGCAAGCACAAGTCCGCCGACTTTTTCAAATATCTCAAGCTGACCGTCACGTTTAATCGTTGCAAAAATCTGATCCGAGCCCGGTGTGATTGTAAATTCAGATTTAACTTTTATTCCCTTCGCAATTGCCTGACTTGCAACCGAAGCAGCCCGCTCCATATCTTCATAGGATGAATTTGTACAGCTGCCAATCAATCCGACTTTCAACTCTTCAGGATAATTATTTTCTTTCACCGCATCTTTGAATTTTGAAATCGGCCACGCAAGGTCAGGTGTATAAGGTCCGTTTATATGCGGCTCGAGTTCAGATAAATTTATTTCAATAATTTCATCATAATATTTTTCGCTGCCTTCATCAGCTTTCAGATAATCTTTTAAATTATTTGCAAGATTTCCAATCTCTTCTCTTCCAGTTGCTTTGAGATATCTAAACATTCTGTCATCATAAGGAAAGAGGGAAGTCGTTGCTCCGATTTCTGCACCCATATTGCAAATTGTTCCTTTGCCTGTGCAGGAAATGGATTCCGTTCCGTCTCCGAAATATTCTATGATTGCACCTGTTCCTCCTTTTACTGTCAGAATTCCGGCTAATTTTAAAATCACATCTTTCGGTGAAGTCCAGCCGGTTAATTTACCTGTTAATTTTACACCGATGATTTTCGGAAATTTTAATTCCCATGCCATTCCTGCCATTACATCAACTGCGTCAGCACCACCAACACCAATCGCAATCATTCCGAGTCCGCCTGCATTCGGTGTGTGAGAATCTGTTCCGATCATCATCCCTCCCGGGAATGCATAATATTCCAAAACTACCTGATGAATAATTCCCGCTCCCGGTTTCCAGAATCCCAGACCGTATTTATTCGACACACTCGAAAGAAATTCATAAACTTCTTTATTTTCGCCATAAGCTCTTAGCAGATCATTCTTTGCGCCAACTTCTGCTTCTATAAGGTGATCGCAGTGAACAGTTGACGGCACTGCAACTTTCGGAATTCCCGCCGACATAAACTGCAACAAAGCCATCTGTGCTGTTGCATCCTGCATCGCAACTCTGTCCGGTTTGAAATCAGCGAAGACTTTAGCTCTTTCAAAAGGATTTGAAGGTATATTCCACCAAAGATGAGAGTAAAGAATTTTTTCAGTGTAGGTCATGGGGCGATTTATGGTAATTTTTGCTTCATCAACTTTTGATTTAAAGTTAGCATAAACAGTTTTGATTAAGTCTAAATCGAATATCATTTTTATTTTTTCTCCTTAGTTATTTATATGATTAAATTTTATTTGTATGGATTAACTATCTTTAATTTGTTTTCAATAAGTTGAGAATTCTTAAAATCTTCACTGTAAATAGTCTCGCATTCATTTTCTATGGCAGAAGCTAATATTAATGAATCATAATATGAATAGTTATAAATTTCTTTCATTTAATAGCAATATTAATTGTTTTTTCAGAAATTATCTTATATGTATTTTTTTACTCAGAAGAACAATAATGCTGGAAATTTTATTGCTGTCAAATTATAATTATTTATAACAAGCATTAATAAATTCATTTATAACTTGAGTACTGATAAACAAATCATTATCTGAATAAATAATGTTTTTTGAAATTTCCTGTTTTAGAATTTCTTCACCGGAATAATAAATTAGAATATTGGTGTCAATAAATTCCTTATCTTTCATTTGCTTCATCTCTGTTAAACTTAAAATCATCAGGCAGCTTTGTCCTGTATTTTTTCATCTCATCTTCCATTACTTTAAAATCTACAAAGTCTTTATCTTTATTATATTCAATAGTTGATTTTACTATAGCTATGTTTTCCTTTTTGAGAAAATTAATAACTTCTCTGAATTCTTTTTCACTATCTGTTTTAATTGTGATTTCCATGATTAATTATTTAAAATATTTTTAAAAAATTTACCGTTAAAAATTTTTTATAAGACAAACAATTTTTTTATAACACAAGCGTCAAGTGCATTCATGAATTATCTCTGATTTTCCTTAAAATATCAACTGAATTCCAGTTTTATCAACTTTATACCTTTCACGGATTGCATCCTGAACTTTTACAGCATTTAAAACTTCTTCATCCAATATTAAATCAGTAATTGATTTCTGTTTCTCAATATCTTTAGAAGATCTATTTTTTTTATTTTTTTTGTAATTATAATCATATTATTATTTAAAAAAAATTTATTTTTTTTTTAAATCCCTAACTCTTTGAAAAATCATTTCATCGGTTCACAGGGAATATTCCAATTGAGATGTGAGTATAAAACTTTTTCTGTGTATGTCACCGGTCTGTCTAATAACTTTTTTGCTTCATCAACTTTTGATTTAAAGTCAGTATAAACGGTTTTGATTAAGTCTAAATCGAATATCATTTTTATTTTTTCTCCTGATTAATAATTATATTTTTTAATAATATTGTTTTTAAATTTTTATTTTTTAAATTTTTAAAATAATTCTGAATGAGTTCCTGTTCTTTCGAAAATAACTTTGTCTTCACTTATCTTGTAAATTAGAAGCCAATCAGGTTTAATGTGGCATTCACGTCGTCCAATAAAATTCCCGGAAAGTTTATGATCTTTATATTTCAAATCAAGTTTCTTTTCATTTATTAGCTTACCGGTAACGAATTTAAACAGTTCAATATCAGATTTATTTTTTTTAAATTGCTTTATATCCTTATTGAACCTGCTGGTAAATATTGGTTTTAACAAATTTAAATTCCTAACTTTTTGAAAAAATCATTAACATCTTTGCATACAATTAAATCTTCACCTTTGTCTGTTTTTAGAAATGTGTTTAATGTTTTTCTGTTAGGCAAACTGTTGTTAGTTGGCTTTTTACTTCCATTAACCAAAATATTAATCTTTTCACCTTTTAAGATTTTTTTAATTCTAATTAGTTCGGATTCATTCTTTATTTTAATTGTTATTTCCATGATTTATTATTTAAATTTCTATTTAAAAATTGTAAGTTTTCTAAATTTTTTGCAGCTAAAATATCTTCATTTGTCAAGTGATCATACGATTTAAGAATCTCTTCAAATGAAAATCCCGAAGCAAGTTTTGTTAAAATTAACTCAACTGTAATTCTTGTTCCTTTAATTACAGGTTTTCCCAGCATAATTCCGTGATTACTCTCGATTCTGTTAATTAAGTTCATTTTTTTGAATTATTTATTTAAAATTACTTAAGAAATATTTCTAATTCGTGAAAACAACATTCTCTTCTTTCAGCAGTTCCATCCCTTTGAACTTCAGTAAAAGTTGCGCTACTGTCACGACATCTTTCTGACAATAAATTTTTATTCTCTCCAGATCTTTATCCTGCCAGTAAACTTTCCAGACCTGACTGCCGTCAATGTCGTCTTTGGGTGAAGTAATTCCGAATACTGCCGCAAGCAAAGCAAGTGAAGTATAACTTTTATAATCACCGAATTTCCAAAGATCCATCGTGTCCAAATGCTTGATTTCCCAGGGCTTCTTACCGGAATTGTCTATCATAGACGGAATCGGAATTCCGTTTATCAGACATCTTCTTGCAATATAAGGAAAATCAAATTCCTTTGAATTATGTCCGCAAAGTAAATTGTCTTCAGAGTTACTTTTTGTTTTCAGAAGTTCAGAGAACTCGTTTAATATAACTTTTTCATCATCTCCATAAAATGATTTTAAACGGAACGAGTACTCATTATTTGCAAAAGTAAAAATTCCTACACTTATGCAGACTATCTTTCCGAACTCAGAATAAATACCGGCTCTGTCATAAACATCAGCTTCAGTGACACCGTCTTTTACATAGCTGTGCATTTTTTTAGCCCAAAGCTTTTGGAATGTTTCATCAAGCTGGTCGTAAGATGAATACTGCGGAACTGTCTCAATGTCGAGTACTAAAATGTTTTTTAAGTCAATGTTGTTAAGCATAATAATTTATTTTAAGGTAATTGAAAATTTCCGGCTACAATTCCGGTGACGGTTATGTCTTCCATTGTATTTTTCTTTTAATAAAGTTTGATTATCGCAACATAAATGTTGCGCTACAACTTTGCGCTACAACTTTGCGCTACAACTTTGCGCTACAACTTTGCGCTACAACTTTGCGCTACAACTTTGCGCTACAACTTTGCGCTACAAC
>Ga0105044_10008137_pt1 | contig 14416 bp, 12 predicted proteins | sample MAT01_FD_78092 | JGI IMG/M metagenome (GOLD analysis project Ga0105044, IMG submission 78092) | Freshwater microbial communities from Lake Fryxell liftoff mats and glacier meltwater in Antarctica - MAT-01 | ecosystem: Environmental > Aquatic > Freshwater > Ice > Liftoff microbial mat | place...
ACCGTTAAGCCCGGTCCGCCGCTGAATAAAGGCGTGACACTCAGCGCGGTGCTGGCGTTAAACCCTTGCAACGCGCTGATTTGTATTGGGAATGAGCCGGTTTGCGCGGCGCAAACGCCCACCTCTGTGTCGGTCGCGGCGAGTGCGAAAGTGACTTCCTGGCAATTCGTGCAGACCAACGCGAAATCCTGCTGCGGCGAGCCTGGCGTGCCGTTTCCGGACAGCGCATCGCCGTTCAAAGCGGTCGCGCGGATGCGAATGGTCGTGGGCCCAGCGGCAGGCGAGTTCAGCAACACCGTCTCTAAGTTGTTGCGATTGTCCGGTGTGCCACCGACCACTGAGACGCCGCCCGAAAAGGAATTTCCCAGCCAAGTGGTGCCGCCGTTGATCACCTCGAGATCAAGATCGTTGACCAACGCCGGATTGGCGCCCACCGCACCGGGTGCATCCGACCACACCAAAGTGATTTTCATCGGCGCGCGGGTGGACCCCGCACCGACGGTGTAGGTGACCTCTTCACCGGTGCTGCTCAAGACCCGGTCTTGATCGCGATACACGCCGCGCACGCTGGCATCGACCATCGTGCGCAGATTCACCTGGCCCCAGCCTTCGTCATTATTCGGAATGGGCAAGAAGCCGGAATTGTTCGCCGTTACGCTGCCCGCTATATCGCGGGCGCCGTTGATCAGAAGGGCCTTGATCATTGCAGGCGACGGGTTGCGGTCCGCGTTGAACTGCTTCCACCACTGGGTGAGCAATACTGCCGCACCCGATGCCACGGGCGTCGACATTGAGGTGCCATTGCACGGCGCGTACAGCGCAGGCGTCGCGGCACCGGCCGCGCTAATTCCGGTGGTGCCAGCAATCGCGGTCGCACAGCTGCCGCCTTCGGCGCGCCGCGTCGAGGTGGTCGAACCGCCTGGCGCGCTAATGGTTGGAAACAAACGGCCATCAGCAGCGGGTCCGCGTGAGGAGGAGCCGACCATCGTTTCAATGTTGTTGAACACATTCACCGCCGCGCCTGAACGCAACACCATGCTGCCCACAGCGACGGAATTCTTGGCCACGTGCGGGCCGGTGATCGTGCCCGGATTGCCAGCGCCACCGGCGTTGCCCGCTGAGAAGAAGATCGAAAATTGCTCGCGCGCGGCGGTGTCAAAATTGCCATCGCGAACCAGCACGTCGTATAGGCGCTCGGAGCTTTGGTAGTTAATTTGTGGCGCCGAATTGGAATTGTTCCAGGAGTTGTTCGACCCCACCGCGCCAGCGAGCAGCGGAAACTTGATGCGATCTGAATCAGACGTACCCGGACAGCCCGCAGGCAGCCCAATAAAACTCAGCGCAAACAGGTTCGCGCGCGGCGCGACACCTTGACCCCAGCGCATGCCACGCTCATCGACCTCAACCGCCGGGCCCGACCCATCGCCGACGCCGCGCCCAACGATCGCGCCAGCCACGTGGCTGCCGTGTCCGCCGACATCATCACCCGGCCCAGATTGCCCGGTGCAATTGGTATTTGGCCAACCGCCGATGTAAGCCGCGGCCAAATCGGGATGATCGCGGTCGGCGCCTGAATCGCTCACCGCCCACGTCACGCCTTGCCCCGACAGCCCGACGCTCCCCAAATAGGCTTGAAATCCTGGCTGCGGGACGCCTTCAAGCACATTGCGCGCGAGCACCTGATTGGCGCCTTCGTCTTCGGTTTGCGCGTCAAACACGCGCGTGACTGCAACCACCTGCGGCAGCGCATACACCGCGGCGAGCTGGCCGGCATCGAATTGCGCGGTAGCGGTAAAAAAGCGCCGATCGGGTTGCGCGGGATTGAGCTCAAGCGCTTGAGCGCCTAACGCGACCAATGCGCTGCTGACCGCTTGCGGTGCGCCATCGTTGTAGAAAAAAACCTGCAATTGCGCGCGCGTACCTGCCGTTGCAGGCGTGCCGACCTGTGCCTTAAATCGCGACTCAAACGCGCCGACGTAGCGCACTTGGGACAGCTCTTTGGCAGCATTTGCCGCGTCGACTTTACCCCACAGCAGATAGGCGTTGCTGGGGTAATACTGCAAGACCTGCAAACCCATTTGGTCCAGCTCAGCCACCCATTCTTTGCGCGACGGCGCATTGAACTGCAGCAGAAACAAGCCCTCGCCAGAAGCGTTGAGCGGTGGCAATAGTGGAGCGGCCTGGCGCATGGGGCCGAGTGGATCAAAGCGTTCAAGGCCTGCTTGCACAAACTTAGCTTGCGCATCGATTCGATAGCGCAAGCCGGCCTGATCAAGCACTGCGAGCTTCTCAGATTCAACTTCCAGCCATTGAAAACTGCCGTATGAAGCGACCTTAGCGGCGCCCAAATCGAGCTTGTCGAGAGCGGTGCGCGAAGCACCCTCGACGCGTACAAAAATGCGCTCAGCCCAAACGGAGCTAGTGGAGGTTAGTAACAGCGTTGCGAGGACGCCTAAGTAAATTCGAGACATGCGAAGCACCATGGTCATTAAGAGGATTCAAGCTGATCGCGCGAGTCTAACCCGCACAACGCGAAATCCTGTGTGCGCGCACGTAGCTGGCTCAGGCTGATGCCGCGATCACGCGCGACGCGGCGCAAAACCGGAATCAAGTGGTCCGGAAGGTCGATCGTGGTGCGCATATGGGCGGCCTGATTCGGTATTCACTCCGCAAACAGAGCGCTCAAAGCCGCGCCCGGGTCGCTTTGGCGCATCAGTGATTCGCCGACCAAAAAGGCGTGGACATGGGCGGCGCGCATCATGGCCACGTGCGCGCGCTCGGCGATCCCGCTTTCGGTGATGACTATTCGATCGGACGGCACGCGGTCTTTGAGGCGCAGCGTGGTTTGCAGGTCGGTGCGAAATACGCGCAGGTCGCGATTGTTGATACCGATCAGCTTAGCGCCCGAATCGATGGCACGATCCATCTCGTCGGGATCGTGGATTTCGGCTAGTACCGACATGCCCAGCCCGTGCGCGGTATCGGCCAGCTCACGCATCTGATTGGCATCAAGGATGGCGGCGATCAGCAGCACACAATCCGCGCCAAGCGCGCGACTTTCAACGATTTGATACGCCTCCAGCATGAAATCCTTGCGCAGCACCGGCAGCGTGCAAGCGAATTTTGCCGCTGCCAGAAAGAGATCATCGCCTTGAAAAAAATCGACATCGGTAAGGACGGACAAGCACGCCGCCCCGCCTCGCGCGTAACTTTGCGCGATCCAGGCGGGGTCGAAGTCGGCGCGAATCACGCCTGCTGAAGGTGAGGCTTTTTTGACCTCCGCGATTACCGCAGCCGCGCCGCTTTGAATTTTCGCGCGCAGGCTGGCCTCGAAATTGCGCGGGGGCGGTTGTGCTAGGGCGGCGGTTTCAAGCTGGGCCATCGAGCGGCGCGCTTTGCGTTCGATGACTTCCACTCGCTTGCGCGCAACGATGGTTTGCAGCACGTCTGGAATGCTCATGTCGTCGCTAACTGGTGGGTCAATTGTTGCAGCGCGCGCAGGCGCTCGAACGCCGCGCCGCTTTGCAGAATTGCTTGCGCCTGGCGCACGCCGTCGGCAATTCCGCCAGCCAGCCCAGCCACGTGAATGGCCGCACCGGCATTCAAAGCAAGGATGTCTTGCGCGGGTCCCGGCGTGCCGGCGAGCGCGGCTTCGATCAGCCGCAAACTGGCTTCAGCGCTCTCGACGCGCAGCGAATCCAGCGGTTGCAAAGCCATCCCGAAATCGCGTGGATCAAGACGCCATTCCAAAATCGCGCCATCGCGCAATTCAACGACCGAGGTGGCCGCTGCGATACTGATCTCGTCCAGACCATCCTCGGAATGCACCACCAAAACGTGGCGCGATCCAAGCCGACTCAGCGTCTCGGCCACGGGTCGCTGCCAGCGTCGATCAAACACACCCATCACCTGGCGCTCCACGCCAGCGGGGTTCGACAGCGGCCCAATCAAATTGAACAGCGTGCGAAAACCCAGCTCGCGGCGCACGGGGGCCGCGTAGCGGGTCGCTGAATGATGAGCGGGCGCAAACAAAAACCCAATTTGCAAGGTTTGAATGCAGTGCTCGATCGCGCTGGGTGTCAGGTCGATCTTGATTCCCGCTGCTTCCAACACATCCGCCGAGCCGGTGCGGCTGGAGACCGATCGATTGCCATGTTTGGCCACGCTCGCGCCCGCGCAAGCGGCCACAAACGCTGCGGCGGTAGACACGTTGAACAGGCTTTGACCATCGCCACCGGTGCCACAGGTATCGATTGCGTGGCTTAAATCGATAGTCAACTTAAGCGCAAATTCACGCAGCACGCTGACCGCACCGACCATTTCATCGACGGTTTCGCCCTTGAGCTTGAGCAAGCCGAGCATCGCGCCGATCTGTCCGGGCGATGCCTCGCCCAGCATGATCTCGCGGAACGCCGCTGAGGTTTCTGCAACGCTTAACGCCTGCCCTTCGCTGAGCACCTTGAGTGCGGCGGACATGCTCACGACACGAAATTCCGGAGCAAGTTTTTACCCTCAACGGTCAAGATCGATTCCGGATGAAACTGCACGCCTTCGCAACCGAGTTCGCGATGACGCAAGCCCATGATTTCCTCGATCGAGCCATCGTCATTGAGCGTCCAAGCGGTGACCTCTAAACACTCCGGCAAGCTCGATCGTTCGACCACCAGTGAGTGATAGCGCGTGGCCACAAAAGGATTGGGCAAGTTGCGAAAAACGCCTGCATTCGCGTGATAAATCATCGAGGTTTTGCCGTGCATGATGCGCTGCGCGCGAATCACCCGGCCACCAAAAGCCTGGCCCAAACTCTGATGCCCAAGGCACACGCCAAGGATGGGCACCTCGCCCGCCATCTCAGTGAGCAGCGCAAGCGATACGCCCGCCTCGTTAGGCGTGCACGGACCCGGCGAAATCACAATCCGCGCAGGCCGCAGCGCGCGAATCTGCGCGAGGTCAAGATCGTCGTTGCGAATGACTTTGACCTCCTCACCTAGCTCGCCCAAATACTGCACGAGGTTGTAGGTAAAGCTGTCGTAGTTGTCGATCATTAAGAGCATTTAGTGCCTATCTATAGATTTCATAAAGCGCCTCGGCGCGGACTGTGACCGGGACAGCCGCATGGATAACCGCTTCTACCAGAGCTGCCAGCGTACTGGCGTAACTTTCTTGCTCATCTGTTCTCTACGTGCTGGCATGCATTAAACCAGACCTAGCCGGGACAGTTTTCGGTAGCAAGGTCAGCAGCCGTCAGAGGCTTCATCGGGGCCGTCCCAGTAAGCTAGACCGGCCGCTGACGAGCCGCTCAGACTTCACTTGTTGCGGGGCGGAAAATCCTTCGAATGCGTCGCCCAATGCTGCGTTTCCCAAGTTGTATGTCCGTTTGTTTCGCAGGCCGTCGATCCCGCTCTGCCATTCAACCAGCATCCGTTTCCCTATCTCGCGAAAGCCTGGATGTTCCTCCATCGACAAACGCACCAGCGGGCCAACTTCAGCGATGGCTGCGCCAATTTGATCGACGATCTGTAACTGATCGCGCAAGGAAATTCCGAAGGCCGTCGCGATAAAAATATGCAGGTTTTTGCCGGGATGCCAAGTCTTTTCTCCCATGAAGCAAATACCGCGCGGGTTCTTTTGATATTCCGAATAGGCGGCGGTTCATTCAGGGACACAAAAGGCAAAAGACGAGACGAACCCTTGATGATGTGGCGATGGGTGAACAGCGTAATTTTCTTGTGCGGGCCGACTTCGATCTCCTTAGCGTCACTGCCTAGGAACTTCGGCACGACGCCTGACACACCGCTATTTGCATGCTGGCGCCCGAACACGTGCACGGCCAGCGTCACGCACCGCCTCGCTCGCGGCGCAGCTCATCAAGCGATCCCGCTGCGCCAATTTCCGTGAAGTTGATTTCCAGGCCCAGCACTCACAGAACTGCCAGCAGCTTTCGCGAGCCAAGCTCTGCCGATTTTCCACATTCAAAGCGCGAGAGAAGCTCCTGCGAGATGCCAGCATGCGCAGCGACTTCGCGCTGCTTCATGCCGAGATACCGTCTGCGTGCAGCCACTGCTTCGCCTAATTCTGAGACCGTTTGCATTTGATGTAATTGTCATTAGATCGCAAGAATCAATCACTATTTGACATATACATCAATTATTTAAGGTCGGCGCTGCAAAATCGAACCATAGCGTAACTGCATGCAAAACAAGCTCCCGCCTTATACGAGAGCTAGAACCCCGCTCCAACCAAGGATGGGCTGGTCGCGGGGTCTCAAGCCTTTCCCTTCAGTTAGCGGCAGCTCGCTGGAAGGTAACGGGGGGCGATATCGGGGCTGCTGCATTTCAGCTGGACCGTGCCATCAGCGCCTTGCAGCGGCGCGATCACCAACGTGCTGCCGCTGATCGGCGCGGCATTTAGGGTCAAAGACACTTCGCCATTTGAGCTGTCGTAACTCACGTCGCTGACCACTGCCGGCGGGCTTAGGTTAAAGCCTGCCGCCTCTAAGCTGTCGGGCAGTGATTCTTGCTGGGCTGCGTATTCACCCACAGACCGGCCGGCCTGCTGACCGTAGGCCATCGCTTCGGCCACTTTGGCGCGCGCGGTGTAGTCACTGTAAGCGGGAATTGCGATTGCAGCCATGATGGCCAGCACCGGCACGACCAGCCAAATTCCCAGACCAAACACCATCCAACCGGTGCCGCTGACTTCTAAACGGCGACGCACCACGGTGCCCGCAAGCATGTCGTGCAGCGCTTGCCGACGCCCGGTGAACGCCACCATGATGTAGCCGATATACAGGATGATCTGCGAGACAATTTTTCCGAAGAAACGCCCTGACGCGCGGCCGAAACTGATGCGCTGCGAGGTATCGGCGGATTCGACGTACAAACCCACCAGGCGTTTGCCGATGGTGGACTGTTTCGGGCCGCTCTCGGATTTAGCGAAGTAGATCCACATTACCAGGAAGAAGCCAAGCTGCACGAGCAGCATGCCGCCGCCTGCAAGTGCTGCGAACATGTTGGCATTATCGCCGCTCGCGGCACCGACGCCGATCATTGCAAACAGGCCGATCAACACGCCAATGATGATCGCCAGCGGAATACCAACCACCATGGCGTCCAGCATCTGCGCAGCTGCGCGCCGCCAGAAGCCACCGTAGGTTGCACGATCGTCCCCGGACGATAAATGAACTTGCGCAGCGGCCATGGGCGGTGCGTAAGGCTGGGCTGCAGGGCGCACTGGCGCCGCAGCGGGTGCCATTGGCGGCGCTGACGGCGCTGCGCTTGGAACAACCACGGGGTCGACCGCAGCTGGTGCCATGGCAGCGGTTGGCACGATGGAGCGCAACTGCGGCACGCGTTCAAGCGCAATCCACTGCGGCATCGGCGCTTGCCAAACCAGCGTTTTGCCGCTGATCGAGTTACTGCGCAATAAACGCTCAAGCTCACGGATTTCCACCGGGCCCTGTTTTTGATTATCGAGTGCGTACCACCAAGTATTGGCCACGGCATTGTTCCCCTGTAGGTTTTTAGCGCGCCGATTGTAAGGAATTTATTGCGCGGGTGGTTTGTTGATTTCACATTGCGACCACGCGCAGCGCATCGATTAAACGTTGCTCTTCAAATAGCGATGCCGCGACAATCCGAGGCCTGCACCTCATCGGTCCCAACGCCATGGATTCAAACCTCTACGTACAGCTCGCCGCTGATTTGGAATCAATCGATCGCGACGGATTGTTTAAGCGCGAACGGATCATTACCAGCGCGCAATCGGCGTCTATTCGCGTGGCCGATGGCCGCGAAGTGTTGAACTTTTGCGCCAACAACTATCTGGGACTCGCCAACCATCCTGCCTTAATTGCGGCCGCTAAGGAGGCCCTCGACACGCACGGCTTTGGCATGGCGTCGGTGCGTTTTATCTGCGGCACACAGGATTTGCACAAAGACCTCGAGCGCAAAATTTCCGCCTTTTTTGGCACTGAGGACAGCATTTTGTATTCGTCGTGCTGGGACGCAAACGGCGGCCTGTTCGAGACGATCCTGAATGCCGAAGACGCGGTCATTTCCGACGCGCTCAATCATGCCTCGATCATCGACGGCGTGCGCTTGTGTAAAGCCGAACGCTTTCGCTATGCCAATTTAGACATGGCGGAGTTAGAGACACATCTGCAGGCCACACAAGCCAAGCGCTACCGCTTGATCACCACCGACGGCGTGTTCAGCATGGACGGCTCGATTGCGCCGCTCGATCAGATCGTCGCGCTGGCGAAAAAGTACCGCGCGCTAATCCACGTTGATGATTCGCACGCGTCGGGCTTTGTTGGTCAGCACGGGCGTGGCTCGGCTGAGATTCACGGGGTCATGGGCGACATTGATATCTTTACGTCCACGCTAGGCAAAGCCCTCGGCGGCGGCTCCGGCGGCTTCACCAGCGGCAAACGCGAGCTGATCGAAATGCTGCGTCAGCGCTCGCGGCCCTATCTGTTTTCAAACTCTGTGCCGCCGCCGCTGGTGGCCGCGAGCTCGGCTGCTTTTGATCTAGTCGATCACTCCGACAATTTGCGAGCGCGCTTAAGCGCCAACTCGCAACGCTTCCGCGAGCGCATGAGTGCGGCTGGATTTACCCTCAAACCCGGCATGCACCCGATCATCCCGGTGATGCTGTTTGACGCAGAACTGGCCCAGCGCTTCGCCGCCGCGCTGCTCGACGAGGGCGTTTACGTGATTGGCTTTTTCTTCCCGGTCGTACCCAAAGGCCAGGCGCGAATCCGCACGCAAATGTCGGCTGCGCACAGCCTCGCGCAAGTGAATCAAGCGGTTGATGCGTTTATCCGCGTCGGCAAACGCCTCGCGGTCATTCCATGAAAGCGAGTCTTGGCGCGCTGATGTTGGCGGTGCTAGTCCTCACGGGCTGCGCGCAAACCCAAGTGCGCTTGGCTGAGCCGGAAGCAAAAATTACGATCAAGCCCGAGCGCGTGGTGCTGATGCCACCGGAGATCAATCTTTATGAGCTTCAGTTTGGCGGGCAGCTTGAGCCGCGCGCAGATTGGACTTTAAGCGCGCGCAGCCTCGTGGTCGGCGCATTAAAAAAGCGCTTAAGCGCGAGCATGACCGAGCTGACCGACGCGGTTACCGATGAAAATCCCGATCCTCGCGCTAGCGAGCAGCAAATTCGCAAGCTCGCCGACGCGGTAATGAACAGCGTTTGGCTGTATGAAATTGGCTGGGCGCGCGATTCGCTTGAGAACAAACGCGGGCGCTTCGACTGGACGCTCGGTCCCGGGGCACAGGTGCTAAAAACTCGCTACAAAGCGGATTACGCGCTGTTTTTGGGTTTTGAGGACAGCTACACCTCAGCGGGTCGCGCCGCAGGCATGGCGATCGGTGCGCTGCTGGGCGTGAGCATGTCCGGCGGCGTGCAAGTGGGTTTTGCAGCACTCGTGGACACCCAAACCGGGCGCGTCGCTTGGTACAACTTATTGATCGATGGCAGCGGCGATTTGCGCAACGCGCGCGATGCACAAACCGCGGTCGACCAGCTGCTGGAGAAGGTGCCGCTTTGATCGCTCGGTGCTGTGGCTGGATTGTTTTGCTGACGCTGCTGGCCGGCTGTGCGGCGGGGCCTAAGCCCGAGAGGCTTGCAGCTGGTGAGCGCCCGGCGCTCGCAACCGACGTGGGCGGCCTGTGGTTTGCGATGGATGAAGCTGAGCGCGAGTTGAAATCCTCGCCGCTGCTCGAGCGCGATCCAGCTTTGAACGCCTATGTGCAGGGTCTGGTTTGCAAAATGGCCAGCGAGTATTGCGCGGACGTGCGCGTGTATCTGGTCAACCGTCCGCTATTTAATGCCGCGATGGCCCCAAACGGCATGATGCTGGTGTTTACCGGGCTGCTACTGCGCGTTGAAAACGAGGCGCAGCTGGTATTTGTGCTGAGCCATGAGCTAGGCCATTTTCGCCTGCAACATTCCGTGCAGCAGTGGCGAAAAATCAAAAATACGCAAAATTTTCTAACGGCATTCTCGGTACTCACCGCGGGTGTTGGTGCGGGCGTGGTCGGCCTTGCGGCCTCGCTCGGCGCGTATGCCGATCTCGCATCGTTTTCGCGCGAACAAGAGCGCGAAGCCGATCGCTTTGGCTTCGAGCAGTTAAGCCGCGCTGGGTATAACAACAGCGCGCCTGGGCTTGCGTTCACCGCGCTGCTGCGCGAAGTCGAAGCGCGCGACGATCGCGGCTTAAGCGCTTTCGCCTCCCACCCGCCCACGCTCGAGCGCGCGACGTATCTCACCGAGCAAGCGGCGTTGGCACCCGGCGCCGGCCGCTTGGCGCGCGCGCGCTACGTTCGCGAAACCCTGCGTTTTCGCGGGCAGTGGTTAGAAGACGAACTCGCGCGGCGCAACTTCGCCCAATCAGAGGTCCTGTTGCGCCGACTCACAGCGCTCGAGCCGAACGCGGAGTTCCATTTCTTTCAAGGCGAGCTCTATCGCAAGCGGGCCGCCGTTGGCGATGATCAACGCGCAGTGGCGGCCTATCGCGAAGCCTTGCGTTTACCCAATCCGCCAGCGGGCGTTTATCGCGAGTTGGGGTTACTCACTCGCGAACCCAACGAGCGCCGCCAACACATGCGCGAATACTTGCGCCGCGAGCCGAAAGCCGTTGACCGCGAGCTGATCGAGGGCTATCTGCAATGAAGCCCACAAGGTATCTGCTATGCGCATTGCTGCTCAGCAGCTGCGCCAGCACGCAGCGTTTGATCCCGGCTAACACGCCCGCCAAAGTCGGCGCGGGTTGGACGGTCAGCTCAACGCAAGAGTGGATGCAATTTGGCTACAAGGGCGAAGAATGGTGGAGCAAAGACGGCGTTTTTCTCAATCAAATCAAATTTATTGGCGAGGTCAAAGCCGGTGAACACGTCTTCAAAGCGGATGTAGCGCGCAAAAATCGCGACATCTCGCCGCTGTATCGCGCCGGGATGTCCACCCGCGATGTGAGCGATTTGTTGGTCGACGCCTACAAGGAAGCGGGTTATATCGATGTGCGCGTGCTGAAGCTTGCACCGGCGCGCTTTCAAGGCGCTGAGGGATTCGAACTTGCGCTCGAATTTACAACGTCAAAAGGGTTGGTCTATCGCGCGCTATTGCTTGGCTCGAGCGGCGCTGCTGTGCTGCGCTACGCCGCCTATCAAGCGCCATTCGAGCATTTTTACGGCCGCGACCTAGCAGCCGTCGAGGCGATTTTCAGCGCGCTGCGCTAAGCCGTAAACTGCGCGGCTTGTTTGCCGCATAGATCTTGCTCATGCCGTTTTTTGCCCGCTTAAGCCTCGCCCTACTTTGCAGCGCAGCCGCTTGCGCCAGCGCCGATGAGGGGATGTTTAGCGCATCCCAGATACCGCAACTTGGCCAGGTGCTGAAGGATGCTGGCTATCGCTTAGACCCGCAAAAGCTCGCCGATTTAAACAACGGCCCGCTGAAGGCCGTCGTGCGTGCTGGCGGCGGTACCGGTGCGTTCGTGTCCGCACACGGCCTGCTGTTGACCAACCATCACGTCGCCAACGGGGTGATCCAATACAACACCACAGCTCAGCGCAATTTGATCGACCAAGGATTTGTCGCCGACTCGCTGTCCGCGGAGCTGCCGGCCAATCCGGATTTTCGGGTGCTGGTCACCAGCGCCTTCGAGCGGGTTACCGAGGAGGTCTTGCGGGCGAGCAAAGGCTTGCGCGGTCGCGCCTATTTTGACGCGGTGGACCGTTCCAGCAAGGCCATCATTGCTGCCTGCGAGCGCCAACCCGCTACGCGTTGCGCGGTGGCCACGATGGATTACGGGCTTGAGTTCTATCGCGTCGAGCAGCTTGAACTGCGCGATATTCGACTGGTGTATGCACCACCCCGGGCGATCGGCAATTTCGGCGATGAGATTGATAACTTTGTGTGGCCGCGCCACAGTGGCGATTTCACGCTGCTGCGCGCTTACGTGGGTCGCGATGGGAAGCCCGCCGATTTCGACGCGCGCAACGTGCCGTTTAAGTCGCCAATCCATCTGAAGGCCGCCACTGTCGGTCCAAAAGACGGCGATTTTGTGATGCTGGCGGGTTATCCGGGCATCACCCACCGGCAGCGCTTTGCCGAGGAATTCATCAATCGCATTCAATGGGGCTTGCCGCATACCGAGGCCGTCAACCGAGAACTAATCGACATCGTGCAGGCCCGAGGCGGCGAGAATCCCGCCGCTGCCGTGGCATACGCCGCGCAGTTGGCCAGTCTCAAAAACGGCTTGAAAAGAGCCAGCGGCGAACGCTTGGGTCTGCTGCGCAGCGGGGCGATTGCGCAACGCCAAGCGATCGAGATTGAATTTAGCGACTGGTTAGAAAAACAGCCCGCGCGCGCCCAGTTGCCAAAAGGCCATCTGGCGGACGTCAAAGCCTTACTCGCCGCTGGCTTTGCCGTGCGCGAGCGCGACGCGCTGGTCGGCTTGATCTCAAGTCAAACGCAACTGCTGCGCGCGGCGATCAGTTTGAACCGCTTGGCGCTTGAACGCCTCAAGCCCGACACCGAACGCGAAGCGCAATTCCAGGTCCGCGATGAAACCCTGCTGCGCGCGCAGCTCGAGCAGGTCTCCCGGCGCTTTGATGCACGCACGGAAGTGGATCTGCTCACCGCCTTATTGACCCGCTATCAGCGCCTTCCCGATGCGCAGCGCAGCCTTCAATTTGATCAAGCGTTTAGCCGTGATCCAAAAATCCTGCAAACGCGCCTAACTGCCATCTATGCGGAAACGCGGCTGGGAGACCTAGACTACCGACTCTCGCTATTCCGCGCCGATCCACAAACGCTCGCAGGTCAAAAAGACCCCTTGCTCAAACTAGCGCTCGACCTCCAACCCGCGCTGTTGGCGATTGAGGGCCAGCGCAAGACCCGCGACGGCGATTCCCTGCGCTTGCGCCCGGCCTATATGCAAGCGCTCAGCGCATGGAACGCTAAGTTAAATCGCCCGATGTTTTCAGACGCCAATCAAACCCTGCGCCTCAGCTATGGGCATGTCACCGGGCTTAAGGCGCGCGACGCGGTGAGCTTGGCGCCAGTGACCACAGTCGCCGGGATTTTAGAAAAACACACCGGCCAGCACCCCTACAACACGCCGCCCGAGCTGCTCGCCGCCATACAAAAAGGCGATTTTGCTGACACCCAAGACCCAGCGCTTGGCACCCAAACGGTGAATTTCCTGACCAACCTCGACAGCACCGGCGGCAACTCCGGGTCGCCGGTATTGAACGCCGACGGCGAGCTCATCGGACTCAATTTCGACAGCAACTGGGAAGCTGTCAGTGCCAGCTGGCTGTTCGATCCGCGCTACAAACGCGCCATCCATGTCGACCTGCGCTACATCCGCTGGCTCATGCAAAAAGTCTATCCGGCCGCCTGGCTTTTGGAGGAAATGGCCGAGTAGCGCGGTTGAAAAGCAGCTCACAACGCGGCCGACTGAGCTACCCTCAAGCGCCACAAAATTAACGAGTACGACTTTGATGACTGCTTCTCTTTATCCCGCTTGTGTCCCTGTGTTCACGCAAATGCTAGGTGGATTGCGCGGGGTGTTGAGTGCGGCGCAAGCCCACGCCAGCGAGCGCGCGATTGAACCGGCGGCGCTGCTGCAAGCGCGGCTTTTTCCAGACATGTTCCCGTTGGTTCGCCAAGTGCAAATTGCTTGCGACTTTGCACGTGGAGTCAGCGCCCGCTTAGCTCAAGCCGAAGTGCCGCCTGCTGCAAACAGTGAGCATGATTTCCCTACTCTGCTGGCGCTGATCGACGCGACGCTCGAGATGCTAAAAGGCCTGCCCGAAGCAGCATTTGCCAACGCTCAATCGCGCGAGATCGTGCTGCGCCCCGGCACTCCCAAAGAGCGCCGTCTAGCAGGCGATGCCTACCTGCTGAGCTATGGCCTGCCGCAATTTTTCTTCCACCTCACCACCAGCTATGCGCTGCTGCGCCACAGCGGCGTGCCGATCGGCAAAAAAGACTACATGGGTGCCTGGTAGCCACAACGAATCGCCCTAAGCGTCAATACCATAGCGCGGTGTTGGCGCTTTTTTGCGCCTCAAAACTCCAAAAATGATTCCAAACAACCTGCCGACTGCGTTACACAAAGGTAGGTGCGATTCAAGCGCAAGTGATTGGCAGAGCGCGCAGTTAACTCGCAGGTTGCAATGGAACAGCCTGCAGAATCGATCGCCTATTGCGCTCAATTACTTGCCTGACTTGATGTTTCGGCGACTACTCAGCCGGGTAATTTGGTGTGCGAATAAGTTGTCGTGGTGATGGTGTTCTGCGCGTCTGTTCGCGCGACCAGTGTTTTATCCAAATAGTGATAAGTCGTGCCATTTTGCTCAAACCCATTGTCGAAGATGACATCTGCGCCCGCGGTGCTTGAGGT
>Ga0105044_10008138_pt1 | contig 14412 bp, 18 predicted proteins | sample MAT01_FD_78092 | JGI IMG/M metagenome (GOLD analysis project Ga0105044, IMG submission 78092) | Freshwater microbial communities from Lake Fryxell liftoff mats and glacier meltwater in Antarctica - MAT-01 | ecosystem: Environmental > Aquatic > Freshwater > Ice > Liftoff microbial mat | place...
CGTTTCGTTCTTCGTGCCGGGCGGCGCGGCCAAGTCGGGATGGACCTCCTACCCGCCACTCTCCGGCATCGCGGATCTCGGCCCGCTCAACCACGTTTTCATGAACGGCCAGACCCTCTGGGTTACGGGCATGGTTTTCAACATCACCGCCTCGCTCCTCGGCTCGGTGAATTTCATCGCCACAATCATTCAGCTCCGCGCACCGCGGATGACGTGGATGCGGCTGCCGTTCTTTGTCTGGGCGCAGTTCGTCACCGCGTTCCTGCTGCTCCTCGCCTTTCCGCCGCTCGAGGCCGCTGGAGTGATGCAGCTCATGGATCGCGCGTTTGGCACCAGCTTCTTCATGCCGACCGGCCTGATTGTGAATGGCGCGATCACGCAATGGTCCGGCGGCGGCAGCCCGATTTTGTGGCAGCACCTTTTCTGGTTCCTCGCGCATCCGGAGGTCTATGTGCTAATCCTGCCCGGCATCGGCATGGTCGCGGAAATCATCGCCTGCAACACGCGCAAGCCGCTCTACGGCTACAAGGCGATGGTCGGCGCGATCTTCGTCCTCGGCTTCCTCTCGTTCATCGTCTGGGCGCACCACATGTACATGACCGGCATGGGTGCGAAGGTGGCTGGCTTTTTCCAAGTGACGACAATCATGATCTCTGTGCCGTCGGTGATTCTGGTCACGGCGCTGATGCTCTCGCTCTGGGGCGGCTCGATCCGGTTTACGGTGCCCATGTTATTCGCCACGGCGTTTCTGCCAATGTTCGGCATCGGCGGGCTGACGGGCATCCCGCTGGCCTTCAATGCCGTCGATCTCTATCTCCACGATACCTATTACATCATCGGCCACTTCCATTACGTGGTCGCGCCCGGGACGATCTTCGCAATCTTTGCGGGCGTCTATCATTGGTACCCCAAAGCGACGGGCCGCATGCTCAATGAGTTTCTCGGGAAGATGCATTTCTGGCTCTCGTTGATTTTCATCAACGGCATCTTTTTCCCCATGTTCCTGCAAGGCATGGCGGGCGTGCACCGCCGTTGGTACGACGGCGGCGCGACTTACGAGCAACTCATCACGCCGGTCATTCACTGGAACAATTTCATGTCCGTTTCCGCCTTCCTTTTGGGGCTGGCGCAAATTCCGTTCATCATCAATTTCTGCGCGAGCATTTGGATGGGACGCAAGGCGAGCGACAATCCGTGGGACGCGACGACCGTCGAATGGGACACGCCCACGCCGCCGCCGCACGGTAATTTCATCAAGGAGATCAGCGTTTATCGCGGACCCTACGAATATAGCGTGCCCGGCGCGGACAAGGATTTCACGCCGCAGACCGAAGCTCCCCGATCCGACCGGCCGCCGAGTGTCGGCGTCGCGGGACCGATCGCCACCCACGCTCACTGAGCCGTCACCGCTTTCCCTGCTGCCATGCAAATCCCGCACGAAGTCACCGCCCGTCCCGACACCGGGCTCTACAACGCCAAGCTCGGCATCTGGCTCTTTCTCGCCTCGGAAGTCATGCTTTTCGGCGGCCTGTTCTCTGCCTACATCTTCCTGCGCATGGGTGCGCCGGACGGTTACTGGCCGCACGGCCTGCTGAACGTGCCCGTCGGCGCGATGAATACCGCGGTCCTCATCGCGTCATCCGTGACCGTGGTGCTCGCGTGGGCTTCGCTGAAGATGCGGAAGTTTTCGCAATACAAGCTCTGGATGGGCATCTCGATCCTTTGCGGCGCGCTCTTCCTCTTCGTCAAACTGGCCTACGAGTGGCCGCAGAAATTCGACCATTTCGGCGCCTTCATCAAACCGGAAGCTCTGGCGAAGTATGAGCCCTTGCTCGGCAACAAGCGGATCGAGGAGGAGAACAAAAAGGGCGGGGCCAAGATTGATCCGCGCGTCGAGATTTCGGGGCACTTGCACGAGGTGGTGATCGACGCGAGCGCAGCGGACAAGGAGCGCTTGGATGCGTTTCTGAAAAAGCATCACCTCGAAGCAAAGCCGGACGCGCATCATCCAAATCTGCTGGCGGTCGAGGGCAAGCATTTGACGCCTGGAGTGGTGGAAGACCTCGCCAGGCTTCCCGATGGGACTCTCAAAGCGCCCGGAATCAAGCTCAAGACTTTCGTCCTCGCCCTTGATCCGGTGAACGCCGATCCGACGAACCCGGAAAGCGACAAGCCGCATTTCTGGTATAAAGGGGCGACGGAAAAGCACGGCGAAATCCAAGTCGAGGATGTGGAGTCGTGGAGCGCCTTTGCTCCAAAGCACAGCCCGTACTTCGCGGTCTATTTCACCATCACCGGCCTGCATGGCCTGCACGTCCTCGCGGGTGTGCTCATCATGCTCTACTTCTGGCTGCCCATCGAAGGCGGCGCGAACATGTTTAAACGCAACCCCGAGCATCTCGCCAACCGCGTCGAAGTGGTCGGCCTGTTCTGGCACTTCGTCGATCTCGTTTGGATCTTCGTCTTCCCGATCTTCTACCTCCTCTAATCCCGCACATGACCGACTCCCACGATCACGGAAAATCCGCGGCCCCCGCCGTGCCCCACGCAACTGCCGCGGCCGCCAACCACGGACACGACGCGCACCACGACATGCACCTCGGCCTTTACCTTGGGGTCGGCGCTTTCCTCCTCGTCGCCACTGCCGTTACAGTCTGGCTTGCGTATGTGGATTTCGGAAGCCGAGCCGCAAACATCACCGTCGCGATGATCGTCGCCACCATCAAAGTCGGGTTTGTCGCTGCGATCTTCATGCACTTGAAAGGCGAGAAATGGATGATCTGGAAGATCCTCCTCTTCACGATTTTCTTCGTCATCGGGCTTTTCATGCTCACCTACCTGCACTGGGCAGATCCGATCTTCGGCACCACCCATTCGCACCACTAAATGTCGCTGAAAGCCTTCCATATCTTTTTCATCGTCGTGGCGATGCTTCTCGCCGCCGGATGTGCCGCGTGGGGTTTTGCGAACGGGATGGCCGCGGGGTTCAGCCTGACCTGCGCGGGGCTCGCCGGGGCGTTGCTGATTTATGGGATCTATTTTGTGAAAAAATCGCGCAAGCTAATCCTATGACGGGCTCCGTCTGGTCCCGCTTTCTCACCCTCCTGCTCGCCGCCGTGCTCGTGCAGTTACCCTCCACCGCCGCCGCTTGCACCGCGTGCATGGGCGATGCCAATTCCAAGTCCGCCGGCGCGATCAACGCCGCGATCTTTCTTCTGCTCGGTTTCATCTTCACAGTCCTCGGCTTGCTCGTCGCGTTTGGCCTTTCGCTGATGCGGCGCGCCGCGGCCCTGCCGCCGCCCCACACCGAATTCCCGCATCACGACTCCGATTCTGGAGCGCACTCCTAACCCTATGTTCAGCATCAACAAAGCCCTCGGGCTTTTGCCCAACGCCTCCGAGCATGGTCGCGCCGTCGATCATCTGCTCGAGGCCTGTCACTGGTTCATGGCGATCCTGTTCGTCGGATGGATCACCTATTTTCTCTACACGATTTTCCGCTTTCATAAGTCCCGCAATCCGAAAGCCGACTACCATGGCGTGCAGAGCAAAGCCTCCGCGCATCTCGAGTTTAGCGTCGTGCTCATCGAGGCCGTCCTGCTGCTTGGCTTCGGGCTCCCGCTGTGGGCCAAGCGCGTGGTCGAGTCGGAGTTTCCCGACAAAGCCGAAGCCGTGCGGGTCCGCGCCGTCGGCGAGCAGTTCGCCTGGAATTTTCATTACCCGGGCCCGGATGGAGCCTTCGGCAGGGTCCACACCAGCTTCCTCAACAGCTCGAATCCCCTCGGCCTCGATCCACGCGACCCCGCAGGCAGGGACGACATCGTTTCCAAAAACGAGATGCACCTCGTGAACAAGAAGCCCGCCGTGATCGACATCAGTTCGAAGGACGTGATTCACAGCTTTTCGCTCAAGCACATGCGCCAGTGCCAGGACGCCATTCCCGGCTCCGTCATTCCGATGTGGTTCCGGCCCATCGTCGCCGGGGAGTATGAAATCGTCTGCGCCCAGCTCTGCGGCGCCGGGCATTACGCCATGCGCTCGATCATGAAAGTCGAGTCGCAGGCGGAGTTCGACGCGTGGATGAAGGAGCAGGCGAGCCTGAAACCGGCCCCTGCGGCAGCCCCGCCCGCTGCGGAACCGGCCGCGTAATCCGCCGGCGCGCGGGCGTCGGCGGAGCCAGCCGCGCGGCGCGGCTGGGGCGCACGCGGTTCAGTCGGCCCCGCATTTTGAACGTCACCACCACCACCACCACCGCCTTCAACCCCGCGCTCGCGCTTTACGCGAAGTGCGTCGTGGCGGTAACCTTCGCGCTGCTTTTCATCGGCGGGCTGGTGACGTCGTATCATGCCGGGATGGCGGTCCCGGACTGGCCGCTCAGCTTTGGCTCGCTCAATCCCGAGGGCTGGTGGGGAAACTTTCCCGTGCGCCTCGAACACGGACATCGTCTGTTCGCCACGGGTGTGGGCCTCCTGATCATGATTCTCTGTGCGTGGATTTTTGCTTCACGATCCACCTCGCGGGCGGTGCGCTGGCTCGTCGTCCTCGCGTTTGTCGGAGTGGTTTTGCAGGGCACGTTTGGCGGGCTGAGAGTCACGCTGGAAACCGCGGGAAATCTGGGTGCGGCAATGACGCTGCGCATCGTTCACGGCTGCACCGCCCAGATCGAACTCTGCCTGCTCGCGGTCATCGCCACGCTGCTTTCGCGGGACTGGATCGAGAGTTCTTGGAAGATCCCCGGTCAGAGCCTGGCGTCCGTGCGTCGTCTCGCGTGGATTGTCGTCGCCGCCCTTTTCTGCCAGCTCGTGCTCGGCGCGACGATGCGCCATCTCGGGGCCGGTCTCGCCATCCCGACTTTTCCCGAGGCGAATGCCGACGGCGGATGGATGCCGACGGTGCATAACAAATTCGTGGACATCAATTTCTCCCACACCCGCATAGGCGCGATCGTGGTGACGCTGCTCATTCTCGCGCTCGTCGCCCTCGTCCTCCGTCGCGCCAGGGGCGAGGCACGGCTGACGAGCCCGGCCACGGGTCTGCTCGGCCTCGTGCTCGTGCAGCTTTCGCTCGGGATCGCCGTGATCATCCACGTCAAGCCCGTCACGCTGACGACGATCCACGTCATCAACGGCGCGGCCATCCTCGCGCTCAGCGTGCTCCTTGCAGTGCGCGCCAGCCGCTTTGCCAAAGAGTCCGCGCCATCCACAGCGCAGACGCCACCGCCGGAGGTTCGCGCGTGAACGGCGCCGCGCCCGAGGCCGCCGTCGCGCACGAAACCCCGCGCGATCTCGCCGAGCCCGGCCTGCTCACCGACCTGATGACGCTGACCAAAGCGCGCCTCAGCCTGCTCGTCATCATCACCACCTTCGTCGGCTTTTGCATGGCGTCGGACGCCGCGCCCGACTGGCTGCGGCTTTTCCACGCCGTCGCCGGCACCACGCTCGCCGCCGCCGCCGCCGCGGTTCTCAACCAGCGGATCGAGACGGATGTCGATCGTCTCATGGAGCGCACCCGCAATCGACCGCTCCCCGCCGGGCGGATGAAACCCGCCACCGCGCTCGTCTTCGGCATCGCGCTGGGCGTCGCCGGCACCGCGTGGCTCTGGCTCACGACGAACGCTCTCGCCGCTTCGCTCGCCGCCGCCACGATCCTCATCTACATCGCCTTCTACACGCCGTTGAAACGCCGCACCTCGCTCTGCACCATCGTCGGCGCAGTCGCGGGGGCGATCCCGCCGGTCATCGGCTGGACGGCGGTCCAGCCATCATTCGGTCTCGGCGCGTGGGTGCTTTTCGGCATCCTCTTCACCTGGCAAATGCCGCACTTTCTCGCCATCGCGTGGATGTATCGCGACGAGTATGCGCAGGCCGGTTTCGTCATGATCCGCCGCGACGATCCCACCGGCTCCGTGACCGCCATGCAAAGCCTGCTCTACACCCTCGCGCTCCTGGTCATCACCGCGATCCCGTTTTTCGCCGGGCTGAACAACAGCATCTACCTCGTCTTCGCGCTCCTCCTCGACAGCGTCATGCTCGTCTGCGCCCTGCGCTTCCTCTTCGAGCGCACCCGCCCGCCGGCGCGCATGCTCTTCTTCGCCTCGATCTTCTACCTCCCGCTGATCCTCGGCCTGATGATTTTTACGAAAAGTTGAGAGTTGCGCAGAAGTTGACAGTTGAAAGACGCCGCCCGCATGCCTTGTCCAATGGACTGTGAATTAAGTGCATTAGCCCGCGCGCCGGAGCGCGCGGAGCGGACGCGCGGGAGCGCTTGCCTCCGGGGCGTCGGAGCCAAGCGCTCCTGCGCGCCGAGTGCGCGCTCCCGCGCGTGGCCCGACTCCCGTAGAGTGCGCAGACTTATTTCACAGTTTCTAACAACTCGCCTGCTTGTCGCCGCCCTGTGCGCCGCGGTGTTTGTTGGATGTAAAAAGGACGAGGCCGCATTCGAGGTCCTCCCGGCTCCGACCAAGCCTGCGGTGCTGCCAAAGCATTGGCCAGCCCCCGATTTCGCGCTCACTGAGCGCAGCGGCCAGACCGTGAAGCTCGCGGACCTCGCGGGCAAAGTGTGGGTCGCGGACTTCTTCTACACCACCTGCCCAGGGCCGTGCCCGATGATGAGCAGCCGCCTGAGCGACGTGCAGAAAGAACTCGGCTCCGAGCCGGATCTCCGCCTCGTTTCCATCTCCATCGACCCGGAAAAGGACACCCCCGACGTGCTCAAGCTCTATGCAGAAAAGTTCCGAGCCACCGACCGCTGGTTCTTCCTGACCGGCCCGAAAGCAGACATTTACGCCCTTGCGCGCGACGGCTTCAAACTCCCGATCGCCGAGCCCGCCAGCCCCGGCGAGCAGATCATCCACAGCACCCGCCTGATCCTTCTCGATCGGTCCGGCATCGTCCGCGGCTTCTACGAAGCCACCGGGGAAACGGGCGTTCTCGATCTCGTCCGCGACATCCGCCGCCTTCTCAAAGAACAGTAACCATTACCCCTTCGCTTCCTCTTCCTCTTCCTCTTCCTCTCACTCTCTCGCCGATGTTTCCGAACAGGAGGAAGAATAAGAGTGAGAGGAAGAGGAAGAACTAACGCCTTGCGCCACACTGATCCATGACCGTCTCCGACCTGCCGCTCCTCAACGCCAGCCTCAACGCCCTGAGCACACTGTTCATCGTCGCAGGCATCGCCTTCATCAAAAACGACATGAAGCAGGCGCACATCCTCGCGATGCTCAGCGCGCTCATCACTTCCACCCTGTTCCTTGCGAGCTACGTCACCTACCACGTCATGAAGGACGGCATGGTCACGAAGTTTACGCACCCCGGCTGGCCCAAAGCCGCCTATTACTTCGTCCTCGCGACTCATGTGCCGCTCGCCGCGCTCACGCTGCCGCTCGTCATCCTCACCGTCATCCCCGCTTTCCAAGCCCGGTATGACAAGCATCGCCGCATCGCGAAAATCACCTTTCCCGTCTGGCTCTACGTCTCCGTCACCGGCGTCCTCGTCTATCTCATGCTCTACGTTTGGTACCCGCCGGCAGCGGCGCGGCCGTTGACCAGTCAATGAGGTCCAAACCGTGCGCTGTCTTTTGAAAGGCATCTCCTCCGGCCGCGGTGCTCTGCAAGACAGGCACGCTGCTCGTGCCTGCGAATCCGTCGCGCGGACGCATCATCCGTGATGGTCGCTATTTCGTGGATGGCATCCCACTGAACGAACCCGCCTTCGCCCGCGACCCCGAGCACCCGCCCCGCAGCTCATCAGTCGCTGAAATGCTCGGCGACGCCTCCGGCATCCTCGCGCCCGACGCTGGCGACCTCGCGCGACCCGCCGTCCTGCGGCAGCTCGCGTGGCATCGCCTGACGGTGCCGCATTCCACCGCACCTGGCATCGGCGTCGTCCTCCCGGCCGGCCGCGACCAGCCGCATATCTTCATCAAGCCGGGCAGTTACGACTGGCCTTCACAAAATGCTGGCGGCGGACGCCTAGAAGATACCGCGAGTTCACGAAAGCAGTGGATAACTCCCCGGTGCCGCTATAACGCCGCTCTCCCATGACTTCCCGCCTCGTCCTTTCGCTCCTCATCCTGCTCTCCGTCGTGTCTCGCGCAGCCGATGCCGCGAAGAAGCCGAACATCCTTTTCGTCTTTGCCGATGACTGGGGGCGCTACGCGGGCGCGTATGCGGCGGTGGATGGGCGGCCTTCGATCAATGATGTGGTGAAGACGCCGCACATCGATCGAGTGGCCCGGGAAGGCGCGATTTTTCGGAATGCGTTTGTGCCCGCGCCGTCCTGCACGCCGTGCCGCAGCTCGCGGCGCTGATCGCGCGTGTGCCGGGCGGCAAGGCGGGCCGCGTCGTGGATGATTTCGTCAACGTGATGGATCTCGCGCCGACCTTCCTCGAAGCCGCGGGCGTGGCCGCGCCGGCGGGGATGAATGCGCGCAGCCTCTGGCCTGTGCTCATCTCGACGCAGAGCGGCCAGGTGGACCCGGAGCGAACCTGGGTCGTGACGGGACGCGAGCGGCACGTGGCCGGCGCGCGGGAGGAAAACCGCCCGTATCCGCTGCGCGCGCTGCGCACCGGTGACTTCCTTTACATCCGCAACTTCGCCCCCGACCGCTGGCCGATGGGCGCGCCCGGCGAGGCGGCCGACTCCGCGACGCCCGATCCGCAGCGGCTCGAGAGCGACACAGGCGCTGCTTTTCCCGACATGGACGCCAGCCCGACGAAAGCCTGGCTGATCGCGCACCGGAACGATCCGCAGTGGAAAGCGCACGTCGATTTCGCCTTCGCGAAACGTCCCGGCGAAGAGCTTTACGATCTGCGGAAAGATCCCGAGCAGGTGACGAACGTCGCTGCCGATCCCGCCCACGCCGCGCAGAAAGCCGGGCTTTCCGCCCACCTCCTGCGCGTGCTCGCGGATCACGGCGACCCCCGGGCCGCGGCTGGCGAGCCGCGCTTTGAGCAGCCGCCCTTCACCAATCCCGGTGCCGTCCGAAAGCGCGCGAAATGAGACGCTCTGGGCCAGAAGTTCGGGATTGCCCGCGGCGCGACAGGCCGCACAGACTGCGCGGCATGAAACGCCTCCTCCCGCTCTTTCTCCTCCCGATGTTCGCGCTGGCCGCGGATCCCCCGGTGCTCACTGCGAGAATCCTGCGTCTCGATCCCGCGCTCGACGCGATCCTCCCGCCGGATGCGGAAGTGGAGAAAATGGCGGAGGGCTTCAGGTGGTCCGAGGGGCCGGTGTGGAAGGACGGCGCGGTGCTCTTTTCGGACGTGCCGGAGAACATCATCTATGAATGGAAGCCGGGCGAGAAAAGGGCGCGCGTCTTTCTCAAGCCGAGCGGCGGCATGGAAGCGACGCCCGACTTCCGCGAGCCCGGCTCGAACGGGCTGGCCCGCGACCCGGAGAACCGTCTGCTCCTTTGCCAGCACGGGATGCGGCGGGTGGCGCGGATCGAGAAGGACGGCACGCAGACACCGCTCGCGGATCGCTACGAGGGGAAGCGTTTCAACAGCCCAAACGACCTCGCCCTCGCCAAGAATGGGGACATTTTTTTCACCGATCCGCCGTATGGGCTCGCGAATGGCAACAGGTCGCCGCTGAAGGAACTGCCATTCAACGGGGTGTTTCGGCTGTCGGGGGGAAAGGTCACGCTGCTCACGGACAAGCTCACGTATCCGAATGGCATCGCGCTCTCGCCGGACGAAAAGACGCTGTACGTGAACGTGAGCGATCCGAAAACGCCGTTTATCCACGCCTACGACCTCGCGGCCGATGGGACGGTGGCAAACCAGCGGGTGTTCTTTGATATGACCTCGCTGAGGAATACGGGGCCTGGTCTGCCGGATGGCTTGAAGGTGGACCGCGAGGGCAACCTCTGGACGACGGGTCCAAATGGGGTGCTGATCATTTCGCCAGCGGGCAAACATCTGGGCACGATTCAGACGGGCCAGCCGACCGGGAACTGCGCCTGGGGCGGGGATGGCAGCACGCTCTATATCACGGCGAATATGTTCCTCGTCCGCGTGAAGACGCAGACGAAGGGTGCGGGGTGGTAGGGAGGATTGTCCGGACTTGAAAAAAATCACGCTCCCTGTGGGCGGAGGCAGGCTGGGGATTTTTTTGAATCTGAGGTGCTACTCCAAGAAGGTGAACCGGAACTCAAAAGCGAGTCATCCTGAGCGGAGCGGAGGCGGAACGGTAGGCGGAGCGCAGTGGAAGGATCTCGACGGTCCGACAAAGCGCAGGATGCCAAAGAACCGCCGGGGTCCTTCGACTGCGTTCCGTCCCACCTTGCTCGCCCACGACCAACCGCCACTTTTCCCCTCCGCCTCCTCGGCCCGCACGGAACTCCGCTCAGGATGACACCTTGAGTTTCGCTCCACGCTCTAAAACCATGCGCCTCGTCTGGACCGCCCTCGCGATCGCGGTGCTGCTGGGTCTTCCCTTTGCGATTTGGGGCGAGGCTTTCATGCGCTGGTTCACGGGGGATGCGGCGCTGGTGTGGATTCGGAGCTGGGGCGCGTGGGGTTGGCTGGCGGTCATCGGGCTGCTGATGTCGGACCTTGTGCTGCCGCTGCCCGCGACGGCGGTGATGGCGGCGGCGGGCTATCTCTACGGCCCGTGGATTGGCGGGGCGATCAGCGCGGCGGGATCGGTGGCGTCGGGGTTGCTCGGATATTGGCTGTGCCGCGGATTTGGGCGGGGGCTGGCGGCTCGGCTGACGGGCGAGGATCGGCTGGCGAAACACGAGACGTTTTTCCGCCGCAGCGGGCCGTGGCTGGTGGCGGCGTCGCGCTGGCTGCCGTTGCTGCCGGAGGTGGTCTCGTGCCTGGCGGGGTTGACGCGGATGCGGGCGCGAACCTTCACGCTGGCGCTGCTGTGCGGTTCGGTGCCGATGGGGTTTGTGTATGCGGCGATCGGCGCGGCGGGGCAGGAAAATCCCGCACTGGCACTGGGGCTGAGCGTGCTGGCTCCGCCGGTGCTGTGGGCGGTGGTCAGCCGGTGGCTGCCGCGGCGGGGGGAGGATTGAAACGCGGAGACGCAGAGGCGCGGAGGACTTGACCGAAGCAGAGCGGGGAGAGCATCGTCCCGGTCATGCGCGCGCGTTTTCTCCCCCTGCTGCTGATGGCGGTGGCGTGGCCGCTGGCGCAGGTGCTTTACCCCGGCTGCGCGACGCTGACGAGCGGGACGACGCAGATGGTCCGCGTGAAGAGCAAGCCGACGGGGGCGCGGGTGCTGGTGAATGGCAGGGATGTGGGGGTGACGCCGGTGACGGCGGTGGTGAGCCGGTGGGGTTGGCATCGGGTGCGGATCGAACTGGCGGGCTATGAGCCGTACGAGGTGCGTCTGGAAAAGCGGTTCAACAGCAACGCCGGCGCGAACCTTTTCATCGGCGGAGTGTGGATCGCGGTGGATGCGGTGACGGGGGCGATTTTCAATCTGGATGTGCCGCCGGAGGCGCGGCGGGGGCTGCTGAAGAATGAGTGGGAGAAAGGCGATCCGGGCTTTCGACAGGCGGTCGATTTCGCGCCTCCGCTGGTCGTCACGGTGGGGCTGAAACCGGCGGGGCTCGCGCGGCAGGTCGGGCAGATGACGAAGCGGTGAGGCGCGCGCGTTTGCGTCTTGCGGGGCGCGGCGCTTTTGCCGAAAGCTGACGGCACCTTTTTCTCCGCCCGATGAACACCGCCTACCGCTCCCGACTTTCGTTCTGGCAGATCTGGAACATGAGCTTCGGCTTTGTCGGCATCCAGTTTGGCTGGGGGCTGCAGATGGCGAATATGAGCCCGATTTACAAGTATCTGGGCGTGTCGGATGAGCAGATCCCACTGCTCTGGCTGGCGGCGCCGCTGACGGGGCTGCTGGTGCAGCCGATCGTGGGGGCGATGAGCGACCGGACGTGGGGCCGGCTGGGGCGGCGGCGTCCGTATTTCCTGGTGGGGGCGATCCTGAGTTCGCTGGCGCTTTTGGCGATGCCTCAGTCGAGCGCGCTGTGGATGGCGGCGGGGCTGCTGTGGATTCTGGATGCTTCGATCAATGTCTCGATGGCGCCGTTTCGCGCGTTCGTGGCGGACAAGCTGCCGGAGGAGCAGCGGACGACGGGGTTCGCGATGCAGAGCGTCTTCATTGGGGTCGGCGCGGTGGCCGCTTCGATGATGCCGTGGATGCTGAAGAACTGGTTCGGCGTGGATAGCGCGACGGGCGAGGGGAATGCGATCCCGCTGAATGTGCGGATGTCGTTTTACATCGGCGCGGCGGCGTTCCTCGGGGCGGTGCTGTGGACGGTCTGCACGGCGGAGGAATATCCGCCGGAAAATGTGGCGGAGTTTCGCCGTGAAATGGCGGAGCGGCCGGGCGTGGCGCACCTGGTGCGGGAAATCCGCGACGCGCTGGGGGACATGCCGACGATGATGAAGCATCTGGCGCTGGTGCAGTTTTTCACCTGGCTGGGGCTGTTCTGCATGTGGATTCATTTTTCCAACGCGGTGCCGGCGATCTTTGGCGCGATGGACAAGGATTTGCCGCTCTTCAAGGCGGGCACGGATTGGGCAGGGGTGTGCTACGCGGTGAAGGATGCGGTGACCTGTGTGGCGGCGTTTGCGCTGATGGCGCTGGCGCGGTCAGCGGACCGGCGTTTCATCCACGCGGTGTGCCTGGTGTGCGGTGCCGTGGGCCTGCTCAGCGTGGGCTTCATTCACGGGGAGGAGCAGAAAGCGCTGCTGCTCGTGGCGATGGGGCTGGGGGGAATTGCGTGGGCGTCCATCCTCTCGATGCCGTATGCGCTGCTGGCCGGTGCGCTGCCGCCGGCGCGCGTGGGCGTTTACATGGGCGTCTTCAATTTTTTCATCGTCCTGCCGCAGATCCTCTCGGCGTTGACCTTTGGGCCGCTGGTGAAAAACTTCCTCGGGGGAAACCTCATCCAGGCGGTGATGGCGGGTGGCGTTTTCATGCTCATCGCCGCGGTGCTGACGATCTTTCTGCCGAATCCCGGCCTCGGCGGAACGCGGCTGCTGCCGGTGCTGGCGGAGGAGGAGGGGATGCTGCCCACACTGACTTCGCCGGAAGCGCCGGGGACGTGAGGAGGCAGAGGGTGAAAGTCGAGGGTTGAGACCGGCCATCAACTTTCTCAACGACCAACTCTCCAACCAAAGGAGGACGGAAGAGCGGGCGGCTCCCGGCACACTGGCTGCTTAGATCAAAAGCCAACCACTGCCATTTTATGAGCCAGCCCGCGAATATCTCCACCGTCGATTTCACCGCGCCCCCCGCCACCGACCTGCCCGCGGATTCACTGCCCGCGACCATTCGCATGCACGAGCCGGCCGACGCTGCGGAGGCGGCGAGCAAAAAGATCCTCCTCCTCGATGACGACCCGGCATTTGGCGAAATCATCGGCGAATTTCTGCGCGAGAGCGGCTTCGAGGTGGTGACCGTGATCAACGGCGTGGAAGGCGTGCACAAGGTGCTCGCGGGCGATTTCGAGGTCATCCTCTGCGACATGATGATGCCCACGCTTCCCGGCGACATGTTCTTTCGCGCCGTCGAGCGCATGCGGCCGCATTTGTGCGAGCGCTTCGTCTTCATGACCGGCCATCGCAACAACCAGAAGGTCAACGAATTCATCGAGAGCGTGAACGGCACCATCCTGACCAAGCCCTACCACATGGACGATCTCCTCGAAATGGTCGCCTTCATCCAGGTGAGGAAGCTCCTCCTCGCCGCCTAGCCGCCCCCCCGAATCATGCGTGTCCTTGTTGCCGACGACGATCGCGATCTCGCCGCCGTGCTCACGGACTGCGTGATCGCCTGCGGCCACGAAGTCGTCGATACCGTCTCCGGCGGCGGGCTCGCAGTCATCCAGAGCTTTGCCCGCCACGCGCCGGACGCCGTGCTGCTCGACATCCTCATGCCGCGCTGCAACGGGCTCACCGTCTGCCACGCCCTCCTCAGCCGGACGCCCGGCGTGAAGGTCATCTTTGTCTCGGGGAAAGTGGAAGGCGACCACCCCTTTCTCACCGGCACCGGTGCCATCGGCTACCTGCAAAAGCCCGTCGGTCTCGTGGAACTCGGTGCAATGCTCAACGGCGCAGCCTCCTAGCCTCCGCGGCCCGCGCTTTGAGGGTGGACCGGAAGTCTTCATCGTCATGGGAGACGAGCGATCAGAAGGCGTGTGGTGGCGGGAAAGATGAAGGCTTCGATCGGACCGCAGGGCGGAGACGCGGATAGCGCTGTTTTCCAGCATCCCCATCCGCGTCCTTTATCTGAGGTCAATTTTGCTCCTCTGCGCGTCTGCGGTCGCCGTCTGAGAAAGCGGCTGGCTTGGCCAAAGGCAGTCGCAGCGTGAAATTGCTCCCGCCGCCTTCGCGGGGCTGATAGGTGATCTCACCGCCATGCTCGTGCGCGAGACGTTGCGCGAGGGTC
>Ga0105044_10008140_pt1 | contig 14412 bp, 10 predicted proteins | sample MAT01_FD_78092 | JGI IMG/M metagenome (GOLD analysis project Ga0105044, IMG submission 78092) | Freshwater microbial communities from Lake Fryxell liftoff mats and glacier meltwater in Antarctica - MAT-01 | ecosystem: Environmental > Aquatic > Freshwater > Ice > Liftoff microbial mat | place...
ACAGGTGGCGCTGCGCCGCGCGGTGGGCATGGCGTACAGCGTGCCGGACGAAATTCGCATCATCCGGCAGGGCCAGGGCACGCCGGCCACCCAGATCCTGCCACCCGGCATGGCCGGCTATGACGCCGCGTTCGACATGGGCACGCGCTTTGATCCGGCGGGTGCGAAGGCGCTGCTCGACAAGTTCGGCTACATCGATCGCGACAAGGACGGCTGGCGCGACCTGCCGGACGGCAAGCCGCTGGTGCTGAAGAAGGGCACGTCGCCCAGCGCGCTCGAGCGCCAGTACGACGAGTTGTGGTTGCGGAACATGACGGCGATCGGCGTGAAGATGGAATTCGTCACGCAGAAGTGGCCCGACCTCCTCAAGATGGCGCGCGTCGGACAACTGCAGATCTGGCAGCTGGCCAACACGTCGTCCACCACTGCGGGCAACCCGGTGCTGGGCCTGCTGTACGGCCCCAATGCGGGTCTCGCCAACCTGTCGCGGTTCAGGCAGCCTGATTTCGATCGCCTGTATGAAGCGTCGAAGCGGCTGCCCGACGGTCCGGCGCGCGCGAAGCTGTTGCGCGAGATGTCGCAGCTGGTGGCGGCCTACCTGCCATGGAAGATCAACGCGTATCGGTACGAGAACATCGTCGCCTATCCATGGGTGATCGGGTACAAGTACAACGGCTTCAACCAGAATGCCTGGCAATACCTCGACATCGATACCACGATGCCGCGCAGGTTCGTGGAGTGATCATGCTGACCAGAATTCTCGCCCTCGTCGTTGCCGCCGCCTGCACCGCACCACTGGCCGCGCAAGGGACTGCCAAGGGCGCCGATCCAGCCAAGGTGCTGCGCACCACGATCATCATCGCGGAAACGGGCTTCGATCCGCAGGCATCGCAGGATCTCTACTCCAATGTGATCAATTCGGCGATCTTCGAAGCCCTCTACGAATACGACTACCTGGCGCGGCCGCACAAGATCATCCCCCGTGTCGCCGATGGCATGCCCGAAGTTTCCGCCGACGGACTCACGTGGACGATCAAGGTCAGGAAGGGCATCTTCTTTTCCGACGACCCGGCATTCAAGGGCAAGCCGCGCGAGCTTACGGCGCACGACTTCGTCTATTCGTGGAAGCGCCTGGTGGACCCGAAGGTGCGCTCGCCCAACCTCTTCGTGGTCCGCGGCAAGTTTGTCGGCCTCGATGCCGCGGGCGCGCAGGCGAAGGACACCAAGTTCGATTACGACGCGCCCATCGAAGGCCTGCGTGCGCTCGACCGCTACACGATCCAGATGCGCTTCGTCGAACCGGAATACACGTTCCTGCCGTTTCTCACCGCCACACAACTGGCTGCGGTGGCCCGCGAAGTGATCGACGCCTATGGCGACGCCAGCGGCTGGGCGATGGCCAATCCGGTGGGGACGGGCGCCTACCGGCTGAAGGAATGGCGGCGGGCGCAGAAGATTACGCTGGAAGCCAATCCCGGCTATCGCGAAGATTTCTTCCCGGCGACGTTGCCGCCCAATGCGGACGCCGCTGCGCGTGCAGCGCACGCCTTGATGAAGGGCAAGCGCATGCCGCAGATCGGCCGCATCGAAGTGTCGGTGATCGAGGAGTCCAATCCGCGGCTGCTGGCCTTCACCAGTCACGAACTCGACCTGATCGACGTGCCGCGCGACCTGGTGCGGCAGGTGCTCGACGAGCGCAACGCTTTGCTGCCGCCCTTCACGAAGGCGGGTGTCGCGTTGCAACGTTCGCCCGAGGCCGGTCTCGCCTTCTTTGCTTACTTCAATTTCAATGACCCGGTGGTGGGCGGCAATGCGCCGGAGAAGATTGCGTTGCGCCGCGCAATCCTGATGGGCTACAACGCCGCCGAGCTGGTGCAAGTGGGCCTGCAGGGGCAGGGCACGCCCGCCACGCAGCCGATCCCGCCGGAAGTTCCGGGGCATGTCGCCGGCGTGAAGTCGAGCACACCCTTCGATCCGGCGCTGGCCCGCCAACTGCTCGACAAGTTCGGCTACAAGGATCGCGATGGCGACGGCTTTCGCGAACTGCCCGACGGCAAGCCGCTGCTGCTGACGATGGGCTCGGCACCCACCGGCGAGAATCGCATTCGCGACGAGCTGTGGCTGAAGAACATGAAGGAGATCGGCATCCGTATCGATTTCCTGCGGCAGAAGTGGCCCGATCTTCTCAAGATGTCGCGCGCCGGCCAATTGCAGATGTGGCAACTGGGCTGGACCGCCAACGTCGCCGAATCGTTCATGCAGCTGGCCTACGGTCCCAACGCTGGCGAGACCAACATGGGCCGCTTCAGGAACGCCGAGTACGACGACCTCTTCAATCAAAGCCGCCGCGTAAAAAACGATGCCGAGCGCGACAAGCTGTATGCGAAGATGACGGGCATCATCGCGGCTTATGCGCCGATCGGCGGCGGTATCTACCGGATCGAGAACACAATCGCGCAGCCGTGGGTGCAGGGCTACAAGAAGAGCGCATTCAGCCAGCAGGGATGGCGGTACCTCGACATCGACACCTCGAAGCTGAAGCGCCCATAAAAAAGGGGCCAGGCTCGATTTAAAAAAGGGGCCAGGCTCGATTTAATTTGCCGCTGCCTAGAAAAGGGGCCCCTTTTTCAAGCGTGGCCCCTTTTCTAGGCAGCGGCAAATTAAATCGAGCCTGGCCCCTTTTCTACAGCGCTGGACGCGCCGCACCTTCAAGGGGCTGTGGCGAGCGCCGGATTTCCGCAGGCTGTGGCTATCGCTGACGATCACGTCGTTCGGCGCGCAGATCACCAACCTGGCGTTGCCGCTGACGGCGGCGTTGCTGTTGCACGCGACGCCGCTGCAGATGGGCATCCTGATCGCGCTGGAGACGTTACCCTTCGCGCTGGTGTCGCTGCACGCGGGCGTGATGCTCGACCGCGTGCGCAAGCTCCCCATCGTGATTTTCTCGGATGTCGCGCGTGGCGTGGCGCTGCTGCTGATCCCGCTGGCCGCGTTCACCGACCGGTTGTCGATGGAGATCCTGTACATCGTCGGGTTCTTCTGCGGCGTGCAGAACGTGATCGGCGGCGCGGCGCACCAGGTGCTGCTGGCGTTGCTGGCCGGCCGCAAGCGGCTGGTGGAGGCGAACGCGAAGATCGCGCTCGGCGAAACGAGCGCCGCGCTGGTAGGGCCCGGTGTGGCAGGCGCGTTGATTCAGCTGCTGACGGCGCCTTTCGCGATCCTGTTCGATGCGTTCACGTTCCTGTACTCGGCATGGCTGCTGCGTGGCGTGAAGGCGGTGGCTGACGTCCCGCACCTGGGCCCCAGGAATTCGGTGGGCGCCGAGATCGTCGAAGGACTGCGTCTTGTCGCGCGCGACCGCACGCTGTTCGCTCTGGCGTGGATGTCGGGGCTTTGGCAGTTCCTGCATCACATGCAGATCGCCGTGTTGATCCTGTTTGCCACGCGCGACCTCCATCTCTCCGCCGGCGCGATCGGCCTCACCTATGTGTTCGGCGGTCTTGGGTGCGTGCTGGGCGCGGCGCTGGCCGAGCGGCTGTCGGCGCGTTTTGGCATCGGGCCAATCATCGTGCATGGCCTCGTGCTGACGGCGCTGGCGTGGCAGGCCTTCGGACTGATCGCGGGACCGGTATGGTTGGCGACCGTGCTGCTTGGCCTCGCGATGCTGGTGTTCGATTTCGGTGGCGTGCTCTACGGAATCAACTATCTGTCGCTGCGGCAGGCGATCACGCCCGACCGGTTGCTGGGCCGCATGACCGCGACGATGCGATTCCTGACCGTCTCCGCGGCACCGGTAGGCGCGCTGGTCGGTGGCGCGCTGGCCACGTGGATCGGGTTGCGCGCCACGTTGCTTACCGTGGGCGCGCTGGGGTTGCTGTTGTCCGGCGCCGCGGTGATCTGGTCACCGGTGCGGCAGCATCGGCGACTGCCGAACGTCGCCGCCCAGTAACACGGCGGCCGCGACGGTGCGTGTGATTAGACCAGAACGCGATTCAGCGCGGTTTCAAGCCGCGCCAGGCCCTCGAGGATTTCGTCGAGCGAGATCACCAGCGACGGCGCGATGCGCACGACATCGGGCCCGGCCACGAGCAGCATCAATCCGGCGTCACCCGCGGCGCGCACGACGTCCATCGACTTGCCCTGCCACGGTACCTCGAGTTCGCAGCCGATCCAGACACCTTCGCCGCGAAGATCGCAGAACACGCGGCGCCGCGCGTTGATGGCCTTCAGGCCCTCCATGAACAGCGCATGCCGTGCCTTGACGCCATCGAGCACCTCGGTCGTGTTGATCACGTCGAACACGGCACCGGCCACCGCGCAGGCCAGCGGATTGCCACCGTAGGTGGTGCCGTGAACGCCTACGGTGAATGCGCTCGCGACCTCGTTCGTCGTCAGCATCGCGCCGATCGGGAAGCCACCCCCCAGCCCCTTGGCGCTGGTGAGGATGTCCGGGACGATGCCCTTCTGCATGTACGAGAAGAGCGCGCCGGTGCGGCCCATGCCGCTCTGGATTTCATCGAGCACCAGCAGCGCGTGATGCTCGGTGCACAGCCGCCGCGCCGCGTGCAGGAATGCAGGCGAGCCGGGGGTCATGCCGCCTTCGCCCTGCATGGGTTCGAGCAGCACCGCGCAGATCTCGTCGCCGTGCGCGGCGAACTCGTGCTCGAGCGCCGCGACGTCGTTGTACGGGATGTGCGTGAAGCCTTCCGGATTGGGCCCGAAGCCCGACGCGTACTTGGCCTGTCCCCCGGCCGTGACGGTGAAGAGCGTGCGCCCGTGGAAGCTGTTGAGCGTGGAGATGATCCGCATCTTCTTCGCGCCGAAATGATCGTGCGCGTAGCGGCGCGCGAGCTTCAGCGCGGCCTCGTTGGCCTCAGCACCAGAGTTGCAGAAGAACACGCGTTGCGCGAACGTGTGGTCCACGAGTCGCTGCGCGAGCCGCAGCGCCGGCTCGTTCGTCATCCAGTTCGACACATGCCAGAGGGTGCAGGCCTGGTCGGTCAGCGCGCGGATCATCACCGGATGGCAATGGCCGAGTGCGGTCACCGCCACGCCGCTGGCGAAGTCGATGTACATCCGCCCGTCCTGGTCCCACACGCGCGAGCCTTCGCCGCGCACGGGAATGAACGACGCCGGCGCATAGCAGCGCACCATCAGCTCGTCGAACATCGCCCGCGTGACCGGCAACGTCGCAGCGGAGGGGGGCGTGGCGGACACGTCGCGCCGCGCGGTGGCGGCGACGATGGCCGCTGCAGATGTCGTGTTCATCGGACCTGTCTTGGTTCAGGCGGCAGGTGCTGCCGCCACCACCTGGATCTCGACCTTGTAATCGGAGTTGGCGAGCTTCGCCTCGACCGTGGCGCGTGCAGGGGTATGGCCCGGCACCACCCACGCTTCCCACGCGGCGTTCAGAGTCGGGAAGTCCGCCATGTTCGGCAGATAGATAGTGGCGGACAGGATGCGCGTCTTGTCGCTGCCCACTTCGGCCAGCAGGCGGTCGATGGCGGCCAGCACCTGAGCCGTCTGCGTGGCCATGTCGGCCTTCGCGTCGTCGGCAACCTGGCCCGCCAGGTAGACCGTGCGCGCGGCACCCGGCGTGAAGACAACGATCTCGGACAGGCGCTTGCCGACGTGGCGGCGTTCGATAGACATGGTGTAATCCTGCTGGTGGTTAATGGTGAATGAGGGTCAACGGTTCGAACCTGCGAGTTTAAATCATAAGAAGGACTGGATGAGCGCACGACTGGCACTGATGGCGGGAGCCGTGGCGATGTTCATGGCCGTGGCGCTGGGGGCGTTCGGCGCGCACGCGCTGAAAGCGCGGCTGGCGCCGGACATGACCGCCGTGTGGCAGACGGCTGTCCAGTATCACGCGTGGCATGCGCTGGCGCTGCTCGCGACGGGCATCCTGCTGGCGCAGGACCCGGCGCGAGGCCTTCTGGGCACCGCCGGCTGGCTGTTCGTCGCCGGCATCGTGCTCTTTTCGGGAAGCCTCTACCTGCTGGCGCTGACCGGTACGCGGGGGCTCGGCGCCGTCACGCCGATAGGCGGCGTGGCGTGGCTGGCGGGATGGGCGGTGTTCGCGTGGGCGGTCTTCAGGCACCCATGAACGCCCGTGCCCGGCATGCGAGCTGCGCAAAACAACGCCAACAACAGAGTGCGATGCGACATACCCGCGAGGCTGAAGCCTCGCCTACAAGGCGGACCTACCGATGCCGAGTTCGCTCAATCCACCTTCGCGCCCGACTCCTTCACCACCTTTTGCCACTTCGCCGTCTCGGCGACGATGTGCTGGGTGAAATCCTCGGGGGTCTTGCCTGCGGCGATGGCACCCTGCGCCGCCAGCTTCTCGCGCGCTTCGGGCGAGGCCAGCCACTTCGCGACTTCGGTGTTCAGTTTCACGATTACTTCCTTCGGCGTGCCGGCAGGTGCCAGCAAGCCGAACCACGACGAGGCTTCGAAACCCGGCAGTCCGGCCTCGGCGATGGTGGGCACGTCGGGCAAGGCGGTGGCGCGTTGCGCACTGGTCACCGCCAGCGCTTTCAACTTGCCCGCCTTGATCTGCGGCAACGCGGAGGGCAGGTTGTCGAACATGATCTGCACCTGACCACCGAGCAGGTCCGCAATGGCGGGTGCGCTGCCCTTGTAGGGGATGTGCGTCATTTGCACGCCGGACATCGTCTTGAACAGCTCGCCCGCCAGGTGGATCGACGTGCCGCTGCCCGACGACGCAAAATTGAGTTTGCCGGGATTGGCCTTGCCATACGCGATCAGTTCCTGCACCGAATTGGCAGGCACCGACGGGTTGATCACCAGCACATTGGGAACGCCGGCCACCAGGATCACCGGCGCGAAATCCTTCTGGTGATCGTAGGGCATTTTGGCGTACAGGCTGGGGTTGATCGCATGGGTGCCCACCGTGCCCATCAGTAGCGTGTATCCATCGGGCGGCGACTTGGCGACCAGTTCGGCGCCGATGTTGCCGCCCGCGCCCGGGCGGTTGTCGATCAGGACCGGCTGGCCATTGGTCTCGGTGAGCTTCTGCCCCACCGCGCGCGCGAGGATGTCCGTGGTACCCCCGGCCGGGAACGGTACGACGATGCGGATGGGCTTCGTCGGGTACACGGCCTGCGCGTACACGGCTGGCGCCGCGACGGCAGTGCAAGCAACGATGGCGGAGGCAGCGAGCAAGCGAAGTTTCATGGGTTCCCTTTCGTCGGCAACGCGTGCCGTCAATCGACCTTGGCGCCGGAGGCCTTCACGATACGCGCGTACTTCGACAGTTCGCGGGTAATCATCTGCGCGAACTGTTCCGGCGTATTCGGCGCTGGTTCGGCGCCGTCGGCTATCAGCTTTGCGCGCACGTCCGGCGTATTCAGGATCTTCGTCACGTCGGCGTTCCACTTGGCGACGATCGCCGGCGGCGTACCTGCGGGGGCGAAGAGTCCGTACCACGTCGAGATGTCGAACCCGGGCAGGCCGGCCTCAGCCATCGTGGGCAGCTCCGGCACCAGCGGTGAACGCTGCGCCGTGGTCACCGCCAGCGCCTTCAGCTTGCCGGCCTTCACCTGCGCCATCGCATTGGCCAGGTTGTCGAACATGAACTGCGTGTCGCCGGCCAGCAGCGCCTGCGTGGCGGGTGCGCCGCCCTTGAACGGCACGTGCACGGCGTCGGTGCCGGTCTCGACCTTGAACAGTTCGCCAGCGAGATGGCCCGCGCTGCCATTGCTGCCGGAACCAAAAGCGAGCTTGCCGGGATTGGCCTTGGCGTAGGCGATGAATTCCCTGACGTTGTTCACTGGCGAGGCCGCATTCACCACCAGCACGTTGGGCGTGATCGCCAGCAGCGTGATCGGCGCAAAATCCTTGGCGGCGTCATACGGCATCGACTTGTAGAGGTTGGGGTTCACTGCATGGGTGGACAGCGCGCCCAGCAGGATCGTGTAACCGTCGGCAGGCGACTTCGCCACCATGTCCGCGCCGATGTTGCCGCCGGCGCCCGGCTTGTTTTCTACAACCACCGGCTGGCCCCAGGCTTCGGACAGCTTCTGGGCGACGAGGCGTCCGGTGATGTCGAGCGATCCCCCGGGCGGGAACGGGACGACCAGCTTCACCGGTTTGGTGGGATAGGTCTGCGCCAGCGCCAACGGCATGGCAGCAAGCGCACCAAAACCGGCCACGCAAGCGATGGTCAGGACGCGCATCGAGCGGGAAACTTCTTGTAACAAGAAAGTCACGGTGGAACTCCTCGCGAGTGCGCAATTCAAACCATTCTAGCAAGTGCGCGCAGCGCCGGCGGGACGTCGAGTCGCCAAATTTGTCGAGTTGCCTGCCATACAGGCATAATCATGGGTTCCGCTCAAAATCGTCCAATGTCCCGTACTTGCGTAAATTTGCACGGGTTGCTGCATTTCCACCACGTCTTGCCAAAGTCCGGATGAGTCGAACCTTTACTGTCGTTACCGTTGTTGCCGTCGTTGCCGGCTTTCTCGCCTCGGCGGGGGCAGGGTTCTGGTACGCCAAGTATTACAACAGGTCGGCGGCGTCATCCACGGCTGGCGCACAAGCTGCGGGCGGGTCGGGGCCGGCGTCTGCACCAGGCAAAGGTGGCGGCGCTTCCACGACTGCCGGGCCGCCAGCGATCACCGTCGAAGCGGTCAAGGTCATCACCTCGCCGATGCCGCAGACCATTGTCGCGGTAGGTAGCCTCCGGTCGGATGAGTCCATTACGCTGCGCCCCGAAAGTGCGGGCCGGATCAGCGAAATCACGTTTCAGGAAGGCCAGCGCGTTGCCAAAGGGGCGCCTTTGGTCAAGCTCGACTCGGCCATTCCGCAGGCCGAAGTGTCGCAGGCCAGGGCCAATTTGACGCTCGCCAAATCGAAGTTCGATCGGGCCGTCGATCTGGCGCAGCGCGGCTTTATTTCCGGTCAGGCCAAGGACGAGGCGGAAAATAATTTCAAGGTGGCCGAGGCGTCGTTGCAACTGGCGCAGGCCAAGCTTGCCAAAACGGACATCAAGGCCCCGTTCTCCGGCATCATCGGTTTGCGCTCGGTTTCGGTGGGCGACTACGTCAAGGAAGGCGCCGATCTCGTCAACCTCGAAGCGATCAATCCGCTCAAGGTCGATTTCCGCGTGCCCGAAACGTACTTGCGCCAGATCCAGGTCGGCCAGGCACTGCAGCTCACGCTCGATGCGCTGCCCGGCAAGACCTACAACGGCAAGGTGGTCGCGGTCAATCCGCTGATCGATACCGCCGGGCGCTCGGTGGTCATACGCGCGCAGGTAGGCAATCAGGACACGACGTTGCGGCCCGGCATGTTTGCACGCGTGCGCCTCATCACGAAAGAATCTGCCGATGCGATGGTGTTGCCCGAACAGGCATTGGTGCCGCAGGGCAGCGAGCAATACGTGTTCAAGGTCCAGGACGGCAAGGTGGCACGCATCAGGATCGAAACCGGGCAGCGTCGCGACAGCAAGGTCGAAGTGCTGTCGGGTCTTGCCGCAGGCGACCTGGTGGTGACGGCGGGACAGCTCAAAATTCGCGAAGGTTCTGCCGTTCGTGTGGTTGGCGCCGAGGGTGCCAAGGGCGCCCCCGCGGCCGCCCAGGCGCCGCCGCCGGTTGCGGCCCCGCCCAAGAGCTGATGCACGGGTCGCCGGAGACAGCTGCATGACGCTGCCCGAATTGTGCATCAGGCGCCCGGTGTACGCGACGGTGCTGTCGCTGATCATCCTGCTGGTCGGTTTGATCTCGTACCAACGGCTGTCGATCCGCGAATATCCACGCATCGACGAGCCGGTGGTCAGCGTCAGCACCACCTACCGCGGCGCCTCTGCCGAAGTGGTCGAGTCGCAGGTCACCAAGATCCTCGAGGATTCACTGTCGGGCATCGAGGGCGTGGAGATCATGACCTCGCAAAGCCGCTCCGAGCGCAGCCAGATCAACGTCCGCTTCCGGCTCTCCCGGGACCCCGACTCGGCGGCGGCCGATGTGCGCGACAAGGTGTCGCGCGTGCGGGGCAGGTTGCCGGACGCGGTGGACGAGCCGGTCATCGCCAAGGTGGAGGCCGATTCGCAACCGATAATCTACATTGCCGTCGAGGCGGGTGCGCAGACACCGCTGCAGGCCTCCGACTACGTGGCGCGGTACATCAAGCCGCGGCTCTCCGTGCTGCCAGGTGCGGCTGACGTCCGCATCTTCGGCGAGCGGCAGGTATCGATGCGGATCAACATCGACCGCACGCGGCTGGCCGGTTACAAGCTCACTGTGCAGGACGTCGAAGACGCCATTCGCCGGCAAAATGCCGAGATTCCCGCCGGTCGCATTGAATCGACGGCCCGCGAGTTCACCGTGGTCGCAGAGACCGACCTGCAAACGCCGGACCAGTTCAGCCAGATCATCGTCGCCAATGTCGGTGGATACCCGGTACGCATTCGCGATCTGGGCACCGTGGTGATTGGCGCCCTCGACGAACGCACCATTTCGCGCTACGGCGGCAAGCCCTCGCTCAACATCGGCGTGATCAAGCAGGCGGTAGCCAATCCGCTCGAGCTCTCCAAAGGTGTTCGCGCCGAGGTTGACAAGATCAACCAGAATCTGCCGCCCGGCATGAAGCTGGTGGTGTCCTACGACACCTCGGTGTTCATCGACCGCTCGATCGCATCCGTGTTCCGCACCATTGGCGAGGCGATCATCCTCGTGGTGCTGGTCATCTTCTTCTTCCTGCGCAGCCTGCGGGCTACGATTATTCCGATCGTCACGATTCCGGTATCGCTGATCGGCGCCTTTGCGCTGATGTATCTCTTCGGCTTCACGATCAACACGCTCACGCTGCTGGCCATGGTGCTGGCCATCGGCCTCGTCGTGGACGACGCCATCGTGGTGCTGGAGAACATCTTCCGCCACATCGAGGCCGGCATGGGGCGCATCGAGGCCGCTCTGCAGGGCGCGCGCGAGATTTCTTTCGCGGTGATCGCGATGACGCTCACGCTCGCCTCGGTCTTCGCACCCCTGGCCTTTGCCACTGGTCGCACCGGGCGCCTCTTCATCGAATTTGCCTTGACGCTGGCGGGCGCGGTGCTGGTGTCGGGCTTCGTGGCGCTCACGCTCACGCCGATGATGTGCTCGCTGCTCCTGCGCCACCAGCCCAAGCATTCGTGGATCTACAACAAGATCGAGGCCGGCTTCGATGCCTTCACCAGGGGCTACCGGTGGCTCCTGTCTGCGTTGCTCAGGGCGCGGTGGATTGTCGGCCTGGTCTGGCTTGCCACCCTGATCGGGGGTGGCGTGCTGTTCATGACGCTCAAATCCGAGTTGTCGCCCATTGAGGACCGCGGCGTGATCTTCGGCCTCGTCACGGCGCCACAAGGATCCACGCCGCAGTACACGTCGGATCAGTTGAAACCCATCGAAGCGTTCTACGCCCAGGTGCCCGAGGCCCAGGCCTACACCGCCATTTCCGGCTTCCCGACGGTGGTCGACGGCAATGCCATCCTGCGGCTGAAGCCATGGGAGGAGCGCACCCGCAAGCAGCAGCAGATCGCCGATGAATTGCGGCCCAAGTTTGCTTCGATTCCCGGTGCCCTGGCCTTTCCGATCAACCCGCCGTCGCTCGGCCAGGGCTTTCGCTCCACGCCCATCGAATACGTGATCATGTCGCAGGTGCCCTACGCCGAGTTGCAGCGCGTGGTCGACCGTTTCCTGGACGAGGCGCGCAAGATTCCCGGTGTGCAGAATCTGCAGATCGACCTGCGGCTCAACACGCCCGAGGTGCGGGTCACCATCAATCGCGACAAGCTGGGTGACGTCGGCGTCAACGTCGATACCGTGGGCCGCACGCTCGAGACTATGCTGGGTGGGCGGCAGGTCACCCGCTTCAAGCGTGACGGCGAGCAATACGACGTGGTGGTGCAGGTGGCCAAGCTCGACCGCGCGTCACCCGCCGACATCAGCGAAATTTATGTCCGTGCACGCGATGGCGGCATGGTGCAGCTCGCCAATCTGGTGGACGTCAGGGAAGGTGTGGCGCCACAGTCGCTCAATCACTTCAACCGCCTGCGCGCGGTGAAAGTCACCGGTACGCTGGCACCCGGCTTCACGATCGACGACGCGTTGAAGGAACTGGATGCGGCCGCCAAGCGCTCGCTGCCGCCCACGGCGCAAACGGGGCTCGACGGCCAGTCGCGCGAATTCCGGGCCTCCGGCAGGGAGATCTACTTTGTCTTCGTGCTGGCGTTGATGTTCATCTATCTCGTGTTGTCGGCGCAGTTCGAGAGCTTTGTCTCACCCTTCGTGATCATGCTGTCGGTACCCTTGTCGATGACGGGCGCCTTGTTTGCGCTGTGGCTCACCAGCGGGACGCTCAACATCTACAGCCAGGTGGGGCTCATCACGCTGGTGGGTCTCATCACCAAGCACGGCATCCTGATCGTCGAGTTTGCGAATCAGTTGCGGGCGAAAGGCGAGGACCCGATGTCCGCGGTGATCGATTCGGCCACGCTGCGGCTGCGTCCCATCCTGATGACCACGGGTGCGATGGTGCTGGGCGCGGTGCCGTTGGCGCTGTCCACCGGCGCCGGTGCGGAATCACGCACGCAGATCGGCTGGGTGATCGTCGGCGGCATGTCCTTCGGCACGCTGCTGACGCTGTTCGTGGTGCCGGTGGCCTATACGCTGCTGGCAGGCCGGGCGCGCATCGAAGCCCACGGCATCGATGTCGTGCCGGCGCCCGCTGCTGGCGGCGCCGTGCCGGTAACCGCGCGCGCCGACTGATCCTCGCGGTCGGCGGGTCCAGCGTCGTGTTGTCAGGCGACATTTGTAGGCGAGGCTAGAGCCTCGCGGGTACGATGCTGCAATGAACCTGCGAGGCTGAAGCCTCGCCTACATGACTTTCAGGCGTGCAGGTTCGCCCGCGCCACCGGCCACGCCCACCGCTGTCCTATTTGACATAGAATCGTCACCCGCCTAAGGCAAAATGTTCGATTCGCCGCATCCATCGAGGAGAATTCATGTCGCACGCCATGCCCCGTTTTGCCCGCCTGTCGGTTGCCGTCGCGTTGTTCGGCGCCGCATCCACTGCCTTTGCCCAGACCGAAATCCAGTTCTGGCATTCGATGACCGGCGCCCTGGGTGATCGCGTCAATGCGGTGGCCAAAGGCTTTAACGACAGCCAGAAAGATTACAAGGTCGTGCCGGTGTTCAAAGGCACTTATCCCGAGTCCATGGCGGCGACCGTGGCTGCTACGCGTGCGGGCAATCCACCGCATCTCGTGCAGGTCTTCGAGGTAGGCACCGCCACGATGATGGCATCGGGCAAGGCGATCAAGCCCGTCTACGAGGTGATGGCCGAAGCGGGTGAGAAGTTCGATCCCAAATCCTTCATTCCCGCAGTGGCCGGCTATTACTCGCTGCCCGATGGCCGCATGCTGTCCTTTCCCTTCAACAGCTCGACGCCGGTGTTTTATTTCAACAAGGACGCCTTCATCAAGGCGGGCATCGACCCCAACCAGCCGCCCAAGACCTGGCCGGCGGTGATGGCCGCGGCCGCGAAGTTGAAGGTCTCCGGCGAGAAGTGCAGCTACACCACCGGTTGGCCTTCGTGGGTGCAGTTCGAGACCTTCAGTGCGTGGCACGACCTGCCCTTCGCCAGCCAGCAGAACGGCTTCGCCGGGAAGGACCCCAAGCTCTTGATCAGCAACCCGCTGCAGGTGAAGCACGTCCAGAATCTGATGGACTGGTCGAAGAAGGGCTACTTTACCTATGGCGGCCGCACCAACGAGGCCGAGTCCAAGTTCTTCAGCGGCGAATGCGCCATGTTGACATCCAGCTCCGCCGCCTACGCCAACATCAAGCGCAATGCCAAGTTCGCGTGGGGCATCTCCACCATTCCGTACTATCCCGACGCGCCGGGTGCGCCGCAGAACACCATCATTGGTGGTGCATCGCTGTGGGTGATGAATGGCAAGAAGCCCGTCGAGTACAAGGGCATCGGCCGCTTCTTCACCTATCTGTCCTCGCCCGAGTTCCAGGCGCAGTGGCATCAGGAAACGGGGTATCTGCCGATCACGATGGAAGCCTACGAAATTACCAAGAAATCCGGCTTCTACGAGAAGAACCCAGGCACCAACGTGTCCGTCGAACAGATGATCGTCAAAACCACCAAGAATTCCAAGGGACTGCGCATCGGCAGCTTCGTGCAGGTGCGCGACGTCATCCAGGAAGAATTCGAGGCCGCGCTGGCCGGCAAGAAGACCGCCCAGGAGGCCGTCGACACGGCCACCAAGCGCGGTAACGAGCTGATCGAGCGCTTCGCGAAGGCACAAAAGGCGAGCTGACCAGCGTCGCTGTACTCGAAAGGGCGTCCGGTCCGCAAGGCTGGACGCCCTTTTTCGATCCTGCCACCATGCGGTGGTCG
>Ga0105044_10008149_pt1 | contig 14399 bp, 14 predicted proteins | sample MAT01_FD_78092 | JGI IMG/M metagenome (GOLD analysis project Ga0105044, IMG submission 78092) | Freshwater microbial communities from Lake Fryxell liftoff mats and glacier meltwater in Antarctica - MAT-01 | ecosystem: Environmental > Aquatic > Freshwater > Ice > Liftoff microbial mat | place...
CGACGTGGTAGATCGAGATGACGGCGCCGATGCCGGCGAGCACGGCGGCGTACAAGCGGATCCCATGGTCGCGACGCCACGCGGCGAGGCCGAGCACCGGCACGAGCGGGTACATGCAGATCCGCTGGTACCAGCACAGCCGGCACGGCGGGAAGTCGGCCACCTCGGAGAAGTAGAGGCTGCCCGCCATCGCCACGGCGGCAACGAGGAAGGCCAAGCTCAGCGCCTGCTCGCCTACGGGCCCCGCCAGCGCTTTCCCGGCGCGCCGAGTTCGGCTGGAGAACCGACCGCCGACGGCGAGCACCACCGCGGTGGCGACGGCCGCCTGGGCGATGACGGCGAGCAGGGCGAGGAACAGCGATGCGGCCTCGACGTTCATGCCTCCATGATACCCCTACGGGTATTCGTTTATACCCGTAGGGGTATGTGTAGCATGGCACCATGGAGATTCCCGAGGAGACCATCGCCGACCTGATGCGCCGCCTGCGCCGCGTCGAGGGTCAGGTACGGGGCATCCAGCAGATGCTCGCTGAAGGCAGAGACTGTCGCGACGTCGTCACCCAGATGTCCGCTGCCAACAAGGCCCTCGAACAGGCCGGCTTCACGCTGGTCGCGGCAGGGCTGACCTGGTGCCTCGAGGACCCGGAGCGCTCCGCCGCCGCGGGCTACGACATCGCCGACGTCCAGAAGATGTTCACCAAGCTGGCCTGAGCCCCGGCCGCCCGCACGACTCCAACCCATCGCCACTTTCCGCCTCCCGGCGTGGCCCGGGCCTCCCCTTGTCGCGCCTCGACCCGAAACGAGCGGCCCCGCCATGACCCTCATCGAGGATCGTCCCAGCTCTCCGGGGCTGGCTGGGAGGCCCAGGGCTCCACGGCCCAGGAGGTCTGCGACGAGGTGCGCCGTGACTTCCCGCAGCTGGGGGCCGAGGCCGACATCGTTGCCTACCGCCAGGGGCATGCCGGGCGCCGGCGTGGTCGACCGCGGCGAGCAGCGCCGCGACGGCTACGACGCCGTCGTCCGCGCGGCGAGCTCGACGTGGCGGTTCCCGAGGCTGCCCTCGGTGTCCACCGCGCAGACCGCGACGCCATCACTCCTGGACAACGAGCGCGTTCGGCCTTGTGTCGCGGTTGGTTCGGGGGGCTCGGCAGGTCTGTCACATCCCCTGCATAGGGTTGTGGCAGGTACCGATCGGGGGGACGGACCTCGTGCGAGGAGGGCGACGTGCGCCCCCCGGATCTACGCAGCCTTGGCGGCGCGAACGACCTTCTTGGCCTGGTAGCCGGCCACGGGGGCGACGGTCACGAGGACGGCGGTCATGATGGCGGCGTTGGCGTCGATCAGCTTCTTGGCGAAGGCGACCTGGGTCTCGACGACCTCGATGGGGGTCGGGAAGGCCTTGGGGTAGGTGACCTTCGGGAGGCGATCCTCGACGAGCTCGACGCCCTTGGCGACGTAGGTCACGACGGGGGTCTTGGCGCTCTTCACGAAGCCGATGATCTGGTCCTCGTAGCCGACGACCGTGTCCAGGATGGTGCTCATTGCGGGGTTCTCCTCGGTGGGGGGATGAGGGCCAGCGGCCCTGCGCTAACTATATCTAGCACTTGCTTGATACGTCAAGGTGGCCTTCGTCACACCCGCGGGGCCGCTTCGGCAAACCCGAGCGATTGGGTCGGCTTTTGCGGCGGGACTGGCTATGGTCATCCCTGCTCACCACCGATCCGACCGATTCTGTAGGAGACACCATGGCCATCCGCCTGGGGGACGACGCTCCCGACTTCAGCGCCGACAGCACCGAGGGAACCATCAACTTCCACGAGTGGAAGGGCGACAGCTGGGCCGTCCTCTTCTCCCACCCCAAGGACTTCACCCCGGTCTGCACCACCGAGCTCGGCCGGGTCGCGTCGCTGAAGCCGGAGTTCGACAAGCGCAACGTGAAGGTCGTGGGCCTCTCCGTCGACGGTGTCGCCGAGCACGAGAAGTGGAGCCAGGACATCACCGATGTCACCGGCTCATCGCTCAACTTCCCGCTCCTGGCCGATCCGGATCGCAAGGTCGCCGACCTCTACGACATGATCCACCCGAACGCCAACGACACCCTCACGGTGCGCTCGGTGTTCGTGATCGGACCGGACAACAAGGTGAAGCTCACGCTCAGCTACCCCGCCTCGACGGGCCGCAACTTCGACGAGATCATCCGGGTGATCGACTCGCTCCAGCTCACGGCCAAGCACAAGGTGGCCACCCCGGCCGACTGGAAGAGCGGCGACGACGTCATCATCGTGCCGGCCGTGTCCGACGAGGACGCCAAGGTCGCCTTCCCCAACGGATGGGACACGAAGAAGCCCTACCTCCGCGTGGTGAAGCAGCCGACCTGATCCCGGTCGACTAGTGCCGTGTCAGGCCACCGGCGCGAGGCCGGTGGCCAGGCGGTAGACCCGACGCCAGCCGGTGTCGGTGATGCCGAGCTCCGCGAGGCGCTCGTCCGCATCCCAGGTGCGCTCCGCGACGTCGGCTGAATCGAGCGCGTCGGCCGCCGTAGCGTCACCGAGGCGTACGAGCGCCTGACTGACCCTGTCCTCGGTGGCGTCGGCCGCGGCGCGCGTCTGATCGAAGGCAGCCACGGAGGCCGCCGCGTCACCCCGGTGGGCCAAGGCCAGGCCCCGGGCAATCCCCGCAGTGATGCGATCCAGGTAGCTGGACCGCTCGTTGATGTCGACCTCGTCCGCCTCGCGCAGCGCGTCGTCGAGCGAGCCAGAAGCGGAGTGGGCCAGCGCGAGCGCGGAGTGGAGGTTCGGGTCGACGTCGGGGGCCAGGTGTTCGTCGAGGGCGCTGAGCACGGCGACCGAACCAGCGACGTCGCCCACCTGCAACCGGAGGAGCCCGATCGCCGTGACGCGCTCGGTCTCGCCGACGACCAACCCATCGTCGCTCACCGTGTCGAGTGCGCTCGCCGTGGAGCCGAGGAGCGCCTCGCTGCGGGCGATGTCGCCCACCTGGACGGTGGCGCTGAGGCCCGCCATGGCCGCCACCATCACCTGCCGATCGGTGAGGTTGGTGTCGTCCTGCCCGATGAGCGCCACCATGTCGAGCCCCTCCTGCACGTGACCCGCCAGCACCAATGCCCGACCGAGCAGGGCGGAGGCCTGCGAGAAGCCGAAGTCGTCCCCGATGCCGCCGAACAGCTCCTGGGCCTCGCGCAGGCGCTCGATGGCGCTGTTGGTGCGGCCGGTCCACAGGCGCGCCGACCCTGACAGCACGAGCATCATCCCGATGGCCCAACGGTCGCCGCCCCGACGGTCCTCCTGCAGGATGTCTTCGGCCATGGCCTCGGCCTCGGCGGCGAAACCCTGCTGCATGCGAGTCCACGCGAGCAGGCCGTGAGCCCAGCGCAGGCCACCCTTGTCACCAAGGTCTTCGAAGGTCGCCGCGGCTCGACGAAGCTTCACCTCCGCCTGCTCCGCGTGACCGGAGTAGAACGCGCACCACGCGAGGTTCTGGAGCGCCCAGGCCACCCCGCGGCGATCCTCCAGCTCCTCGAAGCGGGCCAGAGCCTGTTCGAGCAGCCGCGTGGCCTCGGCGTACTCGTGACGGAACAGGGCACCGAAGCCTCGTAGCCGGAGCACCTCGGCCTCGCCGCCCGGATCGGCCACACGCGCGAACACCTCACCGGCCTCGGTGAGGGCCAGCTCGGCCGCGACCCAGCGCGACTCCTTCTGCTCGATGTCGGCCAGGGCGAGGAGGGCCGAACCGAGATCGGCGTCGGCATCGGGACCGGCCGACCGGGCCTCGACGATGGCGGCTTCGGCATCCGCGCGAGCCGGCGCGATGTCGCGCAGTCCGGCCAGCGCGCGAGCCCGCCCCGTGAGGAAGGCCCGATGACGCTCCCCGTGTCGCCCGGCCAACAGACGCAGGCCCTCGGCGTACAGGCGCTCAGCGACGACGGGGATCTCGGCCTGTGTGGCGCGGCCGGCGGCGCGTTCGAGCCACCACAGCGCCTTCTCCTGGAGGTCGGGGAGGAGGCCGTCGACCGGACCGAGCTCGTTGACCAGCTCGGCGGCGCGCACGTAGTGATGGGCGATGCGGTCGAGCACGGCGTCGCGCTCGACGTCTTCGTGCTCCTCTAGCCAGGCGGCGATCCCCTGATGGGAGCGAGCCCGGTCGGCCTTGGTGAGCATGCTGTAGGCCACCTCGCGCACGAGGTCGGAACGGAAGGTCCACTTCTCGCCGTCGCCCACCCCACTCAGGGTGAGGAGCTCCTTCACCTCGAGCGACTCGAGCACGGGGCGCACGCTCTCCACGCCGAAGTGCTTGCTCGACATCACCTCGATGGCCATGAGCGGCCCCCGACGACCGAGCACCGCGCAGTCATCGAGCACGCGGCGTTCGTCAGGAGTGAGGCCGTCGAGGCGCGCCGCTACCAGCCCGCGCAGCGTGTCGGGCAGCTCGACGAGCCCGTGGCCGGAGACCCGAGCCGCCCCTTCGGCGCCCACCATCCCCGCATCGCTGAGCAGGGTGACGAGCTCCTCCAGGAAGAAGGGGTTGCCGCCGCTGCGATCGAGGAGCGCCTTGGTGAGCTCCGTGCCCAGCTCGTCGCCCGCCAGCTCGCACAGGAGCTGAGCAGAGGCATCGGAGGTGAGCGTGTCGAGCGTGAGGACCACGAGGTTGTGGCGGCCGTGCGGAGCGTGCCAGCGCTCGTCGATCACCGGACGAGCGGTGGCCAGCACCACGAAGCGACGGCTGGCCAACCGTTCGAGGAGCGTGTCCACCAGGCCCAGGACGAGATCGTCGGCCCAGTGCAGGTCGGAGAGGACGACGATGACGGGCCGGTGCAGGGAGAAGCGCTCGGCGTAGGTGACGACCGCGTCGGTGGCTTCGTCGCGGGCGCGGGCCGCATCGATGCCGCGGAGCGTCGAGTCGTAGCCCATGAGGTACAGCAGGCCCTGATGCACCCGATCCACCTCGGCGACGGCCGCTCCCTCCCCCAGCGCGATGCACACGGAGGTGCGAGCCAGCTCGATGGCCTTCTCGGCGGGATCGCTCGAGCGGATGCCGCAGCCGTGTCGGAGGGCGTCGGCCACCGGCCACCAGACGTTGGCCTCGCCGTAGGGCACGCAGCGGCCCTCCAGGATGAGCGCGTTGTGCTCGCACTCGGCATGGGTGGCCAGCTCCTCGGCCAGGCGCGACTTGCCCACCCCCGCCTCGCCCAGCACGAGCAGCAGCGAGGCGCGAGCGTTGCGCACCGCGTTCTCGACGCTGTGACGCAGCAGCCCGAGCTCGGGTTCGCGGCCAACCAGGCGGGCGCGGTTGCGTTCGGGGCGGTACCCGGGCGGAGCGACGGCATCGGTGGCCCGCCAGGCGGGCACGAGGTCTTCCTTGCCCTTGGCGTCGATCGGCTCGATGTCGTCGTAGCGCAGCGTGCGGCGAGTGGCCGCGAACGTGGCGGCGCCCACGAGCACCTCACCCGGCTGGGCGGCGGCCTGGAGGCGGTTGGCGGTGTTCACCACATCGCCCATCGCCGTAGTGGAGCCCCCGGCTCGGAGCGCGCCAACGAGCACTTCACCCGTGTTGACGCCGACGCGCATGCGCACCGGAACGTTGAGCTCGCTCGTCACAGCGTCGAGGGTCTGTTGCATGCGCAACGCGGCCCGCACGGCCCGTTCGGCGTCGTCCTCGTGCGCCACGGGCGCCCCGAAGAGCGCCACGATGGCATCGCCGATGATCTTGTCGACCCGACCGCCGAAGGCGTCGATGTCGGTGACCAGTCGCTGGAAGCACCCATCGATCAGGTTCTTGACCTGCTCAGGGTCCATCGTCTCGGACAGCGCGGTGTAGCCGACGAGATCCGCGAAGAGGACCGTCACGATCCGACGCTCGTCACCTCGCAGACGCAAGTCCTGGCCGCACTCCGGACAGAAGCGAGCGCCCGCGAACACGTCCGCACGACAACTGGGGCAGGTCACCGACGGTAAATCTACCGGTGTCGATCGTCCCTCCCTCGCATCGGCGGCTCCCCTGATGGCAGTCCCTTGGCTCAGGGACAACCCCGACGTACCACCCGCGCCGGGCCAGGTACGGTCGATCCCATGACGACGCTCCCCCCCATCGCGAAGACTGCGGCCGCTCGGGCGGAGCAGGCGACCAAGGTCTACGGCTCTGGCGACACCGAGGTCCGGGCCCTCGACGACGTCACGGTCGACTTCGAACGCGGTCGGTTCACCGCCATCATGGGCCCGTCCGGCTCGGGCAAGTCCACCCTCATGCACTGCGTGGCCGGCCTCGACTCCCTGACGTCCGGACGCGTGTTCATCGGCGACACCGACCTCTCGCAGCTCAACGACAAGGCGCTCACGCAGGTGCGCCGGGACAAGATCGGCTTCGTCTTCCAATCGTTCAACCTCATCCCCACGCTCGACGCGCTGGAGAACATCACGCTCCCGCTCGACCTCGCGGGCCGGAAGCCCGAGGCCGGCTGGGTCGACGAGGTGGTGGCCACCGTCGGGCTGGCCGACCGCCTGAGGCACCGGCCGAGCGAGCTCTCCGGTGGTCAGCAGCAGCGCGTCGCCGTGGCCCGGGCACTGGCGGCCAAGCCCGCGATCATCTTCGCCGACGAACCCACCGGCAACCTCGACTCGAGGGCCGGCGCCGAGATCCTCACCTTCATGCAACACGCCGTCACCGAGCTCGGCCAGACGATCGTCATGGTCACCCACGATCCCGGGGCGGCGGCCTACGCGTCCCGCATCGTGTTCCTCGTCGACGGCCGCATCGTCACCGAGCTCCACGAGCCGAACGCCGAGCAGGTGCTCGATCAGATGAAGGCCCTCGGGGACGCCTGATGCTGAGGCTGACCTTCCGCTCGCTGTGGAGCCACAAGCGACGACTCCTGTCCACCGTCGTCGCGATCGTCCTCGGGGTCGCGTTCATGTGCGGCACCTTCGTGCTGTCCGACACCCTCGACAACGTCTTCGACGACCTCTTTGCGTCCACCAACGCCAAGGTCGATGCGCAGGTCCAGGGCGAGGTTCTCTTCTCCGACCCGTTCGGCGACGGCGACCAGCGGGCCGACCTCCCCGAGACCCTCGTCGACGATGTGCGCGGAGTCGACGGCGTGGCGGGGGCCGAGGGCTCGATCACGGTCGTCGGCTTCGGCAGCGTGAACCGCGTCCTCGATGACGACGGCGAGCCGATCGGCTCGGACCAAGGACCACCCACACTCCTCGAGAGCTGGGGGTCTGATGCCGACCTCTCGCCCTACGTCCTCCAGGACGGCCGCGGACCCGAGGCCGACGACGAGATCGCCATGAACATCGGAGCCACCGAGGATGCCGGCTTCGAGGTGGGCGACGAGGTCACGGTGCTTAGCCAGTTCGGCCCCGAGCAGTATCAGCTCGTCGGAATGTTTACGTTCGGTACGGCCAAGAGCGCGGCCGGAGCCGTGTCGGTCGACTTCACCCTGGCCGAGGCGCAGCGCCTCGCAGGGATCGAGGGGAAGGTGCAGACCGTCGTGGCCCGCGCCGAGAACGGCGTGAGCCAGGAGCAGCTCGCCGAACGCCTCGCCGCCATGCTCCCCGACGACGCGGAGGTGATCACCGGGGCCGAGGCCGCCGCCCAGCTGTCCTCCGACGTGCAGTCCGGGTTCAGCTTCTTCAAGCAGGCGCTCACGATCTTCGCCGGCATCGCCCTGCTCGTCGGCGTGTTCGTGATCTCGAACACGTTCGCCATCCTCGTGGCCCAGCGCACGCGTGAGCTCGCCCTGCTGCGGGCCGTCGGCGCCAGCCGCTGGCAGGTCCTGTCCTCCGTGCTGCTCGAAGCCATCGTGGTCGGCCTCATCGCCGCCGCCCTCGGCCTCGGCGCGGGCATCCTCCTCGCCAACGGCGTCATCGCGGCGTTGGCGGGGGGAGGGGCCGACCTTCCCACCACCACCGTGATCGTGCGCTCCACGACGGTGGTCATCGCCTTCGCCATCGGTTTGCTCGTCACCCTCGTGGCCGCCCTGTTCCCCGCCATCCGGGCCACCCGCGTCCCGCCGCTCGCCGCGCTACGTGACGTCGCCGTCGATCGCGCCGGCGCCTCCAAGATCCGCCTGGCCGTCGGCCTGGTGATCCTCGCGCTGGCGGTGCTCTGCCTGTCCGCCGCGTGGACCAGCGACGGCAACACCGACGCGCTGCAGACGATCGGGCTAGGCGCAGTCCTGGCGATCGTGGCCGCCGTCGTGATCGGCCCGGTGCTCGCCGGTCCGAGCGTGAAGGGGATCGGGGCCTTCCTCCCCCGGCTCAAGGGAATCACCGGGAGGGTCGCAGTGGAGAACGCCGCCCGCAGCCCGAAGCGCACCTCCGCCACCGCCTCCGCCATCATCATCGGCGTCGCCCTCGTCGGGTTCATCACGGTGTTCGCGGCGTCGGCCAAGGCGTCGATCGTGTCATCGATCCAGGAGGGCTTCTCCGGCGACTTCGTGATCCAGAGCTCGGCCGGTGGGGGCATCGGGTTCCCCTCGGGCTTCCCCACCACCGTCGCCGAGGAAGCCGTCGCGGCGGACGGCGTGGCATCGGTGTCGCCCCTGGGCTTCGGCGTGGCCGACATCACTTATCCGAACGGCGACAGCATCACGTTCCCGCTGACCGCCGTCGATCCGGTGAGCCTCCTCGAGACCCTCGATCCGGTCATGAGCAACGGGCGGCTCACCGATCTCACCGATGACGGCATCATCGTGGACCGGCAGCTCGCCAAGGACAACGACGTCAGCGTCGGCGACGTCATCGACGTCACCCTGGCCGGGGGCACCGCCCTTGAGCTCCGGGTGCAGGCCATCAGCAACGAGCCCAACCTCCTCGGCAACTTCGTGATCACGCGAGACCTCTACAAGACCTCCGTGCCGCAGCTGCTCGACAACTTCGTGTACGGGAAGGTGGAGTCGGGCGCCGACCTCGATGCGGTCGTCGAGGCCGTCGACGAGGCGGTATCGGGCACGCCGTCGCTCAAGGTCCTTGACCGAGACGGCTTCGCCGCCGACCTCACGGCGCAGATCACGTCCTTCGTCAACATCATCTACGGCTTGCTCGGGCTCTCGATCATCGTGGCGCTGATCGGCATCGCCAACACGTTGTCGCTCTCGATCAACGAGCGCACGCGCGAGCTCGGCCTGCTCCGCGCCGTGGGCATGAACCGCTCGCAGCTCCGCTCCACCATCCGGTGGGAGGCGGTGCTGATCTCGGTGCTCGGCACGCTCGTGGGCCTCGGCCTCGGGCTTGCGCTCAGCCGCGCGGTGCTCAAGGGGCTCGAGGGCCAGGGCCTCACCGAGTACACCGTGCCGGTGATGTCGCTGGTGATCATCACTGTGCTGGCCGCGCTCCTCGGCGTGGCCGCCTCGATCCTCCCCGCCCGCCGGGCGGCTCGCCTGGCGATCCTCGATGCCATCGCCACCGACTGACGTGGTCACCCTCGACGATGCCGCCTCGGCCTTCGTCGCCGAGCGGCATCTCGCCACCCTCACCACGTTGCGGCCCGACGGGTCGCCCCATGTGGTGGCGGTTGGGTTCACGTGGGATGCGGAGGCCGGCTTGGCCCGCGTGATCACGTTCGCGCCGTCGCGCAAGGCACGGAACGTGCTCGCCGCCCCGGGCGGTCGCGCCGCCGTCAGCCAGGTGGACGGCGGCCGGTGGCTCACCTTCGAAGGCCCCGCCGTCGTCACCGACGACCCCGCCCGCGTCGCCGAGGGCGTGCGCCGCTACGCCGCGCGCTACCGCGACCCGAAGGAGCGCGACGACCGAGTCGTCATCGAGATCCAGGTCGACCGAGTCCTCGGCCGCGCCTGACAGCCCCCCACCCACCCCGTCCACCGCCAACCTGGGTGCGAAAAGCAGCAGGAACGAAGCACTTCGCACCCCGGTTCGCGAGGTCTGGTGGCGAACGGGTGTTCGTGTAGGGTTTGCGGTGTGTTCACGGAGGTGGCGGTCGACCGGAGCGTGACGTGGCAACCGTCGCTGCTGGGCGGCGCCGCACCCGACTTCTCCCCCGCCCTGGATGGAGCGCGACGGCGGTTCCTGGGCCAGGGGGCGTGGATCGACCTCGTGCCGGGGTTTCTCACCGGCGCCGACACCCTGTTCGACGAGATCCTCGAGCAGGCGCCGTGGAAGGCGTTCGAGCGCCCGATGTACGACCGCATCGTGGGCGTGCCCCGCCTCGAGACGCGCCGCTGGCCCCACCGGCCCGCCGTGATCGAACGCGTCGGCCGCGCCGTGGGCCGGCACTACGGCGTCCGCTTGCCCGCCATCTCGGCCAACCTCTACCGCGACGGCGCCGACTCAGTGGCCTGGCACGGCGATCGCGTCGGCCGGGTGCGGGCCGACACGATCGTGGCGATCCTCTCGCTCGGCGCCACCCGTCAGCTCCTGCTGCGGCCCGACGGGGGCGGTCCGTCCTCCAGCTATTCGCTGCACAGCGGCGACCTGCTGGTGCAGGGCGGCACCTGCCAGCGCGCCTACGAGCACTGCGTGCCGAAGCGCGCGCGAGCGGGGCCTCGCATCAGCGTGATGTTCCGCGAGCCCGGGGGGAACTGACTACCGTCCGCCGGATGATCAACACCACCACGTGGGGCGAGATCCAGGGGCAGGCGATCACGTTCCCGATGGAGGTGGAGGAGCTGCGAGCGGCCACCGTGCTGTGGTCGGTCCCCGCCGCCGCCGCGGCCGCCCTCCTCCCCGGCGATGCCTTCGAGGTGGTGGAGGTGGCGCCGGGAACGGCCCAGCTCGTGATGGCGGCGGTCGACTACGTGCGCAACCCCTGGGGCGACTACGACGAGCTCAACCTCGGCTTCCTCGCGCGACCGGCGGGCGCGCCCGCCGACGTCATCGGCTCGTTCGTGTATCGGATGCCGGTGAACCAGGCATTCACCTGCGAGGCGGGCAACCGGGTGATGGGCTTCCCCAAGACGGTCGAGGACCTCACGGCCACCTACACCGACGCCGCCGTCTCCTTCCGCCTCGCCATGGGTGGCCGCCACGTGCTCACCCTCACGCTGCCGCGCGCCGAGGCCACCGGACCAGCCGAGCGCGTCGAGGCGACGAGCTACTCCTACCTCGACGGCGTGCCCTACGGCACCGATCTCTCGATGGACATGGGCACGGGGTTCGTCGACGCGTCCGATGTCGTGCTCGAGCTCGGCGACAGCCCGGTGGCCGACGAGCTGCGATCGCTGGGCCTCCCCGGCGCGCCCGATGTCGCCATCTGGGGCGAGGGCCTCAGCGCCACGTTCCTCCTCGGCCGGCCGATCTGAGCGCCGACTGATAGCGCTGGGGCGTCACGCCCCGAAGGTGGTGACGGCGCCTCGTTCGTCGAAGGTGACGCCCTTGACCCAGGCGACCTCCCAGCGATTGCCCTCAGGGTCAGCGACGTAGCCCGTGCGGCCGCCCCATGCTCGGTCGATGATCTGGCCGACCTTGCGAGCCCCCGCCGCGGTCATGGCGGCGACTACCTCGTCGACCTGCTCGCTCGTCTCCACGTTGAGCGCGAAGGTGTGACCGCCCCACCCGTGCTTGGTGAGCGGCTCGCCGGGGGCCGCCTCGCCCGCGAGGTCGTCGATGCCGTAGAGCGCCAGCACCACGCCGCTGAGCAGGAAGGCGGCGAACTCGTGGCTTCCCCCCGGTCGCTCCTCCCACCCGAGCCCGGCGTAGAACGCGCGCATCCTCGGCATGTCGCGCACCCCCAGGGTGACCACGCTCAAGCGCGGCGGGACACCGCTCACGCGTCGTCAGCCGGGCGCATCTCAGCGGGATCCCAGTAGGCGCGCATCGTGGTGATCTTGCCGGCGTCGTCGAAGCTCATGACGTCGATGATGTCGACGACGAAGGTGGTGCCACCGATGTTCGGCCGGGCCTGCATCGGGAAGGCACCCTCGCCCACCGCAGCCCGCACGGGCCCCGTGCGACGCAGCTCGATCGAGTCGGCCATCGCACTCGACTGGTCGAAGAACCCGCCGATCTCCTCGGGCCCGGTGAGACGAGGCGAGCCGATCGGATCTTCGATCCAGGCATCGTCGGCGAACAGGCCGAGGTACCCGGCGCGGTCCCGGGTCGAGAAGGCGGCGCAGTAGGCGTCGACGGTGGCACGGATGGTGGCGGCGTCAGCAGGCATTGGCCGCAAGGTAGTCGCCCCATTAGCCGGTGGAGGGCTGGCAGCGGGGGCACCAGTAGGTGCTTCTGGCTTGATCGCCGTGGCGGGTCATCAGGATCGGGGTGCCGCAGCGATGACAGGGCTGACCGCGGCGGCCGTAGACGGCGAGGCCGGCGGGGTGGGTGCGGCGCTCGGCCTGGCCGAGGTTGGCCTGGAGCTGACGGGCGGCGACCGTCCAGACCCGGCGCCGCTCGTCATCGGTCACCCGCTCCAGTGGTGTGGCGGGATCGAGACCGACGGCAAAGCACGCCTCGGACTTGTAGACGTTGCCGATGCCGGCCGCGATGCGTTGGTCGAGCAGGGCCTCGCCCAGCGTGGTGCCCGCCACCACCCGCGTGGCCACCCGGGCGACGATGACATCGACCCCGTCATCCGTCAGCGATGCGGCCAGACAGAGATCCGGCCCGAGCGAGGCCAGGGCATCGGGCTCGCGGCCGGCCCGGTGGTACGTCTCGACCACCGGGGCCTGGAAGCACACACCCACCCATCCGCTGTCGGTGCCCACCACCGCCCGGGCCAGATAGGCCGGCTTCTGCCATCGCTCGCGCTCCCGGTACACGTGCCAGCTCCCCGTCATCCGCAGATGAGTGCGCAAGGTGAGGCCACCCTCGAAGTGGATGAGCAGGTGCTTGCCCCGCGCCTCGACGACCTCGATCAACGTGCCGAGCGCCGGCCGATCACCGAGCAGCCGGGGCGCCTCGAAGCGCGTGAGAAGGTGGCCTTGCAACGCCGGCTTCAGGCGGGCGGCGGTCTTGTAGAGCGTGTCGCCTTCGGGCACCGGCTCAGTGTGCCTCGGCCACCATGGCCTCGAGGCCCGCCAGATCGGCGAGCAGCTCGTAGGAGTGCTGCCGGTCGGCGGGGCCGTGGGCCATCGTCGTGACCATGAGCTCGTCGGCACCCGTGCGCTCCACGAGCGCGCTCAGCTCTGTGAGCACGCCGTCGGGGTCACCGACGATCCGCGACGACGACCACGAGCGAATGGCTTCCTTCTCGCTGGGCGTGGGGTTGAAGGCGGCCGCTTCCTCGGGAGAGGGAAACAGCCCGGGCCGACCGGTGCGCAGCCGGAGGAAGGAGAGATCGGCCGGCTTGGCCAGGTAGGTGGCCTGCGCGTGGGTGTCGGCGCACAGCACCGCGACGCCGAGCATGACGTAGGGCTCGGCGAGCAGCTCCGACGCACGGAACGACGATCGGTAGAGGTCGAGCGCCGGGAGGGTGTTGCCGGATGCAAAGTGGTGGGCAAACGAGAAGGGCAGCCCGAGCAGGCCAGCCAGCCGGGCGCTGTAGTCGCTCGAACCGAGGAGCCAGATGGCAGGCTGGTTGCCCAGCGCGGGCACGGCCGTGATCCCTCGGTACGGATGGTCCTCCGGAAACGTGCCGTTGAAGAAGCCATAGAGCTCGCCGAGCAGCGCGGGGAGATCTGGTTCCTGGAGGCCGCCCATCGAGCGGCGGAGGGCGGCCGCGGTGCGCTGGTCGGTGCCAGGGGCGCGCCCGATGCCGAGATCGATGCGCCCCGGGTGGAGCGCTTCGAGCATCCCGAACTGCTCGGCGATGACGAGGGGCGCATGGTTCGGCAGCATCACCCCGCCCGACCCCAGGCGGATCCGGTCGGTGACCGAAGCCAAGTGGGCGATCAGCACGGCCGGAGCCGAGCTGGCGATGCCAGGCATGTTGTGGTGCTCGGCCACCCAGTACCGGTGATAGCCGAGGCGCTCGGCCACCTGCACCAGCTCGAGCGAGGCCCGCAGCGCGGCCGCTGAGGTCGAGCCGGATCCCACGGGGGCAAGGTCGAGCACGGACACGGGGACGGACAGCGGCGGGCTCACGCAATCCTCCAACACCGCGGTGCCGCTCCCTCTTCCGGCCGATACCGTCACGCCCCGTGTGGATGGACGGGCGGATCGTCGGAGGATGGGCGCAGCGCAAGAGCGGCGAGGTGGTGGTGCGCCTCCTCGAAGACCTCGGGTGGGAGCGGGCCGCCGAGGTCGCCGGGGCCGCCGCCCGCCGGCAGGACCAGCTCGGCGACATCCGCGTCGTGCCGCGCTTCCCCACCCCCACCCCCACCGACAAGGCGCTGTCGCGCTGATGGATGCCACCCGAGTCGACCGCTGGGTGTGGGCCGTTCGCCTGTACAAGACACGGGCCGAGGCCACCGATGCCTGCAAGGGCGGCCACGTGAGCGTGAACGGCAAAAGCGCCAAGCCCGCCACCCCCGTCGCCGTCGGCTCACG
>Ga0105044_10008151_pt1 | contig 14399 bp, 9 predicted proteins | sample MAT01_FD_78092 | JGI IMG/M metagenome (GOLD analysis project Ga0105044, IMG submission 78092) | Freshwater microbial communities from Lake Fryxell liftoff mats and glacier meltwater in Antarctica - MAT-01 | ecosystem: Environmental > Aquatic > Freshwater > Ice > Liftoff microbial mat | place...
GAGATGTTGGTGACCGAGGTGTTGTTTCCAGGACAGATAACGAAGTCGCCGCCTGCACCGGGCGGAGGGAGATGAATGAGTCATCCATCCAGAAGGTGCTTCCCATGGACAGTTTCCGCCCCGCCGCCGAGGACGTGTCCGTCCACTCCTGAGTGCCCCCCGAAGCGTCGAGCAGCCCCCACGGCGACGACGCGAACGCGTACTGCCCGGACAATTCCATCGCACCCTGGTACCCCGTGTTGGTCGTTCCCCCGGTGTCCGGCGCACCCGAAACCGGCATCTCGTCGCTCGACTGCGGGTAGAGCCAGTACCTCGGTCCGCGTGATCCGGAACTCGTGCCCCACCGCCCCCGGCGGGTTGTCCGGATACCACGTATCGGGCACCTCGTGCGGCAGAGCGGCGCGATTCCCGGCCGCGCCCACGGTCACGAAGTCGTGCCCATAGTCGGGCCCGGGCTGCCCCCACGCCCAGCCCGCCGCCGCAACCATCCCGATGAGACAGGCCAGTGCTTTCATGCAATCCTTATCGGCCCGCCCCGATCGCCCGCTCGAAGGTCGAGTCGTAGTACTCGACGTAAATGCCCGTCAACGCTTCCGGATCCTTCGCGTGAGCGGCTGAGGAGTACCGCGCTCGTCGCACCACAGGGCACGATCGCTGTCGCTATTCTCGCCTGCTCGCCGAAAGGTGATTCGTTGCCGAGACGAGCCACACCCTCCCAGAGTGACATCGGATTCGCGCACACGTTTCTACCGCCGCGGCTCTTTAAATCCTTGGATATCCCACGCCAAGCCGACCCGGCTCATCAGCCAGATCATCATCCAGGTGGTGTCGATTTCCCACCACTTCTGGCCGTGCTTCGCCGACCGCTGACACGCGTGGTGGTTGTTGTGCCAACCCTCACCGAACGCCACGATGGCCACCAGAGCGTTGTTGCGTGAATCGTCGGTCGTCTCAAAGTTTCGGTAGCCCCAGGTGTGGCCGATGCTGTTCACCATCCACGTCGCATGGAAGACCACGACGCCGCGAACAAAGATGCCCCAGACCACCCATGACCAGCCGTTGAAACCCATCCACTCGGCCGACCAGAAGAGCGCAACGCCCAGCAGGATGTTCGGCCACGCGTGCAGGCGATGTATCCAGACGTGACCCTTGTCACGCAGCATGTCCTTCGCAAACTGCTTGTAATCGTGCTCCAGAGCATGCCTGTTGAACACCCAGAAAACGTGGGCCCAATCAAACCCATGCCGCGGCGAGTGCGGATCGTTCGGCTGATCCGACTCCGCATGGTGGTGGCGGTGCTGGCCGATCCACTGGATCGGACTTCCCTCCCACGCCAACGCCCCACAGATCGTCAAAAGATACTCGACAAACTTCGGCGTCTTGAACGACCGATGCGTCAACAGCCGGTGATAGCCCATGCAGATGCCGAGGCTGCCGATCACCCACCACAGGAAAAAGAAGATGCCAACCGCCGTCCACGAGAAAAACGCGGGCGACAACGCAAACAACGCCCCAACATGGATAAGCCCGACACCGCCAACATTGATCCAGTCGATCCCACGGATCGTTTCGCGGCGAGTCAGTTTCCGCGCGGGTTCCGCCATCGGTTGGGCCACGGCTTGGTGCCCAGCGATCGCTTGAGCAAGGTCGGAAGACACTTCAGAAGGTGTTCCTGCGAAAATACCCGATCGCTCGGAGACATCGGCGGGAGGAGTAAGAGTCGGCATCAGCATTCCATGGGAAATCGGGAGCAAATCTGAGAGGAACTGAAGCGAAAGTAGCGACTGACCAAAACGCACCGAAGTGAAGGTCGGCAGCGGGAAGTGTACGGGTCCAACAGAGGCAAGTTCGGCAGATGAATCGCTATTCTCAATCAACCCAACTCCGGACATCGACCTCAGGTTTCTCCAACCCCCTGGCCCGTCCGGCATGCTCCTTCGATCCCAGTCCACTTTCAGATGATGTCGTGAAGCGATCGTGAAGCACGGAACCCCTTTGGGGTGGCGGAGCGGCCACCATCCACCTACCCTTGTCTCCCTTCGCGGCGTCCTTCGGGTCCGGGCCGGGCCAGTTTCGTTCTTCGCAACCTTCCACCCGCCCAACGGCCTTCCCGAAATCCCCGAATTGCCCCGAATCACCGAATAGTTCCGCGTAGTCTCTATCGAATGAATGTCCAATATCCCTTGAGGACCCGGCTGTGAAGATCAAGACCGACGAAATCGCCAGCGTGATCAAGCAGGAAATCGAGCAATTCAGCGCAGCGCTGGAAGTCTCCGAAGTCGGCCGCGTGGTCGAAGTTGGCGACGGTATCGCCCGCATCTACGGCCTCTCCAAGGCCATGGCCGGCGAACTCCTCGAGTTCCAGACCGATTCCGGCGCCGTCATGGGCCAGGTCTTCAACCTGGAACTCGATACCGTCGGCTCGGTCATCTACGGCGACTACAAAAAGGTCAAAGAAGGCGACACCGTCAAGGCCACCGGCCGCCTCCTCGAAGTCCCCGTCGGCGAAGCCCTGCTAGGCCGCGTTGTGGATCCCCTCGGTCGCCCCATCGACGACGCCGGTCCCATCAACGCCACCGAGTTCCGCAAGGTCGACATCATCGCCCCGGGAATCGCCGAACGCCAGCCAGTCCACGAACCCATGCAGACCGGTATCAAGGCCGTTGACGCCATGATCCCCATCGGCCGCGGCCAGCGCGAACTCATCATCGGTGACCGCAAAACCGGCAAAACCATCGTCGCCCTCGACACCATCATCAACCAGAAGCAGTTCTGGGGAACCCCCGACGCCGTCGTCTGCATCTACGTCGCCGTCGGCCAGAAGGAATCGACCGTCGCGGGCGTCGTCGAGACCCTCCGCAAGGCCGGCGCGATGGATTACACCATTGTCGTCAACGCTGGTTCCGCCGCCCCCGCCCCCATGCAGTACGTCGCCCCCTACTCGGGCACGGCCATGGCCGAATACTTCATGTGGAACGGCCTCAAGGGCAAAACCCCCAAGCACGCCCTCTGCGTCTACGACGATCTTTCCAAGCAGGCCGTCGCCTATCGCCAACTCTCCCTGCTCCTCCGCCGCCCCCCGGGCCGCGAAGCCTACCCGGGCGACGTCTTCTATCTCCACTCCCGCCTTCTCGAGCGCGCCACCAAACTCTCCGATGAAAACGGCGCGGGCTCCATCACCAGCCTCCCCATCATCGAAACCCAGGAAGGCGACGTTTCGGCATACATCCCGACGAACGTCATCTCCATCACCGACGGCCAGATCTACTTGGAACCCGAACTCTTCTTCAGCGGCGTCCGCCCCGCGATCAACGTGGGTATCTCCGTCAGCCGCGTGGGTGGCAACGCCCAGATCAAGGCCATGAAGAAGATCGCCGGCTCTCTCCGCCTCGATCTCGCAGCCGCTCGCGAACTGGAAGCCTTCGCCCAACTCGGCACCGAACTCGACAAGGCCACCCAGCGCCAACTCGACCGCGGTCGCCGCATGGTCGAACTCCTCAAGCAGGGCCAGTACACCCCCTTCCAAGTCACCGATCAAACGATCTCCATCTTCGCGGGCACCAAGGGCTACTTGGACGACGTCCCCGTCCCCGCCGTCCGCAAGTTCGAGACCGAACTCCTCGAAAACTTCCACACCATCCACAAGCCCCTTTGGGACGAACTGGACAAGGCCCGCGCCATTGACGGCCCGATGGACAAAAAACTCAGCGACACCATCGCAACCTTCAAGGCCGGCTTCAAGGCCTGAGACTCACACAACTGCTTCTGTTGATCAGAGGGAGGCGAAGGCCTCCCTTTTTCATTGCGATCTTGCGTTCGACCCGCGCCGATGCCGGCTGCTGACGGTGGTGCCCACGGAACTACGGGGTGTAAACCCCGCCCGCCCTACCCTCGCGCGCCGTCACTCGCGGCAACGCCGAACCTTCCAAACGCGGGTTATTGGGACACTCCCCAATCTAATCTCCCCCGCTCGTCTCGAGCACTGAGAATTCGCACCCATCAACCCCCGAACACACCAGAACGACCGACCGCACCGGGGTTTGTGAAACCGGGATCCGGTCAAACACGAAGCATCAATCTAGGGACGCTTCATCCTTCCGCTCGACCCGGCGGAGCCGGCGGCCGATCTCTAGATTTGACCCTCGACACGCGTTTTTGTGTGTATTTACGCGAATCGAGACGGAGTGCCACGGTGTATCAACGATTCTTCGCTTGGCTCCTGGTGACCCTGACAGCCTGCTCATTTGCCGACGGCCAGTCGACACTTGTGCTTCAGGCCGCGAAGGACAACACGATCTGGGACATCCAGAATGGGGCGTACAACAGCAATGGCGCGGGCCAGCACCTGTTCGCGGGCGTCAACGCCTCCGCGAACACGCGCCGGGCTCTGGTCGCCTTCGACCTTTCCTCAATCCCCGCCGGTTCCAGCATCAACAGCGCGACACTTCAACTCACACTCTCCCGCACGCGAGCAGAAAACGAGCCGACCTCGCTCTATCGCCTGCTCGCCAATTGGGGTGAAGGGTCATCAAATGCACCCTCCGCCGAAGGAACTGGTGCCACCGCCAAGCCAACCGATGCGACCTGGATCCATCGATTCTTCGACACCGACTTCTGGTCGTCGCCCGGCGGCGACTTCACGCCAACCCCGACTGCCACCACCGTCATCCAAGGGCAGAACGGCCCATACACATGGACAAATGCTGCCCTCGCCGCCGACGTGCAGGCTTGGCTCAACACCCCCGCATCCAATTTCGGCTGGATCGTTCGCGGCAGCGAAAGTCAGATCCAATCCGCGATGCGCTTCGATTCGCGCGAACACCCCACAGCGGTCAATCGACCCCAACTCACCATCATTTACACGCCTCCGGCCTCAATGGGCGCGTGCTGCCTTTCCGAAGGAATGTGCCAACTCGTCTCGCCGGCACAATGTGCCACCCTGGGCGGAACGTACGGCGGTAACGGCTCAACATGCTCGCCAAATCCGTGCCCAGCACCTTTGACAGGCGCATGCTGCCTCCCGACCGGCCAGTGCCTCGATGTAACCGCCCATGAATGCGATACGCAGGGCGGGACTTATCAGGGAAACGGCATGGGCTGCGGAATGGTTTCCTGCCCGATCGTGCTCGAACCATTCGTCGATGCCCTGCCGCGGCTGAGCATTGCCCAGCCGGCGACCGGAGCTCCGGGTGGCGCAGCGCACTACGAAATCGAGATTGTCGAGCTGCAGCAGCAATTGCACCGCGATCTTCCGCCGACACGGGTCTGGGGCTATGGCGGAAGCTTCCCCGGCCCGACAATCGAAGCACGCACCGGTGCACCCGTTTCGGTCGTCTGGCGGAACAACCTCCGCGTCTTCGAAACTCAGCAGCCGCGAACCACCCACGTGCTCGCGGTCGATACCTGCCTGCACGGGCCGGATATGAACGGATCGGTCCCCCTCACCGTCACGCATCTTCACGGCGGGCACGTCGGGGCTGACAGTGATGGATATCCCGAGTCGGCGTTCCCCTCCGGAGGCGAATCGCCGACGTACGCCTACCCAAACATCCAGCAGGCCGGCACCCTTTGGTATCACGACCACGCAATCGGGATCACACGGCTTAACGTCTACATGGGCCTCGCCGGCTTCTACCTCCTCCGCGATGATGCCGAAGATGCGCTGAACCTGCCACGCGGCGAATACGAAATCCCCCTTGCGATCCAAGACCGTTCCTTCAACCCGGACGGCTCACTGAAGTACCCTGAGATGTGGATGGACCACGTCTTCGGCGACTTCATCGTCGTGAACGGAAAAGTCTGGCCCTACCTCAACGTCAATCGCGGCAAATACCGCTTCCGCCTCGTCAACGGCTCCGGTAGCCGCGCCTACCGCTTGTCGCTCTCGAACGCAGCGGCCTTCTGGCAGATCGGAACCGACCTCGGGCTCCTGCCCGCGCCGGTGCCGTTGACCCAACTCACCATCACACCCGGCGAGCGGGCCGACATCATTATCGACTTTGCACCATACGCGCCGGGCACCGCAATCGTGCTCACGAACGATGCGCCCGCGCCCTTCCCGAGCGGTGATCCGGCATTCGCGGTCCCCGACGTCATGAAGTTCGTCGTCCAAGCAGCCGCCGGCGACACCGATCCCATCCCTAGCACCCTCGCGCCCTACGAACTCATTCCCGAGAGCGAGGCGATCATCGAGCGCCCGATGATCCTCCGTCAAGGCATGACAAACCCCAACTGCCCCGACCACATGGGCGGTATGTGGATGATCAACGACCTCAAGTGGGACGACATCACCGAGTTCCCCCGCATCGGCACAACCGAGATCTGGTCTTGGATCAACCGTTCCGGAACAACCCACCCGATGCACATGCACCTGGTCGGCTTTCAGGTGCTTGACCGCCAAGCATTCCAAGTTGTCAACGACGTCGTGGTGCCCGTCGGTCCGCGCATCCCGCCTGCCGCGAACGAGTTGGGGTGGAAAGACACCGTGCAGTCCCCGCCGAACCAAATCACCCGCGTCATCGCACGATTTGAGAACTTCGCGGGCCTCTTCCCCTACCACTGCCACATTCTGGAGCACGAAGACCACGAGATGATGCGCCAGTTTGAAGTGCTCTGCGACCCACCCCTTGTCGCCACGCAACCGATGCCCACCCAGACCTGCCTCGGCGCTACGGCTTCTCTGTCGGCCGTAGCAACCGGCGATGTACCGAAATTCGCGTGGACCTTCAACGACACTGCGCTGCCCAACGGCCCCACACCCAGCGGGGCAATCGTGTCGGGCGCCGACACATCAACGATCACCATCACGGGTATGACCGCGGCAGAACTCGGGTCGTACCGCTTCGTGGTCACCAGCCCGTGCGGCACGGCCGTCAGTGAACCCACCGCCCTCACCGCGTGCGTTGCCGACACCGATTGCGATCAAGACACCGATTCCGACGACGTCGTCGCCTTCTTCACCGCATGGGACCAAGGCGAACCCGGCGGCGACACCGATGGCGACAACGACGCCGACTCCGACGACATCCTCACCTTCTTCACCGCGTGGGATTCCGGCTGCTGAACCCCCACAGATAAGAATGTCGAGCATCAACACGGACGCATTCCGTGCCCTCCATACCCGCTCCGACCCCTTCCGTTCGTCAACGCCCCATCACACTCGGCGACGACGATTGATCGCCAGCCCGGCAAGCAACAAAGCCGCGGCCCCAGGCCCCGGCACCGTCAGCGAGTTGCCGTAGACCCATGAGCCAACCGCGGACCCGCTTGCCAGCCCCGCGACGTTGTCCATTTGCCAGTGAATGCCGCCGTAAATGCGGCTCATCCCGGCGTCCTCCATCGCATCGCTCAGACGGTGATACTCACGCGTGCGTCCATCACCCGAAACCGTGAAGGTGACGAGGTCGCTCCCCACAAAGTCCGCCAGAACCGCCGCAGCAGCCGACGAAAAGGTGCTGTGCCCGCTCGTGAACGATGGATGGTTGGGAGTTGCGAACAACGGCTGCCACGCCGAATCTCCCACGGTGCCGTCCACACCGTCAACGTCGCCGAGTTGAATCCCGGTGATCGGCCGCCACAACATATCCTCATACTTGGCGTGCCACGAAGTCACGCCCGCATCAGCCACCGCCATACCCAACAACGCAAACATTCGGGCATTCTCGTCGATGCTCTGACCCCGGCTTACCGCGATCTGCTGCGCAATTTGGTTCCACTGCCCCGGGGGCGTCACCGTGTCGCCACCCGCCCTCCACAAAAACGCCGTGTCGGTCTGATACGCCGTGCGCGTTCCACTCGTCGCCGACCCGAGTTCCCTGACCTCGTTATAGCCCGACAGATACGCCGCACTGCTCAACTCGGGCGCGGGCCCAGGATCGAACTGGGTTGCGCTTGTCACCGCAAACGGCGCAACCCCGCCCCAGTGCGGGAGCGCGGGGTTCGCAAACGCCGGCACCGTGCGCCTCCACTGCCCCGGAAGCGTCCCGTCCGCAACCGCAGGTGCCGCTCCCCCGCTGCCATCGGCCGATCGCATCGACATAATCCCCGCCGACGCCTGCCCGCCCAGCGTAATGCCGTCGTCCTTCGACAGTCCGGCCGGAAGAACCCCCAACTGCGCTGCGAGCCGCGCATCAAACTGCGCGGTGCGGGCCGGATACATCCCGGCAAGCACGTTCCGGGCCGCCACCGCCGCTGCCGCTTCCTTGCTCGTCCCGGACGGGCAGTCGTAATACGAGCGATACGGACGGTACGAACGATCGATCGAATTCACCGCTTCATACGCCGCCAGATGAACCATCGCCATCTGCCGGGCCGCGGCGGGCGGAGCCGTGTTACTGACCCGGATCGATTCCAAAAGTTCCTGATTCCATTCGATGATCGTGTCCTGACCATGGGCCGAAGCGGCGCAGGCGGATGCAAAAATAATGATGGCGATGCGCGAAGGTGTATTGCTCACAACTCTCTCTCCCAAGGAAGACCAACCAAGCCGACCGAGTCACTGAAAATCTACCTCACACCCTCGACCCTAGCGAGTTGTTTCGCATCAACGGGCCAGAATTGTACGATTCTCCAGTCGCACCGCAGCGTTATCGAACGCTCAGGGACCTTGGCTCCCATCCCAAAACCCAAGTCCGCTTCCGATTTTGTCAGTTTTTCTTCGCAGCCGCCCAACCCGCGGTCCGCCATCCCTTTGCGCCCTTCCCTGTTCCTCTGCCTCTTCCGACCGGGGTGACACCGCGGACAAGCCCGTGTCTTCCGCGATTCACCCGTCGCCTGCCTCTGCTTCTCCCTCACACGCAACCCCCTGCCGTTCACCACCGGCCCTCATTTCCCCTTGACACACCCGCAACCCATCTGGTAGGCTGAAGCCAATTATTTCGGAGATTACCGATGACTGTTTCCTTTGCCCATCACCGGGCCCGTTGGGCGCTGGCCTTCGCCGCCGCGTTCCTTTCCATTTTCCTCTCCTCTTCTCGCCTCATCGCCCAACCCGTTCTCATCACCGCCGACATCACCGTTGGGCCCGCTGACTCCACCATCGCCTCCACCGACGGCGGCCCCGCCGTCCCCCTCGCCACCGCCCAAATCACCGTTTCCAACGCCGCAACCCTCACCATCTCCGGCCGCCACCGCATCGCCTCGCTCACCCTTTCCGGTCTCAGCCGCCTCAAACACTCGCCCGCAATCACCGTCGAGTATTCCGACGGCCCCATCAATGGCCTCGAACTCACCGTCGATCAAGACGTCGTCATCGACACCAGTTGCGGTATAGATCTCACCGGCCTCGGATTCCCACCCGGTCAAGGCCCAGGTGCCGGTCAAGATGCCATCGGCCAATATCGTGGCGGCGGCGGCGGCTATGGCGGTGCCGGTGGCCGGTACTCAAGCAACCCGGCCACTCCCATGTTCGACGGAGGCCCGACCTACGGCTCGTTCCGTGAACCAGTCGACTTCGGTTCGCCGGGCGGATCGTCATTCGACGGCACGCTCCCCGGCGGCCCGGGTGGCGGTTGCCTCCGCCTCATCGTCGGCGGCCACGTGAACGTGGCCGGCTTCATCACCTGCGATGGTCGCTTCGCCCCCAACGGTGCGTCCGGCTCCGGCGGCACCCTCCGGATCTCCGCGCAACTTGTCGCGGGCGGCGGCGGGCTCAGCGCCAGCGGCGGTCAGAGTTTCGTCTCCGGCGGCGGCGGACGCATCGCCATCCAAGCACCTCAACTCACTATGAATATCAGCCGCATCTCCGCACGCGGCCCCTCCTCTTCTGGCGGCGATGCCGGGACGGTGTACATCGAAGCCGGAAGCAACCGTCCCTTGCTCCGTATTTCCGGGTCGTCATACGCCGGTGCCATCACGCAGACACCACGCCCCTTCGCGATTGATCTCCCAAACGGCCGCATCGAAGTCGATAACGCACGAATCGTCGGAACTTCCATCAACCTCCGCTGCGCTGAACTTTTCATTGGCGTGAACGGGGCCATCGATGCTTCCGGCCTCGGACACGGACCCGACCAGGGTCCGGGCCGCGGCAACGGCATAGGCCAAATCGGTGGCGCTGGCTACGGCGGCGCTGGAGGGGCCCGCGTCATTGTCCGCGTCCTCGGCGGTCAAACCTACGGCAACTTCGCCGAACCCACCGATCTCGGCTCCGGCGGGGCATCAGCGAGTGGGGCGATCGGCGGTGCCGGCGGTGGTGCCATCCGTTTGGAAGTGACGGAATCGATCCAACTCCTCGGTGAACTGCGAAGCAACGCCGGCTTGCCGTGGGGCATAGCCGGAGGCGGTTCCGGCGGCAGCATCTGGGTCTCCACCACCACACTCTCGGGCACCGGCTTCGCACGCGCCCGCGGCAACAGCCAGGGCGGGGGGGGCCGCATCGCGATCCATGCCACCGCCTGCTCCATACCCACGACTAACTTCGATACGTATTCCAGTTTCGCTGGGCCCGGCACCGTCTACTTCGCGATCGGCTCAGAGCGTCCCAAACTCATTTTTGACAACCTTCAAACTTCGCCTCGGACGTCCGGTGTCGCCGCGTCGCCGCTCGACATCAATCTCCCCGGTGGCGACGTTGTCTTCTCGAGGTGCGCCATCGTTGCCCCGTCGATCACTGTCCACGCCGAGAACATCCGCATCGATGGAGCGCACCTCTTTACGTCCGGTTTCGGATACGAGGCGGGTCAAGGCCCCGGTCGCGGTTTGGATGGCGAAGGGAACGCGCTCGGTGGTGGCGGCGGCCACGGCGGGCGGGGTGGACCGGGTCAAGTCCTCAACCGCGACCTCGGTGGCCCCACCTATGGCTCCGCCATCCAACCCATGGAGCCAGGCTCAGGCGGAGACTTGCAGGCCAACGCACAACCTCGCGACAACCCAAGCGGTGGCGGCGCGGTCCGCCTCATCGCCAACTCCTTTCAACACTTTGGCCGCATCTTTTGTGACGGTGGGCACGGCGGCCCGGTCGGCGCTGGCGCTGCGGGCGGCAGCGTCTGGATCACCGCAAACACCATCGAAGGCACCGGCTTCATCTCCGCCAACGGCTCGACCGCACGCTCTTCCTCCGGAGGCGGAGGCCGCATCGCCATCTACTCGTGCTCTGGCGCACTCCCGCCCGCAAACGTCACCGTCACAGGCCCCGCAAGTGCAGAAGATGGTTCGCTCGCCATCGCTCCTCTCGCCGTCCAACTCTCACCCTTCACAGACCCCTGCTTCCGCGCCACGCTCATCCTCAACGCAACCGCCGCGGGCATCGGCCAACTCACCTATCAATGGCAGCGCGAGGGCCTGCTCCTCGAAGACGGTGACCAACCCTCGGGTGCAACCATCGCGGGCGCTCAATCCACCTCACTCACCATTCACAACTTCACCCCGGCAGACGTCGCCTCCTACCAACTCGTCGTCACGTCAGCCTGCGGATCCGTCACCACCCCACCCGCACAACCCAGCCTCTGCCTCGCCGACACCGACTGTGACGGGGACACCGACGCCGCCGACACCACAGCCTTCTTCACCCAATGGGACGCAGCCAACCCAACCGCCGATCTCGACACCGACGGCGACACCGATTCCGACGACATCATCACCTTCTTCAGCGCCTGGAACTCCGGCTGCTGATACTCCACCGCATGTTGCCGGTGGCCCTCAACGCACCCATGAAGCCACTCTCACCCCCGGTTCAGCATTGCGGCAGTCGTCATGCTGAGGGTGAATGGTGCAGCCGAGGCGATCGAAATCGCCGTAGGCTGCATACGAAGGAACACACCCAATGAAGGCTACGAAACTCACCGTCGGCGTCCTCGCCACCCTCATCGCCATGCCGCTCGGCTTCACGGGCTGCGACAAGAGGGAATCAAAGTCGTCGACCACGACCACGACCACCCGCGAGACCCCGCAGGGCGACTCCAAAACCACCAAGACCACGGAAGAGAAGACCGTGGTTGATCCGAAGTAGTGGTTTCCAAGGACTGCTGAATGTCCCACGGACCGTTGGCTTGAAAGCCATACTTTCTAGCCCGCTGTTCTTATAGATTCCGATAGTGGTTTTTCCACGCTCAACGCCTCTGCCTGTCGGGCCTGACAGGCAGCGGGCGTTTTTGCGTAGACCGTGATTGCGATCCGGCGCGAGTTTTCGCGACACCGACGGGTTCAAGAAATCACCTTGTAACCGCGGGGCATAACTGGTAGACTGTTTCCGGTCGTCAGGGACGTCTCGGTGCGGTTTATAACCGGCGAAGCGAAGTCGAGAACTGACGAATTCTGTCCGTTTGGCCCTTTTCGTTGTGCCGGAGCCATGTATGCGCTACTTCCCATTCGTCGCCCCGCTCTTGGTCGTTGGAATCGCCGCCGCTTTGGCGCCGCCCGCGTCGGCTCAAGATTGGACCAACTCCGGGGGCAACGCCGCGCGGAATGGCCAGACGCAGTCCCTCGGCCCCATCTCCGGGTCCGACGTTCGCTGGAACACCCCCAGCGCATCCATCATCGCGTGGGCACCGGTCACGCTCGGGAACCGCGTCTTCGCCATCCGCGAGACCGGCTTCCCGCAGAACGGCGGAGCGGCCAACGACGCCCTCGTCGCTTGGAACCTCGCCGATGGCACCGAAGCATGGCGTCTGACGCTGCCCTTCAGCGGCAACACATCACAGGATTGGATCGCGTGGGTCGCCGGTGCCTCCAACGACACGGTCTACGCATCGCGCTCGGGCAACGGCGCAAGCGTCTCCCAGAAGATGATCGCGTACAACGCGGCGAACGGTGCCGAACGCTGGCGGAGCGTGGCGAACACCACCGCCGGAGCCTACGACGGCGTCGTCTTCGCCCCAAACGGCGATCTGCTGGTGGCCGACTTCCGCAACGTGACGCGCATCCGCGCGATCGACGGCACCACGGCCTGGCGCGTAAACAGATTGGCATCGGTGAGCGGCAACTGCGGCGGAGCGGCGACGGCGAATGCGTTGTTCATTGTGGACGCCGCGGTGGGCGGTCATGTCGTGAAGAAACTGAACATCACTACGGGCGTGCAGCAGTACCAGAGTTCGGTGATGGCTGGCTTCACCGCCCAGAACTCACCCTTCCTCTCCGCCGATGGAAGCACCGTCTACTTCGCTCGCTCCCAGAACAACGCGCCGTTTGACAACCTCTTCGCGTTCACCGACACAGGCACCTCCCTCACCCAATTGTGGGCCCGCCCGGTGCGTTGGACCACGAGCCATGAGCACGCCATCGGCCCCGACGGCAGCATCTACACGTTCCTTCAGGACGATTCGTTCGTGCGCCTTGATGCGGCGACCGGCAACGTCCTCAACACGGCGGGCATCCTGAGCCCTTTGGGCAGCCCCAACCTCTCCGCCAAAACCGCCGTGGATGCCAGCGGCATCGTCTATGTGTCCAACGGCTGGGCCAGCAACCCGGCAAACAACGGCCGCCTCTGGGCGTTTTCCGCCGACCTGTCGCAATTGCTGTTCGTGCTCAACTTCGACCGCCAGAACAACGGCGGCCCGGCCATCGCGTCCGACGGCACACTCATCATGGCCGATCTCACGGCCGTTCGTGCGTACCAATCCGCCCGTGCCCCATCGTGCGTGGGCGACTTTGACGGCGACAACGACACCGATTCGGACGACGTTCTGGGCTTCTTCACCGCGTTCGATGCGGGCGACAACGCGGCCGATGCCGATGGCGACGGCGACACCGACTCGGACGACGTGATCGTGTTCTTTGAGTCGTGGGAGAGCGGGTGCTGAACGTTAATCCTTGCCACGGACCGCGAGGGATGTGGCAGCGTCCGGTCGCGTGGTTTGCACGCGTGAAGGTCCGGAAACCCTCTTTATGCACGCCCCTCGCACTGTCACGGGCTCATCGGCCGGATAACCTTGAATGATGCGATTCATACTTCCAATCCTGGTTCTCTATTCACTCGTCGGTGCCTGCTCGCGCGCTCAATGCTTGCCCGCGTGGGAGCCAACAAGTGGGCTTGGAATGAACGGCGACGTTACCGATTTTGAACTTTGGGATCCCGATGGCCTAGGCCCGCAGCCTCTGAATCTTGTCGCAGCGGGGTATTTTGCGGCCGTCGATGAGCAGGACATACGAAACGTCGCGACATGGGACGGAACCTCTTGGTACCGGGTGGGCACCGGCGTGACCGGCGGTTTTCCGGTTCCCGGTACCTTCACGCTAGCGGTACTCCCCGACAACACCTTGGTCGCGGGTGGTAATTTCACTGCGGCCGGGGGCGTGTCCGCTGCGCGAATCGCCCGCTGGAACGGATCAGCGTGGTCGGCCTTCGGAAGCGGGTTTAACAATAATGTGCTGGCGACCGCTGTCCTGCCCTCTGGCTCGCTGGTAGCCGCGGGATCATTCACGGCGTCGGGAACGACTTTGATGAACAGAATCGCTACGTGGAA
>Ga0105044_10008158_pt1 | contig 14394 bp, 6 predicted proteins | sample MAT01_FD_78092 | JGI IMG/M metagenome (GOLD analysis project Ga0105044, IMG submission 78092) | Freshwater microbial communities from Lake Fryxell liftoff mats and glacier meltwater in Antarctica - MAT-01 | ecosystem: Environmental > Aquatic > Freshwater > Ice > Liftoff microbial mat | place...
CCGTCCTTACGCTGCTTATCGCGTGGTTGGCCGTCGGCCTTCAGATCATAAAAGCATCGAAGTTGCGAACCGTGGATGCTCTCAAGCTGACAGAATAGCAACCCCCGAGCGACATCCAATTGATTCATAATCGGCGTTATTTAATGCCCTGCACGTAACACTGTGCAAAGGCGTGAGTTTTTCTTGATACGCACCTCGCATCTACTTCACCCAATGTCGGGCAGCGCGACCGGTATTCCAATAAAGCAATTACGTAAACATCTCTTGTTGTGAAAAATAAGATAGACAAGGCCAATGTCGTCGAGATCTATGACCTCAACGAGATCCAAAAAGGTATGTTATTTCATTACCTGAAGGATCCGGACAGTAATGTGTACAATGCTCAACTGGCGCTTCAGCTGAAAGGCGATGTAGATCCCGATTTATTGAGAGAATCGATAAACCGTGTACAGTTGAACAATGAATTGCTGAGGTCGGTTTTCAACTATGAACAGGCAGGCAGGCCGCTTCAGATCGTACTGCGCGATTGTCCCATTAACTTTCAGTTTATTGATTATTCTTCTAAGAGCGGCGACGATCTTGTTCAGGATATTAATGTTTTCGCGAAAGAGGATCGGATAACCAGGTTCGACCTGGGGAAGTTGCCATTGCGCGTGTCCCTTATCAGGGAAGCGGAACGCTCGTTTATTCTCTACATTACCCATCATCATATTTTGTATGATGGGTGGAGTACAAGTATCCTCCTGGCGGAACTCTTCGAGCAATACCGATTGCTGTCGTCAGGAAAAGACCCATTGGTGATCAGCAAGATCCCTTACAGGACGGTCGCTGAGGGTGTTGGAAGGAATAAAAATAAACGTGAAACTGAAACGGAAGGATACTGGAAGGGTTACTTATCCGGGTACGAGATTACTTCCGCATTTCCGGAAAAGCGTCTTACAACGGCTGGCGCTGACTGGACTCGTAAACATACGATTACCTTGAATGCTGAGCGTATCCAGGGATTTGCAAACGCCCATAAAGTAACAAAGGCTGCAATTGCGTACGCTGTTTATGGCATCGTCTTTCACCGGTACACCCGGAACGCGGACGTAGTATTCGGTACAACCGTTTCGAACCGAGATTTTAGGATCAACGGAGCCAGCCAATTGATCGGGAACTTCGTAAATACTCTGCCGCTAAGGGTTCGTGATATTGCCGGCAAATCGTTGCTGGAAATCGCACGGGAAGTGAACGGCGACCTAGTGGCCAGGCATGAGTTCAACAGCACGTCTTACGGCGAAATTAAACGTTTCATCGGCCTGAAGCCTGGGGAGAACCTATTCGATTCAATTGTCGTTATCGAAAACTACCCGCTCGACGAGCAAGCAATGAGCGCGGCTCCCGGGTTGAAAATAAAGCTGCATTCCTCGTATGAAAATACAGGGATACCATTGGTGATAACCGTAATGTTTCGCCAGGAGGCACAAGTCGAGATCATTTATCAGGCAGATGTTGTTGCCGACGAGTTTGCACACGCGGTCGGCCGCCTTTTTACAACCGTCATTGATGCAATGGTTACGGATCCGGGCCAATGTGCCGAATCATTGCCGGTGCTCTCGAAGGACGAGCAATCTAGTTTGCTGATTGAGTACAACAATTCTGGTCATGAGTATGACACCGAAGCAACTGTTGTATCCATGTTCGCCGAAACGGCGGTACGTTACCCGTCGAGGACGGCTTTGGAACTCGGCTCGTGGAAAATGACCTATCGGGAACTCGGCGAAGTGTCAGGAAAGATGACAGTATATCTTCGGTCACTGGGAATCGGTAAGGGAAACCTCGTTGGATTAATGCTTGATCGTGAGGAATACCTGATGCCGGCAATTTTCGGGATCATGAAAGCAGGTGCTGTCTATGTTCCCATAGACCCTTATCAACCTGCGGAAAGAATTGCAGGAATTGCCAGCGACAGTGGGATGAAACTCCTGTTGTCGAGGAAAAGATTCCTTGAAATTGTTGGGAAGATTTCTTGTGCTACCGTAGACCTTGATTCCTCGCTGCCCGATATACTTGGGTTCGTCACCGACGATGTTGCACAAGCCGCCAGTGCCGATGGACCCGCATATATTATTCACACTTCCAGATCAACAGGAAAGCCGAAAGGCGTGATGATCAAGCACAGGTCGCTAGTCAACTATATCACCTGGGCAATCAGGAATTACGTCCCTGACGATAACACAGCTTTTGCACTATACACTTCTCTTTCGTTCGACCTTACACTAACATCTTTGTTTGCACCCCTACTGTCGGGAAACAAAATGGTAATTTATGGTCAGAAAGTTAATGAACTTCCGATCGAACGAGTGCTGGCCGACAACAAAGTGGAAATAGTGAAGGCGACACCCTCACACCTAAAGGTGCTGGTGGATACGGCGATTTGGGCCGACGGTTTCAAAAGCAGGATACGACGATTTATCGTGGGCGGAGAACGACTGGAGGCCAAGCTGGCCAGACAGGTATACGAACGATTTGACGGACAAGTTGAGATATTTAATGAATACGGTCCCACCGAGGCTACCGTGGGATGTATGACCTACAAATTCGATCCGAATGAGCCGGGGAAGAACGTTCCTATCGGAGTACCCGCACAGAATACATCCATTTATATTCTTGACAAGTATCTGAATCCAGTTCCCCGAGGTATTGATGGAGAACTGTGTATTGCAGGCGATTGCCTGGCGATGGGATACCTTCACAATGATGAATTGACAAATCGAAAATTTATATCCTCGCCAGCCATACCTGGCAAGAGACTCTATCGTACGGGTGATACCGCCAGGTGGCTCGAAGGCACTAACATCGAGTATCTGGGTCGGATAGACAACCAGATCAAATTACGGGGCTTCTGTATTGAGCCAGGGGAGATAGAATGCCAGCTGAACCAATTTAATTCTATTATCGAATCGTCGGTGGTGGCTCGTGGAATTGAGGGAAACACTAAGCTTGTCGCCTATTTCAATGCTAAGTCACGCGTCGATCAGGAAGAGTTGCGAGATTTCTTGGCGGCAAAGTTGCCTCAGTACATGATACCACAGTCATTTGTTCAAGTTGATGCGATGCCGCTCAATTCTAATGGTAAACTGGACATACGGGCACTGCCCGAGCCTTCATCCGGCTCCAACGACAGTAATCAGTATGCCCTTGGGGAGGTGCAGACGAGAATTTCTGCTATCTGGTCCGATGTGCTCGGTGTAAGCAAGGTCCCGGTCAACAAGAACTTCTTCGACTTGGGTAGCGACTCGATAAAGGTTATCAGCGCAAGCAGTAAACTTAGAAGAGAGTTTAAACTGGAAGTGCGGGTGACCGACATTTTTACCAATCCTACAGTTCAGCAACTTGCTGAATTCATAGGAAAAAAAATGCATCAGGAAACGACAGGGATTGCGGCGGTCACCAACAGCCATGCTGATCGCCCCGGCGCCTATCAGTGTACTTCTGAATCTGACATCGCCATTATTGGAATGGCCGGAAGATTTCCCGGCGCAGCAAACATAAACGAGTTTTATAGGAACCTACGCGATGGTGTTGAATCGATATCCCGCGCAGGCGATCCAAAACAGGTCAATGACCTTGTCAAAGCAAAGGGATATCTCGATGGGTACGACTTGTTCGATTCTGCCTTTTTCGACTACATACCGTCAGAAGCAATGGCGATGGATCCGCAGATGCGCGTCTTTCACGAATGTACATGGGAAGCCCTTGAAGATAGCGGATACAACCCATACCAGTTTGACGGCGCGATCGGACTCTATGCAGGCGCTTCCGTCAACCCACTTTTCAACATCAATGTAGATGACGAGGAGAGCTGGATCGAGAAGTGGGAACGTATGACTTTGGCGGACAAGGATTTTCTTTGCTCGCGAATTTCTTATAGGCTAAATCTCAAAGGACCCAGTGTCAACATCTCAACTGCCTGTTCGACGTCGCTAGTGGCAGTTGATTCTGCATGCAACGATCTGTTGGCGGGCAAGTGCGACATAGCCATCGCCGGCGGCGTGTCCATTACGTTCCATGATAACGAGGGCTATCGTTATCACAAAGGTATGATACTGTCTCCCGATGGAAAATGTCGCGCATTTGATAAGGACTCGGGAGGCACTGTGGGGGGGAACGGCGCAGGAGCTGTGGTGCTGAAGAAATTGAAAGATGCGTTGCGCGACGGGGATACGATTCACGCGATAATAAAAGGTACTGCAGTGAACAACGACGGGAATCGCAAAGTTGGTTACGCTGCGCCTAGCGTCGAGGGTCAATCAAAAGTGATTTCAACGGCCATCAGGAATGCAGGCATCGAACCCGATACAATTACCTACGTAGAAGCTCATGGAACAGGAACGTCTTTGGGAGACCCGGTCGAGATTGCCGGCCTGACGAAAGCCTTTGCTACCACCCGCCGACAATTTTGCGCAGTGGGTTCAGTGAAAACAAATATCGGCCACCTGGATGCCGCTGCGGGGATTGCAGGATTGATCAAAACAGTTTTATCGCTGAAGAACCGCAAATTGTTTCCGAGCCTGCATTATCGTTCTGCAAACCCTGAGATCCAGTTTGCAGAAACACCATTTTATGTAAATACGGAAACGAAAGAGTGGAGACTGAACGATCAAACACCACTAAGGGCCGGCGTAAGCTCGTTCGGGATCGGTGGCACCAATGCACATGTGATCGTTGAAGAAGCCCCCGACATAAATAGACGTGTTGCTTCAGTGAACAGCCAGCTACTACTACTTTCCGCGAAAACCCCCGGGGCTTTGAAGCGCAATGCTGAACGTTTGCTTCAGTATTTTAAGAATACGGAAACCATTCCTCTCGCCGATATCGCATACACATTACAGTCGGGAAGAGAGCATTTCGATTATCGGTCTGCCGTTGTTTGTTCTACGAAGGAGCAGGCTGTTGAAAAACTGTTGGAGATGATCGGATCGGAAAAGGAGCCTTTAAAGACGCCACAGCCCAATGCACCCATAGTATTCATGTTCACGGGGCAGGGCTCGCAATACCACGGCATGTTCGAAGGTCTGTATACATCCGAACCATTCTTCAAAGACGTTGTCGATTCATGTTTGCGCCTGATTCAACTGGAACGTGGTGACGACCTGGTGGATGGCCTGATTTTTAACCGTAATGGAAAAGCAAGAAAAACCAACCTGGATCTGACGGAATTTACTCAGCCCGTGATTTTCACTGTAGAATACGCGCTGTGTCGCCTGCTGATGCATTGGGGTATTACCCCTTCGTTTGTGATTGGGCACAGTGTCGGTGAGTACGTTGCAGCTTGTATCAGCGGGGTTTTTACCCTCGAAGATGCAGTGACGCTGATCGTAAAGCGTGGCGAATTAATGCAAAGTACAGGCCCCGGAGCGATGGTCAGTGTTTTATGTACGAGCAAGCAACTGAATCCATTGCTTGATCTGTATCCTGAACTCTCTATCGCTGCAATTAACAGCCCGGAACAGATAGTAGTGTCCGGCTCAGCAGCCGAGGTCGAAAGGTTCCAACGGAAACTGGACGAAAAAGGCATTGCGTTTCGAGCTCTCCGTACTTCGCATGCTTTTCATTCCTGTATGATGGACGACATCATGGATAAGTTTGAAAGCGTTGTTGGAGGGGTGAAGATCATGCCACAGCAAATTCCCCTAATCTCAAATCTTACAGGAAAACATGCTTCCGATGCCGAATTATCTCAGACACGTTATTGGGTCGAACACCTACGGCGTGAAATAAAATTCGGTGCCGGACTCGAAACAATTCTAAGAAATGGACCAGCGATTTTAGTGGAGATAGGTCCCGGTAACACATTGTCAACATTCGCCAAGTCGAGCAGAAGTATGACGGCACAACACAAGGTCATTCAACTGGTCCGTCGTGCCGAACAGACGGCCAATGATCTCGAATTCCTTACCCTCGGGATAAGTGAAATGTGGAACAGCGGTGCAAAGCTCGACTGGGCGGCCTTCCAAGAAAGGGAAAAGAGACATAAAGTGTCCCTTCCTACCTATTCGTTCGATCCAGTCCGGTATCCAGTCAACGAGCCACTGCGTGCCATAGGTAAAAATACTGAATCCTTGGCTCTCAAAAGGAACGAAGACACTTCGGATTGGTTTTTTATGCCGACCTGGAAATTTTCACCGATTATTGAAAACCGAAAACAATCGGAAGCGGGAACGACTTTAATATTCATCGACGAGCTCGGGCTATGCAAACAACTGGCCGACAATCTGTCAAAGTATGGACAGCGCTGCATTCTCGTAAAGAAGGAGAAAGGGTTCAATGAGATCACTCCTGATCTCTACTCTGTCAATCTGGAATGCGAGGGAGATATCAATCGCCTGTTTGAACGACTCAGGTTTCATGGTCTTCTTCCTGACAGGATAATTTATTCCTACGGGATCAAAAAGGCGACGGCAAACATTTTTACTTTCAGCACATTTGATCAACACTCAGAATCGATCTATGGTTTACTCACCGTCGTAAAGGCAGCTCACCAAAACAATGTGCTCTTAGGACGAAAGTTCGTTGTGTTGACAAATGAGTTGTTCAATGTTACCGGCAACGAAGCACTCCAGGCAGGCAACATCCCGCCCGGTCCGTTAATGAGTATCATCTCGCAGGAATATCCAGGTGTGTCGACATCGCACATCGATATTTCCCTTTCCGACGAGCCTCGTTATGCCATGATTGAAAGCATTCGGGAGGAGATATTAAGTAAGAATTCAAGTGGTACTATAGCCCTTAGAAATTCACGCCGATGGGCAAGGGAATTTCAAAATGTTTTCCTTACGTCGAATCCCGGCGTCGAGACGGGCATTGTTAGGAGGGGTCTTTACCTTATCACCGGTGGCCTCGGGAAACTTGGATATTGCCTTTCCGAATACCTGATGAAAGAGCACGACGCGTGTGTTCTCCTGGTAGGACGCACCGCACTGTCACCAATTGAAGAAGCAGAGAAGACGTATTTCCATGACGAGGATAAGGCGACTGCAGAAAAAATTGCTGCATTGCAACGACTTAAGGCACTCGGGCGTGGCGAGGTGGCGTATGTGACGACCGACCTTTCCGACCCGTTCACTTTATCGCAGGCAATTGCAATCGCAGAAGCCAAATACGGACCACTACGCGGAGTTGTCCATGCAGCCGGTTTACTTGATTTCAGGAAAAGTATTTCCGATCTGACCAGGAAAGATTTTGACTGCCAATTTCTTCCAAAGGTGATTGGCCTTCATAACCTTGTTGAATGTATTGGGAACCGTGAACTCGATTTTTGCATACTTACATCATCTCTCTCGGCAATACTCGGTGGTTTAAGATACGGGGCCTACGCTGTAGCCAATGGCTATATGGACTATTTTGTCAACGCGTCGCAGACCAGTTCAAAATACAAAAACTGGATAAGTGTAAATCTCGATGGGCTGGATCTTGATGACGGAACCGGCCCCGGTATTAGAAACGCAGAGCTGGTGAGCGTTTTCAAAAAGCTCCTCTCGCTTACCAGGCTTCCCCAGGTGGTTGTGTCTGTAGCTGACCTCCATCAACGAATTGTCGAATGGGTAAATAGGCCGGCAACATCTGTCGGCGAGGGGACTGAAAAAATTGAATTAGACACTACTGATCACAACGTGTCAACCGGTCCGGGTGGAATTGAAGGGTCTATACTCGACATGTGGTGTTTGTTCTTCGGAATGCCCGAAATAGGTATCGACGATAATTTCTTTGTTTTGGGTGGGGATTCATTGAAGGTGTTGACGCTTATAAATAGAATCGATCAAAAGTTAGGTTTGCGGATATCTATCGCCGATTTTTTTAGTAACCCAACCGTCCGCCAGCTCGCGTCCTTCTTCCCTCAAAAAAACAACGATGAACCGGAACATTCCGACACTGGTGAAAGCGCCGAAGATCCGGTAAGCCTGGAGCATCACGTACTCAGTCCCCTTCAAGAGCAGTTGTTTTTTATACATGAGTTGGATCCCTCGTCGGTTGCTTACAACATGCCGATGGTGTTGGAGCTGACTGGAGAGCTGGACAGATCGAAATTTACGAATGCCCTTAAACTGCTGATCGACCGACACGACAGCCTGCGTACATCCTTTGCCGTGATCGATGGCCTGCCTCAGCAAGTTATTCACAGGCATGTAAACTTTGAGATATCGGACTGTAGGGAGTCAGCGGATGTTGAAGAACAGGTTAAAGCATTTCTAAAACCATTTGACCTTGCTGTTGCGCCCTTGATGCGGGCGGGAATTACTAAAACTGATGCTTCGGGGAAGTGTATCCTGTTGCTGGACATGCACCATATCGTAACCGATGCAGTTTCCCGAGGCGTGTTGATGAGTGACTTCATTGACATTTATAATGACAAAGCGTTGTTGCCAGTAAAGTTTCAGTACAAGGACTATGTTGAATGGCTGGGAGCAGAAGATCAGAGGAGAAAGTTTGATAGTCAACTTGCGTTCTGGAAGAACGAGCTTTCTGACACTGTTGCGGCCCTCGACCTGCCGTCCGACTTCCAGAGACCTGCTGTGAAGACATATGGTGGCGAAGAATTTTATTTTGAGTTAACGACCGCGGAAACGTCGGCCCTTAAATCCATCGCCGGGGAGCATGGGGCAACGATGTTCATGGTATTGCTGGCGATATACAATCTGTTAATTAGCAGGCTTACTAATCAGCGAGACACGTTAACGCTGAATAGAATATTCCGGCAAACTTGAAAAACAGCCCGAAACCACACTGATAGAAAATTCCAGCCCCTACTTAGGCTCTCGATTTTTGTATTTATCGATATATTTTTTGGCGATTGAGAAATTTTTTGTGCTGACGGCTAGTTCCTGAATGAACATCGTGTCTTTGATTCCATATGTACTTGCCAGTTGCCCAATTTCCCTTTCAGTATTTTCCTCCAGTACCAACCACTCGCTAATAGTGTGACTGTAGAATTTTTCAAATACTTCTGGATTTGCTTTTTTGAATCGTTCAAGAGACCTTTTAGTAGTTCGTAAAACTATTCCGCAAGTGTCACCATAAATTGTTAGGAAGCTATTTAGATACTTCAATTGCTCATTATTCAATGCCCATACATTGTCAAGCACAATTAGCGGTCTTCCTTTAACATCTTTCTTCATACGGTCTTTTAGAATCCTAACAAGATCAAAAAGTTCAGCCTTCTTATAATTCAAATTTGAAAATCTGACATTCGAGCAAACGGTGATTAGTGCAACACAAACCTCTGTCACAACTCCGCTATATTGAACATCTGCATAGATAATTTTTTCGTGTGGATAGTCGTCAAGTAATTTACGAATTGCATGCTTCATTCCCACACCAGCGTGGCTTATAAAACCAACCTGAGTTGACTTATCTCTTGCATGCAAACATCCCCTAATAATTTCAAGCTGATTAGCTGTATAGAATTCTTTCATTTAACCCCAATTATTGTTACATCGTGCTTGTAAATTGAAACCCATCATCTTTTTTCTTATAATTTCCTCTTCTGTTTATTCTTGATTTTTTCGGATCAAACAATTTTTTTGGCTCTTTAGCAGGTTGTGCCAAACCAACCTGAAAGCTGGCGTCTTGTGTATCAAATGCTTTCTTTTGTTTAGCTCGTGTTGTATACTGACGAAAATCTGTAGCTCCGTATTCGTCACCTTGATTAAGAAGTTGATGAACTGCTGCTTCTCTGGACTGATGCATTTTAAAGAAGTGATCTATAATATTTCTTGTTTGCTTGCTGTAATGTTTCAGAAAATCAAAGTCCTTTTCTGTTCTGTCAAATTCTGCGCTAGGGATTTCAGTGTGAAGTTCCATTGTCATCCACTTTTCGCCACCGTCCTCATTGATTAAATAGGCAGTTTGCCGATCTTCAGGATCTATATATACTTCACAAGTTTGACCATTTCCTTTTTCTGCTATTTCTGGCGATCTATCGCTATAAACATATACCGTGGAGTCTTTTTTAATAATTATTCCGCAACCGCATATCGTTGCCTTGCGTTTTTCAAATAACATTCTTGCAACCTCATTCAGACTAAATTCCTTTTGACTGCTCCAAGATTCTGATGAGAACTGCTCATTCGGTTTATATCCAAAGGCATTATCACATCCGTTATTATATACATCCCTAAATAACCAATAAAGAAGTCTTGTCATTTCTTCCTTGCTTTTTAGATATTCTTTACTTCTAACAGTAATAAGGAATTCTTTATTCGGAAGAGCATTCTTGCTTCTGCTTGTTATTGACGCTCCTATATATGAAAATGAATGGCCAAGAACTTTATCCTGGAAGTGCCGAAATGCTCTTTCAATAGGATTTCGATTAGGGTTTTTGTTTGTTCCTAAAAGTTCTACGCCACATCTTGCCATTTCTTCTCGAAATCTTTTCAATTGTTTAGCCTGAAAGGCCGAATGTCCATCCATTACAATTTCTCGTGGCGCGCAGCCGCGAGCCCTAAAGAAATAGTCTTTGAGAGCTTGCTGAATAAGTTTCGAATTTTCCGTCTCCCCTATTGCGATTCCAAGCACCGCTTTTGTTCTTGCATCCATTACAATTACACAAACAAGTCGCATAACTATGCTTTTACCATCCTCATTAAATCCTTTACAAACAACTTGAGCAACGTATTCATCAATACATATTCTAACGAGTGGAGCACTTGCCGGTGTCATTACTAGGTACCCCGATATTGCGCGTTTGAATTCTGAATAATCGTCCTTCGCAAAGCTGATGCTGCTTTTGCATTCATTGCAAGCTAAAAAGTTTCTAATTGTCGAAGTTCCGAGGAAGTTAAATACTCCCTGTTCTACCAACTCGGGATGATCATTTGCAACATCGTCAAGAACCGCTCTAATCTCTTCAGCTGATGAATGCACAGGGTTTTCCATGACAAGTAATATGATCAAGTCCCTCATAAAGCTGTTTAGTTTTAATCTATTAGAAGTCTTAGTGGTAAGGCCGTGTATAAGCGCTGCAGGTAGCCCATTATTAATAACCCTTTTCATGTAATGCCTAAAAGAGTCAAAGGATTTGCTAGGCATCACAATTTCTTCTGGTGTATTATCAGAGTTTAATGATTTCTTAAAATGCGCGCTCTCGAGATCTTCAACAAACTTCAGCAAAACGTAATAAATAAAATTTTTATTCGAAAATGTCTTAGACTTCCAATACCGCACAACCACCTCAAGTATTGAGTGCAACTTGGCTGTAGAATCAACGCGGTTCAAATCCCAGGTATCTATATCACAATAATGACTTTTGAAATAGTCGTAATCTCGGTGTGCATGTTGTATTTCAGAGTATAATCGTGAGAATGAATCATCAATGTATTGATTTCGTGGATTGGACTTGACTTTCCCGGATCGAAGATTTTGCTCAATTGATTTCATAGTTTCATGTGAAATGAATTTAGAAATCGACTTAGGTAAATATTTGGCATCAACAAATTCTGGCGTGTGAACAGCATTTGCAGATGAATCTGGAAAGAGTAAAGTTAAAATCCCCTTATCAACTTGAAGGCGATTCCTGTAAAGTTTGAAATGTTTGCTTAAGAGAAAGTGAGCAAAAGCACTTTCCCTCAAAGTAATATCATGGGGAGGAATAACCATTGTTAAAATTGTTAGTTTAAATAATTTGGCCTCATAAGCTTAAAAAATAATTTATTAGAGTTAATCCTCACTTTTTAAGAACTATCAAGAGGAAGTTTAACGTCTGAAAGAAGGGCACATGGTAATCCCATACGGATAATTTGGTGAAGCTTCTTGTAAAACTTGTCGATTGAAGATAACGTCAGTTCAATGTTAAGGTCAAGCTCTTTAAGCAATTGGAAAACTGCATCATACCTATCCGGAAATTTCTTTAGAAATGGTATAATGAAATACAAGACAGCATGTGTCAAAGCCTTTCTATTAATGGTAGCTGAATCTAATTTGTAATCACTATAGGTTTGAACAAATGGATTGTAATTTCTCATAACCTCCAAGAGAGAATTTTTAAGGGAATTTAAGTAGCGAATAAAATATGGGTTTTTGGCACTTGGGTATAAAGCATAGAGCTCTTGATTTATCAGAGCTATCTCCGGTAACATGACCGACTTCTTTATTTTTGCTGGAATCAATTTTAAACAGAAGTAACTTCTACCTCTGTGGATAATTGAATCAACTGTTAGCTTATTGGAGTCAGTGAACAAGTTCAAGTAAGAGGATTTGATATAGATCTTCTCATTATGGAAAATAAAATTCGATCTAATAATTTGACTTATAAACTTCATTCTGAATGATTATAAATAAAATTTTGATTATGGCTTAAATTTGCCCTTTGGTCAATTGATAAGTCAAAATCTATTTCCCAGTTTACAGACATAGAAATTCTTTTATAGCTGGTTTTATAGATTAATTTTGTTGACTTCATCCATTATTGTTTCAAATATTTTATAGCATTTAGCTGAATTAATTTTGAATTGCTCAAATTCATTTTCGGACATTATTAGGATTGAGCCAAAGCCGTTTTCATTCAACTTTAGAAGTGAAGAAAGAAAAATCTTTTGATTAGATGTTAAGAGATGAAATTTATCTACCGCAATTAGTAGATAAAGTTTTTGATCGTCTATGAACATGTTAAGTTCATCAATTAGAGTTTTAGCGTTAATCATTTGTTCACGATTATCATTCAAACTATCAAATGAACGCAGCGTGGTTCCCGGCCAAAGTACTTTAAAAAAAGTATCGTATTGATCTTTTGTTTCTTGAGGACTAATGCATCGTACAAAAACTAAATGTAAGTCAATATCTTTGAGAGCCCTTTTGTGATTCTTCTTAGCATCTTCAAAGTAAAATCTTACATTATTTTCTGAGTTTGCGAAAACTGTTAATTTTCCCTTTGCGAGTCGTAGGAAGATATCGATGCTATGTGTACCCATTTTACGTTTTGTTTAATTACAGATCTGATCGAATGTTTACAACAAACGATTTCTATTAAAACAAACGCCAATGCTTTTCGGAACACAATGGGTTCAAATGTATCTGCATGAGGCAGGCGAAAGGAGAGTTAAATGGAGGAACCCGAATAACTCACTTTCTTAGATTGGATTCAGATGAATTAAAGCTGAATGTCTTCAAGATTTAAGTGCGACAATCAAGCATTTTTCAAAGATTCATACCGCAATATGACGAAAAACTATAATATCTTACATACCTGAGCAAAAAAATTGGCGCTTTTTTACAAATATTTTTCCAATTACTTTTGTTTGGATCAATATCTCGATTCGTAGCAGGGTTTATTATGACATTTGGAGAACGAGTAACGTCAATTAGGAAACAAAAAGGTTCATCGCAAGGCGAACTAGGCAGGGCGTTGGGAAAGTCTGGAGGAGATATTATAGGAAAGTACGAACGAGATGAGGTGACTCCATCAGTTAAAGTTGCAGCCAAAATTGCTCAGCAGCTGGATGTACAGCTTGACTATTTGGTTGGAAATAATGATTCGTTATTAGATCCAGATATTGTAAAAAAAATTCAAGAGATACAAAAGCTCATGCCGGAAGACAAGAGTCACGTATTTGCGGTAATTGATGCTTTTCTGGCACATGCCTTAATCAAGACAATTAGAAAGTAAATCAACTGTCTATATTAATGATATTCTATATTTTAGCCGTTATGAAAGAGGTAAGATGACGCCATTATTAGACCGCTGAAAGTTATTAAGGAATGAGACTTCCCTGTGATAATTGTTACTTTATTCCATCAAGAAATCAAGCATCTTTTATTGGAATTAGAATGGTCTCCTTAAGTTGTTGTTATGATAAGATTGGGCAACATCTCTTATTGCTTTAGGACAAAAATCAAAATCCGTCAAGAATTGATGCTTTCACTTTGACTGAGACAGATACGAAATGCCAAGAAATAAAAATAGAATCAGTTGTTGAATTAAACTTCAAATTTTGACCAAAACTGCCCTTTTTAAAAACTAGCTGTAAGTAACCCGACAGAACTGGTCGGAAACCCTTTAGGATTTGCCTACTTCTCATACCGGTTTCGTAGTACGAGAGTATAATTTTCGAAATGCCTCTCTCCGATCGATTTGATTAATTACAATAATAATTGGAGATTTTGCTACCCTTGACCACTTCTTTTCGTGAGAGTGTGATCATTGAAAGTTATTTCACGACCATCATTTAGCATTCTTATATAAGTAACTGAATGTCAAAGCTTGCGATGGTCAAATCATTGTGGAATGAATTGTTTGGCATCGCGAAAAATAATGGTCACTGATAAACGAAATAAAGTGGTCAACCACCATTGAATCTCCACTAAGCAATGAATAATATATTGTTCAATTTGTCTTAATATATTTACTAAAAAATA
>Ga0105044_10008159_pt1 | contig 14392 bp, 17 predicted proteins | sample MAT01_FD_78092 | JGI IMG/M metagenome (GOLD analysis project Ga0105044, IMG submission 78092) | Freshwater microbial communities from Lake Fryxell liftoff mats and glacier meltwater in Antarctica - MAT-01 | ecosystem: Environmental > Aquatic > Freshwater > Ice > Liftoff microbial mat | place...
AGGCGGTGGATGAGGCAACGGGTTCGACAGAGGTCATGGCGGTTCTCCACCTGCCACTTTGCCTTACCGCTTCAGGTTGCTCAACCGGTCAGAATTTCGGCCGGAACAGTCCCGCCGGGCTGGCGGTGAAGATTTCCACGCCGGTCTCGGTCACGCCACAGCTGTGTTCGCACTGGGAAGACAGGGACTTGTCGCGGGTCACGGCGGTCCAGCCGTCGGACAGGACCTTCACGTGCGGCTTGCCCAGGTTGACCATCGGCTCGACGGTGAAGAACATGCCGGCCTTGAGCGTCGCGCCCTCGCCGCGGCGGCCGTAGTGCAGGACATTGGGGCTGTCGTGGAACAGACGGCCGATGCCGTGGCCGCAGAAGTCGCGCACCACCGACATGCGGTTGGCCTCGACCACCTGCTGGATGGCATAGCCGATGTCGCCGAAGGTGTTGCCCGGCTTGATCATCGCCAGTCCCGCGTCGAGCGAGTCATAGGTGACGTCGATCAGCTTTCTCGCCCGCGCGTTTACCGCGCCGACCGCGAACATCCGGCTGGAGTCGCCATGCCAGCCGTCGACGATGACGGTGTGGTCGATGTTGACGATGTCGCCATCCTTCAGAACCTTGTCGCCCGGAATACCGTGGCAGACGACGTGGTTGATCGAGGTGCAGACGGTCTTGTCATAGCCCTTGTAGCCGAGACAGGCGGGCAGGGCGCCGTGGTCCAGGGTGAAGTCGCGGATGCGGTCGTCGATCTCGCCCGTGGTCATGCCCGGCACGACAAACGGCGTGATCATGTCCAGCGCCTCGGCGACCAGACGACCGGCCGCGCGCATGCCTTCCCAGGCCTCCGCGTCGTCGTGGACGCGGATTTCGTGGGTGCGGACGAAGGCGTCGCTGTCCAGTTCGGGGGTTTCGTACATCGGGGCTTCCGGGGCGGGATCGGGCGGTCTGCGTCGGGTCTCAAGTGGAGACTGTAGCACAAACCTCAAGCCCGCGTTGCCATGGGCCCTCAGTCGACGATGAAATGCGGCAGGAAGCGCGAGGTGTTGCGCGTGATCCGTCCCCGGTCCTCGCGCAGGCCGATGCCGGCGGGCTCGTCGCCGACCAGCCATGAGCCGACGATGGCATAGTGGCCGCCGAACCGGGGCGGGGCGTGCAGGGCCTGCCGGATCTGGCGCCCCTCGCCATAGCCGCCGTCCATCACCTTGCCGCGCCGGCCCCGGTCGACCAGTTCGACATTGGCGCCTTCGCGCGAGAACAGCGGCTTGCGCACATAGGACGAGCCGAGCCGCTCATGCGCCGGATCGCTCTCGAAATAGGCTTCCAGCAGATTGGGATGGCCGACGTGCCGCTCCCACAGCAGGGGGAGAATGCCCTTGTTGGACAGGATCGCCTTCCACGCCGGCTCCAGCACCGTCACCCCGGCGTCGGGCAGCGGGGCGGCATAGTCGTCGCGCAGCATCTGTTCCCACGGATAGAGTTTGAACAGCGCCCCGATCAGCCAGTTTTCGTCGTCGACGAAACGGCCGTCGGCGTTGAGGCCGATCTGGTCGATGGCGACGAATTTGGGGTCCAGACCGGCCTGTCTGGCCAGGTCCTCGAGGAAGCGCACGGTCTGGCGATCCTCGACGAAATCGGGCTCGGAGGCGAAATGCACGAAGCCGCCGTCGGGGAAGATGGTCCGGAACCGCGCCACCAGCTTCTCGTGCAGGCTGTTGAACTGGTCGGCCCCGGCCGGCAGGACGCCCGCCGCGATCTGGTCCTCCAGCCACAGCCACTGGAACACCGCCGTCTCATAGATGCTGGTCGGGGTGTCGGCGTTGTACTCGTACAGTCTGGCCGGTGACTGGCCGTCGTAGGCGAAGTCGAACCGGCCATAGAGCGACGGCTCGCCCCGGTTCCAGCTGTCGGCGACATAGGCCCGCATCGGCTCGGGGATGTCGAGCTGGTCCATCAGTCGCTCGGACCCGACGGCCTCGGCGACCAGGTCCAGGCACAGGGCCTGAAGCTCGGCCGTCGGGGCCTCTATGCCGTCCTCGATCTCGGCCATCGAGAATTCGTAGGCGGCGGATTCATCCCAATAGGGTTTGCCGCTGTCGTGATGCCAGGTGAAGCCGAGGCCTTCGGCCTTTCTGGTCCAGTCGGGCCGTTCGGCAAGTTTGATGCGTTGCATGGGGGTTCACCGATCCGCGCCCTTCCGCCGCGATGGGGGACGGGCTTTTCGCTGTCAGGCCTTTTCCACCGGCACCGACTGTTCGATCAGCGGCGTCACCACCTTGACCTCCTGGGCGGTCAGGCGGGCCAGCACGTCGTCGGCCGAGGCGTGGCCGGGCAGGATGCCGGCGTCGCGCAGCTTGGCGTCGAGATCGGCCCCGGTGCGCTTGTCCTCGAACTCCTGGCCGACGCGCAGCCGCTCTTCCTGGACGGCCTGACGCTGCTTGATGCGCTGCAGGCTGTCGGCGGCAGAACCGATCTTGGAATGGGCCCCGGCGGACTGGAGCGCGACGGAGGTCTGGGCCTTCTGGACCGAGTCATTGACCTTCACGATGTCGATCTCGCGCCGCAGCGTCTCGATCTTCTGGTCTGTGGTCGAGATGGCGGTGCGCAGGCGGGCCTCGGCCTCTTTCATGTTCTCGATCAGGGGGCCGCGGGTGCCGATTTCGGTTTCCAGTTCGGCGATCCGCCCGGCGACCTCGCGGGCCAGATCGGTCTTGCCCTGGGCCATGGCCGAGCGGACCGAGCTTTCGTATTTGCCGATCTGTTCGCCGAAGCTCTTCATCTCGTTCTCGGCCATGCGGCGCCGCGCCACCAGTCCGGCGAGATCGTCGCGGGCCTTGCCCTGGTTGTTGTCGGCGTCGCGGATTTCCTGATCGAGGATCTTCAGGGCGTTTGAATCGACCACGGCCTGACCGGCTTCATGGGCGGTGCCGCGGAACAGGGCGGACAGTTTGGCGAGCATGGACATGTGTATCTCCCGGTTCCGGATCAGGCGGCTTCAGCGCCGAAGGTTTCGCGCAACGACGTGGCGTCGATGGCGTTCTCGGCCAGGGTGCGCAGCTCGATCAATATGGTCTGCAGCGTCGTCTTGCACGACAGTTCGCCCATCAGCTCATAGACGTCCTCGCCATTGACCGAGGTGATGGCGAAATTGGACAGGGGAACCACGCGCTGGGCCCTCAGCAGGAATTCGTTGAAGGCGTGCCGGTCGGCCTGTTCGGCCACGGGCCAGAGCAGGACCGAACAGACGATCTGGGCCCCGCCGACGCTGAGATAGATCGGCAGGTCGCCGTATTCGTGCATGGTCGCCTGCAGGACCGGCTCGGCCCCCTCCAGCACGCGATTGGTCAGTTCGCCCTCGCGGACGAGTTCGGAGGCGTCCAGCGCCGCCTTGATGGCGGGAACGGTCCAGGCGGTTTCGATCACGGCGTCCATGGTGTGGCTTGCTCCAGAAGGGTCGGGAAAAGGATTTCGGCGGGATCGCCGGACAAGATCGGGGCCGCGGGTCGATTCGGTGACGATGGCGTGGACCGCCGCCTTCACGTCGCCTCTGGCGGCTTGGGGAACCCAGAACTCCAGCTTGACCATGCCCGCCTCGCGCCGGGCTTTGCGCCAGGCACGTATGCGCTCATTTGCCGGCGACAAGGGGCTGGTGGCGGGATTACGCATGTTTCATGTAACGCGTAACAGGAACACTTGACTTTGGCGAGGGGTGCGGCGAATTTGGCCAAGAGCGTGATCCCGGGTCGCGGCCCCGCGCGGTCGCGCGTAAGTGAGGCGGATGTTCAAGCGGATCTTCGGACAGCGGCCAGAGGAAGAACCCGTCAAGCAATTGGCGATGGTGCGCAACATCACGGTGGGCCGGACCGTGTCGCTGGACCCGCTGGCGTGGCGGCGGCTGGGCGAGGAGACGCATTTCGCCCTCGACCGCGACGCGCTGGAGATCACCGCCCAAGGCATGATCGCTCTGGACGACGGCACCTTCGTGCATCGCTTCTATACCGACGACCACGTCATGCTGCAGGCCATGAGCGACGACGCGGCGGGGGTCTCGACCTATGACTTCACCCTGTTCACGCCCTGGTCCTCGGCTTATCCGCCCGATGAGCGCGAACGGGGCCGGTGGCGCGACCGGCTGTCTGAGCCGACCTTCAAGGGCGCGCCCGAAGGCCTGCCCGAATATCCCCGCTTCTGGTTCTCCGACAGCGACATCCGCCAGCCGCCGGTATCGTTCTGGGAGAGCGTCTATGACGACCGGACGGCGACCGAGCCCTATGCGCGAATCTATCAGACCTGCATGCTGTATGCGCGGGATCTGGCGGGCGGGCGCGAGCTGATGATCGCGCTTGAGCAACAGCCCGAGGGTGGGGACGCGACCCACGAAATCATGATCGGCATTCCGCTGGAAATGGCCGAATTCCGCGCCTAGGCGCATGGGAGAGAGACGATGCTGGACTGGTTCGCATTTCAGACGGGGGCGACGGCCTTCATCATCGCCTTCGCGGCGGCGGTGGGCTTCTTCGTCGCCTTCAAATTCCTTTACCAGCTGGTCACGCCCTACAACGAGCGGGTGCTGATCCGGGAGGGCAATTCCGCAGCCGCCGTCGGCCTCGGCGGGGCCCTGATCGGCTATGTCCTGCCGCTGGCCTCGGCCCTGTCGCACACGGTCAGCCTGCCTGAGTTCGCGGCCTGGGCCCTGCTGGCCGGGGTCATCCAGATCGTCTCCTTCATCGTCGTCAGCCGGTTCGTCTACAAGGCCCTGGCGGCGCGCATCGAGGCGGGGGAGATGGCCGCGGGCATCTATCTGGCCTCGATCTCCATCGGCGTGGGCCTGCTCAACGCCGCCTGTATGACGGCGTGATCCGATGACCGACCCAACCCTGCCCGAAACCACCACCATGCGCCGGCTCAAGCGGTCGCGGACCCTTCAGGTGACCAGCCTGATGGCCACGGTCAGCTTCTCCATGGCCGCCTGTGGTTCGCCCCAGGCCAACCTGCCGCAGCAGCCCGCGATCCCGGCCCTGGCCTATACCTCGCTGGACGAGTGCAAGGCCGCCAACGACGTCTCCAACACCGATTGCGAAACGGCCCAGACCGCGGCCCGGACCCAGGCGGCCGAGACCTCGCCCCGCTATGCCACGCGCGAGGAGTGCGAGGGCCAGTGGGGGCCGTCCCAGTGCGAGCCGCGCAATCAGGGCGGCGGCTCGTTCTTCGGACCGTTGGCGACCGGCTTCATCATCGGCCAGCTGCTGAGCGGCGGCGGCTATCGCGGCGGCGGCCCGCTGTACCGCGGGCGCGACGGCCAGTATTCCAACGGCTTCGGCGGTGGCTATCTGTCACGCGACTATCGCACCGGCCGCAGCGTCACCAACGCCCGCGAGCACAGCCCGGCGGCGCGCCAGGCCCCGGCTCGCGCCCAGAGCCGCACCGCCGTGGTCTCGCGCGGCGGCTTCGGCGGCGGCGGTCGCGGGTATGGGGGCTGACGCGGGTCAATCATGACAGAGGGCTCGCCCACCGCCGCTGTCCTGATCATCGGCGACGAGGTCCTGTCCGGGCGGACGCAGGATACCAACCTGAATACCATCGCCCGCTTTCTGGCGGCCCTGGGGATCGACCTTGTCGAGGCCCGGACCATCGGTGACCGCAAGGGCCAGATCGTCGACAGTCTGAACGCCCTGCGCACCGGCCACGACTATGTCTTCACCACCGGCGGCATCGGGCCGACCCATGACGACATCACCGCCGACGCCGTGGCCACGGCCTTCGGGGTCGCCCTGCCGGAGCACCCGGTGGCGCTGGCGATCCTGAAGCGACGCTATGCCGAGGCGTTGAACACCGCTCGACGGCGGATGGCGCGCATCCCCGAGGGCGGCGTCCTGATCGCCAATCCGGTCACCGACGCGCCGGGCTTCCAGATCGGCAACGTCTTCGTCATGGCCGGGGTGCCGAAGATCATGACGGCCATGCTGGAAGATGTGGCCCCGCGCCTGCGGACCGGGGCAGTGGTGCATGCGCGGACCGTGCGGGTCACCGGCGTGGGCGAGGGCGACATCGCCGACCTATTGAGCGAGGCCGCGCGGGACAGCCGGGAGATCAGCTTCGGCAGCTATCCCTTCGGGCATGGATCGGTCGGGGAGATGGGGACCCAGCTGGTGGTCCGCGGGCAGGACGCGGCGAAGGTGGAGGCGGCGGTCGAGGCGCTGATGGCGGATCTGGCGGCGGCGGGGGTGGCGGCGATTTTGTCGCCGTGAGCGCGCCGTGGTATGTCGGGGCCATGGACGACGCCGCCCCCATTCCACCCTCCGCGACCTCGACCAGCGACGATGAGCTGGAAGCCTATGAAGCCGAAGGGTATGTGACCACGCTCGCGGCCGCCATGAAGGTCATGGATCATCGCCGAGGGTTCGCCGTCCTGCGACACGAGGGCCGCGAGATCATTCCGATGTCCGGCGAGAAATTCGAGGAATGGGAAGACGCGGTCGATAGCGCCGCGATCACCGAGGCGCTTGCCAATCCCGATCCCGAGGGCAGAAGCACGCTTCCGGAGGTTGCGCAGGAGTTCGGCGTTGTCCTGGCGTCCCGGCGTCAGATCTGACTCTGGCCTGGACAATCATTCTCGAGCGGAAGGCCAGGAAGGCGCTTGATCGCATTCCGCCAACGGACAGGACGCGAATTCTGACCGCGATTGACGATCTCGCCGCCGATCCTTTCGAGGCGCGGAACGTCAAGTCGTTGCAGGCACGGCAGGACTATCGGCTGCGTGTTGGCGACTACCGGATTTTGTAGACCCTCGAGCGAAACATCCTGACCGTCTTTGTCATCGAGATTTCCCAACGCGGCGGCGCTTACCGTTGGCGTCCGAACGCATCCGCCACCGCCTGATACGCCGGATTGGCGCGGCCGTTGGCGTCCAGCAGCAGGGGACTGTCGTCCTTCCAGCCCTTGCCCTCGTCGCGCAGCAGCCAGCTGTCGGGATCGCGCAGGCCCCAGGTGGTGAAGGCGAAACGCTGGCGTTCGGGCAGGGCCATGAAAGCCTCGGCCAGTTCACCGACGCGGGCGACCTGCTGGGCGCGTTTCCGGCTCAGGGAGCGGGTGTCGAGGGGGCGGTCGCTCCGCATCGAAAAATCCAGCTCGGACACATGGATCGGCAGGCCCAGCGAGGCGGCGTCGCGGAAGAAGTCGCGGATCTGGCCGGCGGGACTCTCGATATCGAGATGGGACTGGGTGCCGATGCCGCCGATCGGGGCACCGAGCGTCAGCAGCCGTTCGACCAGCCGCAGAAAGGTCGCGCCCTTTCGGGGGATGTTTTCGAGGTTGTACTCGTTGAGGAACAGCACCGCCCCGGGATCGGCCGCGCGGGCCTGTTCGAAGGCGCGGACGATATAGGCCTCGGGCCCCAGTTTGCGGGCATAGACGCAATCGCGCAGGCCGTCGCCGTCCTCGGCCACCGCTTCGTTGACCACGTCCCAGCCGACCATCCTGCCCCGGTAGCGACCGGCGACGGTCGAGACATAGCGGTCGTATTCAGCGGCGAAACGGGCGCGCGGCAGGTCATCGGTGAACTGGTCCAGCCCTTGCGAATACCAGATCAGGGTGTGGCCGAAGACGCCCATTCCCTGTTCATGGCCCCAGTCGACCATCCGGTCCGAGGCCGAGAAATCGTAGGCGAAACCAGGACCCAGGATGCGCTCTGGCTTCAGCTCCCATTCGGGGGTGATCTGGCTGACGTGTTTGCGCATCTGGGCGACCCAGACGGGGTCGGACAGCTGGCCGGTCATGCCGGTGGCACCGAATGGGAAGGACGCCAGCGACTTGAGCGACGCGGCTTCGGGGCCGGGTGCGGTCTCTGCCGAGGCGAAGCGGTTGCAGGCGGCCAGCGCGAGGGGGGAAGCCAAGAGCAGGCGGCGGCTGACCCTGTCCTTCTCCCCTTGAGGGAGAAGGTGGTTCGCGCGGCGAGACGGATGAGGGGGCTTTGCCATCGACTCCCGGTCCAGAGATGAGCGTGCGGCCGACGGCCCCCTCATCCGGCCCTGACGGGCCACATTCTCCCTCAAGGGGAGAAGGAAACTATGCGCTGCGCCGCCTCAGGCCCAGTTCGTCGAAGGCGGCGGTTTCACGCTTGCCGGCGGCGATGATGCTGTTCAGCCGGGTCGTTTCGGCGACGTGTTCGAACTTCTTCAGTTCCTCGAAGGCGCCGGACAGGGCGTCACGGGCCCCTTCCTCCTCGGCGTCGATGACCACGACGTCGGCCTGGGCCGCGCCCTTGCGCAGTTTCCAGCCGTTCAGATAGGCCTGAAGCAGCATGGCGGCGTCGGTGTCGTCGCGGGCCCGGACCTGTTCGATCTCGGCCTCGGCCTCCAGCACGGCGATACGCATTTCGGCGGAGGCACGACGGGCGGTGATCTCGGCCAGACGCTTCTGCAGCGTCTCGACCTCATAGTTCGAAATACGGATCAGGGATTGGGCCCAGGCGGTCATCGATACTCTCCGGTCACTGGATCATGCCCTGATTCAGGATTGCTTCCAGCTGGGTAAAGGAATCGGAAAGAGGCGTGTGATCGTCCTTGTCCTGGCCCAGAAACGCCTCAAGCGCCGGGTTCAGGGCGATGGCGCGGTCGACGATCGGATCGGCTCCGGTGCGATAGGCCCCGATGCGGATCAGCTCTTCCATGTTGGCATAGGCGCTCAGGCACTGGCGGGCGCGCTTGTTCAGCTCGCGCTCGGGCAGGGTCTGGCAGGCGGGCAGGGTGCGGCTGACGGATTTGAGCACGTCGATGGCCGGGAAGCGACCGCGTTCGGCGATCTTGCGGTCCATGACGATATGGCCGTCGAGGATGCCTCGCACGGCGTCGGCGATCGGTTCGTCATGGTCGCCGCCGTCCACCAGCACGGTGAACATGGCGGTGATCGGCCCGGCGGTGGTGCCGTCGGGACGGACGGGTCCGGGCCCGGCGCGCTCCAGCAGTTTGGGCAGTTCGGTGAAGACGGTGGGGGTATAGCCCTTGGTGGTCGGAGGCTCGCCGGCGGCCAGGCCGATCTCGCGCTGGGCCATGGCGAAACGGGTGACGGAGTCCATCAGGCACAGGACCTCGAGGTCCTGATCGCGCAGATACTCGCTGATCGCCATGGTCATATAGGCGGCCTGACGGCGTTTCAGCGCCGGCTCGTCCGAGGTGGCGACCACGACGATGGCGCGGCGCAGGCCCTCTTCGCCGAGGGTCTCCTCGATGAATTCGCGCACCTCCCGGCCGCGTTCGCCGATCAGGCCGACGACGACCACGTCACAGGTCGCCTGACGCGCCAGCATCGACAGCAGCACCGATTTGCCGACGCCCGATCCGGCGAAGATGCCGAGGCGCTGACCCCGGCAGGTGGTGGTGAAGACATCCATGGCGCGGACGCCGAGGTCCAGCCGCTCGCCGACCCGACCGCGCGAATGGGCCGGGGGCGGGGGCGCGCGCAGCGGATAGGCGGCGGGGCCGACCGGCAGCGGACCCTTGCCGTCGATGGGCACGCCGAAGGCATCGATGATCCGGCCCAGCCAGGCGGTGGTCGGGCGCACGCTGGCGGCGGACGAGACGATGCGGATGTCGGCACCCGGGGCCACGCCCTCGACTGGACCGAACGGCATCAGCAGGGCCTTGGCATCGCGGAAGCCGACGACCTCGGCGGGCAGGGGGGCCAGATGGCGACGCTCGATCTCGGCCCGGGCCCCGACGGCGAGGCGGCTGAGACCGCCCTTGGACTCGATCAGCAGCCCGTTCACGCCCGCGACCTTGCCGGTCACGACCAGCGGATCGATGGCTTCGACGGCGGCGATTAAACTGAGCAAGCGAACGTCCCCGGTCCAGGGGCTCAGGGATGCAGGATCGTGGTTAACGGGGTGTGAAATCTACCTTCAATAGGACCGTGCATCGGGTCCCTTGCGGACCCACAACAGGGTCGTCAGGAACAGGACGATCACGATCGGGGTGTCGAGGAAGGTGGTGAAGACCAGCCAGGCGTCACGGGAGAGAAGCGCCACCGCCACGGCGTTCATGCTCGCCGACACCAGGCCGATCAGGCCCATGCCGACGGCCAGACGGCCCGCGTCCACGTCGAACGTCAGATAGCGGGCCAGGCGAACCGCCAGTTTCTGGCCCCGCGCGAAAAGGCCGTCCGCAAGGAAGGGCAGGGCGCCGACGATGCCCAGGATGGTGCCGCGATGCTGGATGATCCGCTCGTCCTGGAAAATCAGGGAAAATGCCGCCGAGACCAGGCTGATGGCGATGCCGTACACGGCAAGGCCGCCCAGCAGGTCGATCTTGCTGATCCTCTGGACTACCCACAACACCAGACCCGCCGCCGCTCCGCCCACCGCCGCAGTGACCAGGCCGTACTCGCGAGCCACGAAGAAGAAGATCAGGGCCAGGCTGACGTCGGTGGCCATGGAGGGCCAGTTGCGCTTCCAGGCCGCCTGGTTGCGGGCCGTCGCATCCGGCGTGTTCTGACTCTCGGTCCAGGCGCTGAACTTTTTCATGCCTGGGCCATAGCCGAGGGTGCGGCCGGGATGGGTCTCATGGACAACCGCGCCGTCCAGCCGCGCGGCGAGGCCGTAACCCCATGAGCCGGCGGGGCCGACCTCGACCTCCAGCACCCGGCCGTCGGGGCGGGTCCAGGCCAGCCGGTGGTTGCGCAGGGTGTCCGGGTCACCCTTTTCAATGCTGTCGGAGGCGACGATCCGACCGTCGTTCGTCAGGGATGACCGGCTGCTCTCGACGAAGACCTCATAATCGACCGCGAAGGTCTGGCCGTCGACGACGAAAGACCTGGTCAGGCGGGACAGGCGCAACGGCATGGTGGCTCGCGGTTCAGCGGGGAGGCTCGGAATCTAGCCTGCCAAGTCGCCTGGCTCAATCGACGCGGTCAGCGTGGCGGATCAAGGCTTGTCCATGGACCCCGCGTGCCCCTCGCCATGATCGTCCTGCTGATGTTGGGGCGGCGGGGGCCTGTGCCCTGGTCGGCCACGCCGGGGCCCGGGGCTGTCTGGCGCTCATGGCCCTTTTCCGGGTCCACCTCCAAAGGCAGAGAAGAGAGTCGCGACTGTGACCAGTCCGACGAGGATCATACCTTCCGGACGTCCGATGGCCCCTGTGTAAACTCCATAGGCGACAACGTAGGCCAGCAGCGTTGTGTTGGTCAGCACGCTTGCATAGCGGGCTGTCCGGGAGGCCCGGTTCGCTTGTCGAACCAGGTTCATAGCGCCCGCGTACCAGAGCGAAAGGCCCGCTCCGATGAACCAGAACAGTCCCTCGTTCATCTCTGGATAGGCCATCGGGGCGGCGACGAAATTGTGCACGCATCCCAGCAGGACGAGTCCCCAGGCCGCGACGGCGTCCATGACCCTCAATCTTCTCACCGGACCGCCTTCCGTTGCCGAGCGCGAGCAATCCAAACTCATGAACTCTCGTGCCGTCGAGGAACGATGATGCGGTGATCTGCTGGTTTTCGCCGATGCCGCAAACCGTCGCATCAAGCCCCAAAGTCTTCAAAGTGAGGCACGGCCTGTTTCGCACCGGGTGAAAAACCACCGGCCCCGGCCTTGCGGTTCGTCAGGACGGCCTATCTTGTTGGGCAGCCCCGTTGCGGAGACCCCTCATGTCCGACGCCCCCTACGACGCCTCCCGCCATCTGAAAGCCGGGCGCGGCAAGGTCTATGCCTCGATCCTCGACACCATCGGCGACACGCCCATGGTCGGGCTGCCGCGGCTGTCGGCCGAGTATGCGCCCAAGGCCACCGTGCTGGCCAAGCTGGAGTTCTTCAATCCGACCTCGTCGGTCAAGGACCGGATCGGCGTGGCCATGATCGAGGCGCTGGAACAGGCCGGAAAGATCGGGCCGGGCGCGATCCTGATCGAACCGACCAGCGGCAACACCGGCATCGGCCTGGCCTTCGTCGCGGCGGCCAAGGGCTATCGGCTGATCCTGGTCATGCCCGAAAGCATGTCGATCGAGCGACGCAAGATGCTGGCCCTGCTGGGGGCCGAACTGGTGCTGACGCCGGCCGAGAAGGGGATGAAGGGGGCCATCGCCATGGCCGAGGACCTGCTGGCGCGGACGCCCGGCGCGGTCAGCCCGGCCCAGTTCGACAACCCGGCCAATCCGGCCATCCACCGCGTCTCCACGGCCGAGGAAATCTGGAACGACACCGGCGGCGCGGTCGACATCGTCATCTCGGGGGTCGGCACGGGCGGCACCATCACCGGCGTCGGTCAGGCGCTAAAGGCGAAGAAGCCCTCGGTGCGGATGATCGCGGTCGAGCCGACCGCCTCGGCGGTGCTGTCGGGCGGCGAGCCGGGGCCACACAAGATCCAGGGTATCGGCGCGGGGTTCATCCCCTCGATCGTCGACCGCTCGGTGATCGACGGCGTCGAACAGGTGTCCAACGAGGACGCCTTAGACATGGCCCGCAAGGCCGCGCGGGTGGAGGGGATTCCGGTCGGCATCTCGTCGGGCGCGGCCCTGATCGCCGCCTTCCGCCTGGCCGCCCTGGACGAGAACGCGGGCAAGACGATCGTCGCCATCATTCCCAGCTTCGCCGAACGCTATCTGTCCACGGCGCTGTTCGAGGGGCTGTAGCGGGTCGCGCGTCTTCCCTCGGTATATTATCTTCCTGTCGAAAGGCAGGAAGACATGGCGTTGAACATCAAGGACCAGCGGACGGATGAATTGGCGCGCCGAGCCGCCGAACTTCGCCAGAGCGGTATTACTGAAGCGGTTCGCGCCGCTCTGGAACGCGACGTCATTCTGCTTGAGGCGGAACGCGACCAGCGACGCAAGGATTTCTTGGCCAAGTCCCTCAATGCCCCCCTGCTCTACAAGGGCGACGACTTCGCCAAGACCGACATCGCCCGCGCCGTCTCGCCCGGTTAACCGGCGCGGCCTTCGCCTTGTGTCCGATACGTCCGAGCCAGTGGCCGCCGCACGCGAGGGCGGGCCATCCAGCCGATGACGAACGGGGCCAGCATGTGCGGCATGGTCAGGATGGACAGGGTCATGAAGCTGGCCGCGACCAGACGCGAGGCGGCGTCGGCGCGAAGCTCGAGCCCGTAGAGGCCGGCGGCGATGAGGCCGGCCGCCGCCGTCATGGGCAGGATGATCCTGACCCAGACGTGTCGCCGGGTCCGGGCCAGCGAGCGCAGGCTCTCGCCCAGATGCCGGGGCGAGTGGAACAGGCAGAAATAGAGGGCGAAGCCGACGACCGGCGGCAGGACGATCATCCCCGTCAACGCGATGGCACCGGCGGCTGCGCGCCGGCGGTGGCCCGCCGACCACAGCGCGCCCAAGGCCACGACGCCGATGACCAGGGCGGTGGGCATCACGAGGGTCAGGGCATCCGTGACAACCGGCGCGTCCGTCCGGCCTGTCAGGGCGATAAACAGGCCGTCGAGTTCGGCGCGGTGCAGGAGCGTGGGGGCGGCAAGAAGCCCGAGGGCGAGGCCTTTTTCCAGCAGGCCGGAGCCGGAACCTGTCCAATCTTCAGAGAAATGCACCACGGCCACGATGATGAAGATCACGAGCGCCAGCACGGGCGCGTATCGCCACACGGCGAACATCGCGAGGGCCAGGCCGAGATAGACGGTGAGCAGCACGACCAGCCCGGTCACGGGACCCTGGGCCTGATCGCGGATGCGGTGCAGGTCCAGCGTCCCGTGTGGCAGGCCGAAAACAAGTAGCATCAGGCAGCCGACGGATGTGGCCAGCGATCCTGACAAGGAAACACCCGCAGCGAGCGCCAGACCGCAGCCCAGAAAGCCCAGAATCAGGGCCGTCAGGGGCAGGTCCAGGCCGCTGCGAGCGTGGGGAGGCATTGTCGCTAGTCCTTATGAACAGAAGAGACGGGTGGTTCCTGTCCGGAACCACCCGCCCTTCGGTCAGTGGCTGACCGCGCCTTGCGAGGTCGCGTCGCCGTACTCGATCTGCGACTTGCGGACCGCGATGATGTAGATCAACACGCCCAAGCCGACCTTGGCGATGAGGTCGGCGATCGTGTAGCCGATCTGCACCGCCGTCTCGACCGTACCGCCACCCATGTTGGTGTAGGGGATCATATAGACGATCGGATAAAAGCCCCAGGAGGCGAAGGTCAGCAAACGGGCTGACTTGATCAGGCCCCTGACGCTTTCCGGCTGGCGCTCGATCGCGGATCCCAGACCCTTGAACAGCTCCCAGACGATGTACAGGAACGGGATGGCCGACAGCGTGCCCCAGAGGGCCCTGGTCGAATTGTCGTCGGCGATCTCGCCCGGATAGCCCAGGATGATCATCAGGGCGGCGGCGATGCCCAGCTTCAGGGACTTGGACATGGTCTCGGACTGGGACAGGCGCATGACCAGGATCAGTTCGATCAGCAGCAGCGGCAC
>Ga0105044_10008160_pt1 | contig 14391 bp, 12 predicted proteins | sample MAT01_FD_78092 | JGI IMG/M metagenome (GOLD analysis project Ga0105044, IMG submission 78092) | Freshwater microbial communities from Lake Fryxell liftoff mats and glacier meltwater in Antarctica - MAT-01 | ecosystem: Environmental > Aquatic > Freshwater > Ice > Liftoff microbial mat | place...
CCGGCTTCGGTACCAGGTCGTCCATGCTGCCGGTGTCGTTGCTCTTCACGAGGGTTGCGCCGAACTGTCCGAGTTCGAGCACTGTGACCGACGCGGGCGACACCGCGATCCGCTGGAACAGGTCGAGTGGGAGCCCGGTGAAGTGCGCGACGACCGCCTTGATCGGATCGGCGTGCGAGACCACCACCACCGTGGCGCCGGGATGGGCGGCAACGAGGGCCTCGATCGCTTCGACCATCCGGGCCTGCATCGCCACCATCGCCTCGCCCTGCGGAAACCGGACCCGCGACGGTGCGACCTGCACGGTCTTCCACAGATCGAGCTTCATCAGGTCGGAGAGGTTCTCACCGGTCCAGTCGCCGTAGTCGGCCTCGATCACGCCGGGGAGCGGCAGGACCGGGAGCCCGTGGTGCTTCGCGATCAGCTCGGCCGTCTGGGTGGTGCGCTCGATCGGGCTCGCGTAGATCGCCGCGACCGGGACCGGCGCGAGTCGTTCGCCGGCCCGTTCGGCCTGGCCCCGGCCGTCATCGGAGAGGTCGATTCCCGGGGCGCGCCCCGACAGCTTCGAACCCGTCTCGGCCGTGACCGCGTGCCGCACGAGCACGATCCGCGTCGAGCGGGGCCCCGGCGTCGGAGGTGATTCGTCGCCCTGGGCGTCGGGGGCCGCGAGCGTGGGTTCCGGTGAGGTCACAGCCACCCATGGTACCGGCGGGGATTGTCCGCTCTCCCTCGCGTAACCTCACGGGATGACCGAACAACCGATCCGACTGTCGTCGGGGCTTGCCTCGACCCTCCTCGACCCCGAACCGACCGAGATGCTCGAAGCACTCGAGGCCGCGCTCGCCACCTCCGACGAACCATCGGGAACCCGACGCGCCGCGATCGCGGCGGTGGTGGCCCGGTGGCCGAGATTCCTCGATGGTTGGGCCCGGTTGGGTGAATCGGCTCGTGACCCGATCGAGGCCTACGCGTACTTCCGGGTGGGTTACCACCGCGGCCTCGATCGGCTGCGCGCCTCGGGGTGGCGGGGTTCGGGCTACGTCCCCTGGGTGCACGTCCCGAACCGGGGATTCCTGCGGGCGCTCGACGGGCTGCGGGCGAGCGCGGTCGCGATCGGAGAGACCGACGAAGAAGCCCGCTGCGCCGAGTTCGCCTTCCAGTGCGACCCCGACTGGGCGCGCGAGCGCCGGGACGCGTCACGAATTCGCCCGGGGAGGCGCGACTAGCTTGGACGTATGAAACGAGCCCTCATCACCGGAATCACCGGACAAGACGGTCGGTATCTCAGCCAGCTCCTCGCCGGGAAGGGATACGAGGTCTTCGGACTCATCCGCGGTCAGGCCAACCCCAAGGCCCAGATCGTGCTCGACGAGAACCCGGCGTGTGAGCTCGTCGACGGCGACCTCCGCGACCTCTCGTCGCTCATCGCCGCCATGGAGCAGGTCCAGCCCGACGAGGTCTACAACCTCGGCGCGATCAGCTTCGTGCAACTCTCGTTCCGCCAGGCCGAGCTCACCGCGGAGATCACCGGTCTCGGCGTGCTGCGGATGCTCGAGGCGATGCGGATCGTCGGCGGCGTCACCAACAACCCGATCCGCTTCTACCAGGCGTCGTCGTCGGAGATGTTCGGCAAGGTCCGGGCGACCCCACAGAGCGAAGCCACGCCGTTCCACCCCCGGTCTCCGTACGGCGTCGCCAAGGTGTTCGGCCACGACATGACCGTGAACTACCGCGAGGCCTACGGGCTCCACGCGTCGAGCGGGATCCTCTTCAACCACGAGTCACCCCGACGAGGGCTCGAGTTCTACACCCGCAAGGTCACCACGGCACTCGCCAAGATCAAGCTCGGGCTCCAGGAGCGGATCAGTCTCGGCAACCTCGACTTCTCGCGCGACTGGGGGTACGCGGGCGACTACGTCGAAGCCATGTGGATGATGCTCCAGCAGGACGAACCCGACGACTACGTGATCGCGACGGGTGAGACCCACACCGGCCGCGAGTTCCTCGACATCGCGAGCCGCATCGCCGGCTACGACGAGTGGGAGTCGTTCGTGAGCCACGACATCCGGTTCGAGCGGCCGACCGAGGTCGACCTGCTCATGGGCGACGCGACCAAGGCGGCGGAGAAGCTCGGTTGGAAGCCCAAGGTCTCGTTCGAGGACCTCGTGCGGATGATGTACGAAGCCGACCTCAAGGCCGAGCAGGAACAGCTCGACTCCGGACGCCGCTGAGCGACGAACACTCGACGATCAGGCCCGGACGCGAACGAGTCGGGCCAGTACGTCGTCGGCTTCGGCGACGATGCGGCGCACGATCTCACCGGCGGGCTCGAGGTCGTCGATCGCTCCCACTCCCTGGCCGGCCGGGTAGCACTCGCGGTCGGGATCGACGGCGGTGCCTTCGTCGCCGCCGAGGTGCATCCAACCGCCGTTCATCGCGGTGAACAACTGTTGCGGGAACGGGTGCAGCTCCTCGGGGTGCTCTTCGAAGTGGTTGGTCTGGGCGTTGCGGACCGCGCGGAGCGTCTTGCCGGTGAAGGCGCGGCTGACCACGGTGCCGTCTTCGGCGGTGCGGACGAGCGCTTCCTTGTAACCGGGGACCGCACGGGCTTCCGGGGTCGCGATGAAACGGGTACCGATCCACACTCCGGCGGCACCGAGCGCGAGTGCGGCCGCGAGGCCGCGGCCGTCGAAGATCCCGCCCGCCGCGACGACCGGGACGCGCCCGCCGACCGCGTCGACGATCTGGGGCACCAATGGCATCGTCGCGACGGTCCCCGTGTGGCCGCCGGCCTCGGTGCCCTGCGCGATCACGAAGTCGCACCCGGCTTCGACCGCGGTCAGGGCATGGCGGACCTTGCCGCACATGTTCGCGACGAGCACCCCGTGCTCGTGGCAGAGCTCGACCGCATCGCGCGGCACGCCGAGTCCGGCGACGAACACCGATGCTCCCTCGCGGATCAGGTTCTCGACGTTCGTCATCATCTCGGCCGGCAATGCGGTGAGCAGGTCGACCCCGAACGGCTTCGCGGTGCGTTGGCGGACGGCACGGATCTCGTTGACGATCTCCTGGGGTTGCATCGTCGACGCACCGAGACAGCCGAAGCCTCCCGCCTCGGAGACCGCGCCGACGAGCGCGTGGTACGACACGCCACCCATCCCGGCCAACATCACAGGATGCTCGATCTCGAGGAGGTCGGTGAGGGGAGTCTGCATCGCGGCACGCTAACGTCATTCCGTGGCTCACGGCACCCCGCTCGTCGGCGTCATCATGGGAAGCGATTCCGATCTGGCCGTGATGCAGGCCGCGGTCGACGTGCTCGAGGAGTTCTCGGTTCCGTTCGAGGTACGGATCGTGTCGGCCCACCGCACTCCGGAGTGGATGATGGAGTACGCGACCACCGCCGTCGACCGGGGCCTGCGGGTGATCGTCGCCGGGGCCGGCGGCGCCGCCCACCTGCCCGGGATGACCGCGTCGATGACGCCCCTTCCCGTGATCGGCGTCCCCGTGCCGCTCGCCCAGCTCGACGGTCTCGACTCGCTCCTGTCGATCGTGCAGATGCCGGCCGGGATCCCCGTCGCCACCGTCGCCGTCGGCAACGCCCAGAACGCCGCCCTCCTCGCGGTCCGGATCCTCGGGACCTCGAACCCGACTCTGCGCGACCTCGTTGCCGCTCGCATGCGCGACACCGCGGGCGTGGTCCTCGAGAAGGACGCCAAGCTCCGCGACCAGTACTAGCCCCGCCCACCCGACTCCGGAGTTCGTTACGTTTTGGTCGTATACGATCCGAAACGCAACGAACCCAGCAGCGGGAGGGCACAGCGATGCGGTACGTCCCGTACGGAGAGCTCGACGGCATCCCCAATGTGATCGTCGACGGTTCACCCCAGGCCGACACGGTGCTCACGCTCTCCCACTGGCCCGGGACCCCGACGCCGGCCGCGCTGCAGGACGACCTCTCGGCCCAGATCGCCTTCCACTACCTCGACCGGGCCGACCATCACGTGACCGCCGACGTGGTGTCGAACAACCACGTCGACCAGGACGGGCTCGTGAGCATGTACGCGCTCGTCGAACCCGACGATGCCCTGAGGCGGCGCGAGCAGCTCGTCGACCTCGCCCGAGCCGGCGACTTCGCCACGTTCATCGACCGCGACTCGGCCCGGATCGCGTGGACGATCGCCGAGCTCGCAGGCAACGGAACGGGTGATGGTGCGGGTTACCCGGAGCTCATGGAACGGCTGCCCGAGCTCCTCGATCACCCCGAGCGGTACCGCGCGCACTGGGCCGACGAGGACGGACATCTCGCCACGACCGAGGCCGGCATCGCCGACGGCACCATCACGATCACCGAACATCCCGACGCCGATCTCGACCTCGCAGTCGTGACCGTCCCCGCTGCGTGGCCGCGTCGGCCCAGCCACCGGTTCACGCGCATCGGCGCGAGCGTCGTGCATCCCGGCGCGATCCACAACGCGACCGACTGCTTCACCCTCGTCTACCGCCAGGGCCTGCGGTACGAGGTGGTGTTCCGGTACGAGACGTGGGTGCAGTACATGTCGCGCCGACCGCGCGCCCGCGTCGACCTGAACCCACTCGCCGAGGAGCTGACCGGTGGCGAGCCGGGTGACGCCAGCTGGACGTTCGGCGGGGTCGGCGACCTCGAACCCGTGCTGCAACTCGTCGGTGCCGAAGCGAGCACGATCGAGCCCGACGCCTTCCTCGAACGGGCGACGACGTTCCTACGGTCGGCGCCCGCCGCCTGGAACCCCTACGGCTGATCGTCACTCGCTGGAGATCGCCCGCAACACGTCGAGCTTCGCAGCCCGTCGCGCCGGGAAGTAGGCGAACAGCACCGCCAGCAATGCGGCGATCAACACGATGATGATGAGCTGCGGTCCCGGAGGGGCGAACTTGCTGATGCCCTGATCCTTCAGCGCCTGCACGATCGCCCAGCCGAACACGAGCCCGATCACGAGACCGAGCACCGTTCCGAGCATCGCGATGATCACGGCTTCCCACCGGATGGTCGACTTCAGCTGCGCTCGCGTCATCCCGACCGCGCGCAGCAAGCCGATCTCACGGGTCCGCTCCACGATCGAGAGCGCGAGGGTGTTCGCGATCCCGATGCCCGCGATGATCACCGCGAGGAACAACAGCGCGTAGATCAGGTTCACGAACTGGTTGATCGACGCTTCCTGGCTGGCCTTGAACTCGGCCTGGTCCTCGACCTCGGCGTTGGCGTACGGCTTGATCGCCGCGTCCATCGCCTTCTTGCCCTCCTCCAGGCTGACGCCGGGCGCGAGCTTTGCGTAGACCTGGGCGTCGAACTGCTCCGGGAAGTTCGCGGTGAACGTGTCGAGCGACACGAAGTAGTCGCTCAACCCCTCCTGCTGGCCGACGCCGTACTTCGCCGCGACGGTGAGGTCGGTCGTGCCACCGCTCGGGAACTTCGCGGCGACCGTGTCACCGATCTTCCAACCCTTCTCGTCGGCGATCCGCTCCGACACCGCGATCTGGTCCGGTCCGAGGTTCTCGAACGCCTTCGGGTTCGCCGGCCTGAGGTCGAAGAGCTGGTTCAGCGCCTTCGGATCGGCGGCGATGATGAACTTACCGTTCCCGTCGAGCTCGGCGGCCCCGAAGCGCAGCCCGGTGGCCGTCTCGATCTCGGGGAGTGCCTTCACCGCGGACGCGAGCTCGGGGCTGAAGCCCGAACCGCCGAAGCCGCCGGCCTTCGGCGCCACGATGTAGTCGGCTCGGAACGCCTGATCGATCGTCGCCCCGATCGATGCCTTCGTCGACGACGCGAGGATCGTGATGAGGGCCACGAGCGCGACGCCGATCATCAACGCAGCCGCGGTCGACGCAGTGCGCTTCGGGTTGCGCGACGCGTTCTCGCGTGCGAGCTCACCGGTGATCCCGCGGAACCTCTTGAGCGGCCAGCCGATCAGATCGCTCACCGGTCGGGCGATGACGGGGCCGAGGAACGCGACGCCGAGGAACACGACGACCGCCCCGACGCCCACGAGCGAGATCTCGCCGTTGACGAGACCGGCGGCGAGAGCCAGCACACCGAGACCCGTGACCACGAGACCGATGACAACGCGGATCCCGCTGTAGCCCGACTGGTCGATGCTCACGTCACGCATCGCGGCGACCGGCGGAACGCGTGCCGCTTTGCGCGCCGGGAAGACCGACGACATCAGGGTCACGAAGGTACCGACGCCGAGGGCGACGACGATCGTCCTCGTGTTCAGCACCGTGCCGCCGGCGGGGATGTCGATCCCGAAGCCGGCGAGCAGCGCCTTGAGTCCACTCGCCAGCACGATGCCGGCCGCAAGCCCCGCCGCCGACGCCACGAGACCGACCACGAACGCTTCGCCGAGGACCGACAGGATCACCTGGCGACCCGAGGCGCCGATCGCGCGCAACAGGGCCATCTCCTTGGTTCGCTGCGCCACGATGATCGAGAACGTGTTGAAGATGATGAAGCAGCCGACGAACAGGGCGACCAGGGCGAAGATCAGCAAGAAGGTGTTGAAGAACGAGAGGCTCTCCTGGATCTCGTTCTGGTTCTCCGCGGTGAGGGTGGCGCCGGTGATGACCTGGATCTTCGGCAGGTCGATGGCGGCCCGGATCCGTTGCGCCAGCTCGGTCTGCGACACGCCGTCTTCGCCCGCAACCGCGATCCCGTCGAACTCGTTCTCGGCCGCGGCGACCTTCTGCGCCTGGGCCGCGGTGAAGAGCGTCACCGAGGCACTGCCCGGTGCGTCGGCGGTGCCGAACTTCGCGATTCCCGAGATCGTGTACGACGCCGGCGCGGCCTGGGTGAGCACCTGCACGGTGTCGCCGACCTCGAAGCCCCCTTTCTCGGCCGAACCCCGGTCGATCGCGACCTGATCGTTCGCGATCGGTGGCTCGCCGGCCTCGAGGGTCCAGGGACTCAGCTGCGCGAAGTCGTCCCAGATGAAGCCGAACGTCGGCGCGCCCTGTCCGGGATCGCCGATCGGTTCACCCTTCTTGTCGACGAGCTGGGCGATGAACTGCAACTGGCCCTGTACCACCGGTATGCCGTCCTGCATCGCGACGCCGTCGACGCCGCCGACCTCGGGAATGAGGCCCGCGGGGATGCGCGGTCGGATCGTGCCGAACTGCGAGTCGAGCTTGTCGCTCGAGCGGACGTACGCGTCGGTTCCCTCGTTGACGTCGGCGAAGAGCTCGTCGAACGTGCGCTTGATCGTGTCGGTGAGGACCAGCGTTCCCGACAGGAACGAGACGCCCAACATCACCGCCAGCGCGGTGAGGGCGAACCGCAGCTTGTGGGCGAAGAGGCCCTTCAGCGTGAGCTTGAACACAGGCGCTAGTCCCCGAGGTTCTTGAGCCGGTCCAGCACGCGCTCGGATGTCGGTTCGAGCATCTCGTCGACGATCTTGCCGTCGGCGAGGAACACCACGCGGTCGGCATACGCCGCGGCGAGGGGATCGTGGGTGACCATCACGATCGTCTGGTGGAACTCGTCGACGGCGCGACGCATGAACCCGAGGATCTCCGCGCCGGCACGGGAGTCGAGGTTGCCGGTCGGTTCGTCGGCGAAGATCAGGTCGGGCTGCGACGCGAGCGCCCGCGCGACGGCGACGCGCTGCTGTTGGCCGCCCGACAGCTCCGACGGACGATGGTGGAGCCGGTCGCCGAGACCCACGGTGCTCACCACGGTGTCGAGCCACGCCTGGTCGGGCTTGCGGCCGGCCAGCGACATCGGGAGCGTGATGTTCTCCTCCGCGTCGAGCGTCGGGATCAGGTTGAAGGCCTGGAACACGAAGCCGATGCGGTCACGGCGGATGAGCGTGAGTTGCTTCTCGTTCGCGGCACTGATCTCCACGTCGCCGAGGTAGATCTGACCACCGGTGAGACGGTCGAGACCGGCGAGGCAGTGCAACAACGTCGACTTGCCCGAACCCGACGGTCCCATGATCGCGGTGAACGCGCCGTCGGCGAACTCGACACTGATCGCGTCGAGTGCGCGCACCTCGGCCTCACCGCTGCCGTAGACCTTGGATGCGTTCACCGCGCGCGCGGCCACCTTGGTCGGCGCGGTACGGGACTCGGACACAACAGACGTCACGGAGACGACCTCCAGAAGGCGAACACGGGGGTCCCGGCAGGCTACCGACCTCCGGGCACCACTTCGTGATCTGTGTCGTCGGTCACTCGTGCCTCCGGGTCCTCCGGGCGCCGCCCGAGCCAGACGAACCAGGCGATGCCGAAGAGGAACAGCACGATGCTCACCCAGGCGTTGACCCGCAGGCCGGCGATGGTGTTCGCGGGGTCGCTGCGCATGTTCTCGAACACGAATCGACCCGCGGTGTACAGGACGATGTACAGCGCCACGGTCTGACCCTTGCGGTGCGATCGCCGCCTTTCCGCCCACAGGAGCACCCCGAGGATGAGCAGGCACCAGAGCGACTCGTACAGGAAGGTCGGCTGAAACGTCGCGAACGCCTGGTACTGATCGGGTCGGTGCACGAAGTCGATCTCGACCGCCCAGGGGAGCGTGCTCGGCCGGCCGAAGAGCTCCTGGTTGAAGTAGTTGCCCCAGCGACCGATCGCCTGGGCGAGGACGACACCGGGGATGATGGCGTCGCAGAGCCTGAGGGTGTCGTAGTGGTGCTTGCGGGCGAGGATCACCACCGCGATCGCGCCACCCATGACGGCGCCCCAGATCGCCAGGCCGCCACTCCATATCTGCAGGGCCTTCAACGGTTGGTCGGTGTAGAGCTGGTAATCGGTGATCACGTGGTAGAGCCGCGCGCCGATCACGCCCGCGATCACCACCCAGACCGCGATCTGGGAGATCTCCTTGGGATCGTTGCCCATCTTCTTCCAGCGGTACTCCGCTAGGTACGTGGCTGCGACGACCCCGATCGCGAGCGTGAGGCCATAGAGGTGCAACGGCACGGGGCCGATGTAGAACACCCCTCGGGCCGGGCTGGGGATGAAGGCGAGGAGGTCGGGAATCACCGCCTGTCATGCTATGGCGTGGACGCTCCAGACGTCTCGTCGCCAGCGTTGCTGTTCACCGGGAGTTCGGACACGAATGCTCCGAGCCGCCCATCTGCGCGAGCAGGCCGTGCCGAAGGAGGGGACATGGGCATCTTCTCGCAGAGACCGCAGCGCATCGAACCGGGACCGGGCCAGGAATCGGTGTGGGACTACCCGCGGCCGCCACGGCTCGAGCCGGTGTCGGCCCGCCTCCGCGTGGTCCTCGGCGGGATCACGGTCGCCGAGACGACCCGCGGCTTTCGCGTGCTCGAGACCAGTCACCCGCCGAACTACTACTTCCCGCCCGACGACGTGGCCGAGGGTGCACTCGAACCCGCGAAGGGCACGTCGTTCTGTGAGTGGAAGGGCCGGGCGCACTACTTCACCGTGCGCGGCGGCGAGCGGGTTGCGCCCCAGGCGGCCTGGGGGTATGCAACACCGAGCGAGGCATTCGCACCGATCGCCGACCACGTCGCGTTCTACGTCGCGCCGATGGACGCCTGCTTCGTCGACGACGAGCTCGTGACTGCCCAACCCGGCGGCTTCTACGGCGGCTGGATCACCTCCGCGGTCGTGGGCCCCTTCAAGGGGGACCCCGGCACCCGCGGCTGGTGACCGAGACCCTGACCGGATCGCTATTTGACGAGGCGAGACATGCGGCGGTCGGCGAGGACCTTGCCGCCGGTCTGACACGTGGGGCAATAGGTGATCTCGTAGGCCTCGTAGGAGACCCGGCGCATCGTGTCGCCACAGACCGGACACGGCGTCCCCGGACGACCGTGCACCGTGAACCGGTCGCCGAGCTTCGGGGCCGACAACCCGCCGACGCGTGTCCGCTCCCCTTCGAGCGCGTCGGCGAGTGTCGAGCGGATCGCGCCGAGGAGGCGCCGACGCTGGTCGGCATCGAGCTTCGGCAACGTCGCCGTGGGTGAGAGCTTCGCCCGGTGCAACGCGTCGTCGGCGTAGCCGCGGCCGATGCCGGCGACGGTGCGCTGATCGCGCAGCCAGGTGTGGATGCGTCGCTTGTCGGTGCCGGTGAGCACGAACTCGGCGAAGGCTGCGGAGTCGGGCTCCGGTCCGAGCTTCACCAGTGGCCCGTCGTCGCCCGGTGCGAGCACCCACCACGAGGCTTTGCGTTCGTGCCCGTACTCGCGCACGAGCACGGCGCGGTCGTCGTCGAACCGGAACCGCACGACCGAACCCTTGCCGCGCGTCTTCTTGGGCGGCGACTCGAGGTCCAGGCGACCGGCCTGTGAGAGGTGCACGAGGATGCGGCCGGGCTCCCCGAAGTCGAGCACGAGGTACTTCCCCCGCCGCCCCACCGAACCGAGCGAAGCACCGAGGAACGACTCCGGTGCCGGGACGACGGTCTTCAGCGCCGAGAAGCCCAGCACGTCGATCTGTTCGAGCACCGCACCACCGAGCGCGGCCTCGACTCGCTCGGCGAGCGCCTGCATCTCGGGGATCTCGGGCATCGTGCGGTCTGCTCAGCCGCAAGCTGCGGGGCGCGCCCACTCGGGCGCGGATCCCCAGTCGTGGCGCGTCCGGCGTTTCGGGTGCTCCGGGTCGAACTCCGCACCGGCCGCTCCGTTCTCCTTGGCGGTGGCCATGGCGCTCACGCCCGCTTGCGTCGTTCTTCCATGCGCTTGCGGATGATCTCGCGCCGGTCCTGCACGTCGCGGTAGGTCAGCCGCTCGACATCGGCGCCGAGCCCGAGCGCGGCCTTCACCGAATCGGGATCGAAGTCGGCGATCGTCATCTCGATGCCGAGCTCGCTCGCGAGACGCTCACCGTGACGGACGGTGAGCTCGGTGTGCACCTTCTGAATCTCGTCGAGGATGTCGAGATCGGGAGCGAGCCTTGCGATGGCACCGTCGAGGAACATGAGGTTCTTCACGAACAACATGAGCTCCTTGGGGGCGCGGGCGCCGTAGCCCAGCAGCTTCTTGGTGAGGTCCTGGAGCTCGTGGATCAGCTCGTCGGCCTCGAGCTTCGTCGGGTCGATCGGTGGACGATCGAGGCCGAGGTCGGTGAACACGGCGTCGAGATCGGTGTCGGGTGGGAAGGCACCGAGGTCACGCAGCGCCCGCAGCTGCGAGCGGACGTCGCCGGTCGTGGCCCCCACGAGCAGCCACAAGAACGCCATCCGTTCCTTCTGGTCGAGACGGCCGGTGATCCCGAAGTCGAGCAGCACCGTGGTGCCGTCGGGACGGACGAGGAGGTTGCCGCCGTGGAGGTCGCCGTGGAAGACGCCGTAGAGCATGGCACCCTCCATGAACGAGACCATCCCCTCGTGCAGCACGGCCTCGGTGTCGACGCCGGCGCCCTGCATGCCGACCACGTCGTCCCACGCGAAGCCGTCGAGCCGTTCCATCACCAGTACCCGCTGAGTGACGAGCTCCGGATGCGGGCGCGGGACGATCGTGTTGCGGGTGCCATCGCCGGCGGTCTCGGCGAGCACCTGAGCGACGTCGAGCATGTTCTCGGCTTCGAGGCGGAAGTCGAGCTCCTCTGCGATCGTCTCCGCGAACAGCTCGACGAGCGCGGGCGGGTTCGCAAGTGCCGACACGGGGATCCGACCCACGAGCAACGGGGCCAACCACGCCATCGCCCGGATGTCGGCCGCGACGAGGCGGGCGACCTGCGGCCGTTGCACCTTCACCACGACGTCTTCACCGGTGCGCAGGCGCGCCGCGTGGACCTGCGCGATCGACGCCGCTGCGATCGGGACGGAGTCGAAGCGCTCGAAGATGTCCTGCAGCGGCACGCCGAGATCCGACTCGACCACGGCGCGGATGTCGGCGAACGGCTCGGCCGGAACCCGGTCACGGAGATTCTTGAACTCGGCGACGAGCTCGGCGGGGAACAGGCCCTCGCCGCCCGACACGATCTGGCCCAGCTTCACGTAGGTCGAGCCGAGCTGTTCGAACGACCGTCGGAGTCGCGCCGACAGGCCGGCGCGCGAGTGCTCGGTGCGACGATCACGTACGTACCAGACCCCGAGCGCGAGACCGACCGACCAGACCGTGCGGGCGATGCGACCGACGGGGGGAACCAGCCCCTTCTCGAGCATCCGGGGGACGTCGGCCCGGCGTCGGGCCCGCACACCGTCGAGGCCACGACGCCAGGTGAGCGCGTCGGGATCGATGATCCAGGGTGCACGGTCGCTGAACGCGCCCACGTTGCGGTCTACCGGTGCTGCATCCACGAACCGCACGGTACCGGCTGCGCCGGATCCAGCCCGTATGGCCCGACCCTCCTCCGCCACCGAACGGCACGCGCAACGGCCCCGGGATGATCCCGGGGCCGTTGCGTCGCTTCGCTGCGTCGACCGGAGCCGACGTCGTGCAGTTGGTGTGATCGGCCTGCGCCGATCAGTGGGGCTTCAGCAGCCCGAACCGTTCCAGGGCCGTGTACCCGCGGCACCGATCGCTTCACGGGCCCACTGGTCCTGGATCTCGGGCGGGGCGTCCTGCGCCCGTGCGTATCCGGCGTACCCGTCCCACGTCGACGGGAGTGCCTGGTAGGCACCGCCTGCGCCCGAGCTCGAGTTGACCGCCGAGTACCCGCCGGAGGAATCGGACTCGTGGGCGCGGATGCACGCCAACGTTCCGCTGTGCTCACCGTCGGTCGGAACCGCACCGGAGTAGTCCGGCGACGGAGCGTTGTTGCGGGTGACGCGGGTGCCACGGACCTCGGCTGCGGCGGCGGCTGCGGCTGCATCCGCTGCCGCCTTCGCGTTCGCGGCCTCGACGCCTTGCACCCAGAGCGCCACTGCGTACTGCTGGATCGCGATCGCGCGGTAACGCTGAGCCGCGAGATCACCCGCGAGCGAGAGCGGGGTGTTCTGGAGGATCGCGGCGGCAGGCCGCACCCAATCAGACTTGCCCGACTCGCGCGTGGACGCCTGTTCTCGTGCCGCATTCGCGGGGCCGGCTCCGACCTCGCTCGCGACGACGCCGAGAATCGCCATGACAGCCACTCCGCCAAGCAGCCCTCGTGCCTTGCTGCCTCCCAACTTCAACTGCATCTCCTCGTTCGGGGATAGGAACCTTCCGATCCCCGGACGCGCGCGTGCCGTCAGAAGGGGATGCGGGAAGGGGGACGAAAGCCGCACTTGGGGCCGACGTCACGACGACCGTACCCGCCACCGTCGGTGCCGTTCCAACCGGGCCGCAGCACAGAAATGCAGGTTCTACGGGCACAACGCGGCCGGAACCGTTCCCCGGGCAGGGATCCGCCGCTCACCTCGCGGGCGGGTCGGACGGTCCCGCCGTGACGAGAGTCACGCTTGCTTCCGTCGATTCCGGGCCCGATGGGAGGCCTGATCGATCCGACTCGCGCCTGCGCTCGGGACTGGTGGTCAGGAGCCTCCACCGCACGTAGGCCGATCGACTCATTCGCGCGTTCCGTGCTTTACATACTCACGCGGCGTGAGTGACAATCCGATTAGGACTCCACGGGAGGAATGTTCCAATGGCGAACAACAAGCGACGCGGCCCCCGATCCACCGGACCCGATGCGGCGAGCACCGCGCCGGAAGCGGTCGGCCAGGACGCGGTCGGCGCGGCACCGGGGAGCAGCGAAGAGAGCGTCGAGGTGGAACCTGTCCGTCCGAAGCGGCGCGACGCACGGCGCGCCGCGCGCGTGGAACGCCGCGCGTCGAAGGCAGACAGTCGTTCGGGCCCGGCCAATCGCGCCGACGAAGCGACCGTCGCAGAACCTGCAGCGTCGGCAGCCTTCGAGGCCACGCGGCGCGACGCCGCGCAGCGTCGCACCGAGCTCGCCGAGGTGGAACGCACCCGGGCCGCGATCGAACGCGCGGCGGAGGAAACCCGCAAGGAAGCTTCACAGGCGGAAGCGCTCGCGGCGGCCGCAGCCCAGCAAGAGGCGGCGCTGTTGGCGGAAGTGGAAGAGGCACGGACCCGCGCCGAGGAAGAAGCCCGCGCGCGACGCGCGGCCGAAGAGGTCGACGCGCGCGCGCAGGCACAGGCCTACGAGCGTGCCGCCGAAGAGGCCGAAGCGCGGCGTCAGGCTGATCACGAAGCCGCCGTGCAAGCAGCCGCCGACCAGCGGGCCGCGGCTGAGCGCGACGCGCAGCTCCGCGTCGACGACGCACGACACGCGCTGGCACTCGCAGAAGCCGAACTCGCAGAAGCCGAGCTCGCCGTGAGCACCGTCGCCGCCGAGACCGCGGCGGGCGAAGCGCAGGCGGTCGCAGAGGCGACCGCACGCGCGGCCGAAGCCGCTGCAGAAGCCGACGCGCGCACCGCGGCCGAGGAAGATCGGTTCCGCCTGCGGGCCGAGGTGTTCGCGGCCGCCGAGGCCGAGCTCGCTGCCCGACGGGCCGAG
>Ga0105044_10008161_pt1 | contig 14391 bp, 12 predicted proteins | sample MAT01_FD_78092 | JGI IMG/M metagenome (GOLD analysis project Ga0105044, IMG submission 78092) | Freshwater microbial communities from Lake Fryxell liftoff mats and glacier meltwater in Antarctica - MAT-01 | ecosystem: Environmental > Aquatic > Freshwater > Ice > Liftoff microbial mat | place...
TGGCAGCGTGAAAGGACCAGGGGCCGTCGATCGGGCGTACCGCAGTGTCGTCCTGCTGGTGGTTGGTCAGCGGCAGTTGGGCACCGGCGCGCGCCGCTGCCTCGGCCACTTCGGGTCCGAGCAGTTCGAGCCGGGCGCGCGTCATGCGGTAGGACGGCCCGGCGATGCTGATCGCACCACGTACCTGCCCCTGCCCATCGACGACCGGCGCGCCAACACAACGCACGCCGAGCAGGATTTCCTCGTCGTCGATCGCATAACCACGCGCGCCGCATATCTTGAGTTCGGCCTGCAGGCGCTTGCGGTCGGTGATGGTCAAGGGCGTCAGCGGCTTGAGTGCCATCTCCCGCACCAGCGCATCACGCACGGACGGCGCCAGCGCCGACAGAATGGACTTGCCCTGGCTGGTGCAATACGCGGGTTTGCGCTGCCCCAATTCGGCCGAGGATCGGTGGCTGTGCGCGCCGTCGCAGCGCTCGAGCAACAACACATCGAGCCCGTCGAGCACCGCCAGGTAACAGGTTTCGCCGGTCAGGTCGCGCAGCGTGCGCATCTCGCCCACGCAGGCGGCCACAAGATCGGGCGCCGGATCGGCCTGGCGCGCCATCTCGAAACACCGAAAGCCCAGCTGATAGACCTTGCGCAGCGGGTCGCGCCGCAACAGACCACGCGCCACCAGCGTGGCGAGCAGGCGATAGCTTGTGGTTCGCGGCATGCCGAGTTGTTCGGCGATGTCGGCCTGGCCCAGGCCCTGGGCGGCTGCGCCCACGAGATCGAGCACGTCGAGCGCCTTTTCGAGTGAGCCGGTACCTTCTCCGACAGACGCATGGTGCTGGGAGACATCCCATGTGTTGGGACTGACGTTTCCCTGGGTACGCGGGCTTGCCATAAGACGACATGGTACGGCCAACAGCCATGGAACAGGAGTTACGCACGAACAGGCATCGCCCTGCCACCCCTGGCAGTACCAACTGGTGGGACGATTTCAGGCGCAGGCGAGGGCGGCTGGCTTACAACACCAGAATCGCCCGGAAATCGTTCACGTTGGTGAAGGTCGGGCCGGTGAAGACCAGGTCGCCCAGCGCCTCGAAATATCCATAGGCGTCGTTGCGGTCCAGGTACTCGGCCAGCTTCATGCCCTGCGCCGCTGCCCGTGCAAGGCTGTCCGGGGCCACGAAGGCGCCGGCGTTGTCCTCGACGCCATCGATGCCATCGGTGTCGGCGGCCAGCGCGTAGATGCCCGGGTGACCCTGCAAAGCCTGGGCCAGCCCCATGCAGAACTCCCCGGCCCGACCGCCCCGGCCCCTGGCAACGCCGGGCGCACGCGGGCGCAGCGTGACCGTGGTCTCGCCGCCGCTGAGCAATACGCACGGGCGCTTGAACGGCTGACCGTGATTTGCCACCGCACGCGCCAATGCCGCATGCACCTTGCCGACCTCGCGCGATTCACCTTCGATCTCGTCGCTCAGGATATGGGCACGGATACCGGCCACCCGTGCGGCTGCCGCAGCCGCCGCCAGGCTGTCCTGGGGCGTCGCGATCAGATGTACCTCCTGGTTGGCGAACACCGGATCGCCCGGTTTGGGCGTCTCCAGCGTGCCTTGCGCCAACGCGGCGCGCACCGGCTCGGGCACCTCGATACGGTAACGCTGCAAAATCGTTAGCGCATCCGCGCAGGTGGTCGCATCCGGCACGGTCGGCCCGCTGGCAATCGTGCTCGGATCGTCACCCGGTACGTCGCTGATCGTGAGGGTCACGACCCGGGCCGGCGCGCAGGCTGCGGCCAGCCGACCGCCCTTCACACGCGAGAGGTGCTTGCGCACGCAGTTCATTTCGGAAATGCTCGCGCCACTGGCCAGCAGCGCCTGGTTGACCGCCTGCTTGGCGCCGAATTCGAGCCCGTCCACCGGCAGGCTCAACAAGGCCGATCCACCACCGGAGATCAGGCACAGCACCAGGTCGTCGCGCGTCAGTCCCTGGGTCAGTGCCAGCATGCGCTCAGCCGCCTTCATGCCCGCGGCGTCCGGCACCGGATGGGCCGCCTCCACCACCTCGATGCGCCGCGCCAGCGTTTCGGGGCGCGCCGGCACATGGTGGTACCGCGTGACGACCAGGCCGGACAAGGGCGCATCGGCCGGCCACAAGGCCTCGACCGCCTGCGCCATGGCGGCACCGGCTTTGCCGGCACCGAGCACCAGCGTACGGCCGCCACTGGCCTTGGACGGAGGGCTGGGTAGTCGCGCCTGCATGCTGTGCGCCGGCAGCGCCCGCATCACGGCAGTCTTATAGAGATGATCGAGAAACGCGCGTGCCTGGGCCGCGTTTTGCGGGATAGTAGAGTCCGAGGGCCAGTGCTGGGAGGTCATGGCCCGATTGTGCCTTTTCAAGGCATCCCGACGGCAACGTCCACGCCCAATCTGTCACCATGAAAACCCTGCTGATTCGCAACGCCCGGTGTGTTGCCACGTTCGACCATACCGACCCATCCAGGGCGCGCGAACTGCGCGATGCCTCCATTCTGGTGCGCGCCAACCGGATCGAGGCGATCGGTCCGGCGGCCGACATGGTACAGACGGCCGACGAGGTCATCGACGCGCGGGAACACCTGGTGACGCCGGGGCTGATCAACACCCACCACCACATGTTCCAGTCGCTGACGCGGGCCATTCCCGAAGTGCAGGATGCCGAGCTGTTTTCGTGGCTGCGCGGCCTGTACCCGCTGTGGTCCGGCCTGACACCTGAGATGGTGCGGGTTTCGACCCTGGTGGCGATGGCCGAACTGCTGCACAGTGGCTGCACCACCAGCAGCGACCATCTGTACATCTACCCCAACGGCGTGCGGCTCGACGACAGCATCGCCGCCGCCGCCGAGATCGGCATGCGTTTCGTGGCCTGCCGCGGCTCCATGAGCGTCGGCCAGTCGGCGGGCGGCCTGCCGCCCGACAGCGTGGTCGAGGACGAGGCCGCCATCCTGAAGGACTCGCAGCGCCTGATCGCGCGTTACCACGACGCCGCGCATGGCGCAATGCTGCAGATCGCGCTGGCGCCATGCTCGCCGTTCTCGGTCAGCCAGGACCTGATGCGCGAATCCGCCGCTTTGGCGCGCAGCACCGGGGTGCGGCTGCACACCCACCTGGCCGAGAACGACCACGACATCGCGTACAGCCGCGAAAAATTCAACTGCACACCGGCGCAATATGCGCAAGACCTCGGCTGGCTGGGCGCCGATGTCTGGCACGCGCACTGCGTCAAGCTCGACGACGAAGGCATCTCGCTGTTCGCGGCGACCCGCACTGGGGTGGCACATTGCCCGTGCAGCAACATGCGCCTGGCCAGTGGCATCGCCCCGATCCGGCGCCTGCTCGACGCCGGTGTGCCGGTGGGCCTGGGCGTCGACGGCTGCGCCAGCAACGACGCGGCGCACATGGTGGGTGAGGCGCGCCAGGCCATGCTGCTGGCGCGCGTCGCACGCTCGATGGCGGCGCCGGGCACCGACGCGTTGGGCAGACCGGTATATGGCTGCGACCTCGGGCCGTCCGAGATGGGCGCGCGCGATGCACTTGCGCTGGCCACGCGCGGCGGTGCGCAGGTGCTCGGCCGCACCGACATCGGCCACCTGGCGGTCGGCATGTGCGCCGATCTGGCCTTGTTCGATCTGCGCAGCATCGGATTTGCCGGCGCCGCCGTGCATGACCCGGTCGGGGCGCTGGTGTTGTGTGCCAGCCCCCAGGCGGCCCATGTGGTGGTCAACGGCCGCATCGTGGTGCGCGACGGAAAGTTGGTGACCTGCGCGCTGGAGCCGCTGGTGCAACAACACAACCGGCTAGCCGTCGACCTGACGCGTTGACGTCGGCGGCCGTTGGCTCAAACGAGGCAAACCCAGGGCGGCGGCGCCTTGGCGGGCGGTCAAGGCCCGCCAAGCGGTTACAGTGACCCACCACGCTGGCCCTGTACCGAAGAAAGTCGACCCATGCCAATCCAACAACTGGTCCGATCCTTGCACCCACGGTTCACCGGAGGGCTGCCGTGATGGGATGGTTTTCGCGCTTGTTCTCGGGGCACAGGGAGCACGCACCGGTGAACGCAGCACAGGAGCGGACCGAACCCACAATGCCGCAGGAACTTGCGGCGCAGCAAGAAGCACCCACTGCGCCGGCACCGTTCGAGGCAGCGAGTCCGGCGTCCCTACCCGTGGATCCTCTGCCCTGGTTGCTGAACAGCGCCCCGCTGACCGCCGCCGACCTGTCCGAGGCCGAGCGCTCTGCATTGCAGGTGCTGGACAAGACGCTCGCGCTGCCAGCCATACCCGACAACCTGTTGCCACGCGCCGCCGCATTGATTCCCCAGCTGATCGCGCTGGTGCGCCAGACCGACCTGCCGGTACCGGCGATCGCAGAGCGCGTGGGCAAGGACGCCGTGCTCGCCGCCGAGCTGATGCGCCTGGCCAGCAGCCCGTATTACCGGGTGCAGGGCGATGTGACCGACCTGGAACAGGCGATCTCGCTGATCGGCCTGCAAGGGCTTCAAACGGTGATTGCGCGCGTGTTACTCAAACCGATCTACCAGGCGGCACCCGGCCCGCTGGGCGGCCGCGTGTCGCCGCGCATGTGGGAACACTCCGAAGCACTGGCCCGCCACACAGCGATCCTCTCCGCGCCGGCAGGGCAATCGGTGTTCGACGGCTACCTCGCGGGCATGTTGCACGACACCGGATGGACGATTGCGCTGACGGTGATCGACCGTGCCAACATCACGCTGGACCTGCCTGCGTCCGAGGCCTTCGGCCACGCGCTCAACGAGCGGGTGCATCGTCTGTTCGGCCATGCCGCACGGCGCTGGGACATCACCCCCGGCTTCAAGGAGTTTGCCCGCGATGCGCGCCACAACGGACCCACCCTGGCGGTGCACCCTATGGCGGCCGTCCTGCGCGAGGCCCATGCGCGCTGCATGGCGGAGTTGTCGCCGCAGCAAACCGTGGCGGCACCACTGGGCAACTGACTGACAGGCCCTACACGGCCATGTAACGTCCGGGCCGGTGGTTGACCGCCAGCGTCCGGAATGCTGCAGACCCAGGAAAATGGAACGCAGCCGCTTTCAGAGTTGCCGAAGCACCGTCAGGGCCAGCCCGCGCGGTACAAAGTTCCGGAAATCCTGATCCAGCGTCAGCATACGCAACCCGCCGACTATTGCAAAGGCCGCCAGGTAGGCATCCATCCAGACTTTGGGCGATGCGCTGTCCAACGCCGACATCACGTGCCACAGGGCTGGCGTCCCCCTGGGCTCTTCGCGCACGCTGACTTGACGCAATGCCTGCAAGGCGTTCAGCGCCACCAGCGCGTCGCGGTTGGTCAGGCCTTCGGCTCCGTAGGCTTTCAATAGGGTGGGGGTGGAGGCCAGGCGCAGAAAACTGAGCTGTGTGGCTCGGCAAAAAACTGCGGGCTCGGCTGGCGTGGCCTGTTGCAAAGCGTCGCGAGCGACTTGGTGCAGTGGGTGAGTAGTGAAAACCGCCGCCAACCACACATTGGTGTCAACCAGCCACCCGGGCATGTAGCACGTCCTCCTCCGATTGCGTATGCTGCTCCAATTGCAGCAGGTCTTGCAAGCTGGCACGGGTTGCCGGCGCGTCGGCGCGGCAACGGATGACAGGCACCCCGCCCTGTCCGACCTGCACCATGGACCCCTCCACAGGCAGCCGGGTTGCTTCGGTATTGGACATGCCAAGACCCTGACGGATAAATTCAGCGATCAGGTCCTTCAGAGCACGCCCCTGGGTGACGGCGCGCAATTTGGCTTCGAGTACAAGTTCGTCCGGGAGTTCAAGGGTGGTTTTCATGAAGCCAGTTTCCCATCTTCCCAGTTAGCTGTCAAATGCTGTAGGCGTCCCAATACGCTCGATAGCTTCGGTATATCCGAGCCGGTCCGCATCTGGCTTGACTTGCGGACTTGTCACGGCAAATCGCTTGAGCCCACGCCCAATCGATTGCCTCTCACGCTCTGAGCCCAGCGGTCGAGCAATTGTGTGCCCGGGTCTTGCATTTGCAGGTCAATGCGCGCAATCTGGTAGGCCTGCAGACGCAATACTGGCCTGGGCAGGGGCGCGGGCCACCATGCGTATTGATCCCGTCGCCGTGCAAGGACACGCACGCGTGCCGGGGCCAGACCAGCCAGTGGAAGTTCCAGGGGGTGTCCTGCGAGTTCGACCACCCACACTTCCGGGCAAGGACCTGCTAAGACAAACAAGCCCTGTTGGTGCATGTCGACACTCACCCAAGCCAACGAAACGCCTTGCCGGGGCGCCAAGGCTTGCAGGACCAGGCCCGACGGCGACAGTCTGGCCTGATCGATACCGAACCTCGTATCGACCACGCCGCGCGGGCCGACCGCGTCGAAGGTGCACAGGGCGTCGACACCGGACCAGCCACACAGTGCGATGGCACAGGCCAGCCAGGCTGCGGCTATGGGCAGCATCTGACGCGGGTCCACATCATCTGGCAGGCCGTCCGCCCTCAGGGCAAGGCCCGACGTGGAGCCGGTTGCTGGGTGCAGGTCGCGGCGCAAGTTGCAAGGACCGAGCCACAGCGAGGCGCCACCGGCCATCCTGCGCGCCTGCTCCACCATGGCGGGCAAGGCACCCAGCGAGCGCAACAAGCTGTGGTCGTCCGTGGCATGCACCGTGGGACACAAGGCAAACGCGAACGCCTCATGCGGTGCAGGCACCAAAGCGGCCCGGTTGACATGCACGAAGTCGCCAAACGTTCCGACCACGCGCAACGCGTCGGGAAGCAAGTGCTCCAGCATCCGCATCACTGGCGGCTGGATTGCGTGGCAGGCGATCGAATGCACCTCTGCGCGGTCTGGCGCGACCAGACAGGGCGCCATGGCCTGCACATCCTGTTCGTCCACGCGGACGAGTACCAGTTTGGGCTGCAACCGGGCCGCCCGCGCGCGCGCCAGGAGCGCTCCCAGCAACCCGCCCTCGCCCTGCAAAATGCGAATCGAGGCGAATGTCGCACCCACTTCGCCGATCCGGCGCCAGCACTCCCCGTCGACCGCAATTTGTCCGGCCCCGACGTTCAACCCCAGCACCGGCAATCTGCCTTCGGGTGCCCGCATGCGCGCCGTCGGCGCCGCTGGCGTCGCGACCACACCGGCGCATGGTCTCGTCCCGCGTCGGATGGCGACCCGAATGCGCTGGTGGATTTCCTGCCCATCCTCAATGCGGTAGGGAGTGGGCGCCGACAGGGGTCGGTTGTAGAACTTGAAGCACGGATCTAGCCAGTTGCGATGGTCCTCGACCTCGAAGTCGTCGCCTTCGAACTCCAAGCGAACCTGCCATCCCCGGTCGTCGCGCACTTCCACAGCTCGCAGTGGCGGCAGCGGCTGGTGCGCGGCGATCGCCAGCGGCAACACTGCCTCGCTGCGGCCACCCAGCGCATCTGTTATGACGGCAGGCGCACCCGCGAATCGATCGCATGGCAAGAGCAGAACCAGGCCTGCGCGGTTGACGGTGACGGCCCCACAGGCTCGCATTGTCAGTTCGACATCCAGGCCGTCGGCGTGGCCGGTCCATGTCACTTGCCAGGCCAGGCTGCTTTGCTCGACTGCCGTCTTTCCGCGAAGCACCAGCCCGCCCCAGCGATCTACGCAGGATCGGCGCCGCAAGGACTGAGGCGCCAAGGTATGCCAGAGACGATTGCGAATGCCGAGCCCGATTTCCGCAATCAGGGTGACACCGTCCATCTGCAGCGACTGCAACGCTGCCCCCTGCTGCATGGCAACCAAGGGGCCGACGACAAGAGAGCGGCCCGGCCCGACAAGCATCGCTGACTAAACCGCTTCCAGGTTCGCGCCATGACGGGTCAGCGCCTGCCGAAACTCTTCGTGGTCCAGCACCTCGCGATTGACGACGTACCGCGGTGCCAACCCGATCGCCGCGCAGCGTATCGCGTCGACACAGGACGCACCGATGGCAGCAAAACTCTGGTCGGTCCACGAAAGGGCATGGGGCGTTAGGATCGTGTTGGGCAAGCGCAGAATGCGGGCGTCCGCTGGCGGGGGCTCCGGATCGAACACGTCGAGGCCGGCGCCGGCGATGCGACCATCGACCAGCGCTTGTTCAAGCGCATGCTGATCGATGACCGGCCCGCGCGCGGTATTGACCAGGAAGGCGGTGGGTTTCATCATCGCCAGTCGCTCGGCATTGACCAGGTGACGCGTTTCGGTGGTCAGCGGGCAATGGATGGCCAGGAAATCAGCCTCGCGAAATGCCGTTTCCTGATCGACGAGTATCACCTTGCACTCGGCTGCGCGCTGCGGGTCGGCAAATGGGTCGCAAGCGATATGGCGCATGTCGAAGGGCGCCGCCAGGCGGAACATTTCGAGCCCGATATTACCCAGCCCAATGCTTGCCAGCGTGCGTCCGGTCAGTCCCACACCCATGTGGTCGATGCGCTTGGCAAAACCGTCCGGACCCTGGCGCACCAACGCGTCTTTGATCATCAGCCGGCCGGCGAGCGCCAGCACCAGGGTAAGGGCAGCCACCGCGACTGGTCTGCGAACCGCGTCGGGCGTGACGCACAGTGCAATGCCGGCCTTGCTGCAGGCCGCAACATCGACCTTGTCGTAACCGACGCCGAATCGCGCCACAACACACAATCGCCTGCTGGTGCGCAAAGCGTCCGCCGGCAAGGTCTCGCCCGCCAATATCAGGCCATCGAGCTCCCGCAGGTCCTCTGGCCGGATCACCGGGCCGTTGTGCAGCGACACCGTCTGCAAGCGCGGGTCGGCGTCCATGACGTGGGGGTCGAATCCGGGAAAGTTCCAGCCACCGTCGCTGCGGCGAAACGCTGCGCTAAAACCGACGCGAAATCTAGCCATGCTCCACCCCCGCCCGCACAGCCTCGATCCCCTTGGTCAGTGCCATCTGGTAGGTCTGCGTGTCGGTAGACAACGCGATGCACTGGAATCCGGCGCGCGACAGCGCAATCGCCTCATCGACCGAGCGCGCCAATCGTCCCGCCAACTTGTTATGGGCAACTGTTGCAGCCAATACAGTGGCGACGCTGTCCTTGAATGCAGCATGGTCGAAGTCTGCCGGACGCCCGATGGAACTGGAAAGATCCATATGCCCGATCCAAAGGCAATCGATGCCAGGAACCGACGCGATGTCCGACGCAGCGCTCACCCCCTGGACCGACTCGATCTGAACAAACACGGCCAATGCCGCATTGGCGGCACTGGCCTTGTCCGTGAAGGCGCCGCCACGGTACCGGTCATGCATCAGTATCTGGCCGATGCCCCGCCGTCCTTCGGGCACATACTTGACCGAGTCGATGATGGCCTGTGCCTGCGCCTTCGACTCGACATTCGGCGCCATGACACCGTCGGCTCCGATATCGCAGACCCGCGCCAGGTCCTTGCGCTCACACGACGGCGCGCGCACCACGATGGGCAGGCCCGCTGCGCGTGCCGACAGCACAGTCTGCTTGGCCGTCTCGAATCCGAAAGCACTGTGCTCGAGGTCCAACACCACAAAGTCGGCGCCGGCATTGCGGACCAGGTAGCCGATGCCGGGTGTGGCGAACTCAAACAGGAAGTGCCCGAGCAGTGGTGGCTTGCCAGCCAGAAGCGTTTCGCGAAAGCCCACTTTTTCCTCCAATCGATCGCGTTGGATGCGGTGCTCGGTGATAAAGGCTGCTTGCATTGCCCACGTTGCGAACCGTTTTTGCATTCATCACTTATGTACTCATGTACTGGTATGATGAGATGATATACTATTTCCACCCGCCCAACCGATTTCATGGCGCGACGCGCTCGAAGTCGATTCGCATTGCCCACATCTACCCAACGAAAGGACCCACCATGGCATCGAACCAGCTAACCGATCGGCGTCGCGTCTTGCGCGGCTTGGCAGTGGCCGCCACATTGCCGACGATCTTGGCGCGACCCGCCTGGTCGCAGGCCAACCCGGTGAAGATCAGTTTCGGTTGGCCGTTCGCCAATGGCACGCAGGGCATCGAGGAGTTGGCCAAGCGGTTCTCGGAGGAAAAACGCACGATCCAGGTCGAGGTCCAGGTGATCCCACAGGCACAAGTCCTGCCACGCCTGACGACTGCGTTCACCGGTGGGCAGGCTCCTGACTGTCTCGGGATGTCGGACGCCTGGTTGGCGCAGTTTGCCGGCGGCGGCTGGCTCAGCGATCTGGAAGACCTGATATCGGCCAGCGGAATTGAAAAGGAACTCGTACCGGCGTCGATGCAACTCGCTCGCCTGTACAAAGGGCGCGCCTACTACGCCGGGTTCGTCGTCGAGCCCTATGCTGTGTACTACAACAAAAAGCACTACGCCGAAGCAGGCATCAGCCAGGCGCCACGGGACGTCGATGAATTCCGCAATACCGCGATCAAGTTGACCAACCGCGCTCGCAACCGCTATGGGTACTACGCCATGGGCGGCTCAGGTTGGCAGTTTCAGCAGTGGTCCACGTGGATGGTCAACCATGGCGGACTGGGCGTCGCCAATACGATGTACGACGCGCAGGGCAAATGTGTACTTGCCAGTGCCAAACATATCGAGGGGCTGGAGAAATGGGTGGCGCTGTACCAGGTCGACAAGGTTTCGCCGCCGGCTTCCGCCACCGGCACCTTCCAGGACCAGACCAACGCCTTCAATGCAGGGCAGATAGGCACCGTCATGGGCTGGGGGCAGTACCTGTCGACATTGGCCAACGGCATAGGGGAGGAAAACCTCGGAACCGCTCTGCCCCCGATGGGACCGGCTGGCCAGTTCTTCTTTTACGGTGGCAACGGTTTTGCCATCAACAAGAACACCGCCCACCGTGAGGCATGCTGGGAGTTCATCCGGTTCATGCTGCGTGCGGACAACAATGCGCGCTGGAACCAGACGGGCGGGGCGATTCCGACGGCGCGCCAAGCATGGAGCGCCGACTGGCTCAAGGCCCCGAAGTATGTTGCACCGATGGAGATGATCAATCGCGCCAACGCCCTGATCAACAATCCGCGCTACTTGCCGGGATACGGCAGTTTCCAGACCCAATTCGCACCCGAACAGATTCAACGGACCTTGCTGGGCAGGCAAACTGCGGCAGAACACGCCAAGGCGGTCGCGAACGCGCTAGACGAGCTTCGTGCAAAGGCCGGCTAAGCGCAACGGGTGGCAATGCTGGCTCCCTTCACTCCCTTCACTCCCGCCGTTCCGCTCGCTGTGACCGTCGACACGCCGCGCTGGAACTGGAGGCGCAGTTGGCGCCGAACCGGGCTGCCCTGGCTGTACGTCTCTCCGGTGGCGATCCTGGTCGCCACGGGCGTGCTGTATCCGCTGGTGTATGTGCTTTTCTTGGCCACGGTCGACTACTCACCCTATCTCGGCAAGGCGGCAGTCGACGTCGGGATGCGGAACTACCTGCGCGTGCTGGACGATCCCGGCTTTTGGAGTGCACTTTGGGCCTCCATCATCTGGGTACTGGGATCGGTAGTGCCGCAGTTCATGCTTGGCCTTGCAATGGCTCTGGTACTCAACGAAAAGTTCCGCGGCCGCGGCTTTGTGCGTACCGTCATCCTGGCACCCTGGGCTGTGTCGGGCGTCGTCACCGGATTCATCTGGCTGTGGTTGTTCGACGGCACGATCGGAGTCATCAACGACCTGCTGCTGCGCGCCACTGTCATCGACGAACCAGTGGCCTGGGGAATCAACAGCCTGACTACCTGGCTCATGGTGTTTGTGGCGAACGCCTGGCGCGGCGCGCCCTTTTTTGCCATCGTGATTCTGGCCGCGCTGCAATCGATCGACGCGTCTTTGTACGAGGCGGCGGATGTCGATGGAGCCACCCGTTGGCAGAAGTTTCGTTTTGTGACGCTGCCACTGATCCTCAATGCCATCGTCATCTCGACGCTGCTGCGCGCATTGTGGACCTTCAATTTCATTGACCTTCTGTGGATGATGACCCGCGGCGGGCCCGCAGGCACCACCACGACCCTGCCGATCTACATTTTCGACGTGATCTACCAACGTGGCGAATTCGGGTATGGCGCTGCCCTGTCCGTGGTCCTGTGCGCGATGTTGATTGTGTTCAGCGCAGCCTACTGGCAGCTCAACCGGTTGACCCGAACGAAGAGTTGATACCCATGGCACGAAAAAAAAGCCCCCGGGCGCGTCTGGACCGCCTGTTCACGATCTGGTTGCCGGTCGGATTTTTCCTGACCTTCACACTTTTCCCGATCTATTGGTTGATCATCTCCTCGCTCAAGCCGTCGTCATCCCTGTTCGAGTTCCCCCCGCGCTACCTGCCGGATCCATTCTCACTGGCCAACTACTCCGAGGCCTTGTTCGGCACCCGCCTCGGGGCGCTATTCCTGAACAGTCTTATCGTCGCTAGCCTGACGCTGGTGGGCCTGTTCGTATTGATCGTGTTCGCGGGATATGCCATGGCACGGTTCGACTTTCGCGGCAAGACGGTATTGATCACCCTGTTCCTGCTGGGGCAGGTCTTGCCACACGTGGTGATGTTGATACCGGCTTTCTCGCTCTTGCGCGCGGCCGGCCTGCTCGACACCCGAGCCTCGCTGGTGCTGATGTACTTGGTCATCCTGCTGCCGTTTTCGGTGATGACAATGCGCGGCTTCTACCAGTCGATACCGCCGGACCTGGAGGAGGCAGCGATGCTTGACGGTTGCTCACGCGTAGGCGCGCTGTTCCGCGTCGTGCTGCCAGCGGCAATGCCTGGACTGGTGGCAACCGCGGTTTACGGCTTCATCAATGCCTGGAACGAATTGTTGTTCGCCGTCATACTGATTGCCAGTCCCAAGTTGCAAACACTTCCGGTCGGAATCATGAGCCTGAGCGACGAGATGCGTACCGATTACGGGCCCATGCTCGCGGCCGCCGTGCTGTCGCTGATTCCGAGCCTGCTGCTTTTCGGCTATATCCAGCGGTTCCTTACCGGCGGCTTGTCAGCCGGCGCCGTAAAGGGTTGATCCTCCCGCACGCAGTCACCTCTCAACCGGAGTACCCATGCACACCATTTTGTCCAAGGCCGGCAAGTTGCCAGCCGTCCTATTGCTTTGCCTCGCGTCGATATCAAGCGGGTGGTCCCAAACAACCGGCAGTGACAAGACCATCCGTCTCGTCGTTCCCTTTCCCGCTGGTGGTGGCACGGATATCCCCGCGCGGCTGATTGCGCCCGAATTGGCCGCTCGGCTGGGCCAGAACGTCATTGTCGAAAACCGCCCTGGTGCAGCAGGCAACATGGGCGCCGACCAAGTGGCCAAGGCCGCGAAGGATGGGGCCACGCTGTTGATGGGAACGGTCAACATCACGTCGATCAATCCGCTTCTGTATCCGGCCATGCCCTTCGATCCATCCAAAGACCTTGCAGCCGTCAGCCTGCTCGGCATCGCGCCCAATGTGCTGGTGGTCTCGGCGAGCTCCCCCATCCAGAATCTGTCCGACCTGATCGCTGCCGCAAAACGCGACCCAGGCAAGCTCACTTTCGCATCGGCTGGCAGTGGAACGACCTTGCACCTGGCAGGTGAACTGCTCAAGATATCGGCGGGGATATCCATGACGCATGTGCCATACAAAGGTGCTGCTGTGGCTTTGCCGGACGTGATTTCGGGCAATGTATCGACGATGTTCGTCGCTGTACCTGCTGCGCTGAGCCTGATCAAGGCGGGCCGACTGCGTCCGCTTGCCGTGTCTGGCCTGACACGAGTGCCCGCGCTCAAGGACGTACCGACCGTCGACGAACTCGGCATCAAAGGTTTTGACGCCGTTGCCTGGCACGGCATGTTCGCAACCGGTGGTACGCCCCCTGAGCAAATCGCGCGGCTGAACCAGGCGGTTGTCGATGTAGTCGGAAGTCCCGAAATACGCGCCAGATTGCTCGAGCTGGGCATCGAAGCGAAAGTGTCTACACCACAGCAACTAACGGAGCTGGTTGCGGCAGACAAGGCCAAATGGGCCAAAGTGGTCCAGTTATCGGGCGCGCGAATCGATTGAACACCAAGCACATGCGGTGCGCGACGTGTCAACTCAAATTCGATGCAATAACGGGCCTTGAGGCCGCCTGACCAGACACTCCTCACCGGACGTTTGATATGTCGGATCGCAAGAGCCGCCTCTCTACAATGCCTGCTCTGGCTGGTGTTCGCCTCATAGCAGATTTGCCGACTGCGTCCGCCCCGAGCATGCATTACGAACCAATTCAACGCCGCAAGTTGTACCAGGATGTCGTTGAGAGATTGACGGCCCGGATCCGCGCGGGCGAAATTGCCCCTGGCGAACAACTGCCGTCAGAACGTGAGCTGATGGAACAATATGTCGTCGGGCGCCCGGCAGTGCGCGAAGCGTTGCAGGTGCTGGAGCGGTCGGGAA
>Ga0105044_10008162_pt1 | contig 14389 bp, 10 predicted proteins | sample MAT01_FD_78092 | JGI IMG/M metagenome (GOLD analysis project Ga0105044, IMG submission 78092) | Freshwater microbial communities from Lake Fryxell liftoff mats and glacier meltwater in Antarctica - MAT-01 | ecosystem: Environmental > Aquatic > Freshwater > Ice > Liftoff microbial mat | place...
CCGATTTTTGCACCTGTAATATTTTTTGCAAAAAATCCCCATTTTAAAAAATCATTAAAATAAGCAAGAGCTCCGATATCTGCACCGAAAGAAGAAGCAGAATTATAATTCTGAATATTCAGATAGTAGTAATTCAGATTGACTCCATAAAAAAATTTACCTTTGAAATCATTTCCATAGGATAAAATCAGATTTGTTTCCCGGTAGAGATCAAATCCGAAAGTTTTTACACCTGCGCCGATAGTACCGAATTTTAATGGTTCGGCATAAGTTAAAGCAGCAGTGGACAATTCATTTAATCCAAAAGGAGACGGGCTGTAAAAAACCGATATTTCACGGAAATTCAACTGCCCTAAACCTGAAGGATTATAAAATACAGCAAGAGAATTGTTTGACAAAGAAGTAAATGCTCCGTTAAGACCTGTAGCTCTTGCACCAATATCAGTGTTTTCAAACTGAGCAAAACTAAAATTTGAAGCAACAAAAAATAAAAGAACTGTTAAAGCGTTTTTCATGATTTTAAAATTTAAAATTAATGGATTGTTTATTTAGTTCAGTATTTTAAATTTCGTAAATAAATTAATTGAATGAGAAAGAAAATGCAAAGTCAAATTAAATGGTTTTTAATTACGGCAATTATTTTTTTGTTGTCGGCAGGAAATTTACATTCACAGAATCAGGATCTGGAGGTTTCGGTAACTATCGACGCAAGTCAGATACCGACAGATGCACAGGATAAGTTAGTAAATTTCAAAAGAAAAATTGAGGATTATCTGAATAAGAATAAATATCACGATGAGAAAATTCCACCAATTAAAGTGCAGATGCAATTTAATTTTACAGGAGTAAATTTAACTACCTTAAGTTACGATGCAAAACTTTTTGTTTCAAGTCAGAGAGCAATTTATAATCCATTTGGAAATGGACAGAACAAGGCAACAATTGCTTTCAGATTTTTAGATGAAAGATGTCAGTTTATTTATAATGATAATATTCCATTTGTAAAAAATGATCAGGCATTTAACAGTTTGCTGAGTTTACTTGACTATTATGCTTACATGATAGTTGGTTATGATGAAGATTCTTACAATCCAAAAGGCGGAAATAAATATTTCCAGAAAGCTTTAGATATTTGCAATAAAGTTTCATTTGATTTAAAAGGATGGAATGAGACAGGCGGAGGTGCAAAAGCTTCAAGAATGCAGCTTGTACAGGAACTGTTGAATGTGCGATTTGATAATTTCAGATACGGATATTTTGAGTATACATATACAGGATTAGATTCACTGGCAATAAAACGAAAAGATGCACAAAAAAATATAGTTGATGCAATAGATGTAATAAGTGATGTAAGAAAGAGAGAAATTAAATCATACAACATTGATATATTTTTTGATATAAAATCTGCAGAAATCGCGGAAATATTTCTTGATTACGGAGACAGAAGTATTTATGACAGATTAATGAGAATAGATAATGCTCATCAGACTGTATATATAGAAGCTAAGAAAAAGGCATTTTGACAAAATAAATTTGATTTAAACATTCAGATTTTAATTTTTCAAACTCATTTTAATGAAGTGAATCTAATATGATAATCTGATTTTCTTTCAAGACTAATATTCATTTAAATTTTTTAATAATATTCATATATTGAGCATTAGCAAATTAAAACAAAAATTATGAAATCAAAATTTTTACTAATTTTATTAGTTGTACTTTTTTCAACAGTTAAATCAAATGCACAGTTTAAGAATTATATAGTTAAAGGTGGAATTCAATATCAGCAGGTATTTCCATTATCTGAATATGGTGCTACTTATTCATTTCTTGGAAGAGGATTCCTTAATTTTGAAATATCAAATTCAGTAGCATTTGAAATAGGAGCAGGGTATGGTCAATATAATACTGTTGATAATTTTAATATGTATCCAACACCGGATACATTAAATCATGATGTAAAGACTGATATTATTCCAATTGATGTCAGATTAAAAATCTCACCAATGCCCGGTAAAAACTGGAATCCTTATTTTTATATCGGAGTGGGGGTTGAACATTTCAAAGTAAATCAAAAACCGGATTTAAATATTCCGGAATATGGTGAATTTGATAATGGATGGACAGCAATAATCCCTATTGGTATTGGAACTGAAGTAAAATTATCTGATAATGTTTTAATGGATATAAGCGGAGGCGCAACATATCCTTTTTCTGACAAGTTGAATAATTTTGCATTGGAAAGTTTTAATGATGCATCAGCTAATGTTGGTATTGGTCTTACATTTGCCGGAAGTGATAAATGCAATACAGATGAAGATAAAGATGGTCTGACATATTGCAGAGAAGAACAACTTAATACAGATCCGGAAAATCCTGATACAGACGGTGACGGCTGTAAAGACGGAGAGGAAGTAGATACATACAAAACAAATCCATTGAATAAAGATACAGATGGTGATACACTTGGTGATTGTGATGAAATCAAAAATTATAATACAAATCCTTTGGACAAAGATACAGATGCAGACGGATTAATGGATAATGAAGAACTAAATAAATATATGACATTACCAACAAATAAAGATACTGATGGAGACGGATTAACAGATGGCGATGAAGTTCTAAAGTATAAAACAAATCCTAAATTAGCTGATACAGACCTTGGATCAATTAATGATGGTGTAGAAGTCAATAGAGGAACAAATCCTTTGAATCCAGATGATGATCTACCAAAAGCACCAGTAGAAGAAGCACCTAAAGTTGGTACTGTAATAATACTTGAAGGTATAAATTTTGCAAGCGGAAGTTCTGAAATATCTTCGGGATCTGAAGTAGTTTTAGAAAAAGCATTAAGTACAATGAAAAACAGCCCTGAAATATTTGTAGAAATAAGCGGACACACTGACAGCAGAAGTAACTATGCATACAATATGCAATTATCAAAAGACAGAGCAGAATCTGTAAAAGCATGGTTAGTTTCAAATGGAATAGACGGAATCAGAATTGAAACTCTTGGCTTTGGACCTGATCAGCCGGTTGCTTCAAACGATACTGAAGAAGGAATGTTGAAAAACAGAAGAATCGAATTTAAAAGAACAAAATAATTTAATAAAGTATCAGAATTTTCAAAGCTGTATCTGCAAAATCAGATACAGCTTTTTTTTTGTAATAACAAAATTTAGAAAAAATAAAAAGGGTAATTGTTAAGTAAGATAATAAATACCATATATATTTATAGTATATTTAAATATATTGAATCAGAAATTTAAATTAACAAATTAAAATTAATTACATGTCAGAAGAAAAATCATTAAAACAAAAGTCACTGGATATAGCACTTGAACAAATCCAGAAAGATCACGGTAAAGGAGCTATAATGAAATTAGGTGACAAACCAATTTTGAAATTAGCTTCAATTTCTACAGGGTCTATATCACTTGATACAGCACTTGGAATTGGCGGTGTACCAAGAGGAAGAATTATTGAAATTTACGGACCGGAATCATCAGGAAAAACAACTTTGTCTTTGCATATAATTGCAGAAGCTCAGAAAACCGGAGGATTAGCTGCATTTATAGATACGGAACACGCTTTAGATACAGGATATGCACAAAAACTTGGAGTAGATGTGAATAACCTTTTGATATCTCAGCCTGAATACGGTGAACAGGCATTGGAAATTTGTGAGACACTTGTAAGAAGTAACTCACTTGATGTAATAGTGGTTGACTCAGTAGCTGCATTGACGCCCCGAGCTGAGATAGAAGGAGAGATGGGAGATTCTGTAATGGGGATGCAGGCAAGATTAATGTCACAGGCATTAAGAAAGCTTACTGCTGCAGTTTCAAAATCAAATGTTGTTTTGATTTTTACAAATCAGTTAAGGGAAAAAATTGGAGTTATGTTTGGAAGTCCTGAAACTACGACAGGTGGTAAGGCATTGAAATTTTATGCATCTATTAGAATGGATATAAGAAGAATAGCAGCAATCAAAGATGGAACAGAAGTAATTGGTAACAGAACAAAAGTAAAAGTTGTGAAAAATAAAGTAGCTCCGCCATTTAAAGAAGTTGAGTTCGATATAATGTATAATGAAGGAATTTCAAAACTTGGTGACCTGGTCGATTTAGCAGTAAATAAAGAAATAATTAAAAAAGCCGGGGCATGGTTTCAATACGGAGAGAACAGGATGCAGGGGCGTGAAGGGGTTAAGAAACTTGTTTCTGAAGATAAAGAATTACTTAAAAAATTATATAAAGAAGTAAAAGCTGCAGTAGGAATAACATCAGACGATGTTGCGGATTCTTCCGAATCAAAAGAACCTAAAAAAGAAGAAGCAACAGCTAAAAAGAAATAAAATTTTCAGATTTAAAAAATTAAAACTGTTGATGAAAACTTCGTCAGCAGTTTTTTTTTGACATGTTAAACCGAAAAAAATGATACTGACTAAAATAGAAAAGCAGAAGAAATATAAAAAAAGGTTTAATATATTTCTTGATGGTAATTTTACATTTGGATTGTACGACGATACCATTTTCAAATTTGGTCTGAGAATAAATGATGAATTATCAGATGAATTATGTAAAGAAATCCGTGAATATGATGAGTATAATTTTGGAAAGCAAATTGCTTACGCTTATCTTTCATATAAATCCAGAAGTAAAAAGGAAGTTTATCAAAAACTTAAAAGTAAAAAAATTTCCGATAAAATAATAGAAGATATTATCAATCTTTTGACCGAACAGAAATATATTAATGACCTTAATTATTCTAAATTATATCTTGAAAATAAGTTATCAAATAAACCAATAGGTAAACGACTTCTGAAGCTGAAACTTATGGAAAAGGGAATTGATAAAGAGACAACAGAAAAAGTAATTGAAGAGAGTTTTAATGAAGAGACCGAGCTTGAATCTGCAAGAAAGCTATTGGAAAAATATTCGAGAAAATTGAAAAATAAGGATGCTTTTGATGTGAGAAAAAAATCTTTTAAATATTTGGTTTCAAGAGGATTTGATTTTGACGTTGCAAATGAAGTTTTGAAATTAAGAAATGAATAAAAAAAATTGTGCCACACTTTATAAGTGTGGCACATCTATAAGTGTACAAATATTTGATTACTTTATAGGAGCCATTTTCTTTGTTGATATAAAGTTGCCGGATGTTATTCTGTAGAAGTACATTCCGCTTGAAAGATTAGATGCATTGAACTGAACTGTATAATAACCTGCAGTTTTTACTTCATTCACTATACTTGCTACCTGTCTTCCTGTCAGATCATACAATACAATTGTGACTAATCCGACTTTTGGTAAGTCATAATTTATCTTTGTCGAAGGATTGAATGGATTCGGATAATTTTGTGACAATGCGAATTCTCCAGGAACTCCAACTTCTATTTCGTTTGATAAATTAAAGTATTCAAAGTTACCGTTGAAATCAATCTGTTTCAATCGGTAATTAAATTTTCCTGAATTTGATCTGTCAGTAAATGTATAGTTTTTTGTATCGTTCGTTGTTCCGTTTCCATTAACAAATCCAACATTTGCCCAATCATTAGTTGAATTAGTTGAAACTGATTTTTTTTCAACATCATAACCTGTGTTATTTAATTCTCTTGCAGTTGACCAGTTTAATATAACATTGTTCCTGTTAGATTTAGAAGTAAAAAATGTAAGTTCGACAGGTGAAAATCCTCCACCTCCACCGTTTGTTGTTTTGAGGATTAGTCCGTGACTGCCGGCAACCCAGCCGGTCATTGAATCTGCAAAAAAAACTGAATGTAAATTTTCAGGATAAGTAAATTGCGTTCCCCAGAATGTTCCTCCATTTGAAGTATATTTTATTTCATCACCACCGACATTCCACCCTTTATTATAATCTACAAAATATATAGATGCAAAAATATTCGCAGAAAAACTATCTTCAGCATTCCAGTCTATTCCTCCGTTTGTAGTATGATAAAGCAAAGATGTATTTAAAGCACCGGGCATACCTGAGCACCAGCCATTTAATGAATCGAGGAAAAATAAAGAATTTCCTCCGCTTTCAGAATGAGTATTATGAGTCCAGTTGATTCCTCCATTTGTAGTTTTATAAGTATCTCCGTAAATTGATATCCATCCTTTCAAATCATTTACAAAAAAAACAGATCTTAAACTATTACCTGACATATTTGCATTAACAATATTCCAGTTACTACCGGAATCTATTGTTTTATATAACTTACCGTTGTCGCCTACAACGTATCCGATTTGATCAGAAGGGAAAAAGACAGAATTAAACCGTTCACCTGAATTTAACTCGTTGACTATTGTCCAGGTAATTCCACCTGTAGTGGTTTTTAAAATTATTCCATTTTGTCCCGCAATGAATCCATCTGAAGCAGAATTGAAGTAAACTGAATTTAATTTATAAGGAACTCCGCTGATTTGTCGTATCCAGTTTTCTCCGCCATTTACTGATTTAATAATACAACCACTGTCTCCAACAGCATAACCTGTATCTTTGCCAATAAAAGTGACAGAGTTTAAAGATGCTGAAATCCCTGTAACTTTCAGTGTCCATTCAGTCTGTGAGAAAAGATAATTTCCTGATGAACTAAAAATTGTTAAGAATATTAAAGTGAATTTAAATTTCATTATAACATCAAATTATTTTTATTATTTAATATAAAATAATCTGTTACATATAGATTAAAAATGTAATTTTGTTCTTATAATTCCAACTTCAGTGCAAGACAAAACTTTATTATTACTGCATAGTCTCATATTCCATAAGAACAATAAAAAAATCCTCAAAGAAACAAAATTCTTTGAGGATGATTTTTATTTTAATTATAAATATTAAGCTGTTATTTAATTAAAATCATCTTTTTTGTATCAATAAAATATCCGTTCTCAGAAGGTGAACCGCTTTCTAATTTATAATAATATAACCCACTGGAAAGATTACTTCCGTTAAAGCTAACTGAATATTTACCTGCATTTTGTTTTTCATTTACCAATGAAATTACTTCTTTTCCAAGAATGTCATAAACTTTAAGCTTGACTATGCTGCTAAAAGCCAGTTCATAATTTATCATAGTATTAGGATTAAAAGGGTTTGGATAATTTTGCGATAAAGAAAACTTTAATGGTATTTCAGTATTAGTTGTTATTCCTGTAGGTGTTGAGTTATAACTTACTAATTTTACATTATCAATGAAGATTCCATCCGCTGTAACTGTTCCGTTACTGACCATTGAAAATCTGATCTTTAAATTTGTTGACCCTCCGGCGAGTGATGAAATATCAAGTATATCTTTTGTCCATGCACTAACAACTTTATTAAAAAATCTTGCTGATCTCCAGGTTACTCCGTTATCGTTTGATACATCAATGTAAGCATTATCAAGTGTATCAATCGAATGTTTATACCAGTAACTGAGAATCACAACAGGTGTTGCCGAAACATTTAAAGGAGTTGTCAAAGTAAGAGACCTTGTAGTTGTATTTGAATAATTTCCTGTCGGACTGTCTGCAAATGAATTTGAAGGAGAATAAGACTGCGATGTTGTAAGTCCCCATCCGCCAACTGATGTCCATCTTGATAAACCATTTTCGGCACTGTCAGACAAAAGAACATTACCTGTTCCAACAGGAATATAAACATCCTGTATGTAAACAGTATTTGTATCATTTAATTTTATTTTCAATGTAGATTTTATTGAACCATTAAGCGGTGCATTAGCAGCTACTGTAAAATTAAAATTCAAACTATCTCTCACAAAAGATGCAATACTGGAATATGAAAACGAATTTGTTTGAATATTCAATAAAGAATTTTGTGACGTTAATTCAATTTTAACATTTGATGCATTCATTAATCCTTTATTTTTAAAATACAATTTCAGACTTCCTGTTTCACCTTGTGCATATTGTTCCTTGCTTAAAACTGTTTTAATCGGTGCAACAAATGCTCCGCACGATAATGCAAAATATACATTCTGACTTAATGTTGATTTAGCAAGCAATACAATTCTTGATTGTATTGGCCAGAAACCGTCTGTTCCTGTTCCAACCTCCGGTGTCATTGCTATTGCTCTTGTATGACCGGAATCACTGTAATACCAGTCATCAGTAACTCCGCGAACACCGTAATTTACAGTTTGATTTGATCTTCCTAAAGTAAAATGATTATCTAAAGCCATGTCTTCAGAAAAGCTCTGAAATATATGTTCATCAGGTGTCGGAGAATCAACATATCCCCATGGACGAATCAGATAATTTCCGAAAGTATGATAGCTTAAAATTCCTTTAAAGTTTCTTGAGTTTACAAAGTTCATCGCATTCTGAGTTTCAGGCTCGGAAAATGGAGAAATGCCCCTGTATGTATCACTTGTCGGATCAGTTGATGAGCCGTTATTTGTGGAATTCCAAAATGCATAAGGTCCGTAATTTCTGTTAAGATCTACTCCATAAGTTGTACCGGAATTTAATTTTCTGTTCTTCCTCCAAAATCCGCCTCCCGTTGGATTTGTTGAACGGTTATACTCATAACCATCAGGGTTAAATACAGGTGTAAAATAAATCTCTCTGTTTCTTAAAATATATGTTGCAATAGGATCTATATTATAATTTTCCAGCAACCAGTAAATGAAATATATATTTTGCTCCATACTCATCGGCTCTCTTGCATGTATCAAAGAATGAAACCAAATTTCTGCTCTTCCTGTTGGTGCATCCGGACTGTTTGAAACTCTTACAGTCCACATTGACCTGTTTTCAAAAGTATTCCCGATTGAAAATTTTGTAGAAATGAGATTAGGATATTCAAGCCGCATCGAATCAAGTTTATTCACTACTTCCGCAAATGTAAGATACCCTCCCATACTTCCGTATATTGAATGACTTACATTGTTTTCCTGAATTGATTTCTGTATCTCATCTCTCATTTCCTGCTCTGACATTTTTGGTAATTCACTGTAATATTTTGACCAGTCATTTATAACTATCTCATATGCAATGCCGGATTTTTTTAACATATTAATTTCTGTCTCAGAAAGCCAGGTTTCCAAATATTCTCCTGCAATTATTTCCGCATGATCAAAGAACAGCCCGCTCTCATTGATTCTCTTCATATCTGTCTCACTTTTTGAAAACACTTTTACCTTTGAATATTTTTCGGTCGGATTATCTGAAATATTATTCTTAGATCCGGCTAATGCTATTGTTGTTGTAATAAAAAAAATAATTACAACATTTAAAAGCAAACTTTTAAATTTATTCATTTTGTTTTTGGGATTTTGATTTTATATAAATTAAACATTATGACTTCCTAAATCAATTCTTTTTGTTTTTGAAAAGTTTTTGTATACGATAATTATGTGTCTGCAGCTATTAATCCGGCTCCGTAAGTTCCAATAGATTGGTTTTTGATTAAATATACAGGTGTGCTTTTCAATAAATAACTTAATCTTCCTTTATTCAAAAACATATCAATGAAAATTTTTTCTTTTAATTTTTCCTTTATTTTAAAAGGAATTCCTCCTGCTAAATAAACTCCTCCAAAAGCTTTGAAATTTAAAACCATATTTCCTGCCTGTGATCCTAACACTGCTACAAATATATTCATTACTTCTTCACAAATTTTGCTTTCTTTGTATAATCCATATTCAGAAATAACTGCTGCTGCATCTTCGCTTAATATCCTGTTTAATAATTCAGATTCTATTTCAAATTTATTAATAGATTTTAAAAAATCAAAAATATTCACTATTCCCATCCCGGAAATTACTCTCTCATAACTTACATGACCGTATTTCTTTTCTAAATATTTATATAAATCAATTTCAGTTTCATTACCAGGCGCAAAGTCAACATGCCCGCCTTCTGTCGCAACTACATTATATTTGCTTTCACTATAAATCAGTGCCGCCTGACCCAGTCCTGTGCCCGGTGCTATTATTACTTTATTACTTTTTTTATCTGAATCTTTACCTTTATAAATTACTTCAATTTCATTTTCATCATTCTCATTTAAATTTATTACCGCTGTTGCAATCGCTTCAAGATCATTTACTAATCTGAATTTATTAATTTTTAATTTTTCTGATAAATATTTTTCATTAATTTCCCAGTTCAGATTTGTTAATTTTGCCCTGCCGTTATCTACCGGTCCCGGAATTCCTATGCATGCTGAATCAATCTTTACTGTTTTGTCAATTTTATCATTCATAAATAAAAAAATAATTTCTTCGATATTCTTATAATCATTACTTAAATATTTTTCTGAAATTATTTTTTTTAATTTCCCGGCTGAGTTAACTTTATCATATAATGTTAGCTCAGTTTTAGTTGCCCCTACATCTCCTGCTAAAATCATTTTATTTATTTAGAATTTTTGATTAAGTAAACTTCCAGCTTCTTCATCAAGATACCAAATCACTTCACCCTCAGTTGATTTTATATGTGCCGCAGGAAATCTGTCACTCTCATTTTTATTTTCAAAAATATCTTTTATGACTTCAGCTTTACTTTTTCCTTTAATTAAAAATATTATCTTTTCCGAATTATTAATTACTTTTCCCGTCAATGTAATTCTTTTCTGACCTGATGACGGATGAACTGCAACTTCGCAAATTTTATCTGACTCAAGTAAATTCAGCTGATCAGGAAATATCGAAGCTGTATGACCGTCATCTCCCATTCCCAGTAATACAATATCAAACTTTGGAAAATTATTTATTTCAGGCAGATTACTTTTTAATAATCCGGAGTATCTTAAAGCTTCTTCTTCCGGATCATTCTCTCCTGTAATTCTGTGTATGTTGTTTTGTATATTTATTTTACTGAATAATATTCTCTCTGTTTCACCGTAGTTACTCTCATTACTTTCAGCATTAACGCACCTCTCATCCACCCAATAAAAATTAATTCTCTTCCAGTCTATACTGCTAATATAATCTTTTGCTAAAATTTCAAATAAAAGTTTAGGTGTATTTCCTCCGGACAATGCAACATTTACAAAACCATTCTTTAAAATAAATTCATCACAAATTATTTTAAATTCTTTTGCAAATGCCTCTGCAAGTATTAATGGCGTTTCGAATATTTTTAAAGAAGCTTTACGATTCATATTTTTAAAAATCTAAAATCCTAATTCCAAAATTTAATAAATTCCAAATCGTCACAGTTCACAATAGTTTCCGTCATCATTAAGATTCTTACACGGATATCTCCAATTGAAATCTTTACCGGTAATTAAATCATCTGCACACTCCGGACCCCACGTACCCGCAGGATATCCGTAAACTTTTATCTCCGGATTTTCTTCCCACTCATCTAATATCGGCTGAATAAATCTCCAGCATGCCTCTACTGCATCTGCTCTTATAAATAAAGTTGAATCTCCAAGCATACAATCAAGTAAAAGTTTTTCATATGCTTTCAGGAGATTTGTATCAGTTAAATCTGTATAATGAAAATCCATATTTACATTCTGAACTTTAAATCCCGCTCCCGGCACCTTCATCCCGAACTTTATTAAAATTCCTTCATCAGGTTGAATTCTTATTACCAACATATTGTATGCCTGATTCATGTCAGTTTTTCTCTTAAACAATGAATGCGGTGTTGGCTTAAAATGAATTACTAATTCCGTTACCCTTGTCGGCAAACGCTTTCCTGTCCTGATGTAAAACGGTACTCCGCCCCAGCGCCAGTTGTCTATGAAAAATTTCATTGCAACATATGTCTCAGTTCTTGATTCAGATAAAACTCCTTTCTCTTCTCTGTATCCCGGAACTGCTTTTCCCCTGATCATTGATGATGTGTATTGACCTCTTATTACACTATTATTTACTTCTTCTTTTTTTATTGGTCTCAAAGATTGAAATACTTTTAACGATTCATCCCTTATAGATTTTGAATCAAATAATGACGGCGGTTCCATTGCTATGTATCCGAGTAATTGCAATAAATGATTCTGTATCATATCTCTCAATGCACCTGAATTATCATAATATCCTCCGCGGTTTTCTATACCGATTGACTCGGAAGATGTTATCTCCACATGGTCAATATAATTTCTATTCCATAATGGCTCGAAAATCCCGTTTGCAAATCTCGTGACTAATATATTTTGTACTGACTCTTTTCCGAGATAATGATCAATTCTGTAAATTTGTTTTTCTGAAAAATATCTGCTTACTTTTTTATTTAGTTTTAATGCTGAATCCAAATCATGGCCGAATGGTTTTTCTAATATTATTCTTGTCCAGGGTTCTTCATTATTATTATTACTAACGTTATTTTTATTCAATCCGCTTTTTCCAAGATTTTCAATTATTCCGGGAAGCCCGTCAGGAGGAACAGCCATATATATAAGTCGGTTACCTTTTATATTTCTTTCAATATCTAATTTATCTAATTCAATTTTCAGATTTTTATATGAATTTAAATCTTCAAAATCTGCAGGGATATAAAATAAGTTTTCATTAAACTCCTTCCATAAATCTTCCGAAAAAGTTTCTTCCATTCCAAAGTCTTTAATACCTTCTTGCATTGATTCACGAAAACTATTGTTATCCATTTCTTTTCGTGAATATCCTACAACTGTAAAATTCTTCGGTAATAATTTCTGTGCATAAAGTTTAAACAAAGACGGAATCAACATCCTCTTTGTCAAATCCCCGCTCGCACCGAATATCACCATTATACAGGATTCGGGAATCTTTTCCTTTTCGGTTTCATCCGGAATTTCAGCCGTTACTTCAAACTCTGTTTTCATTTATTTTTTGAAATTTATTTTTTCGTAATCGCATGTCCGCCAAATTCATTCCGTAAAGCCGCAAGTATCTTGGCTCCGTATGACTCTTCCTGTCTCGATCTGAATCTCGCAAATAATGAATCTGTAATAACCGGAAGCGGTACGCTCTTTTCAATTCCGTCAAGTACCGTCCATCTTCCTTCACCCGAATCTTCGACAAAATCTTTTATGCCTTTTAAATCTTTATCATCTATCAAAGCATTTTCTAATAATTCTAATAGCCATGAACGAACTACGCTTCCTTTATTCCAGAGTTTTGAAACTCCCTGTAGATCTATATTATAATCAGATGCGTGCATTAGCTCAAACCCTTCTGCATACGCCTGCATCATTCCGTATTCAATTCCGTTATGAATCATTTTTACATAATGCCCCGAGCCGCTTGCACCAATGTGTTTATAACCATCTACAGGTGCCAGACTTTTAAAAATCGGTTCGCAGTATTCAAAAATATTTTTATCCCCGCCAACCATCACACAATAACCGATTTGTAATCCCCATATTCCACCGCTTGTTCCGATGTCAAGATAATTTATTCCAAGTTCTTTAAGTTGATTATATCTTCTTACCGAATCTTTGTAATATGAATTCCCACCGTCAATTATTATATCACCTTTTGAAATCAAAGGTATAAGTGAATCAATCATATTCTGAACTGTCTCACCCGACGGAACCATCATCCAGATTACTCTCGGTGATTCAAGTTTATTTACTAGCTCTTCAAGTGAATATGCACCTTCAGCTCCTTTAGCCTCTATAAGTTTTATTTTGTCCGGGCTTCTGTTATTTGCCACAACTTCATGTCCTTCTCTGAGCAATCTTTCTGCCATAAAAGCTCCCATTTTTCCAAGTCCTATTATTCCTAATTTCATTTTTTCTCCTGTATAATTTTAATTTATATTTTTACAAAACTTTTTTAATTGAATTAAATAATTCTTCAAGACCTTTCTGTATATTACTTCCAATATTAATTTTCAAAGTTCTCCTGTCATGTTTCAGTAATGATTCATAATCTCCAATTGCCTGTGAATGCTTTAAAACACTGAAGCTGTATGGCTTTCCGGGAATTTCCAGATCTTTTATATCATCACATATTATTTGCAGATACATTCCATTATTCGCTCCACCTTTGTGAAGCTGCCCGGTAGAATGTAAAAATCTTGGTCCGTAGCCAACTGTAGTTGCAACTTTCAATTTATTTTTAATAAGCTCTCTTATTTTTTTCAATATTTTTTCATTCTCTTTACTCTTTTGTAAGTATGCCATCATTGCAAAATAATCTCCGGATTTTTTTTGCTCAAAGAAAAGTTTTAATAAATCATTGAACTTCTTATTCTTATTAATATTTTTATTTAATTTATTTTCTTCAATATATAATTTCAAATTATCTTTCGATGCATTAGCAATCTGCTCGGGAAGTTTATTCTGCTCTTCAAAGTATTTCAAAACTTCGCCTGTATTATCTTTGCTCTCTTTTACATTCGGTTCATCAAATGGATTTATACCTAAGACAATTCCCATCACTGCTGTTGCAAATTCCCATAAATAAAATTGCCCGCCAATGTCATATAAATCA
>Ga0105044_10008164_pt1 | contig 14388 bp, 12 predicted proteins | sample MAT01_FD_78092 | JGI IMG/M metagenome (GOLD analysis project Ga0105044, IMG submission 78092) | Freshwater microbial communities from Lake Fryxell liftoff mats and glacier meltwater in Antarctica - MAT-01 | ecosystem: Environmental > Aquatic > Freshwater > Ice > Liftoff microbial mat | place...
AAGGCCATATTATGTTTCAGCATCACGGACAGGAATTTGGGTAAAAAGACATCAAAATTCGCAGGCTCTAACTTCTATTTTAATACAGAATAATAAAACACAAAGCATGCGCTTTCTATACACCTTATTAATATGTTTTTTCGGTACATTTTCACAATCGCAGCAGGTTGTGAAAGATAACTTAAAGGATGTTATTTACTCCCGGCATGATGGTGTCGCTTTAACCCTGGACATTATAAAACCCGATCACTCTAACGGCTATGGTATAATAAGCATAGTAAGTGGTGGTTGGAAATCGTCTCATGAAGGTATCGGCAATGGCAAGCCTTTTATCGATTATGGCTATACGGTTTTTTATGTGGTTCATCCTTCCCAGCCGCATTTTATTGTAACTGAAATTGTTGCTGATATTCATAGAGCAGTGCGTTTTATTCGCAGCAACGCTACATATTTTGGGATAGATCCAAATAAGTTGGGAATCACAGGCGCAAGTGCAGGGGGACATTTAAGCTTGATGATTGCAACAACAGGCAAAGCCGGAGATGCACAGGCAAAAGATAGTATAGACCGCGTTAGCAGTCAAATTCAGGCTGCTGCATGTTTCTATCCACCAACAGACTATTTAAATTGGGGCGAATGGGGTGATGTAGCAGTAGGTATAGGAAAACTTGCTGCATACGCTCCAGCTTTTGGCCCCAGAGCAAATACACCCGAAGGCAGAACTGCGCTGGGAAATGAATTGTCTCCTATTTATAACGTCAAAGCCGGGCAGGCACCCATTTTAATAATACATGGCGATAAAGACAATCAAGTGCCCGTATTTCAAGCACAACGTTTTCAGGAACGTTGCAAAGAAGTGGGTGCAATTTGTAGCGTAGATATAATACCAGGCGTGGGGCATGGATGGAAAAATATGTCAGAAAATCAATTATCGTTCGTTAAGTGGTTTGACCAACATCTTCGGGCAATAAAATAAATTATGCACCTAATAATGATTTTTAGTTGTAAATAAAATACATTTAAAAAGTTACCTAACTGTTTCACCATTTAAATAAAATACTTTGAAATTTTTTTTTCCATTTTTTTTATGCAGTGTTATCTACACAAATATTGCTTCAGCACAGATGACTAATAGACCAGTATTCAATGTAAAATTTAATCATTTAGCCTTACAGGTTAAAGATATTCCAGCCACTAACAACTTCTATTTGAATGTATTGGGCCTTACACCAGTTACTGTTCCGGATGACTTAAAAAAAATCAGGGCATGGTTTGATATTGGCAACGGGCAACAACTGCATTTTTTAGCCGGGCGTACTTTTAAGGTTAATAATGACAGAAATGGAAGCCATTTGTGTTTGTTTGTAGATTCAATTGCGAGTGCTAAAAAATACCTGTCAGAAACTAAGATTAGTTTTCACGAGCAAATTCGTTTTGATGGTGTAATCCAAATATATTTTGAAGATCCAGATGGTTATCTAATTGAATTCCAAGAAAACCAAACATCCATACCTGCTTCAAAATAAAAGCACCCCACTAGTTTTCAATACGCTCTTATTTAAATCATTATTCCATTTCAAAAAATTACAACTCATACAACTTGTTTATATGAAGCAACTTCATATCTCAATATTTTTCCTGTTTTTAATAAGTCTTTCATCTAATGGTTTTACCTTAACAGGCAAACAAAAAAAGGAAATAATTTTCGATGGGAAAACATTAAATGGCTGGAAAAAAGTAGGAGGTACTGCAGTATTTAATGTAGAAGTCAATGCTATAGTTGGACGATTCGGATTTAAAGCAGGTAATACTTTTTTGATAACAGAAAAGCAATATGGCGACTTTATTATGGAGCTGGATGTTATGATGGATGATGCGCTTACCAACTCCGGTGTTCAGTTAAGGAGTTTTTACAATGATATCGATCAGAAAGTGTACGGTCTGCAATATGAGACTGATGCAACTCCCCGGGGATTTACAGGTGCCCTCTATGACCCCGGGCGTAAAGGTTGGGTATATCCGCTCACATTAAATCTTAATGCCAAATCTAAATTTGAAGTAGGAAAATTTAACCACATACGTATTGAAAGTATAGGTAATGAAACCAGGACATGGATAAACGATATACCAGCTTCATACGTAATTGATACCACAGAAAAAAAAGGTTTTATCGGTTTACAAATGCAGGAAGTTGCAAAAGAAGAACTGGCGGGTAAAAAAGTATATTTTAAGAACATAACAATACATACCCAACAACTGGCACAGAAGCCTCTTGCAGGCGGGTTATATGTAGTAAATCATTTGTAAAATACTATAACACCTTACGAAATAAAAGATGGATGGAAACTATTATTCGATGGCAAAACATCCGCAGGTTGGCATAGTGCAAAATCTAATAGCTTTCCGGAACAAGCATGGAAAGTTACCGATGGTACTATTAAAGTGCTTGCTAATAATGGAGCAGAATCATCCAACGGGGGCGATATAGTTACTGACAGCGTTTTCAAAGCCTTTGATTTTTCTTTTGAATTTAAACTTTCGCCGGGTGCTAATAGTGGTGTAAAATACTTTGTAACGCTCGCAGAAAAAAGTGCTAAATCTGCCATTGGATTGGAATACCAGCTATTGGATGATAAGCGGCATCCAGATGCCAAACTTGGACGTGATGGTAACCGAACGCTGGCTTCCTTGTATGATCTGATCAAATCTTCTAAAAATTATATTCCGGAAGCGGGTGCGTAGAATACAGGGCGCATCATTGCTTACCCTGACAATCGGGTAGAACATTATCTCAACGGTTCAAAAGTAATAGAATATGTTAGAGGATCTGATGATTTTAGAAACATAGTAGCTGCCAGTAAACATAAAATTTGGAAGAACTTTGGCGAAGCAAGGGAAGGACATATATTATTGCAGGAGCATGGAGATGAGGTTTCATTTAGAAGCCTTAAAATAAAGAAGCTATAAAAATCCTGGTAAAGTCTATTGAAGAGATGGTGAATAAAAATTACCATACCTTACAAATTAAAGACTATCTGCAACTGGTTAATAATATTCCCCATTGAACCAGGTCAATGATTAAGGTGGCATCACTATTAAGGCATGACAAGATACTGCTTTTCGTGTTTACGAGTTAAGTCAAATATTGATTTATTGTAATTGGCACAACCAATGGATGAGTACTTTTTTAGTTTATAATAACCTTAATCATTTATTTGCGAACCTCGTAACAGCACATATAATCATTAAGTCTATTAGCCTAGTGAAACATATTTATCCTAAAATATTCAGTTTATTTTACTGAACCTTCCGATTTCACGGAATAAAATTTTCAAATATATCACCCCTTTTTCCGGGCGTGATACCGAAACCAAAATTCTGCACTGCAAAGACGCCCTTGTTGTTAATTGGTTGCACACTAACCAATAACTTATCAACTCTGGTTGAATATCTAAAGGCATTAATTAGTAAATTGATGGTCACTTGCACGATATGTTCCTGATCTGCATAAACAATTAATAATTCAGTATTTGAAAACCTATCCGGTATTGACAATTATAAAACAATTTCAACTTGTTTATTTTTTTACTTTTATCGTTAATTTAGTACGTGTTATGAAGCCATTAAATATTGACATTGAATTAGACAAAACCTATTCTGTTAAAGTTTATGAACGTGATCATTTTGCATTACCCTTTCATTTTCATGATTCGTACGAGTTAACATTAATAATTAAAGGAAACGGGACAAGGGTAGTAGGAGATAATATTGATAATTATAAGCCAAATGATTTATTGTTGATTAGCCCGTTTTTGCCACATGTTTGGAGAAGTGATACCGATAATGAATCAAATCAAGGGGTCAAGTCAATCACCATTAAATTTTCTGACCAATTTCCCATAAGCGCTTTTTGGGAAATTCCTGAATTACGATATCTTAAAAATTTTCTTACCTCTATAAGGAGGGGGATTATTTTAAAAGGAAAACTGAAACGGGCTATAACCGTTAAAATGTTGCGTATCATGTCCCATTCTCCTGCAAAACAACTTATTGATATTTTAGAAATATTGATGTGTGTTGCAGAATCCGGTGAATTTTCACCTTTGGCAAGTGATGGATTTATTATTTCTAAACAACGTAATAGTAGCAAAAATAACGATATAGCAACTTATATATTTGACCACCTAAAGCAAGCTATAAGCTTGAATGATTTAGCATCGGCTGTTAATATGCACCCTTCGTCAGTTGGCCGATATTTTAAAAAAAATATGGGGTATAGCCCGGTCGAATACATCAATCATATCAGAATCGGTTACGCATGTAAACTTCTGGCGGAAGGAAAAATGAATATTACCAGTACGTGTTTTGAAGTGGGTTTTAATAATCTGTCCTATTTTAATCGCGTATTTCTAAAAATAAAAGGTATTACGCCTACTCACTATTTGCAAAAAATAAAAAATAGCTGATTTAATATAGATTCGCATCAAACTAAATTTTACCCCGAAATCTTTTTTTAACTTATGAAGAAAAAGTTGACGTTTATGCATTTATAAAAACTTATTACACTGCTTATGCCCACACGGTTATGTCAACCCATCACTTTCCATTTAAATTATTAAATGCATTAATAATCACAAGGGAATTATGGTCATTTCACATATTTTCAATGAAGATGGTGCGAGTGTCTTAATATTTAGAAAATAATCTCCCCCGCTTTGAATAGTAAATTTAGTAGCTATTATTAAATATTTTTGTGATGATTCTATGTTTTCAATCTTTAATGGCAAAAGGTTTTCCTTGTTCAAGGATAGAGAACAAGAAAAATTAGTTGTGCTAGCTACATCCATAAATTTTAATTTTACCTGATAGTCGCCAGGAGCCAGCCTCTCACCACCAATAGTTTGAACAGGAATGTTTAATTCGTTCGAAAATCGTACCCAGGATACAGTTGACACATCGCTACTTGCCGTTAATGTCTTTAAATCTTCTTTTTTTACACTTTTGGCTAATTCCTTAATTCCTAAACAAACCCACCACTTTTTTAATCCATCTATATAATAGGTGTGGCGCCCCGGATACTGCGCAAGAGAGTCATGCTTGGTAGGGCCAAACCGTATTAATACATCATTTATTCGAGCCCGCTGTTTCAGGTTTATGTAATCGGGTAACCAGCGTGTTCCCATAGATAGAACAAGTGCTTTTTCTCCGGTTGTCATCGTAAGATTTGTAGCCGCCTTAGTATAAAGTTTTATGCTTTCTTCCGGGTCTAAGCCCCCTAAAAAGTATCTAGCTGAATCAATTTTTCCCTGGTTCAACATTTGATAGGCTTCTTGGAATTTTTGCTGGTTTTTGAAAAAGCTGACGTAGAATTGCTCTGTTTGATTGAAATAATCAAAAGTTTTTTTTCCTTCCGGCAGCAGTACCTCACGATCAACATTTGATACAATGGCTATCCGTTCTTTTATTCTATCTAATATTTGCCTGGTGTTCTTTTGTATAGCTTCAACACTTTTTGAGCCGCCTAAATCAATAAAGTGATCAGATGTTTCCCTACCAAACATAGGGCCTTTTGTAATCCAATCCGTAAAATATTGCAATAGTGGTTGTTGAACTGAGCCAAATGTTTTTTCACAAAAAATTTTAATTGTTTTCGATAAGGGCTCGTCTGCCGAAGCAAGCCAAACTTGGTTTGACAAACTTTTTAAATAAATATCCAGTGGCCGTGTGGTCCAATGTATAATACCAAACCCCGCCGTTTTACGCTCCGTTAGAAGCGTATTAAACTTAGTGTAGGGTGTGTAAGGCCTACCTATGTAACGGTGATCATCATGATGCGCCCATACAATAGGAACAATTTTACGATGGTCGCCAAGTTTTGCCATTTTTCTTTAGTAGCATCTGTATCAAAATTTATTTCGAAATCAAGAGGTATGAACTTCACATCACGAGGCATTACCATATCAGCGGTTGCCAAAAAGTCCCAATTCCATGAACCATAAGAAATATTAACACTGTTATAGTTTAATTCTTTTAAAGATTTTTGAAATGCTTTCACAATTTTAGATAATGCAAAATTGCTTGCTCCGTACTTGGCAGTTGCAAGTTCAGGGTATTTTTCTACCAGTAAAATCCACTCTTTCGCCCATGATTGTGGAAACTGATCAGGCTTTATATCCACCCAAAGCGTTCTATCATGCCTTTTCCAAACTGTAATTTCTGTAATTTCAGGATATAATTTTAGCAGCGTATTCACCTGAGATTTGTCATAAAGATAACCTTCTCGTGTTTCCGGATTAACGATATACTGATTTCCAAGTTGGATCTTACAGGAATCCGGCAAAGTTTTAATTACGTTTTGGGGATTTGCCGACCATGTATCAACATCAACCGCAAAGATGACTTTCATAGCCATCTCCCGCGCATGTGCGAATACTTTTTGCATTAATTTTACGGCCTCATTTTCTCGCTGGCCGTCAGGAACTGTTGCTGCTGCGGATCCGAATACGGGCCCATTAAATATTTCACCTCCGGGAAGCAATTGAACATCATTTATATGTTGCGCCCCCCAATCCCTGCCCGAATTTGATGTATTTAAATAACCAGTTTGCTTTTTTACTCCATTGTAGTTAAAACCAAACATTGGATTATTGCCATATGCATGAACCATAATTGTAGTAAAGCGCATTTTTGCACACTGATCAATCCACATTTTCCAATCATCAAAGTTCCAGCCGGTGCAGCCGCTGATAAAATTATGCCAATTGAAAATTATCCTTTCTTGCTGTAAAGGATAATCGGACATTTCCCAGTTATCAAATGAAAATGTTTGCTTTGCAGCGGGGTTGGTGTTTGCAGAAAGGTAAGATCCAGCACCCAATTTTTCAACCAGAGAATATGTGGCGTTGAATAACCCTTTGTCACTGGAAAAAGAAATTACTATTTTATTTGAGGTAAGCTTTTTAATGACAAACCCTTCATTTTGCTGAGGGATCATCGTACGCACAGAATCAGGAATTGGTATGGTTTTCTCTACACTTAAGAGGATTTGAAAATAGCTGCTACGGGGTGTGCTGGTTACATTGAATCGGTATCCCTGGTAAATTTTGCCCAGGTTTTCAGAAAGCAGGTATGAAGCTATTTTGATGCTTTTATCCGAGTTTTTGGGAATGATAATATCTACTGATTTCATTTGACTAAATGAAAACAAAGACGCTGCCAGCAAAATGAATAACTGAATTCCAACTTTTTTTTTCATGTTAACTTCATTATAGTTTATTACCTTATTATTTTCTAAAGCAGCTAGCATATATCCATTATATCAACATATCAATATGCCACCCTCAAACAATCCTTTAATGTGATTCCGATTTAAAATCTTTGGTTTTCTTTCGGGATCCTTGAAAAAGCGAATAAGTTTACTGAGCGTTTCGCCAATTACAAAGATGCCACTAAGAAAATTTTAAAGCAACTACGATCTTGACAAATGATAACACAATTTCAACCGTTTTTTAAGTTCGATTACCAGATATAGGTTGAATTATCGCTAACGTAATTTACATTTCATTTCCTTTCGGAAACTCAAAGGCGAAAGACCAGTAATATTTTTAAAAGCCTTGTTAAAATTGGAAATACTATTAAATCCATTTGAATAACAGATTTGTAAAACATTCATATCAGTTAGAGTTAATTGCTGACAAGATTTGGCTATCCGAATTTCATTTAATGTGGTAAATAAGTTTTTTCGTGTTCCTTTTTTAAAAAACCGGCAAAAAGCATTTTTATTCATATTTATTTTGGCAGCTACATCTTCTAATGTGATTTGCTCTTTATAATTATCCATTAGAAAATCGAGCACTTTATTAATACGATGTGTATTCTCTTTTTTAGCATTTCGGTAAGAAATGCTAGCTAATAATTCTTTTTCCGAAGAAATTGCTATTGCATTTAATATAGCCAATAATTGTATGAATTTCTCCGCATCAGACATGCGAGGAAGTTTTACCATCATTTTATGTACTTTGTTTCTTAAACGGCCATTTAACTTTACACCATGTGCCGCTTGTTCAAAAAGTAAGGTTTTTATTCCATTCATTTCTGGACGATTAAAAAAATCCTCACCAGCGAAGTTGGGTAAAAATTTTACTACGATAGCCTGTACTGTAAGTTCATTATTTTGTTGGAAGAACACCTCATCATTTTTCCATACGTGTGGTAAACTTTCGCCGACAAGCACCAAGTCGCCAGACTCGAAGTTATCAATACTATCTCCAATTTGGCGCTGACCATAACTCTTTAGAATCAACGTTAATTCAATTTCGGGATGATAATGCCATGGATTGTAAAAATGTTTATACTCTCTACTATCGAAATTGATTGAGGTGTTTAAGGTTTTGCTTTCGCGTATAAAAATTGGCTTCATGCTATCGTGTTTAGTGGGCTAATATTTTCCTAATATACGCTAATATACTCTTAAAAAGTCCCTATCAGCAATTGTAAATTTGTTATAAATTAACATGTTTACGATGGCGTATTGGAGTACAGATAAAGAATTATTTTCTTTAGCAAAAAGTGAATTGTTTCCTGCTTTAGTTGGCGATATTTTAGATAAGTTGGGTTTGTTGCATCAATTCCTTCCTGCTCAGGTTAAACCATTAGATAATCAAATGGTTGTTATCGGTCGGGCAATGCCAGTATTAGAAGCCGATGTATGTGAAGAAATAGCAAAACAAAGCCAGAACGAGATCATGAAAAAGCCTTTTGGCTTAATGTTCGAAGCTTTGGACAGCATGATGGAAGATGAGGTATATATATGTACCGGATCATCGCCCCGATATGCACTTTGGGGCGGTTTAATGAGTACCCGGGCAATTATGCTCAAAGCAGCTGGTGTAGTAGTTGATGGCTATACAAGAGATACGAACGAGATACTGAATTTAGGATTTCCTACATTTTCGTTGGGTACTTATGCACAAGATCAGGGCGCAAGAGGAAAGGTGATTGACTATAGAGTTCCAATTGATTGGCATGGGGTACGTATCAATCCAGGAGACATCATATATGGGGATCGTGATGGCGTATTGATTGTGCCAAAAGAAGTTGAACACGAAGCCTTTACAGGAGCTGTAGAAAAATCAAGAGGCGAGAAGTTAGTTTTAAAAGCTCTTCAGCAAGGAATGAGCACTGTGGCAGCTTTTGAAAAATTTGGGATAATGTGATTAAAATATGACCTCATCAAACTTTAGAATTAAAAATAATTTTCGCTGGGTAATCGTATTCCTGCTGTTTTTGGCTACTTCGATAAACTATATCGACCGGCAGGTAATAGGAATATTGAAGCCATTCATTTCAGCTGATCTAAACTGGAGCGAACAAGATTACGGTTATATTATTACTGCTTTTCAAATATCCTATGCGATAGGCCTTCTACTAACGGGCGCTTTTTTGGATAAACTTGGAACGAGGTTAGGTTATGTAAGCGCTGTAGGGGTTTGGAGTATCGCCGGTATCGCACATTCGATGGCGTCATCTGTTTTAGGATTTACTTTTTTCAGATCACTCTTAGGTTTGGGTGAGGCTGCTAATTTTCCGGCTGCGGTCAAAACAATTGCCGAGTGGTTCCCTAAACGGGAACGAGCTTTTGCAACGGGTTTATTCAATTCAGGATCAACTGTCGGGGCAATAGCAGCACCAATAATTGTTTCCTATATTACTATTTTATTGAATTGGAAATGGGCCTTTATTATAACCGGGCTTTTGGGATTTTTTTGGATAGGTCTTTGGCTTTTGTTATATCATAAGCCATCGGAACATCCCAAATTGAGCATTGAAGAGCTTAAGTATATTAATCAGGACGAAGAAAATGAAGCGGAACCCCCGGTAATAAAATTGGGGCAATTGCTGAAATACAAAGAAACATATGCTATTTGTTTAACAAGATTTTTATCCGATTGGGTTTGGTGGTTTTTTCTTTTCTGGATCCCTGACTATTTAAGCAAATCAAGAAATTTAAATATAAAAGAATTAGTTATGCCCCTAATTATTATCTATGCCGTATCAAGTATTGGCGGCATAGGAGGTGGTTGGCTTTCTTCGTTCTTTATTAAGTCTGGTGTTTCAGTGGATAAAGCAAGAAAAGATACAATCTTTATATGTTCTCTTTTAGTTTTGCCCATCATAGCCCTCAACTTTGCAACCGATATTTGGCTTGTCGTTTTATTATTATCGCTAGCAGCGGCGGGGCACCAAGGTTGGGCTGCTAATATCTTCACTATCATCTCAGATATATATCCGAAAACGGCTGTTGGCGCTATGATGGGGATAAGTGGATTTTTCGGAGCCATTGGCGGTGCGTTAGCCGCATCTTTTGTAGGGTTATTGTTGCAAGCTACTAACAGTTATACGATAATTTTTACAGTAGCATCGGTGATGTATATTACTAATTGGCTAATTATTAAGATAATAATACCTGATATTAAGCCGCTCATTTTCAACACAAAATAATAGCTTACAAAGTACTATGAACATACTAAATCCTATTTGTGAGGCGTCATTTCTTTTAAGCAATAGCTTTAGCCAAAAATTATTCGACAAGGTAGCTAAGGATTTGCCTATATATGATTATCATAATCATTTATCTGCGAAAGATATTGTGTTAGATAGGAAGTTTACTGATATCACAGAATTGTGGCTTGAAGGAGATCATTATAAGTGGCGTGCTATGCGTGCAAATGGCATTGATGAAAAATATATTACTGGCAGCGCCGATGCCCGGGATAAATTTCAACGCTGGTCTTTAACTGTACCGGCAACTATAAGAAACCCGTTGTATCACTGGACGCATTTGGAACTCAAGAAGGCATTTGGGATAACCACTATCTTAAATGGTAATTCTGCAAATCAGATCTACGATGAAACCAAATCGTTGTTACAGGAAGAAGATTATAGTGTAAGAAACTTATTGAGAAAATTTAATGTGTCAACATTATGTACAACTGAAGACCCTACAGACAGCCTTGAATGGCACATTCAATTGAAAAGTTCAAGTTTTGAAATTAAAGTCTTAACAGCTTTTCGCCCCGATAAAGCGATTAATGTATGCAACGCCGAAAATTTTCAGAAGTACCTGATTGAACTTGAAAAATGTACCAATAGTTCTATTGGTTCCTATCAAAGCTTTGTAGACGCATTAAAGACAAGACATGATTACTTCCACTTTCACGGCTGCCGGCTGGCCGATCATGGGCTTGAGTTTCCATTTCCAGTTTTGGAACCTACCAAAGCTCAATTGGAGCATATTTTTCAACAGTTAATGTTAAAAAAAATGCCAGACATTCAAATGCAGATTGAATTCAAATCGGCGCTACTGCTTGAATTTGCTCAATGGAACTTTGAAAAAGGATGGGTTCAACAATTCCATGTCGGAGCTCTAAGAGACGTGAATACCCGTGCAGTAAGGATTATAGGTCAAGCTTGCGGCTTTGATTCCATCGCGGATTTTTCGTATGCCGAAACCATGGGAATATTTTTTAATCGGCTTGAAGAACGGCAAATGCTGACTAAAACAATCGTCTATAACCTGAATCCCACAGACAATGAAGTTATAGCATCAATGGTCGGGAATTTTCAGGACGGGCTAACGCCCGGCAAGATGCAATTCGGTGCTGCGTGGTGGTTTTCAGATCAAAAAAAAGGTATTCAGGATCATTTGAATTGTCTATCAAATTATGGTTTGCTTAGTCAGTTTGTTGGCATGGTGACCGATTCCCGTAGCTTTTTATCATTCTCCCGGCATGAATATTTTCGAAGGATTCTCTGTGACCTGATAGGAAGTGATATACAAAACAAAGAGATTCCAAATGATTATGAACTTGTTAGCGAGCTTATCAGCAACATTTGTTATGGAAATGCTAATAAATACTTTAATACATAAAAGCAAGGGATGGAAAATATATATAGTTTAAGCGGAAAGGTGGCATTGATAACCGGTGGTTCTGAAGGTATAGGCTACGGGATTGCTGAACAATTTCTTAGTTTGGGAGCAAAGGTGATTATTACAGCCAGGACTTCTGAGAAGCTGAACGCAGCTAAGGAAAAGTTAGGTTCAAATTGTTTTACATATACTAACGATGTTACGAATTTAAAACAGCTTCCTGCTTTGATCCAGGATATAGAAGAAAACGTGGGTCCAATCGATATATTAGTTAATAATGCCGGACGACATTTGAAGCAGGATTCTTTAACCGTCTCTGACGAGCAATTTCAACAGATCGTTACCGTAAACCTTAATGCTGTTTTTGCCCTTACAAGAGAGGTACTTAAATTAATGACCGTACGAAAAGCAGGTTCAATTATAAACATTAGTTCCATGGCAGCCCTTTTCGGCTTAACGCAAGTTGTAGCATATAGTAGTTCAAAAACCGCATTATTAGGATTAACAAGGTCTTTAGCCTCGGAATATTCACATACCGGTGTTCGTATAAATGCCATAGCGCCTGGCTTTATAGAATCTAAAATGTTCCTAAACGTTATGAAAAGCGATCCGGAGCGCAAAAGAAAGATTTTAAGCAGAACGCCTGCAGGGCGGTTTGGAACCCCTGCTGACATAGGTAAAGCGGCAGCCTTCTTAGCATCAGATGCGTCTGAGTTTATCACCGGGATATGTCTTCCTGTGGATGGTGGGAACTCCATTGGTTTTTAAATACAATATTTAAACACTTTTTATGAAATTAGGATTTGGGCTTTATCGCCATATGCTGAATGAGCACCATTACAAATTTGCCAGGCAATGCGGTGCGACGCATTTGGTTATTCACCTGGTAGATTATTTTGGGAATGAAAATAACAGTAAGGATAATGCAAATCAACCCATCGGTGATGATAAGGGATGGGGATCAGCCGGCAAAGGCAGTATTTGGACTTTAGATGAAATTTTGGCTATAAAAAAGGAAGTTGTCTCTCATGGATTAGTGTGGGAAGCAATTGAAAATTTTGATCCTGCCATGTGGTATGATGTGCTTTTAGATGGGCCGCGTAAACTTGAGCAAATCGAGTTACTTAAAGAACAAATCAGGATCGTTGGAAAAGCCGGAATACCTGTGTTTGGTTATAATTTTTCCTTAGCTGGTGTAGCGAGCAGAATAATTGGACCTTTTGCACGTGGCGGAGGTGAAAGCGTAGGTATGGATGCTGTCGATGATTCACCTATACCTAATGGCATGGTTTGGAATATGATTTACGATGACAACGCTCCCAAAGGCTTTTTACCAACAATAACACATGAAGATTTGTGGAATAGATTGACGTTTTTTTTAAACGAATTACTTCCGGTAGCCGAAAAGGCCGGCGTAAAATTAGCGGCTCATCCTGATGATCCTCCCATGCCTTATATCCGGCAAACCCCTCGGCTGGTTTACCAGCCCGACATGTATCAAAAACTTATAAATATCAACCCTAGTTCTTCCAATTGCCTGGAATTCTGTCTGGGTTCTATATCAGAAATGACGGAAGGCGATATTTATGAAGCTACTGATTTATATACAAAGCAAAATAAAGTCGCCTATATACATTTTAGAAATGTGATCGGTAAGGCTCCAAATTATAAAGAGGTTTTTGTAGACGAAGGAGATATAGACATGATGAAAATTATTGATATTCTTAAAAAAAATCATTTTGAAGGAATTCTTATCCCAGACCACACTCCTCAAATGAATTGCAATGCTCCATGGTACGCAGGGATGGCCTATGCGATGGGATATATGAAAGCTGCGTTAACGAAATTACACAATCCACAATTGTAGCTGAACAATAGGAAAATGAATATAAACGGGCATCAATTCCTGGCAAATTAACCCGTGAGGAATTATTGATTATTCAAACAATATTAAAATAAAATATAAGTATATTTTTTTGGCCTTCCATGCATACTACAAGCACCAAACTTTTTATGAATTTTAAAATAATAAATTAAATATAAAAATTGAGAATAGGAAAAAAAACCAATTTCAAAACCATAATTCTATAGAAACCATCATTCTTTTAAATTGTTTAGCGTTTAATTAAAAATGTAGTTCAGATATGAAATTGTATACCAACCCTTTTCATGTTTGCTTGGGCCAACAATAAGTGTTTTGTAATGATGGTTGTTGAAGGCGAATCTGTTACCGCAAAAACAAAAACGGGCAAAGAGAAGCGTTTCAACTATGCCGAAACCTTTATCATACCTGCGGCTGCCGGGAGTTTTGAACTAATGAACAAAGGAAAACCTTCTACTACATTTAAGCCTGGCTGCCGATTTTGGCTTATCTAACAACTGGTTGACTGATACAGTTGAGTACTATGATAAAAGCACCAAAAACCTGTTGGTTAGCCGCCAGTTAAATGCTTCAATTG
>Ga0105044_10008167_pt1 | contig 14386 bp, 10 predicted proteins | sample MAT01_FD_78092 | JGI IMG/M metagenome (GOLD analysis project Ga0105044, IMG submission 78092) | Freshwater microbial communities from Lake Fryxell liftoff mats and glacier meltwater in Antarctica - MAT-01 | ecosystem: Environmental > Aquatic > Freshwater > Ice > Liftoff microbial mat | place...
GGCAGCCGGGCTGGGACGTGTTTGCAAACCCCACTTCGGGCGGGCCAAAGGTCCAGCAACATGCCAGCCCAGAGCAACGCCCTGGGTCCAGCGTGAAACACGAACGAGCCCGGAAAGGGCGTCTCAAGCTTGGATCGCCCCTTCAGGGCTGGCTCTCGCGTGACACGAAACCCAGGGCGTTGCCCTGGGCGGGCATGTTGGCGCACCTTTGGTGCTCCCTCTCCATCGCGCGGGGAAGCGGCAAGTCTAGATGAGTAAGTGACGACTTTCACAGCTTCACCTCCTTCCTAATCATCTCAACGTAAGGCGAGAGCGGGTAGCGTGCGCTGAGTTCGTCGAAGCGTTCCTTCGCATTCTGCGCGCGGCCGAGTTTTTGCAGGCACAGACCGAGCGCGTAGGTGCCGCGCACCGCCGAGTCCGACGAGCGCGTGGAAAAGAGCAGATACTCAAAGGCCTCGCGCGCTTTCTCAAACTCGCCCGCCTTCATGTAGATCATGCCCAACTGATAACTGGCCTCGCCCGCGAGGTCGTCATCCGGCGACTTGGACGCAGCGATCAACTTATCGACCGCCTCGGCGTGCCGCTGCTTCCTGAGGTCGATCCGCGCGAGCACGTAGTATATCCACGTCACCTTCGCCAGGTCCGCGGCGGTCACGTTCTGCCGTGCTTTGGTCGTGAGCGCCTCATAATTCTGGATGAGCCTCAGTGCGTCCTGCGGAAACTCCCGCTCGACCGCCTTGCCCGTCTCGAACTTCAGGCAAAACACGAGCAACTGATCGACAAACTGCTTGAGTCCGCCCTCCTCCTTCGCGAGCAACTCAAACTGCCCGAGCGCTTCATCGAGCTGGCCGGTGCGGAGCAGCGCCTTGGCCAATCCTTCCCGCGCGGTGAGTTGTTCCATGCGCTCCCTGGCGGAACCGAGAACCTTTTTGAAAGCGTCCGCAGCCTTCGCATAGTCGGCCATGTCGAAGTAAATCCACGCCACCTCCGCGTCGAGCCGGCGTCGAGCCGCGTCGTCGGTCGCGGACTTCCGCAATTCTTCGATCGTCGCGAGCACGTTGCGGTAATCTTTCAGCCCCTTGTAAATCTCCAGCATCAGCCCCTGCGCCTCGTGCCTGCGGGTCGTCTGCGGATAGCGCGCGAGCAGGAAGCGGCAGTTCTCCAGCGCCTGCGGCATCAGGTTGTCTTTGCGATACGCCGACGCCAGCCGGAAGTAAGCTTTCTCAGCCACTTCGGGATTCACATTCTCGGCGCGCAAAGTCAGCCCCAGCGGCTCCAGCACGTCGCAGAGCAGCGTGAATCCCGGCGTGTCTTTCGCGATCTCGCGGGTGATCGGCGCGGTTGCCGTTTGCGCGGTGGGATCGAGTTGCAGGTTCACGTGGCTGTTCACGCGCACGAAGTCCGCGAACTGCGCAAGCGTCATCTCCCGGATCTCGCCGCTCACCGGTTCCATGAGCGCGAACTGCGAATCGTAAGCGAGCTGCGCCTTCAACTCGGCGCGCGACGGCGCCGCTTTCTCCGCTTTGAAAATGACGATCCGCTCCTCGGCGGCACGCGCGTAGTAGATCGCGGCCTCACGGAAGTTCTTCTCATTTTCCAGCGCCCAACCAGTCCAGAAACAGGCCTGCTGGAAGTTCTCGCTGTTCGTGCTGTCGAAGGTCTTGAGGTATTCCTTCAGGACGATCTTCATCTTCTCGAAGTCCTTCTGGGTGTAAAAATTCAGCGCCACGGCGAAGAGCGCGCGCTCGCCGTAGCGGCTCTTGGGATCGATCTGGCGGACGCGATTGAAGGCGTCCTTCGCCGCCTCATACCAGTCGGTCGCGAGATCGCGGCGGATGATTTTGAAACTCAGCTCCTGCCGCCCGAGCACCGCTCCGAGCACCGCCGCGGCGGACGAGTCGGACGAGATGCCCGTTGGCCGCTCGAACTCCGCGGCCAGCTTCGCGTCCTTGTCCACGCCTTCCGCCCAGAGCACGCGCGACTGCGTGACTTCCTCCACGCGCTGGAGCACGTGGTAAAGCATCGCCGAGCGTTTGCGATCTGCGCCCCAGTCGCCGTATTTCCGCGCGAGCGGCGGATGACGCTCGGCACCGAGCCGCGGGTCGAAAATCTCGATCACGCGCGCGTCATCCGCAGCCGGTTCGTCGTTCGTGGCGGCGGGTGCAAGCGTCGGCTTGCCGCCTGAGATGCCGATGTCAAATGCGAGCTGTTGCGTGCTGAGATCGAGGATTTCCTTGAGCGCAGCAGCCACGGTCGTCTCGCCAGCTTTCAGTCGCACTGGCTTCCTGGCGAGTTGCGCGGCGATGCTGTTCCTGCCCGTCTCGGGCGACCAGACAAAGGGGATGCCCGCCGCCTTGGACACCGCGCGGAGCGCCTGCTCCGCGGTCGTGGCGTTCCCGAGGTCTTCGAGCCGAATCGTCTTTTGGAGCGGCGCGTAGGTCGCGATCAGGTCCGCGCCGAGGGCGATCGTTTCCTTCGGATAGAGATAGATCGCAAACGTCGCCGCACCCGCCTCCTTCTGCGCATCGGCGGCCGCTTTGCTGTAATAACTCCCGGCAGTGTGGAGGATTTTGAGCAGCTCGGGATTCGGGATGTCCTTCGCGCGGTTCGCGACGCCGACGTATTGCTTCGCCCCATCGGCGTAGCGGTTCTGGGCGCGATACCACTCGGCGAGTTCGAGCGCGAGATTCTGGAAGCGCGGGTCGCTGCCATAGTCGTTCTCCAGCTCCGCAAAACGCCGCTCGGCCTGCTCCTTGTTCTCCTTCTTGCCGGACTTGAACATCGCTTCCACCAGCCCCAGCTCGATGCTCTTCACGAGGTCGAGCGCCTTCGGATCGGCGGCTTGTTTCGCCTGCTGGAAAAACTCGATCGCCCGCTCGCTGCTCGCGCTCTTGAGGAGCATCGGTTGCGCGCCTTTCTTTTCCGCTGCCGGCGCGACGCTCGCCAGTTCGCACGCCCCGCGATTGAAGAGCGCTTCGGTTCGGAGCGCCTTCCAGCTCTGCTCCGCGAAGCCATTGCCCGCATACACTTTCTCGTCGAGCAGCCGGTCGCACGCCTTCGCGCAAGCCGCGTAATCGGGAGCCTGCACGAGCGCGCCGGTCTTTTCGTCGGCAATGCGCTTCGCCGAAAAACGAATCAGGCTGATGAGCGCCTGCGCGCCTTCGGGTGAGCCCTTCCGCTCGTCGGCGGCCTTCTCCCATGCCGCGGTCAGATCACCACCGCCACCGGCTGTGATCCCGAGCGCAGCCGCCGTGTCGCGCGCCTGCCGGGCCTCCGCGGAGATCGGATATTTGGTGAGCAACTGCCGCAGCGCATCCCCCGCCTTCTCGCGCCATTCCTTCGCTTTCGCGCCGTCGGCGGCGTTCGCCTGCGCGAGGTAGATGTCGCCGAGATTCCGCAGCGCGCGCGGCGCATGATCGGCGGACGCGAGCGCCTTCGTGTAAGGCGCGATCGCCCGCTCGTGCAGCCCCTTTTCAAAAGACATATCGCCCAGCGCCGCCTGCGCCTGCCCGTAGCCTTTCGCCTCCGCCGGGATGCGCCGCAGAAAATCCTCCGCCTTGCCCGCATCCGCGTTGGGCTTCTTCTTCTCGGCCATCCCGAGCAGCAGATACATGTCATTCTTCAGCGCACCGGCCGGCACCGTCTCGACGAAGCTCTGGCTGAGAACTTTGCCCACGCCATCGAAGTCGCTTTTTTCAAACGCGAGCTTCGCCAGCAGCACCTTCGCCTTCTGCTTCGACTCGAGATCGAACTGCACATTCTCCAGCCACTTCATCGCCTCTGCCGGCTGCTTCTTTTCGAGGTAGAGCGCGCCGAGTTGCAGCGCCGAAGTGTCATGCGCTTTTTCCAGCGAAGCCGGCACCGGCTCCTTGTCGCGCTGCTTTTGCGAGATGGCGTTGCGATAGCTCATCACCATCCGCTTGTAGATCGACTCCGCTTTCTCGAGCTGTCCAGTCTTGCGAAAGTGATCGCACAGAATTTGATCTGCCTGCGCGCCGGTGAGCGCGTCGTATTTCCCGAGGTTCGCCTGAATCTGCGCGTGGAGCTTTTCGAGCTGCGCACCGCCGTCTTTGCCCGGCGCGCCGGCGATCGTCATTTTGTAAAGCAGCAGCGTCCGGACGTGCGCATCGTCCGGATGTTGCGCCACGAAAGCATCAATCCGCTCGCCCGCGCCTTTGAAGTCCTTCATCCGGTAAGCCACGCTCGCGAGGCGAAACTCCGCGATGATCCGGTTCGCCCCGTCCGGCAGATTCTGCGCTGCCTTGACATAATAAGGCCGCGCCAGCGCGAACTGATCGCTGAGGTAATACGACTCCGCGAGCAGCAGATGCTGGAGCGCGACCGCCCCATCCGCCTTCCCCTTGATCTCCTCCGTCAGCATCTTGATCGCGTCGCCGTATTGCCGGTCCTTGAAGAGTTCCGCCGCCGTCCGCGCCTGCGCGTGAACTCCGGCCAACAGCGCGGAGACGGCGAGCACTGATCCAAAACGCGCGGCCCAGCGGGCGGCAGGGCGATTTCGGAAGGGGGGCATTGTTGGAAAACCGGCGAGAGACCCGGATCATTAGCCGTCAGCGCGAAAAGTGCCGCCAAAAACTTCCGACGACACGGTCCGTGATTCAGCGAGAGCCATGGGTCCGTCCAGACTGATACGAGCGCTGAAGAGCAACGCCAACGGCGTTCCGTCAATCAGCCTGGGACTGCTCCCCAAAGAAGCCGCACACCCTGAAAGGGTTTTGTCCTCCAGCGCCGGGGCGGCGGCTGAAGGCGTGCCGGGCCTGGCCGAGACCCTCATGGTTCGGACTGGCGGAAGCGATGAGCCTGGGAGTTCCGCGCACCCCGTCCGCGGGAAGTCATCCTCTCGTCTTTATCTTCCCTGATCCATTGTCGGACTCTGGCACCCTAATTGTATGAAAATCACCGTCGAAATCCCCGAGAAAGACATGAAAGACATCATGCGTTTCACCGGCGAAAAGAAGAAAGGCCCGGCGATTGCCAAGCTCGTCTCCACCAGCCTCATGCTGGAGCGGCGGCGGGAGCTTTCCGAGGAGGTGATGTCGGGCAAGTTTCGCGTCGAATTCCCCGATTGGGAGGAGATGCGTAAGCTGGAACGCGCGGACGACCCATGGAAAGCCTGATCGACTCCAGCATCTGGATTGACTCCCTTCGGCCCGCCACCCCGGAACGGACCCGGCGGGTGGCCGCCGATGCCGTCAATCGGCCGAACGCGGTGATTTGCGACCCGACCTGCTCATCGGCACGATTTGCCTGCAGCACCCCGCCGTTTTAGTGACCTTCGATAAAGGCTTCGTGGCGATTGCAAAAGTCGCTGGGTTTGAAGTCGAGTTTCTGGCCCGCCCCGCCTGATCGCGCGTGCCTGCGCCGGCTCATCCGCGTGGCGCGGGCGCGCTGGCGGGTGGAGCTCGATGACCGGGAACTCAAGGAAGAGCTCGGGCTCGACCATTACGAAGGCCGGCACTGGCTCTAGCTGGCACCACCACGTCACCCTCGTGTCGATGGCCTTTGGCTTCCTGCGCTGCGAACAGGCGCGCGCCCCAAAAAACTTCTGGTGCGACACTGCCGCAGGACCCGTCGCCAACTGCAAGCGGCGCTGATCCGGCTGGCGGGCCGCTGCCCGTGGTGCCAGACCCGCTGTCACGACTCTGGATACCTTAACCCAGTATTATTTGGGATCTCCCGCAGCAGGCAGATCAACATCATGAGGTGCTCACGGAGATGCGGGGGTTTGTCTTCGCTCGCGTGAAGTTTGCTGATGACCAGCCGACTGGCGCGATGGAGGCGGAGATTCTCAAACAATTGTTGGAATTTGAACTTTCCCGCCAAGACTTGAAGAGGTGGCAGTTGAGCAGCGGCGGCATCGAAGAGTTAGCAACTGACTTCGCAAGTTATCCGCCCGCGATCGAGGATTTTGAAAAGAGACGTGCCGCCGACTCGGCGAAAGCGGAAAGGTGGCTGCGTAATACCATCTCTCGGAAATAACATGACTGCGGCTGCATCGGAAATCGAAGCTGTCGGTGGTGGCTCAGTGCGAGCTGGGAGGATGGAGAGGCGGCTCTGTCCGCAGGACGTGCCGCCTGTGGCCGGGGACGGCGGCACGTCGCCAAAGCGCGACAGAGCCGCCTCTCCACCTTGAATTGAGCCACTACCAAACCGTCACATTATTTTTGAGAGATGGTATAAGTGGGTTGCCCCGGTAATTGAACCGCTCTGGTATTTCGTCGTGTCCCTCTGCCGTCTCTTGCAGCGCGGCGAATACAGCCTCAGTGCTGTCGACGCCTACTGGCTCGGGATCGTGGACGAAGTTGTGGGTGAGAGACTCCCTACACTTCGGCTGATCGCTGAGAATCCAGAGGCCTAAGCGAGGTGAAGAGGACGCAGGGAATCGCTTTTCACTTTGGCGTCTAATACGATTTTCACAGTCCGATTGCACGAACCGCGGCGCAAGAACCTGCAAGGAGCCGGGGCGTCCCGCCCCGTTCTCCTGACCATTCGGGGCGAGACGCCCCGACTCCTTGAGAACCCGCCCCCCGTTCCGGCAGTGGGAATGTGAAAATCGTCTAACTTGCCGCCTTAAAAGTAGCCACCGCGAAGGCCACAGCTACTTTTTCGCGGTCCTCCCAGGCGGGTGCATGAGGCCGTAGCTGAGGAGGAGGGTGCTGTCGTCCCAGATGCCGGGTTTGTCCGTGTGCATGACGACGGCGATGACTTCGCGGTGGTCGCGCAGGGCGGCGCTGACGAGGACCTGCTGGGCGGGGTAGGTGTAGCCGGTTTTCACGCCGGTGCAGCCGGGGAAGCGGTCGAGCAGGCGGTTGTGGTTGTTTAGCTGGCGGAGTGGCACACCGGGGCCGGTCCAGTCGTAGCTGCGGGTGCTCACGATCTGGCGAAAAAGCGGCTGTTGCATGGCGGCGCGGGTGATGAGGGCGAGGTCGCGCGGGGAGCAGTAGTGGACGAGGTCGTGGAGGCCGTTGGCATTGGTGAAGTGCGTGGTCTTGGTGCCGAGTTCCGCGGCGCGCAGGCTCATCTTGGCGGTAAAGGCGGGCATCGTGCCGGCGTTGTCGCGCCCGAGGGCGTGGGCCACGTCGTTGGCGCTTTTCAGCATGAGGCCGTAAAGCATCTGCCGCCGGGTGAAGCGCTGGCCGGGTTTCAGGGCGAGGCTGCTCTCGCCGACCCTGCTGTCTTCGAGCGTGCATTCCACTTCGCGGTCGAGGTCGCCGGCTTCGATGACGAGGAGCGCGGTCACGATCTTCGTCGCGCTGGCGGGGAATTGGGGCTCGTCGGCATTCTTTTCGTAGAGGGACGCGCCGGTATGGGCGTCGATGACGATGGCGCCGCGCGCGGCGAGCGGGAGCCCCTCGGTTTCGCTCTGCGCGAGGATCTGATCGAGATTTTCCATCCGCGGCCGCGGAGTCGCGGCAGGGCCGGCGGCGGAGCGCGTGACCGCGGCGGGTTTGATTTTCGTGACGGGCGCCTTTTTCTGCGCCGCAAAGACGATTCCGGGAAGCGCGACGAGGGCCGCGGCGAGCAGGTGCAGGAGGCTAGGTGAGAATTTGGCCATTGATCATCGTCCACTCGATCGGCTCGTCGTGATGGACGACCTCTTCGTGGACGGATTCGACGCTACCGGACAGCGGGACGGCGATCAAGTCGGCGAGCGCGCCGGGCACGATCTTTCCGAGCTGATCGCGCCGCCGCAGCGCGCGCGCGGGGTTCACGGTGACGGTGCGGAGGAGCTGCTCGTAGGTGAGCCACGGTTCGCTTTCGTGGAGCAGGCGGAGTTCGTCGAAAAGGCTGAGCGAACCGGTGCTGGCGAGGCTGTCGGTGCCGGTGCAGATATTCACGCCGAGGTCGTGGAGGCGGCGAAACTGAAATGGCGTGTGGCCAAAATAGCGGTGGCTGCCGGGGCAATGCACGATGCTCGGCGCGCCCCCGCGCGGGAGCGCGGCGAGCAGCGAGAAATCGCCGTCCGTCAGCTCGTTCATGTGGGCAACCAGCCAGCGTCCGTCGATCGCTCCATTTTGCCAAAGCTGCGCGAACGGCGTCGCCTTTCCGCAGTCCCCCATCGGCCGCAGCAGCGACGCCATGAACTCGTGGAGAGGTCCGCCGGCGTCGCGGAACATGGCAAACTCTTCGCGCGATTCCGCGACGTGCGTGGTCAGCGGCATGGTGAACGCGGCGGCGCAGGAGGTGGCGAGCTGGTAGAGCGAAAGCGACGCGGTGTAGGGCGCGTGCGGGCTGAGGCCGAAGCTGTCCAGCGAGCCGGCGCGGTTTTGGAAAAAGGAGAGCGCGCCCGCGACGACGTCGTCGGTGGTGAGGCGGTGCCGGATGTCGATCATCTCGTAGAACCACCAGGTCCGAAGCGGCGACGGTTCCAGATGCGTCATCAGCTCGGGAAAGGCCTCGATGTTGCAGACGCTCGTTGTGCCCCATTTGCGCAGCTCGGCAAAGCCGCGCCGGATCGCGGCGAGGTAGTCGTCGCTATCGAGGCTGCGCTTGAGCGCATTGATGCGCTGCACCCAGGCGGTGAAACTTTTCGGCCGGGAGATGGCCCCCCGCATCATCGTGTAATCGAGGTGGCAGTGCGCGTTGATCAGCCCCGGCAGCAGCGCGCAGTCGCCGAGATCGATGACCGGACCTTTCGAAATCCACGCCAGATCGGGGACGAGACCGACGGCGACGATGCGGTTTTCCTCGATGGCGACGGCACCATTTTCGATCACCGGTCCGGCCATCGAGACGACGGCTCGCGCGCGGATGATCATGCGGGGCGGTCGGCTTGCTTCGCCACCTCGCGCGCTTTGGCGATCAGCAGATTGCACGCTTCGTGGCAGAGCAGTGGCAGGGTGTCTTGGGCGAAAGCGGGCGGCTGGGGATTGTGCGTGGCGATTTCCCAAAGGCGATGTTTCAGGCAGCCTGCGCAGAACCCGTCGATGAGCTGGCGGGCGTCAGCATCGGTGAGCTTTTGGGTGACGCGATACATGCCGCTCTGCCGCGCGAGTGTTTCGCGGAGGATGACCGGCACGAGTTCGCCGCCTTGGTGGCTGAGCCAGACGCCGGTCATGGCGGGGTAGAAATAGTCCAGCGCCCGGCGGACGGCGGTGGCCTCCGGCAGCACCAGCCGCCAGCCGCGCACGAGAGTCGGCGCGGTCTTGAGCGGACGGAAGTTTCCCTGCGCGTCGAAGTTCGCCAGATCCCGCGCCGCCTCCGGTCGCAGGTGGAGTGCGAGATCGGTGCGCCCGGCGTCGTCGCTGTGCCGCAGCTCCCAACCTTCACGCACAGGCGCAAGGGCGATCTGCCCGATGCGTTCTCCGCCGCGGACGAGCCAGTCCGAGAGCGCTTTCGTGAGATCCCTGCTCACGCGGCGTGGACGGCATCGAACGCCGCGACCTGTCCCAGAATGACGTCCGCGAAGAGCGGCTCCGTGCCGATGGCGCTCGCGTAAAAAAGAGTGCGCCCGCGGAGGCGATACGGGTTCCGCTGGAAGACTTCCTGGGCGCTCGCGCTGGCCGCGCCGGCGGACCCGCCGACGATGCCGAGGAGCACGGGAATGTCCTCGTAACTGTGCAGTCCGTCCGAGATGAAAAAGGGCACGACGACCACGTTCGGCTGCGTCGCCACTTGGTCCCATTTCGCAATCAGCGGCTCCTCCTCCATGTAGGCGTTGAGCACTTCACCGTAGAGTCCGCTCTCGCGGATCCGCGCGACCTCGCGTTTCGCGGCGGCGGCGGAGTTGTCGTTCAAATTTGTCCCGTGTCCGACGATGAAAAGGCTCGTCTGCGCGGGATCGACACCCGGCGCGATCTCCGCCGCGCGGCGGAGCAGCAGCTCGGTCATGCGCGCGTCATTGCCCACGGGTTCGCAGTACTTGATCACGCGCCCGCCGCGCCGCGTGACCGTGCCGTCGAGCTCCAGCTCGCGCGGGATCACGGTCTTCGTGAAGTAACCTTCACTGATGAAATTCGGGACCACGTAGATGTCGTCGCGATCGACCATGTGCCAGACCTGCCGGCAGCTCGGCTCCTCTTTCCAAAACGCGCAATGGACTTCCCCGAAAACGCCGCGGGCGCGCAGTGCCTCGGTGTGGTCGAAAGTGGGCGCGCTGGAGTCCGGGTTCACCGTCGAACCGTGCCCGATGATGACGAGGGCGCTGTCGGGTTTGGGAGACATCGGAAAAGCAGGTGTGCGTAGTGGCTACGTTTGGCGAAGTCCACCGGATTTCCGGCACTCCTCCTTTTCCTCTCAATCTTCCTTCAGGTGTACAGAGGAAGATAAAGCGGAAGGAAAGAGGAAGACTCTCTATTTCGCCGCCCCGGTGGCGGAGAGTTGACGGATGCGCGCCCGAGTAGCGTCGTCATGCACGTCGCGGTCCGCCGCCTGGTGGTAGGCGCTGAGCGCGAGATCAGGGCGGTTGATGGACTCAAGGATCTGGCCCAACAGCTTCCAGCTCTCATTCCGAAAGCCGTCGAATTGCAGCACGTCACGGATTTCGCGCATCGCTTCCTCATCGTCACCGCGCTCGATCAGATACTCGACGTAGTGTTTGCGGATCGACCAATTGTGCGGGGCGAAGTCCAGCGCGTCCCGCAGCCGGTTGCCGGTGTCGCGCCCCTGCTCCAGATGAACGAGCACGGCGCGGGTCCGGAAGCATTCTCCCAGCAAGGGCCGCGAGATTTCCGCATGGGCCAGCGCCGCCCGGGCGCCGGCGAAATCGCGCGCGCGCAGCAGCACGTTGGCGTAGCCGAGCCAGATCATCGGCTGCTCCGGCGCGCGGCGCAGCGCCTCGCGATACTGCACTGCCGCGAGATCCTGGCGGCCCGCGGCGGATTCGATGTTGCCGAGATTCATGTGCATGCGCGGGGTGTTGCCGCCGTCGGCGATGGTGCGCTCGATGAAGGTGCGCTGGTCCCGCCAGTCCGCCTGGCGGATGAAAGTGCGAGCGCCCAGGAGGACGGCCCAAATCCCGAGGAGGATGGAAATTGGCAACCGCAGAGACGCCGAGGCGCGGAGACTTTCGCCGCGTCTCCGCGCCTCGGCGTTTTCCCCAAAAACCCGGCCGAGCGAGAGCGCGGCGGCCAGGAAGAGGAACGCGCTCGGCACGTAGAGCCAGTGCTCGGCGACGGTGGCATTGAGCGGGAAGAGATTGCTGATCGGGAGATACGCGAGGAGGGCTGCGCCGAGGGCGAGTCCGACGTTCGGATCGAGACGCTGGGCGCGCCGCCACCATGCGGCCAGCCCGAGGATGAGCAGCACGCCGAGCAGGGTCTGGTATTCGCGCTTGCGGGCATTGCGGAGGGTGGCGTGCATTTCGTCCTGCGGATGCGTGCTGACGTCGCGCTCCATGTGGAGCTTGAGCGGCGCGATCAGGAGCCCGGCGTACTCCGCCACGGCACGCGCCGCGAGGATCGGGCGGATCGCCGCGGGGGTGACGGGCGGTGGCGGGGGCGGCGTCTTTTCGGCGGTGAAACGAAGCGCGCAATAGCTGGCGACGATGAAGGCCGTCAGGGCGAGCCATTTTCTAAAAACGCGCCACGACTCACGCCGCCACGCGAGGATCAGAAACCAGATGAGGAGCGCCGCCACGCCGCTTTCCTTCGAGAGCAGCGCGCCGAAAAAACCCGCCGCCGCGCCGAACGCCGGCAGCCATGCGCGCCGCATTTTTTCCAGACTCGCCAGCCCCAGCGCCAGCCCCGTGAAGCCGCACAGCGCCGCCACCGGATCGGCCCGCCCGGCGATGTAGGTGATCGCCGAAGTGTGCAGCGGATGGATCGCCCACACCACCGCCACGCCGAGCGCCAGCCGCTCGCGCACCTCGGCGGACACCGCACTTTTCCCCACTGCCGCACTCAACCGGCGGAGCAAAAACCACAGCGCCACCGCCGCCCCCGCGTGGATGGCGATGCTCGTGAGATGCCAGCCCCACGGGTGCGCGAAGGAGTAGAGCTGGTAGTCGGCGGTGAAGGTGAGGCGCTGCAGCGGGCGGTAGAAATTCGAGGCCGTGGCGTCGAGGAAAAGGAAGTGGCGGAAGCCCTCCGGGATGAGCGTCCAACTGCGGATCAGCGGGTCGCGAAAGCAGAGGGCGGTGTCGTCCCAGACAAATCCGTTGCGCAGCGCGGGCCAGTACACGACAAACACCGCCGCTATGATGACAACGACGGCAATGGAACGCGGGAGCTTTTTCAAGATTGCGACGAGGAGTAACAGGATTCGCGCCACGATGCGCGGCGGCGTGCTGGCGGTCCTCGCGCTCGCGCTGATCGCGCGGTCCTTTGCGGGCGAACTCGACGGGGTGAAGCAGCTCATTGTGAGCATCGCGCCGGGGTGGGATTCGACGACCGGGCGGCTGCAGCTTTTCGAGCGGCAGGGCGGGGGATGGACTGCGGCCGGCCCCGCGTGGCCGGTGCTTTACGGCAGGAGCGGCCTGATCTGGGGGCGCGGCGCCCTCGGCACCGGCGAGCCCGGCGCGCACAAACAGGAGCGCGATGGCCGCGCGCCGTGCGGGGTCTTCCGCATCGGGAAGATCTACACCTACGACTCCACGCTGCCCGCCGGGGCGAAGTATCCCTTTCACACGGTCGGCCCGGGCGATGCCTGGGTGGACGACGCGACCTCGCCGGACTACAACCGCCACGTCGCCATTGACCCGGCAAATCCACCCGCGTGGTTTGAAAAACAGAAGATGCGGCATGGCGACTTCGCTTATCGCTGGCTCGTCGAAATCCGCCACAACTCCGACCCGCCCGTGGCCGGCGCCGGCAGCGCCATCTTTTTCCACATCCGCCGCGGCCCCGCCCGCCCGAGCGCCGGCTGCACCACCATGGCGGAGGCGAATCTCGTGAACCTGATAAAATGGCTCCGCGCCGACCAGCGCCCGCACTACGCGCTCCTCCCGCGCGCCGCGTACGAGGCGAAATGGAAAGCGTGGGGCCTGCCCAGCCCCCAGGAAGCAGCGGCGCTGCTGCCGTAATCCTCCGTGTCATCGTGAGCGAAGCGGAGGCTTTGCGCAGCGCAGTCGAAGGATCTCTCGCCTCCGGTGGGGGCGAAGGCGGTGGCTGGCCGGATCGACGTGCGGCTACGGAATCCTCCACCTCCGCCCGCGAAAAATTAGAGGTTTTTCGGATTCGCTGCCAATGAACATCAGAGTAAGTCACGCCGTTTTGGGTTGGAGGGTGAAGCCGAGGCGGGTGGCCATTTTGCGCAGGTGACGTGCGCTTTGTGCGCGATAGGCCGCCTCGTATGCGGCCAGGCCGCGCTCGACGTAGTCGAGCCCGCGGGTCATCGCGTGGGAGAAGAGCACGGCGAGTTTGCGCGCGGTGGCGACCACGGCCACGGCCGTGCCGCGCCGGCCTTTGACCCGCCGGTAAAATCCGCCGAGGGCGAGATGCTTGCTTTTGGCGAGGCTCGGGACGGCTTCACGGAAGATTTGCCCGACCGCCGTCTTGGGCCGCGGTTGCCGGCGCTGCCGGCGGCCGCTTTGATGGCGCTGCGGCACCAGCCCGCACCAGGCGGCAAAGTGGTGCTCGTCGGCGAAGGCGCTCAAGTCGGGGCCGAGTTCGGCGGTGAGCTTCATCCAGCCCAGGGGACTGATCCCGGGCAGCAGCGAGGCGTCGCGGCCACCCGCGAGGGTCAAGAGTTCGCCGTGCAGGTTGGCGATCACCGGCGCGTTGTGCCGCACCAGTTTGACTTTCTGCCCAGGCTTGGGCGCCTGCGGCGGCCGGTCCGTGTTGAGGGTGCGCAGCAGCGCCTCGATCTGCGCGTCGCACGCCGCGATCTGCCCCTGGTAAAAGCGGTAGGCTTCCAACGCCTGGCGCAGCGCAAAGAGATGGTGCTCCTGCCAGTCGCCCTCGAGGCTTTGCAGCACTTCCTTTTTCTTCTTGTTGAGCACCTGCGCTTCGCACAGCGCGGCGAGCACGGCGGGGTCGCGCTGGCCGGCGAGGATGGCCTCGATGACCCGCAGCCCGCTCACCCCGTGGAGCTGGCTCAAGACGTGGTGGAGGCGCACATTCATCAGGTCCAGCGCCCGCTGCATGTGCAGGAGGTGCGCGGTGGCCATCGAGAGGTGATCCTCGCGCAGCCGGTGAAAGCTGCGCAGTTTGCGAATCGGCTCCTCGGGGATGAAGCACGGCCGCAGCAGCCCGTGACTGTGCGGCATGGCATGCCACTGGGCAGTCGCTCACGTCGCTCTTGCGCCCCGGCAAATTGCGCGCGTGCGCGCCATGGAAGAGCGTCACCTTGAAGCCCGCGGCCTGGAGCAGGTCGTGGACGGGGATCCCATAGACGCCGGCGGGTTGAGGCCGCCCTCCGGCGGCCCCCTCGCGGGCTGGCCTCCGGCCAGTCTATCTCGCTCCGCTCGATTCCATCGCGACGGAGTGGA
>Ga0105044_10008169_pt1 | contig 14385 bp, 13 predicted proteins | sample MAT01_FD_78092 | JGI IMG/M metagenome (GOLD analysis project Ga0105044, IMG submission 78092) | Freshwater microbial communities from Lake Fryxell liftoff mats and glacier meltwater in Antarctica - MAT-01 | ecosystem: Environmental > Aquatic > Freshwater > Ice > Liftoff microbial mat | place...
ATAAGGAATCATATAATGTTCAGTGAAATATTTACGCCATTGGATTTTCAGAATAAGTATAATTCCGAGAATGGTTCGATTTACGGATTATCATCTAATTCACTTTATACATTATTAAAAAGACCAAAAAATAAATCTGCAAAATTCAGGAATTTATATTTTACGGGCGGAAATACACATCCGGGAGGCGGAGTTCCTTTATGTTTCCTTTCAGGCAAAATTGTATCTGAGATAATTTAACTTAAATAAATTTTAATTATAAAGAATATGAGTAAGATACTTATAGTAGATGATGAAGAAAGCATCATTGAAAGTATTTCAATGGTTTTGAGCTCTGAAGGATATGAAATCGACAGTTGTCTTGACGGAAATTGTGCCATTCAAAAAACAAGTAACATAGAGTATGATCTGATTTTATTAGACATTAAAATGCCTAAGATGGATGGAATAGAAGTGCTTGAGAAGATTATGGATTTCAACCGGAATAATATTGTGATTATGATTTCCGGACATGGTACAATAGATACAGCTGTTGAAGCGACAAAAAAAGGTGCATATAATTTTCTTCAGAAACCGCTTCCTGATCTTCATGAACTGAAACTTACAATTAAGAATGCAATTAATTTCAAGAAATCACGGGATGAATTAAAAAAAGTAAAAAATGAACTTAAAGAATCGAATATAATTATTGGTAGCAGTGAAAAGATTACTGCTGTAAAAGAACTGATAAATAAATTTTCAAAACTGAATTCAAATGTCTTAATATGCGGAGAAAGCGGTACCGGTAAAGAATTAGTTGCAAGACAGATTCATTTTAATTCACCAAGAGCTGATAAACCGTTTATAGAAATTAACAGTGCTAATCTTAATGATGAAATAATTGACAAAGAATTATTTGGAATGATAGAACATAATAATTTCGTTCCCGGTAAATTTGAACAGGCAGATGGCGGAACAATTTTTCTTGACGAGATTTCTAATATGTCTTTAGAGATTCAATCCAAATTGATGAATGTAATTGAAACAAATAAAATATCGAGAGTTGGCAGTAATATGGAAATTTTGCTGGATGTAAGATTTGTATTTGCTACAAATAAAGATTTACTTGAAGAAGTAAATGAAAAGAGATTTCGTGAAGACTTTTATCACAGAATTAATGTGTTACAGATAAATTTACCTTCACTCAGGGCGAGACCTGATGATGTTACATTGCTTTCAGATTATTTTTTGCAAAAGATATGTAAAGAAAATAATATTCCTGAAAAGAATTTAACAGACAAAGCCAGAAGCTTATTAGTCACACTAAGATGGCCCGGAAATGTACGTGAACTGAAAAATTTAATTGAGAGGCTTGTAATTACTATAGATAAAAAATCTATAGATTATGAGGATATTGAAATTACCGGCTCAAAGCATTTAAAAGAATTCAGTGAATTGCTGAACAAAGATATGGCTTTGAATGATTTTCAAAATGAATCGGAAAAAATATTTATTTTAAAAATGCTGAATGATTATAAATTCAATATCAAACAGACAGCAGAGGCTTTACAAATACAGAGAAGTCACTTGTATAATCTTCTTTCTAAATATGAAATTACCAAGCCGGGGAAAAGTAATTAGTTACTTTGTATTTTTCTGTCTGTAAATTTCATATAAAATTACACCGGCTGAAACTGAAGCATTCAGCGAACCAAGGTCACCTGTCATTGGAATTTTCACAAGTATATCACACTGGTTTTTTAGATTACTTCTCATTCCTGAACCTTCACTCCCGATTACAAGAGCCAGCGGCATTTTCATATCGGTGTCATAAATTGTTTTTTCAGAAAGTCCGTCAGCACCTGCTATCCAGTAACCGTTATTTTTCAAAAACAAAATTGAATTTGTCAGATTGGTTTCTTTGGCAATACTAATGTAATTCACTGCGCCGGAAGATGTTTTTATGACTGTATGATTGACTTCTGCCGCATTATGTCTTGGAATAATTATCCCGTTTGCACCAAGGCAGACTGCAGATCTGATAATAGCACCAAAATTATGCGGGTCAGTAATCTGATCAAGAATTAGTATAAGCGGATTTATAATTTTTTTATTTTTCTCAACTAAATCGCGCAGGCTTAAATATTCATAATCTTTAATAAATCCAATCACACCCTGATCTATACCTTCTTCCTTCCCTTTATTATCAAAGAATTTTTTAAAATCAAAATAACCGAGATACACAACATTAATTCCTTTTTCTTCTGCAATCTTTACAATGCTTTTAAGTTTATTATCAGGTTTTACTTTTTTCAATAAAATTATTTTATTGAATTCTTCAGGATGAGCTTTTAAAGTTTCAAGAACAGGATTTTTTCCTATAACTAACATTAAATTCTAAATTTATTATGTTTTATAAAATGAGTATTATGAATATAAATATTCTACATCGTAAATAATTAGTAAAAACTTAAGTATAATTTTTGTTAGAAAAACTCACAGAGATATATAATCAGCATTCCGGTAAATTCACCGATATCTTACTTCAGAAAGAAACCCTGTATATTGTCTCAACCCCTATTGGTAATCTGGAGGATATTTCATTCAGAGCCATAAATGTATTGAAGAACGTTGATTTAATTGCCTGTGAAGATACACGTGTTACTAATTTTTTACTTCAGCAATACGGCATAAAGAATAAAACCATAAGTTATTATTCTCATGTTGAATTATCAAAACTTGATTACATTATATCTGAATTAAAATCCGGAAAAACTATTGCATTGGTTTCTGATGCAGGTACACCCTGTATTTCTGATCCGGGTAATTTATTAATTGCAAAATGCATTGAAGAAGAAATTAATTTAATCAGTGTGCCGGGAAGCAGTGCATTAATTCATTCTTTAGTGCTCTCCGGATTTTCAACAAAGAAATTTTATTTTCAGGGATTTCTTCCTCAGAAAAAAGGCAGGCAGACATTATTAAAGGAACTGGCAGAAATCAGAATGCCGATTGTCATTTATGAATCTCCTTACAGAATATATAAAACATTAAAAGAGATAAATGAATTTTTCGGTAATAAGGAAGTTTCAGTTTCCAGAGAGCTTACAAAAAAATTCGAACAAACAATCCGGGGTAAGGTCAGAGATTTACTGAACCGAGATATGAAAATAAAAGGTGAATTTGTAATTATAATTAATAACAATCAAAATATTTAATGGAAAATCAAAAAGAAGAAGTAAGAGTAAGATTTGCGCCGTCACCTACCGGATTTGTTCATATAGGTTCACTGCGGACTGCATTATTTAATTATTTATTTGCAAGGCATACAAATGGAAAAAATATTTTACGTATTGAAGATACAGATCAGACAAGAAAGGTTGACGGTGCTGTAGATAATCTGATAAAGGTTATGAATTCTGTAGGAATTGATTTTGACGAAGGACCCGTTCAGGGCGGAGATTTTGGTCCGTATTATCAGTCACAAAGATTAAATTTTTATAAAAAATACTGTGAAGAATTAATTTCAAATAGCTCTGCTTATTATGCATTTGAAACATCAGAAGAATTGGAAGAAATGCGGAAGATGCAGATGCTTGAAGGACGCCAGACAATGTATGACAGACGTGCACGGGATTTATCTGATGCAGAAGTAAATGAAAATTTAAAAAACGGAATTCCTTTTGTAATCAGATTGAAAGTTCCTCTGAACAGTGAAGTGAAGTTTGATGATTTAATAAAAGGTACAATTAAAATTGAAACAAACAATATTGATGATCAGATACTAATGAAGTCTGACGGATTCCCGACTTATCATCTTGCAAATGTTGTTGATGATCATTTAATGAATATTACACATATTATTCGCGGTGAAGAATGGATAACTTCTGTTCCCAAGCATATACTTATTTACAGAGCTCTGGGCTGGAATGTTCCGAAAATGGCACATGTCCCTTTAATACTTAACAGAGATAAATCCAAGCTGAGTAAGCGTCAGGGTGATGTTGCAGTGGAAGATTATTTGCAGAAAGGATATCTGCGGGAAGCTTTAATAAACTTTATTTCATTCCTTGGATGGAATCCGGGAGAAGGTGAAGAGCAGGAGTTTTTTTCAATGGCAGAAATTATAGATAAATTCACACTTGAGAAAGTTCAGTCATCAGGTGCAGTTTTTAATGTGGATAAACTTAACTGGATGAATAACAATTATATTAAAAATTATGATGAAGATAAGTTAACTGAAATGTCACTTCCCTATTTTCAGAAAGCAGGTTTTGATATATCTGATATTGGAAAAACAAAAAAAGTGTTATCAGCAATTAAAGTTTATCTTAATAAGCTCGATGAGATTCCGGATCATTTAAAAATATTTTTGCAGGAAAAAGCAGAACTTGAAAATGAAAGTTTAAAAGAATTACTTGAAACTGAAAGCAGTAAAAAAGTTTTTCAGTCATTAATTAAAAAGTTTAATAACTTAGATGAAGTCACTGCTGATAATTATAAGAGCACGGTTTCGGAAGTTCAGTCTGAAACAGGTGTGAAAGGTAAACTACTTTTTAAACCAATAAGAATTGCTATGACCGGAAGTGAGAATGGACCTGAACTCCCTATAATAGCTGAAATATTCGGAAAGGACAAATTGGTAAGATTGTTCGAAAGATGGTCTTAAAATTAAAATCTGATAAATATTTTTAAATCCGGCTAAAAACAAAATACACAAAACAAAAAAATAATTTTAGGATTAACTAATTTAACTTTTTTGATTTTGTGTATTTTGAAATAAAAATAAATCGCTTATCTGAAATTCAGATTAATAACTATCTGATTTTTTTCTTATGTCTGTTCTTTCTAAGTCTTTTCTTTCTTTTATGAGTCGACATCTTCGCTCTTTTTCTCTTTTTTCCGCAAGGCATTTACTTTGTTTCCTTTCTTTTTATATGAATATTAATTTAAATTTTATTTTACTTTATTTTATAAGTTCGTCCTGAACAACTTTTTTGAATTCCTTTGAAACTTTGAATGTCGGTATATATCTTTTTCCCAATGATATTTTATCGCCTGTTTTTGGATTTCTTGCTACTCTCGGATGTTTAATATTATTTTTAAATGTCCCAAATCCTCTGATTTCAACAGTTTCATTTCTTTTTAATGAATCAATTACACAACTGATAAAACCTTCAACTACAATTTCTGTCTCCTTTTTACTCAGCCCTGTTGCCGATGAAATTGTTGCTGCTATCTGAGCTCTTGTCATACAACTGATTTTTTATTAGTATATAAATTTGTATTGAAGAATTGGTTGCTCAAGGAACTCACCTTTTAATTCGTTTTTAATTGATTTTAAATCATTGTTTGAAAATGAATCTAAAATTCTTTCAATTAAACTACCTTTTTCCTTTTCTTTGACTATTGTAGGTTCACCTTCTATTCCTGCAATCCTGGATGTAATTCTGATTGCATCTTCAAATGTTCCGAGTGAATCAATTAAACCAATTTCCTTTGCCTGTCTTCCGGTAAAAACTCTACCGTTTGCTATTTCTTTAAGTTTTTCTTTATCCATTTTTCTTGCAACTGAAACTACATCAAGAAACTGATCATATGAATCATCTACTATATCCTGAAAATATTCTCTGTCTTTTTCATTTATTTCTCTGAATGGATTTCCTGCATCTTTAAGCTCTCCGCTTTTAATAATTGTTTCATTTACTCCGATTTTTTCTGCAAGTTCTTTAAAATTCATCAGATTAATGATTACTCCTATACTGCCAACTAATGAACCGGGGTTAGCAACTATCAAACTTCCTCCGCATGCTGCATAATATCCGCCGCTTGCTCCTAATGAACTTATAGAAACTATTACCGGCTTCCCTTTATCTCTTGTTCTTTTTATTGCTTCATACATTTCCTGTGAAGCCGCTACTCCGCCGCCCGGAGTATTTACATATAATATTATTGCCTTTATAGATTTGTCTTCACCGTATTTCTTGAATTGTCTTACTATAGACTCTGATGAAAGAATTGTAAAATCTAAATCAACAACAGCAATTTTTCCGTTTCCTTTTCCGGTTTGCTCATCGTATCTTCCTGAACCTGAAAATATGTTTGCTAAAAATATGAAACTTAATCCTGCGAAAATCAATGCAACCACAATTAGCGAAATCATTATTCCCCAGAACCAGTGACCAGAGTTAGAGTTAGATTGCTTATTTTGTGTGTTGGATTGTTCCATTCGGATTAATTTTTTAAAGCATCTTTTTTCTTTAATGCATCCTGTGCTTTATCTGTCTGACCTAAATTTGCATATACAGATACCAGTAATTCCCAAACCTGAGGCTCTAATTTTTTTGTAGACATTCCTTGGGATAATGGCTCCAGATATGTCAATGCCTGACTGAACTTCTCTTTATAATTACTGTTTTCATCCTTTATTCTCATATCTTCTCCTAATTTTGCACTTGCCAGTCCGCAATTGTATTGTGATGTTTCATAGTATGGATCAGTCTTTGGAAGTGATGGTAATGTTAAAACTTCCTGAAATGTCTTAAGTGCTGCATCATAATTTTTTAATGACATCATATTTATACCTGTATTAAAAATTACCTTTGCTACTCTTTCTGCTGATTCAGCTGAATTGGATTTAGCTGCCAGTTCCTTTAAAACTAATAAAGCTTTATCCTGTTCACCTAATGCAAGATATGTTTCACCCAATGCACTCAATGCTTTCAGACTGTCAGGGATAATTGAAGTTGCAGCTGTGAATGATTTTAATGCCTCCTGATAAAAAGACTTTGCTCCGGCATTATTTTTCTTTTCTTCAGCATCAATTCCGTTTTTAAAATCTTTAGCTCCTGCATTATATTTTTCTATCCAGTAACCTGTAATCTGAGAACCAAAATTTGGTGAAATAGAAAGACTCTTTTTAAATGAACTTTGTGCTTCTTCGTTTTTGCCAAGCTCTATTTGTGAATATCCCAGCATAAACCAGCCTTCATCATCTGTCTGATCTATTGCTAATCCTTTTTTTAATTCACCCTCAGCTTTTGCAAAATCTTTTTGCTGAAATGCCAGCTTGCCTGTTGTCGATTCCGCTGATGCACAGCCCATGTAATATACTGTTGCTGAAAAAACGAATACTGTCATTAACAGTAAATAAAATCTTTTTACTAAGGTCATTTTTTAATTCTCCTGAATTATATTAATTATTTAATTAGATTTGTTTATCTAAATATAAGCAAAATAAGACATTTATTCAATTTATCTAATTTTACAATTGTGATTAATTTAATTCATCCGTCCAAAACGTTTAATATTAATAACATTTTTTTAACCACAGATGCACCTGTCTCGCTTTGCTTTGGCTATGCGGCAGATTTAAAAATATTTATTAGTTCTTAGATTAAAAAGTAGCCAAATCTGTGAATGCAACGCGATGAAGTGGTGAAAAAAAATGTTTTTGATTAAACGTTTTGACTGAATGTGGAATTTTTTATTAACTTCTTGGATGAAAAGTCTTATGAATTTCAATCAAATAATCTTTATCAATATGTGTATAAATCTGAGTCGTGGAAATATCAGAATGACCCAGCATTTCCTGTATAATTCTTATATCAGCACCTCCCTGCAATAGATGAGTGGCAAATGAATGTCTTAAAGTATGTGGATAAATATTTTTTTTGATACCGGCTTCCAGACAATATTTTTTTAAAATGTCATTTATTCCCATTCGTGAAAGTTTATTTCCTCTGAAATTAAGAAATAAATAATCATACGATTTTTGATTTTTTAAAATGCTTCTGCTTTTATCAATATAAAGTGTAATATATTTTAATGCCGTATTTCCAATCGGTACTATTCTTTCCTTCGAACCTTTTCCAAAAACTCTGATATATCCTTCATCAAATATGATATTTGAAATTTCAAGATTAATTGCTTCACTGACTCTCAGTCCGCTTGCATAGATTGTTTCCAGAATTGCTTTATCTCTTAATCCGAGTTTATTATCTGTATCAGGTTTGGATAATATCAAATCAATTTCTTCGATTGATAATACTTCGGGTAAAATTCTCGAAGTTCTCGGAGTTTCAATGTTCTCTATTGGATTTACCGAAATATATTTTTCGGTTTCTAAATATTTAAAAAAAGATTTAAGTGATGAAATAAATCTGGAAATTGATTTGGATGAATATTTTTCTTCGAGTTTATTTCCTGATTTATTAAGATATCCTAAAAACTCTGAAACAGATTTATCAGTAATCTTTTCAAGTTTCGATATTTTTTTAATGTTCTCCAGATAAGAAAAAAATTTATTAATATCTAATGTATAAGAAGAAATAGTATTTTCCGAAAGAGATTTTTCATTTCTAAGATAATTCAGAAATAATTTTTTATGAAGTTCGAAATCTGCAGACATAAAATTATTATCTAAAAATTATTTTGAGAATTTTTTGGGAATTAACCGACAAGTTCGAGCTGATTTTTATCAGGATATTTAATTCTGTGATGGTGAATACCAATTAAAATTTTAAGAAAACTTTCTTTAATCTTTGTAAGATCTTTCAGCGTAAGATCACATTCATCCAGCTCTCCTTCTATAAATCTGGATCTTATAACTTCCCTGATTTTATTTTCTAATTTCTGAGGTGTCGGATCTTCAATCACACGTGTGCTTGCCTCTATCGCATCTGCAAGCATAACAATTCCTGTTTCTTTAGTCTGAGGTTTTGGTCCGGGATACCTGTAAAGGAAATCTGTGATTTCATCTTTAGAAGAATTTTTAGCTTTGTCGTAAAAATATGAGACTAATGTCGTACCGTGATGCATCGGAATAAAATCAATTATAACTTTTGGAAGTTTATATTTTTTTGCAAGATCCATTCCGTCTTTCACATGAGCAATAATTATTTTAGTGCTTACACTCGGATTAAGTTCATTATGTTTATTATTTTGATCAAGCTGATTTTCAATAAAATACTGAGGATTTAAAGTTTTACCTACATCATGATAATAACATCCTACCCGTGCAAGAATCTGATTAGCATTTATAGATTCTGCTGCAGCTTCAGATAAATTTCCCATAATTATACTGTGATGAAATGTACCAGGTGCTTTTGAAGATAATTCTTTCAGCAAAGGATGATTGAAATCTGAAAGTTCAAGTAATGTAAGATCAGTCGAAATTTTAAAAAATCTTTCATAAAAAATTAAAAGACCATATGCAACTATTGGCGACATCACTGCATTTATTCCTCCGAAGGTCAGCTTCAGCCATAGTTTCTGACTGTCTTCGATTCTTACAAGATTAATTGCAAGAATTGAAAATGTATAACCTATAAGTATAAAAAAGAATGAACGGAAAATTTGTGTTCTGTTTTTTATATCTCTTTCACTGAATATTGCAAGCACCGAGCCGCAGAAAGAAATGAATAAAATAGAATAGTCACCTCCCCGGATTGCTGAAATAAAAAAGCAGGTTAATGTTACAGCATAAAACGCCAGTCTGGAATCGAAGATAATAGTAAATAGTATGGAGGCGACCGGAACTAAAATTAATAATTCTACCGGCATATTTATATCAAGTTTCATACTAAGATATGCGAAAAAACTCACTAATAAAATCAAAGATGAAATAATTATAAGCTTCTGATTGTCTATAAATAATTCAGGCCTGACGTAATAAATAAATAATGAAAGTACTAAAATCAGAATAATTATTGATAACAATTTTCCGATCTGCTGTAGAAAAATATCCTGCACTCCGATTTTCTCGAGTCTTACTTTTTTATAGGAATCAAGTTTCATTTTAGTAAACCTGTTAATCGGGTCATGCTTACTTATTACTCTTTCATTTTCTTTAACAATACCAATTGTCCTGGGGATTTTCTCTATCCTGTTTGTAATTTCAAGATTTGTTAACTCACTGTTGTACTTTAAATTTTCATAAATGAAACTGCCTGCAATTTTTACAGCTGCTGTTCTTAAAAGCGAATCAGTAATTACTTCATTTAACTTTAACCTGATTATGCCTGAAACTTCCTCTCTGTCATATATTTCACTGATATCTTTAATGTCCTGAGCTTTTACATCATCGTTTTTTATAGAAATTTTCTTCGATAATATTTTTTCTTTGTCATAATTAATAATATCTTTTTCGGAAATTTCATTTACTTCCTTTATAATTTTATTCAGATATTCTTTAAAAGAAATCTGATCATCCGCAATATTCTCACTTTTGTATAATTTATAGACTGACTCCCATTCTAAATCATTAAGTTTAAATGAAAGTTTATTTTTAAACATATCTATTGATTCGGAGTTGATAAATCCTTCTTTGGCTTTTTCTAAATTCTCTGCGTTTGCTAAAATTTCAGGTAATTCATTTTTTAATATTTCGAGACTGTCCTTTAAGTTTATATTTCCTGAATTATTATTGAATAACGGTGAAATATTTTTAATAACATCCTTTGTTTCAAGTTCATATTCATTTTCATTTTTATAAACCGGGAATGAAAACGGTGCAATCAGATCCTCTGTCGACCAGATAGAGCCAATTTCATAATTTGATTCAATATAATTTGAACCCGGAAGCATTAAGTAAAGCAGGAATACAGTAGTTGCAGTAATAATTAACTTTACAAGATTTCCTGTTTTAAAATCAAGATTTCTGAAATAATCTTTGATTTTATAAAACTTAACATTCCGGAATTTATCTTTTATTAATTCTGACATTATGCATAATAGTAAAACTTGGCAAAAAAAATAATTGCAAAGTTAATTTTTGAATATCTGTATATTATAAAAAAACGTGTATTTACGAAATAAAAAAAAAGAGCAGTTTCATTTGAAACTACCCTTAAGAAAATTTAGTATCTAAAAATTGAAAATTGGAATAGAAAGTCATTAATGAAAAGTTACTTCAGAACTAAAGTATAAAATACTACACTTCGTATTTTGTAGTATAAACAACTTTTCTGTCTTTAATAAAATCCGAGAAAAGTTTTTGTGTAAGTTCTATTGTTTCCTCACTCTGATTATCTTCAATAGAATCAAAGTCTTCTTCATTTTCACAAATATATATTTCCGAGAAATTATTCTTTGTTTTTTTATTTTCAAAAACAGAATAAGAACTTTTTATAGATTCTCCGATATTTCTTTTGAGTTCATCTACTGTCTTAAGATATTCTGTTCTCTTTTCAGGATAGATGTTGTAATTTATTTCAAAAATAATTTTTGGCATATTGTAGTTTAGTTTCAGTTATCTGCAAATATAAAAACACATTTACCTAAAAAAAAGATAAAGTTTAATCTTTTATTTACTTTTTAACTTTTTAAACAGAAGGAGATTATGTATTTAAAAATTAATTTACCCGGAAGTTAGAAATGAATTACCCGATAATTGAATATATATTAAAAGTAATTTACAGAAACATTTTTTAGACAAAACGGAACAAGTTCGGCATTATTATAGTTTGAAATTTAAACAAATTAAAAAATCAAATGAAATATATTTTTATAGTATTAACAATAGTTTTAACACTGAATTTAAACAAAGCTCAATCTGAAACAAACTCCGGTAAGCATTCAGACATTTCCTCCATAGATTCTGAAGTATTAAAAGGATTAGATGATATTTACAATTTACAATTTGATAATGCGGAATCTAAATTTAAAAAATTACAAAAATCCAATCCAAATGATCTCAGAGGATTTTTTTACGAGTCGTTAATTTATTTTTACAAAGCCTTGCCTACCAGAGATGAAGAATCTTACAATAAATATATTGAATTAACTGAGACTGTTATTGATAAGGCAGAAAAACTACTTGAAAAAAATGAAAATGATTATGATGCAATGTATTACAAAGGATTATCACACAGTTACGTTTCACTTCTTATGCTGAGTCTGAATAAAAATCTTCTGAAAGCTGCCTCAAATGGTAATGACGGTTACAGAATTTTATCGACGCTTACCGAAAAGAAACCTGATTATTATGATGCATATATGGGGCTTGGACTTTATAAAATCGCAATCGGATTTGTACCCGAAAAATTTCAATGGCTTTTATCAATGATAGGATTTGACGGAAATATAAATGAAGGAATTAATTATTTAAAAAAATCTTTAACCAACGGCAGATATACCAAGACAGATTCTAAAGTATTTTTATCAATTTTTTCAATAAGAGAAAAAGAAGATGAGGACAGACAGGCATTGGATTTTTCGAAAGAACTAACTGAGTCATACCCAGAGAGTTCAGTATTCAAAGTGTTTTACGCAAGCTTGCTTTTACAGTATGGGAAAACAGAAGATGCTATTGCAATTGCTGATCTTGCATTAAAGCAAAATAAAAACTCATTTCAGGGTGAGATCATAAAATCATCAAATGCATTACTCGGAACTGCCTATTTTCGTTTAAATGATTTTCAGAAAGCTACAGAGTATCTGGAAGTTTTTATGAAATATGTAAATCCAGAAGACAGATATAATGTTTACTTATTTACTTTAGGAGTTTCTTATGAACTTTCCGGTAACAGACAAAAGGCTTTGGAAAAATATAAAATGGTCAGAGATGATTTTGTAAATGAACGTGACGGTGAATTGGATAAATTTTTTTACAGGTTTGCCCAGGAGAAAATTAAAAAACCATTGAGAGATTTCGATATTAAATTAGTCACAGCAATGAATCTAAGAGAGTCATTTAAGTTTGATGAAGCCTTGTCGGTATATGATCATTTGGTTGAAACATATATAAACGTTAATACTGTTTCAACTAAAAAGTCAGTTTCGGATGATGATCTGATAAGGCTGTATTATGATATTGGTGTTACTTATACTTATAAAAAAAGCAATGAAAAGGCTTTGGAATATTTTAATAAATGTATAAAACTGAATCCTGAAAATGAAAGGTGGCTTGTACCACATTCATATTTTGAAATCGGTAAAATATATTCAAAGCAAAAAAATAAGAAAAAATCCGAAGAGATGTTTGAAGCAATTTATAATTATGACGACTTTGATTTTAAATCTTTTTTGGAAATGCGGCTTGCTAATTATCTGAATAAATAATTATTTCATTTGAATTCTAATATCACCGGCATTTAACTTCTCTGAGTTTCACTCTTTCTCCTGCAATATTTCATTAAATTTCCTTTTTTCAATATTAACAAATTATAACTAACTTAAATTGACCGTTTTAAAACTAAGATCAAAAGATTAACCACTAATTACACGAATTTTAGCGAATTCACGAATTACTTAAAGAAATAGAAATTATAAAAATTAGTTTACATTCGTGAAATTCGTGGTGATTTATTGTTTTTAACTTTAAGGTGGTCAACTTAAGTAACTAGCTTGAATAAAAGAAATTAAATTATTATTTTGGAAACTAATAAAACTAAAATAGTTTCTTTGAGCAAAGATTTAAAAAGCACAGAAGACCGCAATAAAATACTCAGTTTCTCCAGCCAAAAATTTCACAGCGAAGGTTTTTATAAAACATCTATGGATGAAATAGCCAGTGAAATGCAAATAAGTAAAAAGACAATTTACAAATATTTTCCTTCCAAAGAAAACTTACTTGAAGAAATATGCAATCATACAAACTGCGAAGTGACTGAAAAAATTGATGCTATAGTAGACGGTAAAGGTGACGTTGTTTTCAAATTTGTACGTATTTTAAATATGAAAAGTAACCTGATGGTCAATATCAGTGATAAATGGCTGAAAGATATTAGCATTCATGCTCCGCGCATAAAAGAAGAGATTAATCAAAGAAGATCATCAAAGATGAATAAAGTATTGATAAAACTTCTGGAGCAGGGGAAAAAAGAAAAATTAATTTTAAATTTTCCTACTCCCATTATAATAAATGCATTTGTATCATCACTTGTCGCTGCAATGAATTACGAATTTTTAGTTAATAATAAATTCACGATTAAAAATGCTTTTAAAACAACTTACGAAATGTTATTAAACGGGATACTGACTGAAAATGGTAAAGCAAACTTTAAAAATTCAAAGAAATTGCTGGCAAAAGAAATAATTTAATATAAAATTTAAAATCAAAGTCTTTAAAATATTTATGAATCATCCATCTTCGAAACAGTTAAAAATAAGTAATTTGAAAATAAAATTTATTTCTTTAACAGTATTATTTTTTTCAATGCTGCTTTCAAGTACTAATGCCCAGAATAAAATTACATTCACAAATGTAGATGATGCAATTTCACTTGCAATGAAAAATAATTCTGATATTGTCAGGTCAAAAATTGATCAGTTAAAGGCAAATGAGAAAGTATCTGAAGTTTACAGTGAAAATCTGTTTCCGACTATAACATTGAATTCGAGATATTTCAGAACATTTAAAAAGCAGGTTATAAATATTTTCGGACAGACATTTGAAACCGGATC